>SDBT01008634.1_pt1 | contig 16619 bp, 25 predicted proteins | sample 2277101 | NCBI WGS metagenome assembly SDBT01 (sample SAMN10404973, study PRJNA504765) | marine sediment metagenome | isolation source: marine sediment core GS10_PC15, 103 cmbsf | place: Arctic Ocean: Southern Knipovich Ridge | collected 2010 | reverse complement strand
TACAATATAAATGGGATGGAACCGACGATCTTATGAAGTGGGTTGTTGAAGATAATACTAATACTGAGATTTTGACACTCGGTACTGAATTTATTAAGACACATAATGACGCAAATACAGCCGCAACATATGTAATAAGTTTTTATTGTCCATCAGATTGTGAACAGATAAAGATTGGTCCACAGTGTATTACTGGAGAAGTTTCTAAAACATTTATTTGGGACTCAGTAATTGTTACTCCAGATCCACATATTAATAGAGATATATTAAACATAACAGAATGGGAAGCTTACACTCCAACAATAACAGGTTTTGGTACACCTACTTCTGTAGATTTTAAATGGCGTAGAGTTGGAGATACAGCAGAAATTCAAGGAACGTTTGCTACAGGGACGCCAACCGCAGTAGAGATCCAAGTATCATTACCTAATTCTGAAGTAATCGCCTCTAACTCTATTAGCCCCATAGGAGTAGCAGGGTCATGGTTTAGAGCCGACACTCTTACCGTCCATGGTGGAAGTTTATTAATGACAGCAGGAGATGCTTTTTTCAACTGGAGTCCAAACGCTGTATTCGGAAGTGGTAATGTTGCATCTCTAACCCCAGCTTTTGGTGATGTTGTACTTGGTGTTGGTGAAGTTGTAGCACTAAAAGCTAGTATCCCTATTGAGGGATGGACTGCAGTTACAGAACACATCATAGCTTATAACGAGCGTTCGCAAAATGGACAAATTAGATTACAAGAATCCACAGGTTTTGGTTCTTCTGATACTAAAATTAGAAGATTTGTTAATTATGAATTAGATGATTCCGGGGCATACGCCGCTTTATCTGGAGGTACATTTACTACTGGTGATGGGTCAATGACAATAACAGATACCGCAGCTAATGGAACCATTGTGACTATAAATGAAACAGCAATGTATCATGGTGATTATGTTGAAAGTTTTTCTGCCACTAGTAATTTAGGATTTACTAGAAATAGCTCACAATTAACAACCATAGTACAATCTACTGATGCCTTAAAAAAACTGAGCGAAAGTAGAACAACTGCAGGAATAGACCCAGGCAGTACTAGTTTTACAAAATTATTGATAAGTGGAGATGTAATAAGATTCCACACTGCCGCTGCTGCTGTAGGTACAGCCGCCTTCACTCAAGGATCTATTGCTAAAATCGGCGCATCTCAATTGCTTGGTGTACCTTTGCCGCTTACCGCTTACGTGTCTAATGTTATTGCAGCAAATACAGATGCAGCAGCATTCACTCAAGCTGGTTGGAGAACGTCAGTTCTAAATACCGTATCGGGTGATACTGCCATAGTCGTTCTTAATACTAATCAGTTTATATTAGGTCCCGGTACGTATGACTTATCTGGTTACGGTATGGCACATAAAGTGAGCCAATTTCATTTTAAAATTGAAAACACAACAGATGGCGTATTTGCTGTACTCGGAGCACCTGCTAGAGCTGAAGCTGGAGGAGATGAAAATTATCAGAGTATTTTTAATGGACGAATAATAATAACCTCCACAAAAGTTTTTGAGTTGCAAGGATTTTGTCAAACTACAGGTACGTTCGGACACGACACTGCAGCTTCAGGAAGCGAGGACAAAGTACACGCAATGATTAAAATAACAAAGGTAAATTAATATGAATTACGAAGAAATTAACGCATTAGAAATTACAAACGAAGATGTTCTACAAGAATTAACGAATCATTTAATTTCGAAAGAACCGAAAGTCGAACTTGAAGTAGGCGAAGAACCTCCAGTTTACGAATATTCTGACGAAGAACTAGAAGCTGAATTACTTCTTTATCAATCCGAATTAATCGCAGTTGAAGATGAACGTTTGCGAGTTAAAGATTTACAATATAGATTTAAAAAGTTAGATTCAGCATATCAACGTGTACACTCGACACGACCTAATGCAGCTTTATGGTTTAGAGATGAAGTACTCGCAAATCAAGATCACGACGAAGCTGAAGCTCTAATTGTAGAATTAGAAGTAAAAGATGTCGAATTTCAAGCACAAATCCAAAGCAACGCTTGGATAAAAGATCGGAAAAAATGGTATAAAGATCATGACGATCAATTAAAGGAAGCTATTGTTGAAAGAGAGTTAGGTGACCCTATCAAATGGGATGCATATATAGCTCTCAGAACTCAGATGAAGATCGATATTTCTAAACCTTAGCGATTATTATCGTATTGTTTGGAGATAGTGATTTATTATCAACAACATACAGAATGGTCCGATAATAGTAAAGCAAAGAGCCATAAATAATAAAACCCAAATATTTTCATCCGACAATTTTGTATACATGCCGCTATATCCACTTATAATGAAGTAAATAGTTGTCAAAACAGACCCTATTAAAAATCAAGTAATTGAATCTAAACCTAATATATCCACTATAGTTAGTCCCCAGTTATACCCTTGTTTGTTATTTTATTAAAATAATTATCGATAATTTCCGGTGTCAACACTCCACCTGTTAACTTTGTAGTTGATTTCCATCTATTTCCTTCTTCTATCAATTTCATCATTGCGTCGACAACATGTAGTGCTAAAACAGCATCTGTTTTGGCGTCATGTAATTTACCAATAGGCTTTACACCTAATTGTTTAGCTAATTTCGATAATCCAGCGCCACAGTCTTCTAGTAAACCACATGTTATTAGGCACTGACTAATGGTTCCGCTATCTAATTTTCGATAACCAACGTATTGATTCCAGCAATTGGCATTCAATATCTTTTTGTTCACGAATAAGACATCGCCAGCAACGCCGTGGCCCACTGGAATCAATATGTTGGAGCCATTTTCCGAGTTTTTAATCAAGAATTCTCGAAGTTTACCCCCTGCTTTAGAGTAAGTAATGGCTTTTTTGTCGTGTTCGACCAAATTAATCTTGTTTATACCAAGTGCTTCGGCAGTGATGTGGTAAATCCCATCGTTAGGGCGTACATATAATTCAAGCTCATCCATTAATACAAAAGTATTGTTTTCATAAGCGTATGCGCCAAAATAAGCAGTTAAAAGTGATTTATCTTCACCAATTCCCCCTGTCTCAGTATCGAATGCGATATATTTAGTTATCACGGTATCTCCTATGTTTTATTATACCATAAAAAGATATAAATAACGGTAATCTTTAAAGTATGGAAGGGAAAAAATGTAGTAAATGTAAAGAAATCAAAGACTCAAGTAGTTTCAGCAATTGTCTAAGTGCCAAAGATGGTCTCCAATGGGTATGTAAGAGGTGTCGAAGACTATATCAAATAGAACATAAAGATCAAATAAAACAGCGGACTGATAAAAATAAGGAAAAAATTACGTCTCAAATAAGAAAATGGCGCAAGGACAATGATCTGAAAATGAGAGAGCAAAAGAAAGAATATTACCAAAAACATAAAAAAACTATAATCGAGAGACATAGGTTAAATCACCACAAAAGATACAAATTTGACATAAATTATAAATTAACGGTTAATTTAAGAAATAGACTAAATAGAGCTATTGAAGATAATTATAAATCAGGCTCGGCAGTAAGAGATCTAGGCTGTTCCATCCAAGAACTAAAACTATATCTAGAATCTCAATTTACTGAAGAAATGAATTGGAATAATCATGGTAAGTGGCACATAGACCACATAAAGCCATTAGCATCATTCGATCTAACTAAACGTGAAGAGCTTCTAAAAGCTTGTAATTACACTAACTTACAACCACTATGGGCCGTTGATAATCTAAAGAAGGGCGATAGAACTAGTAGCCTTTAATTGCCCTACTTCTAGTTGCACTGTATTGCATATCAATAATATCTTTAACACATTCTTCTTTTTCAATGCCAATATAGCTATCGCATTTCATCAAAGACGTTGTGCCGCAACTAGTTAACATACATAAAACCATAAAGCCAACAAATCCCATAGCTATAGTTAACCAAAATTCTTTTTTTATATCCATAAATGCCCCTAAGGTAGTTCAAAACTCATAAGACTTCCGTCACCATAAAAATATATCTTCAATCCATTAGATAACTCTAAATATTCTGTGACGCCATCGTAGGAACCCTCGTCAAAAGATATTTCAGCTAGTTCTAATATGACCGTAACCTTATCAATATCTTTAGAGACACCTATTACGCCTTTTTGTTTCATATCTTATCCTCTTTCAATACAGATGCTACGGCTTTTTGGGTTAAATCATTAGATTGTGCTAGATTTAATCTTATACTATCTTCGTCGCCACAAAACTTACCTTCAACAAAACCAACATCGGCTTTCTTCAATATTTTCCTAGCTTTGTCTGTAGCTTTTGGAAAATAAAACATTCCATTAACAGGCAAATCTTGTCCATCGAATATGTGCGATATTTTACTTATTTCGTCTTTATTGTTGTCAATTTTTTGTCTAGCTAGTGTTTCAAAGGATTTTCCAATTTCACCTGTATATAAATACCGATACAATATTTGAATTAATATAGATTGAGATGGGGTAGGTACTCCACAAGTTGAATAGTCAACCAAATCCTTTACTTGTTTAGCTAACTCATAATTATTAGTAGCTATCCACCCAACTCTTAAGCCACTTAATCCAAATAATTTACCAAAACTACCAACAGCTACCTCATGAATAGGTGGTGAGGTTATGGTAGATTTATATATCGGGTTATTATATACAGCGTCCCAAATACAACCTTGATCTGCACAAAATTCTCTAGTAAGGCCTTCTGGATTAGAAGGAGAGTCGGCTAAAAATATAACATTGTCAGCAGATTTCCTTAATCCATTAAACTCAACGTCATTCATTTTAGCTACTTTGGGATAAAATAGGAAATATGTATCAAAAGTCATGACGTTATTACGACCCTGTATTTTATAAGCCTTAAATAATACATCTAGGGCTTGCATAGCGCCCGTAGTCAATACTAAAAAATCATGTTTGACACCCAATACACGCTCGCTAAGTATTTTAGTTAGTCTTTCTAGTTGAGCAGTTGTTTTTCCACACTCGTATCCAGAATTGTAAGTATCTATTTTAACATTAGGGGTAAAGAAATTAAATAAAGCTTGTCTAACTACTACCGGATCTCCCCAACATAATGGATATTTACTATTAGAAGATATTTCCATAAAAAAATTTCCTTTTATCTTTTTCGGACCAAAAAATATAGTCACAAGACCTTTGACTTATCTTACCACATTTTTTATATTTATTTAAGATTTTCTTTATTTTCTTTCTTATTCTCTTTTTCAACTTTATTTTTAATTTCATTCTGTAGCCTTTCTGTCTCAAGAGCGGTAAAATCGTGTTCAATTTTAAGAATATCCTCAAACAATAAATTAAAATTATTGACAGATATGCCGAAACGCTCACGTAATTCTTTTTTTCTATTTTCTAAGAATTCGTCACATCTTTTTTGGACATCTTTTTGTTGTTCAAATAATTTGATAGATTTTTCTAATATATCTAGTGGTACAAATCCATCTATAGATGGCACGAAACCAGTTTTTCTACATACATGAACAGAAGTACCGTCTTTTTGAGGAATAAAAAGCCATTCGTGATGCTCCCCTCGAGACTTCATTTCTTCCACAGCTTTCGCTTTATTTTTATAGTTATTCTGGGCTTCAGCGGCAGTAATTGCCTGTTTATAGTATCCCCAACATATCTTAAATATAACAAATACCGCTCCAATACCAGCAGCTAAATACATATCTTCCATAGTAACAGTAAGCATATTACTTCTCCATCAGTTGTTTTAGAACCATTTTTTGGGTTATATTATTGGTTTCAATTTCTCTATCGATTATAGAGATGGATATTAAAAATTCTAATTCATCTATTTTGGATTTATCAAGGATATCAGGTGCTACGTAGCATTTTTTAAGGCTTTTTATACAATTATCTAGTTGAGATGTCACAATATCCTCCAATATATACGATTATACCACAAAAAGGAGGATAAATCAATGATTATTCAACAAGTTCATCCACCAAACCAATTTTCTTAGCTTCTTCGTATCTATAATACTTATCTTGGAATTTTATAGTCCTGTACCAATATTTATAATTATATGTTGGACCACTATGTTTTGTATACATAATACACATTTCCTTAAATATTCTCTTACATTCTTCTGTTTCAGATTCCAGTCCCAAAAATACATTACCACTAGCCATAGAGGATATGGAATGTATCATTAAAACCGAATTATTGTACATAAACCTCTTGTCTCCAGCCATAAAAATTATGGAACCTCCAGACATAGCGCACCCAACCACATAGGTGTATATTTCCACATCATGCTGACTTCTAATATAATTATATATACCGAAACTGCTGTACGCACACCCACCGGTAGTATTTATATAGATATGGATTGGTTTTTCTTTGCTTTTAAGTACCATCAATTGAATACCCTTAATGACCTTACTGGCAGTACTAGCGTCTATGTCTTCAAATATATGAATAATTCTATCATCTACATTAATATCTTTTTCTATAAAGTTACTGGTATTATCAGTATTTAATCTTTTAGTCTTTCTAGGTGGATCTATCTTTGGCTTATTTTGAGGATGGGATACTATAGTTGGCTGTTCTTTAATCATTATTTATCCTCTTGTTTAATTGCGTTTTTGATTACATTACGCCATTCATTTTCTTTAAAATCGAAATCTTCGTCAAAATAATCTTGTAATTCATCTATAATTTGATCCTCGTCTTTACCAGCCCTAACACATTCACAAGCTATATAAAACCAAGTATCGTTTCTATTGTCAGTAATGCCCCCATCTATTAATTCTTTAACTTTCTTAGGTAGTCCAGATATAAACATAGGTCTATCCAGTCGCGACCTGCGTTTTCTTACCTGAGGCTTACATTCTGGGAATTTATGTAGCCAAATAGATAATTCATCATTAGGTACTCTATTTTTTAATTCAACCAATACTTGTTGAAGTTGTCTGCCATCATTTCTTATATTATCTGGAAATCTAATGCATCTCGATGGATTTTTAGCAACTTGATCGGCTTGGTCCATGATATTTAATATCCACTTACAGGTCATTCTCCAGTTATATTCGTCTGGAAATGGAGTTTCTAGAACTATACCATAATGTAAAGATTTATTTCCAGAAAATATACAAACAGAATATGGCATACCTTTTTGAGACACATAAGCCCTTTGTTGAGCTAAATCCAGGTCGTCTAGTTCAACAAGGAAAGATCTATAAGTAGTAACGTTTTTATCCTCTCTATATCCATCGATAGGGTTAATAGCTATTAAATTAATATTGTTTTCATAAGCTATTTCTGTACTTACTTTTTCATTGGGGGATATTAAATTAATTGGCCCATCCAATACATCTTGAGACACGCTATGATATGCAAATTGATCAGGAGATACACAAATACTCTCTCCGATATCAAAAAATAAATTAAGAAATTTACGTGTAATTTCTTTCATACTATAGAGGGGTCTCCACTAAAATATTTTTATAAAAGGTATCTTTTATTGTTTTGGATAATCTTTTCTTTGATTTAAAGGATGATTTTTTAAACACAATGCCTAAAACCATTTTAGTGTGTCTACGAGCAGCTATTTCGAATTCTTCTTTATGATTAAAAATAGCATCTCCAAGAGTAAATCCATAATATGTTTTAAAATGCAATTTTGTCCAGAAAAAATACAACCACATCTGGTTAGCAAACAATGCATATTCTTGAAGTTCCGTTAAAACTCGTAAAAAGAGTTTTCTTATTTTTCCAATTTCCGATGCCTTTTTCATTTATTAACTCCTGTTAATTTTTCATGTTCGAATTTAGCAATTATATTTTGTACTTTGTTCATAAAGTCTGACGTATATTCTATGTGACTTCCACGATCAAATCCTGTATATATAGTTTTACCAACAGATTGATTAAATCTACTTTTGTGTATTTTCCAAGATGTTCTATAAAGCTCCCTTTCGGCTTTAATTTCAATAGCACAAGTAGAAATGTTATAGATATATTTTCTACCTTCAATTCTTTCTTTGAATGATTTCTTACCATCACCACATGGAAGCAGTTGGCCTAGAACAACTATTGGACAGCCAATAATGTTTTTTGCCTGGTTTAGGTATTTAGCCAGCATTTCTTGAACTTGCCAATTTACGAGCGTTGGATTTTTAGTCGATCTATCTACATTATTGTAGTAATCAAGTATAATGGCGTCGTATTTGATATTATTTGACAATATAGAGTTAAATATAGCTGTTATCCCTTCTATGGTAGTTGTTTGACCACCGACAGCTTTCTCACTAGTGCTGCCGTCAATATCTGTAATAACCTTTAGTCGTTGCGCCCATATAGGTATCATTCTATTCATTTCTTTTATCTGTTCATCAGTAAAGTCAGCATGATTGATATACGCCCAACCTTGTTTTAAACACGTAATCCTATTGTAAATATCGCCTTTCATTTCTTCATTGCTGATAACCAATACGTGCTTACCCTTTTGTAAGCTGGCCCAAGCTAAGTTGGCTGATACCGTTGACTTACCATCTCCAGACAACCCACCAACAAATATACAAGATTTAGGAGTATATGGAACAGCCGCGTTAAAATCACTATTAATAAATGGATGGGTTTTGATCTTCTTAACATCAGATAGATATTCTGCATTTTCTTTTTGGATCTGTTCTATTTCTTCATTTGTAGTTATCCTTACGTTAATGTTTTTATTTTTTTCGTACTCGTTTTTACGTTCTTGCAATCTTTCATGAGCAACACTAACGCGATCAATCTCAAGCTCTTCCTTCTTGCGAATGACTTCTTCGAACATGTCTTTTTCTTTAGAAAAAACATTTCCCAAATTAGGTGCGTTATCGCTCATCGTATAATATCCTCGGCTTTCATACCTAATTGAGCTAAAAATTCATGATCGTAGTCTTCCATATCTATTTCACTAGCACTTTGCTTTATGGGATCTACGGTCCATTCTCTTTCATTACCTTTTTCATCAATAAAGACATCTTTAGGCTGTAACGAGTCGTCTACTGTAGCTGAGACTCTAACGCTATTGCTTAATCCCATATGTTCTTTAACTAATTGGTTTAAATATCTTCTCTGTATTTTTTTGTATTTTTCTAAAGTATCGGGGTTAATAAAAACATTAACTATTTTATCGATCAACTGTACACTTACACTATCTTGAGTAAAGCCTTTCTTTTCCAATACAAGTATAAGAGAACAGATTAAAGAAGGTATCTGATAGACAGAAACCCCTACCACATCTTTTCTCCAGTTTTCAATAACTTGCATATAGTCCATTCAGAGTCCTAATGTATTTCTTTATTATACCATATTTTTTATGGTTTTGAGCATTTTCCTAGCACATTTTAACTCTGATTTCAGATAAGGTATGCCTTTATTTTCATTGATAAATATAGTCAATAATGTAGTTTTTCCCTTGACTCCCATTCCATTGAACTTATCACTATAATAATTAATACTTTTGTCATCTTCTACGTTAGTTATGGTGGTTTCTGGATCATTGAAATAAGGGCCTCTATTGCCATCAAATAACATTCGGTATTCTCTGTGGTTAATACCATTGTCTAATTTTTCAATCTCTCTGACTCTAAAGCCATTCTTGTCTAGAAGTTCCATTCTACCGGCTTCTCGAGCTTCTGCTTTAATTGTTTTCAATTCTTTTTTAGTTACTTTTCTATATCCAAACTTACCTGGATTTTCTAAAACCACTTCATCATCAGCAGATATAGAACCAACGGTTTCAGCATAAGCACGTCTAATATCCCTACCACCCCTAATATTACGTCCTTTTCTAGCACACAGAGTCGAACAATGACTTACGCGCTGTCTGAGAAAGTTGATTATATCATTTCTTTCAATCCTATCCAAATATTCTTGAGTAGGTAATTCTTTGGTATTGTTCCATAACTGGAATTTACCGACAACCCTTTCTCGCTTTTCGTCGTTATTTCTAATACTGTATAGACTCATATAAGCCAATAGATATACACTGCAGATAGCCTGTAGATCCTCTACTTCAAACCCAACCTTATCGAAATTAGCCCTATATTTGTCGTACATTAATCTAGCCGTAGTATTGGTTATTGGCTTAAATTCTTCTACAACGGTTTCATCATGGTTATCAATCTTAGACATGTAATCGTGTCGAAGATATAACATTTCAAAATCATCATTAAAATTATATTTCTTAACCACATTATCTCCTATGCCTCCATGAAGGCTTGGCTTCCCATTGCATACCTGTATAATTATTTTTAATAAAAGGGGTACAGGTATTTAAAATAAATTGTTTAACTTTTTCTTTATCATACAATCCATGGAATAACTCATGTTCAATAATCTTTAGTCTAATATCCCCATCAGCACTTTTAAAGGCTATTTCGGCATAAATTTCGTAGTTTTCTATTGTCATTGCCATAGTATTAAGTCCTTGTGGTTTATTACTTCTATATCAGTATATATCAATTGGTGGGTAAAGTCAAACTTTTTCTCTTTCTTTTCTTTAATCTTCTTTTTCTCCATCTTTTTCTTGTCTTTGTTGTCTCAACATTTTGTTCTTTATCGGACCCATCGTCTATTATTTCATAATCGTCTAAATCATCGTAATAATCGTAATAACTATATCGATCAGCTATTGCATCTTTTAATAGTATTTTTGTGTAAAATCTTTCTTTAATTGTTTTAACTGTTAATAAAACCATATATATCCCACCAGCCAACATCATTACGACACCAATTAACACATCGGTATCAAATTTAACTAAATACAGTATATATGAACAATATAATATTAATATATCAAGAATAGCTATCCTAAAAATACGTCTTTTTATTTGACTCGTTAGTTCATCTATTTTATTTGTAATTTCTTTTATATTATCCATAAATACCTCCGTTACAGCCATTGTATCATATACGGAAGCAGGTGTCAATAAAAAAAGAAGGTGTTATGACTCACCTTGGGCGTAAACCTGATCCATTATTCTTTTCGCCATATCTTTATCATCTCTGATGGCTTCTGCGAATTTTTGCTTTCCAACATACTTTACATCTTCATATACGTAGGTGGTATTATTAGGTCTTTCGGCAATACCTAGATTCTTGGCTAAAAAAAAGATTTCTTCATGGGTATTTACTATACCGTTGGTATAATCCAGCGTAAATTGACCAGTTCTACCGGCTACCCCTACGGAACTTTCTTTCATTTTACACCAAATTTTATGTCCAGTTAATTCTTTATTGTCTTTAAAGTCTTTAACTCCGGTATCGAATTTTTCTCCAGTAATACTTTTCTTGCTATCGGCTCCACCATCTCTTTTGACTTCCATATAGTATTCAAACCAATGTTTTTGAGCAAAGCCACCAGCCATCTTGGTTTTAGGTGCCATTTTACCAACAGCTCCAATATTGGCCCTAATATGAGAAGTACAGATAACAGCTATCTTATATTTTCTAATGATTGGTAAAATTCGCTTTAAGCCTTCTCCAATAGTCAAAGCATGGTCACCTATAGTGTGTTTTAAAATACTTTCTTTATTGGCTGATTTAACGCCTTCTACACCCTCCATAGAGTCGATTATAAGCAATTTCAGCGGCATTCCAGCCTCTAATAGAGGTACAAACTCATTAGTAATGCGATCAAAAATATCCCCTGGATTATTTACATCATATCCTTGGTATCTGTTGTCATCGTATCCCCACAAAGACATATCGCCTTGCGCAGATTCCCTCATTTCTGTGTTAAATTTTACAGCAATTGCTGTAGGGTCCTGGGCATGTAGGCCTGCCACAAAAAGGTTGGCAATTAATGATTTACCAGCTTTTGGCGGTCCAAATACTATCAAACTTTGGCCAAAAGGAAGACCAAAGCCCTTGGAAAATGTCCAATTTAAAGAAGGAGATGTAGATCTCAATACATTGTTTACAGCAAATGGATTATAGGCTTTATCGGTAGCACCATCCATTTTATTTAATTGCTTCATCCAGTCAACCATAACTTAATCTCCTAATTATTTATTGGTAATTTACTTATCAGATCCGTTTCATTCATTAAAAAGGAATATCGTCTTCTGTAAACGTACCCTTTGTTCTTATTAGTGGAGTTACTGCTTTTTCATTGTAAAAACTATCCATACAGGCTAAAATAGCAGCCAATCTAGTTGTTCTAAATTCAGAACATCCAGTAGGTAAGTCTCCAATAACTGCACCATACATATCACCATCTCGTAAACATTCGCCACCCAATGCTACGAACATTTTACATAAAACTACGTCGCGTTTCATTTTTTCAATACCGTCGTTGATCATTCTTTACTCCATTTTAATGTTTAAGATTTTTATTTCTTTTTAGATTTTTCTTTGATAGCTTTTTCTTCTGCTTTGAGTTTATCTTGTCGATATCTGACGCTAATAAGGTTTCTGGCTTTACGTATACTCATACTATTATCTTTTCCATAAAAATTGTTATAGATTTTCACCTGCCTGATGGCTTCTTTATGAGCATTTTCATACTCTGGAGTGTCTTTTTTAAATTTATTGAGTTTATTTACGGCAAATACGACGTCATGTGCTTGAGGCGTGTTGTCTTTTCTCATCCCTTCTTTCTCCTATTTTTTCTTAAAGTCTCTTTTCAACCTTTGATACGGTAATTTAGCGACATTTATAATACACTGTCTTTCGGTTTTAATTGGTCCAACTTTTTCACCGGTTTTTTTATCTGTAAAATAAGCCTTAATCTTAGTTACTTTTGAGATACGGTAATCAGCCTTAACTGGTAGTGAAAAACCATTGGCTTCTTTCATAGCTTTTCTTAATTTTTTAATTTTCTTTTGTCTCATAAGTATCTCCTAGTTTGTGGTTTATTCCTATATATAAACATATCACATCTAGGTTTAAGGGTCAAGCTTTATTAGCCATTACTTCCATATTTATTTCCGTTAATTACTCCACTTCTAATATCAATATCTATCTGTTTACGCATATATCGGCAAACATTCTCAAATACCTTGATTTTACCCTCTATCAGAGCTTCCATAGCCTCTAGCATATCAATTCTATCCTGTGCAGCTACGTAATCTGGCTGTGTTTGTATAAAAGCATCCTTCATAAGAACTCTCATAGAAACAGTATCTTTTAATTCCTGTTTTTTCAAAAAACCCCCAAATCTATCTATCAGAGCTTCTGCTCTAGCGTCTCTCAAAGCCTTTTTAGCTCTTGTAATCTGATATCCTATTACAGACAGGTGTTTTTTAGCTTCCCTATATCCTTCATTAAAAACATATTCTAGTTCGTTATATGTAGCGCCATTAACTATTTTAGCTTCTACCAGGCGATTTTCACCTTCTTTTATACAGGTGACATCCAGTACAATTTCTGGGATAGAGTTGAATGCAGGAATAGTTAATTCAACTCTATCTTTTTTTACAGGTAATCCTATTTCGTTCATTTATTAGCACCCAATTGATTTTAAGAAAGCGTCATCACTCATATTATTTGGATCTGTTGCAGCAGCAACCGTTTCTTTTGCTGCAGTAACTGTCTCTTTTGCCACTACCTGTACTTGTTCAGTCACTACTTTATCTACAACAGGTGTCGTTGTCTGTGCAGCTACTGTTTCGGCCACTTGAGTCTCTGGAGTCTCTGGAGTCTCAGCTACAGCCTCAGATCTTTGCTCAACGGCTTTTTCAGCTACAGGTTGAGTAGTCGTTTTATCTTGATTCGCTGCAGCTTCTGTTGCTTCTGCCGCTGCCCTAGCAACTTTTTTGTCCTTAGCTTTTCCAAGAACCTCTTCAATAGCTGGAACACCTTCATCAAGAAATCTTTGCTCTTGGTCGGGAGTAACTTCTGGATACATACCACTTAGTTCGAATACTTCTCTACCAAGCCTACCTATCATATTTTCATCCATAGTAAAGATTTTAGGTTGTTGGACTACTGTAGGTACTCCATTGATCGTAGCCTGTACATTTTCTGTATAAGTACTTACTTTATATAGTGTATCAAAATTCTTTCCAGTTCTATTAAAGTTAAAAAATCTACCGTTGTCAATTGAGATTGGGTCGATACCTTGTTTTCTCAAGTTTGCGATTTCTACGTCAAGACCTTGTTTAGCCCTTGTTCCAATCTTAAGTAATCCCATCTCACCTTGTAGATTGACAACATTTAAGTAATATTTAGCTTCTAGATTATATCTTTTAACTAAATCAACAGCAATTGTTAATTCTTCTCTATTTGCTTGGCCATTCTTAAATTGTTCCTTAATTAATTCTTTATTTGCTTTCAATCCTTCACGGTATATGTGAGATGGAGACTCAACTTCAACCATCTTTGTTTGAAAATTAACAACTCGTGGGTCAAGATATGGTCTATTGATACCATCGCTATCTTTAAATCCCCAAACGACTCTGTAATATATCCTATAGACACCGTCATCGGCTAATTTACCAACCGGTGGAACAATAGCATATACGTTATCGTCATCTTTAATCTTAAACTTCTTTTTCTTACCTGTATAGTTCGTTTTACCAATCTTCATAAAATCCTCCTATGGATTAAGACAAATTCTCTTTAATTTTGACTAAGCTATCTTTTACCTTATCGTCATTTAATGTTTTTAAATAATCTAGTGAAATTGTTTTTATTTCTTCGCTAACCTTACCAGAAGAGATTATAAATACATTTCTACTAATTTTTTTCAAATCTTTATGTAATGATTTAGCTAATTTCTCATCTTTAGCTATCAATACAATTGGAGCTGTTTTACCAATAAATCCTTCATTTACGGCTTTTCTAGCAACTTTTTCAATAGCATCTAACCCAACTACCTCGGCTCCAACCTTATCATTAAAGGCTTGTTTAACCACCGCAAGCATTTCCTCTTTGTTGTGTAAAAGTTTTTTATATTTATTTTCAAAAATCAATGCTGGATATCCAATTATTCCAACCTGATGAGCTTTTTCCTCTATAGCAGATCCAACTAGATCAAACAATGCTCTTGAAGATATCTGATTTGTATAATGACGTTTGTCTACTTCACAAGTAATATCTTCATAAAATTCTTCTGGATCAACACTGAAGCATCCCCAAACTCCTTCGGCTATGGAATCAAATTTTGCACAAGTACTTCCGGTACAAATAATAAAAGCAGCCTTACTTTGAATATGCTGACGATATTCTAAATAAAGTTCTTTCAAGTCTTCCTTAGCTCTTTTTATTTTACCCAATCTTACAACACGACTTTTGGGATCTGTTCCAGCATCTCTTCCTGCAATTTCTTTCTTTTCCTCGATTTCTTCTATAATTTCTTTGAAACTTTTCATGTTTTTCTCCTAAAGTCCGAGATAAGTCCTAACTTTTTCTTCGGTATTGAATTCCTCTATGGCTTTTTTTAAATCTATTTTTCCTAACCAATTATTTATAAACGTTCTTTGTATTGTAAATTTACCACCTAAGTACTTAATATCTAAAATCAAACTATCATCTTCTATCGTTTTTGAATGAATGTGTTTTAAATCATCAGTTATCTCATTAACTCTCAGTACCTGCTGCATTGGCTTCATTGTTACTCCATTATGTTAATTATACCATAAAAAATTTATTTTTGAATAATTTTTCCAGTGAAAATCGCAGTAGCCTGTGAAGTGCCTGATAATGTTGGACATGTTAATCTATATCCTCTGGTTTTAATACCCTTAAGTCTTGGACATCTAACGTTTTTACCTGTTTCATATCTATTAACTACCTTTCCACGATTTGCCGTTTTAACGTCATAAGCACCCACAACATTAAAACTATTTTCATTTATAATATTTCGATAACAAGCTGGAAAAACTTCGCATTTTTTGTCTAAGTTTAACATATCGTTTCCAGCAGCAACTGAAATTATTATACCACGTTTTACGGCAGTTTTATATAAATTAAATTCTATTAAGTTATCTTTCATTCCTGACATAGATACGTTTAAAAAAGATACCCTATCTCTAAGAGCCATTCGTAACGCATCAATACTATATTGTATGGAATCGTGACCGGACAACCCTCTTTCCCATACTTTGTAAGAAATAATACAATGTGTTTTGACATTCATCTTATTAGCGATCTGACTTATAACATTTGTTCCATGGCCATGATTGTCGAAGCCATAATCATTTGGTATCGTGCTTTTACGACCATTTTCACATAGATATGGTATTGTACTTTTTTCTAAAGAATAAGATACTCCAGTATCTACCACACCGATTTTAATACGCTTTTCGATAGCCTCTACATTTGAGATTATCAACAACATAAATGCTCCCAGAACTAAATTTAGGTAAAAAAGATTTTTACTCATATTATTCCCCTATTAGAATTAATAATATTTCTAGTTGTTTTTGTTCAGCAGCAGACCAAGTAGCAGACCTAGCAGCAGACCCAGCAGCAGACCTAGCAGCAGACCTAGCAGCAGCAGACCAAGCAGCAGACCTAGCAGCAGACCCAGCAGCAGACCTAGCAGCAGACCTAGCAGCAGCAGACCAAGCAGCAGACATATCATCATCAGACCAAGCAGCAGACTCAGCAGTAATAACATGA
>SDBT01008633.1_pt1 | contig 16620 bp, 24 predicted proteins | sample 2277101 | NCBI WGS metagenome assembly SDBT01 (sample SAMN10404973, study PRJNA504765) | marine sediment metagenome | isolation source: marine sediment core GS10_PC15, 103 cmbsf | place: Arctic Ocean: Southern Knipovich Ridge | collected 2010 | reverse complement strand
TCACAAAACTTTGATTTTGCTGTGTCTTCTTTCAAAACATATTTCTTTCCATTTATTTCGATTTCTTCCATTTTGTTTCTCCGAGCCGAAGCCCCCATTAATCAATTAATTTATTTCGTTGAAGTTATCGTACTATGCACTTCACTTCATTGTACCTGCTTATCGCAGCAATATGATCTAATCTTCTACATTGAGTGTAAATCTGAGTAGTCCTAATTGATGAGTGTCCTAACCATTTAGCCATCTCATCAGTATCTTTAGCAATCTTCTCATCCAAACCATAGACACAAAAGGCATGGCGCATGGCATGGCAGCCGAATCTTTTTTCTTTAGGCCAACCTAATTTATTGAAGGCATTGTTAAGAATCTGTCCTGATGTCCTATTACTATAATGCCCTCCATATTGACCTTGAAAGATATAATCATTATCTTCTGGAAGAAGGCCTATGAACCACAATAGTTTTTTATGGATGCCTGGATGGCATACTGTATATCTTGATTTCTGACCCTTCCCATTATCCACAAATATTCTTCCATCCAACAACACATGACTTTTCTTTAGCTTGTTTGCTTCTCCTACTCTAAGCCCACTATAACGCATGACAGAAATATTTAGCCTTTGCTTGATGTTCCTTGTAACTGCCATAATCTGCCCTAGCTGCTCATCCCAACAAATCTTAGGCATTGGCTTATCTTCTTTTGCTCTCCTTAGTTTTAACTCTTGGTTAAAAATCTCCCTATAATAGCAGGTTATTATTTTAGCAACAAGGTTTCTGCTCCTTGCTTTGTATTTCCTCATTATGATAAGATATTCAAGATAGCGGTTTATCTCATCCTCTGTATGTCCACTTACTTTCGCAGTCTTATTGAAGAATTTAGAAAGGTGGAATGTATATGTCTTTACTGTTGAATCTGTTAATCCTAATCCAAATAAGATGTTTTTTATATGTTCCATCTTAATCATTATCTGAGTATTGGTCCAGGTTGTAGTCGTCATTTATTTCTTCAGCAGGGTCGTTCTGTTCCTCTGAATCATCTAGCTCTTCTGCCATTTAGATTACCTCTATGCCTAGCTGCGCTAGAATGTCCTGAGAGCCTCTTATCTGGCCTTCTTTTAGCAGAACTCTGTCCTTGTTGGCTTTAGCGACATCAAAGAACTGATTTTGTGTTTCTGCGTGGTCTATTGCAATACTTATAGCTGGATGCACTTTACATCACCTCATTTTTTTATTATGTTTCTTAATTAAATCAACAACCCCATCATTCAATGTCGTTGGCCTTGAAAGGTTGCGTTTAAATTCTTTCCAATCATCATCTTCTATTTCTAGAGTTATTGGTTTTATTTTCATAGTCTTTTATAGATTTAAGTAGTATATAAACCTTTTGAAGACTGTAGAATATAGGTGCTAAAATGCGCTAAAAGATTTAAGCATTGATAGAAGGTTTTATTTTAGTTTTATAAGCCCTTTTTCGTATAAATAAACTTCATCAAATATTTCTTTAGATTTATTTGATATTACAACTATCAAAATATGTTTATTTTTTTTATTCCACTTTCTCGCCTTATTTTTAAGATGCTCTATTTTTCTAAACAATTCAATTTCGTAGCAAACATTTCCTTTAGTAATATCTGGAAAATACCCCCTTCCATTCTTATAGACAATTTTTCCACAAATTTCTTTATTGATTTCAATAACCCTATTGTTATGTTCCGTATCATTTAAAGTGTGTGGTTTCTTCCTCTTCTGCATTTGTCTTTCTCCACAACAATTTTTAGAACAATATATCCTCTGTTCCCATACATGGTTCTTATGGGGGTTTCCTTCATAAAGGTAATCTTTTTTAAAGAATCTTTTTTTACATACTGGACAAATTTTACTCGTCATAGTTCATTCAAATTAACTCTTTCAAATAGTCCTTTATTTTTGCATTGATTTCTTTTTTCTTCTTCACATATTTTAAATATTCTTCGTCTGTCAAATATATAGAAATTGTTGCATTTGGCATAGTGTATCACCTTTAGATAGAGTAGATATACTAACTAATATTTATACTTTTCTATTCTAAGTTCTAAGCCTTATAAGTTATAGCTCCCAAGGAATCCACTTGCCTTTTTTTTGGGAGTTTTTTCTTTCAATAGGTCATGGCCATTGGATAGGATACTCTCTTGCTTCTTTTTAAGTGCAACTAGCTTTTTATGTTGGAGCTGTTCTTTGATTCCGAACATATGTTTCTGCAATCTTTCTCTGTTGAAATCTGCAATCTTTCTCTGCAACTGCTCTTTTTCAGTTTCTTCAAGTTGCACTCTGTGCTCTCTTCTCAATGACCTAAGATACTTATCAGTAGTCACATCATCCGGCAAGTCTTCCCTCTCCATCGGTCTTATTCCTTTGATTCTGTCCCATGCTTCTTTTAGTCCCATGATTATCCCCTCCTTAATCCCCTGCTATACATAAAGTAAAATGATGTTCCGATATACAACACCACAAAGACCCATATAATATAAATCTGTGTTTCTGCAAAGATTATAACGAGCCATAACATTCCGAACAATACGGACAACTGATAAGGCATCTTGAACTTAATTGATAAGAACCAGATAAGGATGAGGCCCAAGATAATAAATAACCATACATCTCCGATTAACTCATTCGCAAATATATCCCACAAATCGAAAAAGTTGTCTTGGTTTACCATTATGTATCTCGACCTCGCCACCAGTCCATTATTGTTATGACAAACATTATCATTACAGGAGCAAAAAATAAGACTGCAAAAACTGGATTCTCAGCCCTAACCCGATTGAATACATACAAAAAGTCCCATAACAATCCCATTAGGAATATGCCAATCGGGGCAAGTAATGCCAACTCTGGCCTTCCTGTTAAGATTCCTATGGCTATGGCTCCAACCAAAGTCCCAGACAATACCAATAGGGCAGTAAGTGAAAAGTCGCTGTTCTGCATATTCTCAGGGTGCATTAATAAATCTAACATCTTAGAGTTAGGGGTTACGGACATACACATTCCATCATCCTCGCACTCCTGCAATAAGCCTGTAAAGTAGAACAATAAAAGCAATCCCCCAAACACAAATATAAAGGTTGTTAATTTTCCCATTTTATTCCATGTGCCTCTTGATTATATATGTTCCAGCTCCCAAAGTAACTAAAACGAATATTATATATTGGTTAAGCCAGCCTCCGCCTATGTCTGGAATCTGACTATAATTCAGAGTTAACATCCCTAAATAGGAAAAGAACATGACCAAAGCCCAAAACAAAACTATCAGGGCCTCTGGGTCTCTAAGGCCCACTAAGTTAGAGGATGCAAAGCCAACTAATGAGAATATGAATATGAATACTAAAATCATCCTGGTAAAGTCGTTAAACCCTGCGCCACTAAATGCTTTCAAATCATCAAAGAAATTCTTTAAAGAGAATGTTCCTTTGTAAACGTCTAAGATTCTGTATTCTACGCTGACCGTTTCTGTTGCAGTTCCGTTAAGTTGATAGGTTGCCTCACTAATTATTCTGGAATAGTTGCCTGTATTGTAAGTTATTCTTATGTCGCAGGCAGTCCCAGAGAATGAGCTGCTATTTGTGATTAATGTTGTTGAGCCGTTCTTTAAGGTTAAGGAGCAGTCCGAAACATTCCAGTATGAGCTTGTTAAATTAAACATGAACTCATAAGTTGTATCGTTTGTTAAAACGCCAGGGGTCGGGTCAAAGGAATAAGTAACGCCTGTTGCGTATGGAATGTTTGCTGCAACGCCTTCCATTGATAATGTAATGACATAAATCTCGGTTGATGTTGGTTGTAGAGTTACAGTAAAAGTTTCATATCCAACCTTAACAAACTGGAAGGTGTAATCTTTGTTTGGGTTGACCCACATAGTCACAAGGCCTGAATCATCGGTTGTGGCTTGTTCTGCTATGACATTAACCCCCCCAATAGTTCTGTTCATTGTAACATCAACACCAGAAAGGGGATTATTATAGGCATCAATGGTCTGGAATCGGGCATATTGGCCTAAGTTGTTGTGTAATAAATAGAGGGGTATGTCTTGGGTAATGTTGTTTAAGATTACGCTTGAATCGTCATGGCTGCGCTGTGGGTAGCCCTCATCTTCATAATTAAAGTTGTAGTCTGTATAAAGTGTTGCTGTCGTTGGATAGATACACATCTGGAACGAGATCACGTTTACCATGTTTAAATTATATTCTTTGTTTACGCCTGTCCCAATGTTATAATTAAACGTTCCTTCTGCATCGGCAGCGAGGATTGTACTGTTTTCCTCATCAAAGAAAGAAAAGTTTAAGGCAATGGTTGTATAAGTCGAGCAGTTGTCAAGGAAAAAGTCTGTTACGTTCTGGTTATATTCTGTTAAGTTGTAAGTCGTTCCGTTAACATCAACAGACCAATAGAAAGCGAACTCATCGAAATCTCCATCTACTGAACTAGGGGCTGTTATGTTGATGGAAAAGTTTGCTACTGTTCCAGCAAAGTAAGCAGCCCCATTATAATATAATGTTGCGTTTATGTCCCTTACAGTAATTGGGTCTTGGGTCACGTTTAAATAGAAAGTGTTGGTTGATCCAATAGTAACCTCTGAATTGAATGTTGCTGCTGGATTAAGGTTGCCATAGTAATAAGTCTCAGTTACGCAATTAAGCTCCCCAATAGAGTTAAACTCTACCTCTCTCCCTGTTATGCCCTGGATAGTTATTCTTATCTTTTTGTCTGAAATCCTTGTTATTTGGTAGCCTGTTGCCTGGTCGTTCTCAAAGTCAATCCAGTAACCGTTTTCTCCCAAGCCAGGGATAATTAAATGACCTTGATAAGTTTGTAATGTGTCAACATCTATATAATGGCTGCTCTCTACAATAAAAGATTCGGGGCTTGTTATTGGAACGAGTTTATTGAATTTGAAAGAATACCTATCTGTTTTCTTTTGGGTGGTGGCTTTTTTATATGCAAGATTATCTTCTGGGTAGATGATAACCCAATCTTCATCAGCGAATTGGTTTTTTTTCATAATATATTTTAAACCGTTCTTCTCGTTATCTTTATATTCTAAATCCGTTATGGCTTTCGCTGTGTGCGCATCGCAAACTCTGGCAGTTAAACTCTGCCCTGGTTCAGTCCCCAAAAAGAAAGAGGTATTTAATGAATAGAATGTTAAGCCCATATTAGCCTGGAAGAATACGTTTGTCCCATTTTCTAAAGTAACATTAATAGAATATATCTCGAACTCATCAGTAAAGTTAATCTGTGTCATAAATGTCCAGTTGACTGTTACAGAATTGTTATTTAACAGCGTTGGATGAGGATAGATTATGGGGTTAACTGTGTCGATGGTGAATGTTGCGGATGCGTTTGCTGAATATCCTTCCCCATCAAAGGTCATAACTTGAAATAAATATGTGCCATCAGTTCCGTTAAATGAATGGTTGCCTGTTGATGTTGCGTTAAGAGTTCCGTTTATAAAATAGTAATATGTTATTGTGTCTCCGTCTGCATCTGTTGAACTGACATTTAAAGAAATGTCATTTATAACGTTTGAATATGCTGCGTTGTCAATCGGAGAGATTATTGTTGGAACTGTTGCTAGTGTGTTAGCGACAGTAAAATTTAGGGTTGTCCAGTTTAGATTATTGGATGTATCATTAACGTATAAAGTAAACAAAACAGGAGTTCCTTTGCTTACATTGACAACAGTTGTATTCCAGCAGTTTCTAAAATCTTCTGTTCCAGAAAGCGAAATTAAAGAGGAGTTCGTTTTACTCATATTATTATAGAACCAACAATATGATAAGGCTGTCTCGTCTGAGACATTCCCAGAAACATTTATTACTGAATTAAATTTTGGGGATGTGTCGTTTATTGAAATATTTGACATTGGAGGGGTTGTGTCTGGAATAGGGGTAACATAGTTTACAATATCTGAAATATTTGTTTGGTTCAAAACTTTTCCATCAGCAATATAACATTCTTCATAACCATTATTTCCATCAAATTCACCAGAAGTTGGGCCATAGGCATATAATGAACTATAAGAACTGCATATAGAAGTAATGCCTGCTGGATATAGAGTGTCAGTCAATGTCCCATTTCTATAAACTTTAACTTCTCCAGCATTATATGTAATTGCAAGATGCATTTTCTCGCCATGCACAAGATTTAGATTTGTGGCTGTAACGAAAGGAGCTGTAGAACAATCGTTAGAGAAATATAACTTTAAACCTACATCATACCTTATTCTAAATGCCCTGTTTCCATCAACGAAATCGTTAGCGAACCATTCCTGCTGTGATTCAGTTGTTAAATCAACATCTACCCAACACATCCAGGTAAACTTGTCAGCACCTTCAAAAAGTGTGCCGTCAGTAACTTCTAGTTCAACGGTTGCTGCTGCTGAACCATCAAAGGACATATTAAATGATTCGTCATTGGTTAAAGAAGGAACCCAAATATTATCATCCACATAATTATTAACATTCAGATTACTAGTTCCAACACAATCTTCCGTTAAAATTCCAGTAGTATTATCCATATGATACCCTGCTGTAAATCCAAATTGGTTTGTTTCACAATCATAAGGGTCTTTTGCAGAAACGGAACTAATCGTAAAAATAAATATAAGAATTACAACAATTGGGATAAGCAACAGTTTCTTCATGGTGAAAGCTCTACCCTCCGGTTATCTTTTTTCCTGTAATGAAAGCTAAACCGCCAGCAAGAGCTACACCTGTGAAGTAGAACAGCCACATATCCATAACGAGGCAGGTGGACTTAGAACCGATTGCAATACTAGAATTTGTGCAATCTAAATGGTCTGCATCCCTGGCAGTTACTATGCCTTCTTTTGTTGGGTTAATTAATCCAACTACTACCAACAACACCATTACCGCAATCATTATCCCCACGAAAATCTGTTGACCTCTTTTGTTCATAGCCATTGTGATTTTTTGCCACCTGTTTTGTTACTTGATAAGAAATTGCCTGCTCTCTTAGTGGATATAAGATTCATCAACTGCTGCTGCTTCTTTACCTTTTGCTTGACAAATATTAGGCTTGTCAATTGCTGTTTCTTCTTCTTTAAATCCAGTAAACCAGCTTTTCTTAGCCTGGCTGCTTCGTATGGAATCCCTTGCTTTTCTTCAGGAGAATCTATGGCGAAGGCAGTTTTTTCAACGAAAACGTTAGGGTTCTTTTTTGATTGCCTGAATTTTTGTTTTATGGTTTCTAATAAATAATCTTTATACTTAGCCTTAGCGTTCTGTCCTGCCTTTCTGATTTGATAACTGCGATTAGCATACCTATCTGTAATCTCTCCACCCATAACTGTTGCTCCTGATTCTGTAAGAGGGACATCATTGGCTTTCTCGTAGCCCCTGCTTTGGTATGATCCTTTTCCTTTCTTTAGCTGCTTTCTTTTAATGTAAACGTGGTAGCCTGGCACCTTGAGGCCTGCTGCTAATCCTGTTCCTATCTTAGTGGGAGTTAAGTCTGGAATCCCTGGCACTATCAGTTTTGGAACTTTTAACTTGGTTATCTGTTCCTGTCTCTGGACCTGCTCTTGGACTTGCTGCTGAATCTGCTCCTGTCTTTGCTGTTGCTGTTGTCTTTGTTCTTGCCTCTGCTGTTGTTCCTGTCTTTGTTCTTGTTGCTGCCTTTGCCTTTGTAATTGCTCTTGTCTTTGCTGTTGCTGTTGTGATTGACCTTGGATTAAAGTTTGAGATTGGACTGTTAATTGCGAAGTTGATAGCCTTTGTTCTTGCCTTGTTAATTGGGCTTGGTATGTTAATTGGGCTACCTTTGTTTTTCCAGGCATCAAAGAAAGCAAACCTAGGCCATAGATGGCCTTTGTAGGTATTTGCATTAATGCGCCAGCCAATCTTATACTTTTGGCTGATGGAAATTTTATTATCTCATAAGGCTGATAAGTCTGCTCTGCAAAGACTAACTGCTGCCTTTGGCCTCTGCCTAGTCTTTGGCTTAGTTGGGCTAGCGCCCCTTCTTGTTGGGGTTTGAATCTTTCAAAAGATTCCTGTAGGGGGTCTGTCTCTGGTTTCTTGCCTTTCTTTTTTCCTTTTGGCTCTGGCTTGATGAAACTCCTTGGTTGGTCGTAAACTTTCCCTCTTGCCTGGATGTCTGTATAAATCTCTTGGGCTGTCTTGCCAGTCTGTTTCATCTTTAGTTTTATCTCTTTTTCTAGGGCTATTTCTGTCTCTTGTGTTCTGAAATATGAGCGCTGTTGAGCTTCCTTAGTCCCTTTTATTGCTTTTCCTACGCCAGTAAAATATCTTTCCGAGACTTTCAACTGGAAGGCTTTTGTTGCCTCGCTTACTTTCTGAATAGTTTTAACTATTGGCCTAGAACCATACTGTATCCCTAGTTGTGCAGCAGTTGGGCTTATCTCAAACTCAAAAGAGGATTTTACTTTTCCTGTGTCTATTGCTGCCTTTAATGCTGTGAGTTGTTTTGGTTTGAGCTTTGCTATGTCTATGACGATGGATTTTTCTGGAACTCCTGCCTCTGTCGCATATCTTTTTAATGCCTCTGCCTCAGACGGTTCTAGTTTTACCTTGAATTTTGTTAATTGCTTGACATATTTTGGGGGCGTTGCTTTTGTTGTTTGGATTGTGATTAATCTACTTCGTTGGGGGGTTGCTGTTTTCTTTGCCAACCCTAACGCTCCTGCCTTTAATATCTGTCCGCCTGCAATAAAACTCCCAACTTCAAGAGCCGGACTTATAGCTAACTCTGCAATCCCTGTCGGAGTTCGGTAGAATTGGTCTGTCTTATATTTGTAGGCTGTCTCTATTCCTTTTGTTGTTGCATATGCTCCCAATAAAGTCCCACCTACCCATTTACTTTTTAATATTGCTCCTACTTTTGGAATATTTGAGACTGCTCCGAATACTCCCCCGACTGCTACTGTTGCACCTACCTCTCTCCATTGTGTAGCTGGCAACTGTGCCAAATATTGAAAGTCTAGGCCTTTCTTTCCAGCAGCTCTCCTTTCTAGGGATTTACTTTTCTGGATTGCCTGGAAAGATTTTGGGTCATAGAATAATGCCTTTAAACTTTCAGTTGCTCCTTTCAATCCGCCTACGCCTGTCCTCTCTCTTAATGGTATTATAAATTCTGCCTCTAACTGTCTGGATTCGTATAAAGGTAACTCTACCTCGCTGATAGCTCCCTTTAATTGTGATAGAGTTTTAATCTCGCCTGTCTTGATTGCTGTTTTTATGCTGACTACTGGTGTCTTGAAATATCCTGCTCTAAATTCGACCCCGGCTCTTGCCTCTGCTAGCTTTGCCTCTTGCTTTGCTTTGGTTTCTATGACCTTCCTTGCAGCAGGAGCAACAAAAGGAGATGATACTATTGCTGCCTCTGGAGTTTCTACAACTAAACCGCCAGGGGTTATTGTTATTTTTCTTCCTTCTTCCCTTGCGATTAGTTCCCCTGTATCTCTGAACTCGGCAGTTTTACCCATCCTTTCTAATAAGGCCTTCTGTTTTTCCCTGCTTTCTTGGGCTTTAATCCTCTCAAATTCTGCCTGAGTTACTTTTTGGGATTCTGCCTGGGTTGTTGGCTGGACCACTTCTTTAGGTTTAAGAGATTCTAGTTTCTGCTTGGCTGCTTCTGTTAATTGTCCTGTTCTCTGGATTGCCTCTAATCTTGTTACTTCCTGGGCTGCTGCCCTTTCTGCTTGTCTTATTGGTTCTGCTGCTGCAAACGCAGCCCCTATCTTAGTCTGTGTCCTTTCAGGCTTTGATGTTATCTGGCCCCTGCGTGCTGCAACCCTGCCGACATCTGCCCCGAACTTCCCTGCTGCCTCTTCTATTTGTGCTTGCGTTGGTTTTGCTGGAAGGGATTGCGCTGCTGCCTCTACGTCTGCGTGTTGCTGTGCTGCTCCGCCACCGTAATAGTATCCCATTGTTTATCTCCTTTGTCTATATGTTTCGCATTGTTTCCATTCATTAAATCTGAAATCTCCTGGGGGATTGCATATGGCATTATTTTCAGCAAACTTGCATCCATCAAAAGCCGGACATCTCATTCTGAATTAATGGCAACCGCCACCTATCATCATTACATCCCACCTCGAATAATGAACCATATCTTTGTTGTCTTTCTTGAACCGTTGAGACTAGTTCCGATTACATTGTAGCCTTTATCTTGGAGTTTTTGTATTGCTATGTTTTTTATTCTAGTTGGGACAGTAAGCTCTCGTTCCATAATTCCGCAGGTTGCTTTGTGGGAACGCTTGAGTAGTTCCTGTACTGTTACCATTTCCACATCTTTCCGCCAGAGCCAAGTACGCCAATACCAATCATGCTCTGAGTTGTTGATTTCATTCCGGCAGACATTCCATGCCCTATGTTGCCTACTGCCTGGATTGCATGGCCACCTAAGACTGCGCCAACAGTCATACTTATAAATCCTTTAACTCTTTCTGAATTGTTCATTTTCTTATTTTTTTCCTCCAAGATTTCCTCTTGCTTTTTTGCTTGGTTCTTTTATTTCTCCCCATCATTAAACCTTTCCTAAAAAGGACATTTTCTTTCGTTCTCTCTCTTCAAAAAAAGTAGCAGGAATTTTATCTTCAATTCTTGCCAAGATGCTTATTCTTTTCCTGACCTCTGCTGTTTGTTTTGTATGTTTCAACTGCCTAACTCTGGCCCTAAGTTCTGTCACCTTTGCACTTTTCAATTTATTTAGGTGTTCTTTTGTTTTTCCCTGAATAGTTCTCTCGACATTATGGTAGACTTTTGTTATGTCTTTCATCAATATTTCAACCTCAGTTTTTTGTTATTTAGAAATTCTACTTTTTTATGGATGATGTCTTTAACAATTCTTTTTCTTATCTTTTCTTTGACTATCTTTAATGAAGCATCCTTGCCATTCTTTGAGAAATTGCCTAAGTCATACATACTGTTAAATTAATAAAGAACATATAAAAACTGTTGCTCAAAAATACCTGGTTACTCGGTTACTGAGTATCACTTAATCTTATAGGATTTAATCATTTTCTTAATGAAATCTTCATAAGTCATGCCCATCTTGTTCTTGACAAGCTCAATGAATAATCCTTTTGTTTTGTTTCCTTTTGATTTCTTTAGTCTTATCTGTATCTCTTCAGCCATCAATTCATTTAATTTTACTTTTGTCTCTTCACTGACTTTTATGGTTGGCACTTCAATCAAACCAACCAGAAGGCAACCTTACCCCCTTCTGCCTTAAGTCATCAATTAGCTGCTTCATTTGTTTTTTATCACTAACAAGCGCATTACCCTTATAATAGTAGTTGCTGTCAGCATCCCTTAACTTGACTTCCAGTGTATCTCCCCTGTCCCCAAAGGAGGTGTTTTTACCCACTATCATCCACCAGCAAACAAGGCATATCCCACAACTGCAACACCTATAAATATCCAAATCATGGCCTTGCTTGTTAATTTCTGGGGCTGCATTGCCTCTTTAAATTCCATAGCCCTAATCATTATCTGCTGAGGTTCGGCTATTCTGTTAGCTTTGACTGTCTCATCATATAATTTTCCGGCCCTTATAGGATTCAAATCCCATTCAGGGAGGATTACAGTTGGTATTTTTCCGTTCCAGAGCCACATAAAATCAACAGAACCGTTATGGATGCGAACATTTTTACCCTCGCCAATCAATAACATTCCATCCTTTAACTCCCCTGTTGTTGGCTTTATATTTAGGTTTCTTTGTAATAGCATAACCTGGACTTTGTTTTGTGTTGCTAACTTCTTGAGCTGGCTCTTGACCTTGAATGGTAACTTAAAGTTTTTCTTCTTTAATTCCTTATCAACTTTCTTTTTCTGGGTGATTATGTCCAGTTTTTCGTTTAAGTCATCCAGCTTTTGAGTAATCCCTTGCTTCTTTTCTTTTATTGGTGGTGGCAAATCAATCTTAGGAACAGGGGCTTTTTCTTTTTGTAGCTTATTTTTTGCTTTCTTTTCCATGAGCCTTGCCAAAAACCCTTTCTTTTCCTTGAGCTTGAGTTTCTTTTGTTTGTTAAATTTCATTCCTCTGCCTCCCTCTTCTTACTACCAAACCATGCCTTTTTTTCTTCCCTAGGCTCTTTAATCTTACCCTCTTTCTTGATGTTTGTTATAATAGATTGAACAAAAAAGCCTTTCCGGCTCATTGATGTTGATGTGATGATGTTTGCCTTGGCTCTCAAATATTTAGAGACTACATCAAGTTTTTCTGCCTCTGCATATAGTGCGACTTCCTGATAATGTCTTACACCAAGTTTAGTAGTCCCAAGTTCACTATCTTTTAGATTACCAACCCTAGTAGAATCCTTAATGTGCAGTATCTCTCTGAAGAATTTGAATATGCCTTCTTTCTTTTGAGCTTCTGGCGCTCCATATTCAGAACTGCCAGCATCTATTTTCTTTAAGTCATCTTCTAGCTGCTTAATCTCATCTTCTATGTTTGGGTCTTCGCTCATTCTTTTTTGATTCCGAGTACTTTGTTTAGCTTTGCTTCTGTCTTGTTTCCCTTAAACTTAGAATATATCATGTAACCTAGCCCGAATATGATAAGCAATACCAGGATATTATTGGCTACTCGTGCAAAGTCTATCATTTTTCTGGTTTACTATATCCATAAAGCAAATTTCCGCATTTTGCACAATTTTCTTTATAGACTTGATCTATTCTTCCTTTAGTTTTTATTGTACCTTGATGTATTATTACCTTGTTGCATCCGCAACAGTCACAAGGCGCTTTTCTGAATGGTGTCATATTATTGTTCTTATTGAGGTTTTGGCTCAAACTTGTATCCGTTCTTTGCCATTCCCTGAATTATAGACAGTCTGAATTGTTCGTCAGTAAGACCGTCAGTAATCTTTTCCTGTTCGGCTTCCAGGCCTTTGTCAAAAAGGAAAGTCCATGCAGCAGTGATAGTCTTATAATTGGTTTTGCTGGAACAGACCTGTAATTTCTTTTTTTCCCTGTCTATTATTAACTTAGCAAACTCGTTCCCTGCTCTGAAAGATAGTTCCATTTTTACATAGATTCCTTTATCTCTGCCACATCATTCATTATCTTGGCAAGCGCAGTCTCTATTGACATAGCTGATTTCGCATCGTCTTTCTCTTCCCTGTCAATAATCACTGGCGCAGTTGCAGTCGGTATTATGCCAGCAACATATCTTTCTTCTTTTTTCTTTCCCATTTTATCCCCCCGATTCGTATATCTGTTGAATTGTTCCATTAATAAGGATGTAAGCTCCGATACACGTAAACATGATACCCATTGCTAATACCAGAATGTTATCTATGCCTTGGATGTCATAGATTAGGATATAGACACCAATTATAATTGTGGCCATTGCTGAAATCATGCCAAGAGGATAGTTCTTTAAGTAAAACGAGATTGCCAATAAGATTAGTACAACCCCAATAATAAAAAAGATAAAATCTATCACTTGCCAAAACCTCCAGGCATACCGCCCTCAAAGTTTTCAAAATACTGGATTGATGGCGCTATGATTAGGTAAAGGCCTATGCCTACAAATATAATGATAATCATCTGCCTTAGAAATTCGTTTGTCAAGCCAGGAAAACCGTTTATGTATAGGTTTACTGCGATTATGCAGGAAAGGAATCCGGATATAATGACAAAGACTGGCTCTTCTAAATAGTAACCCAATCCCAACAATACAAAGAAGAAAGCTAATGCAATGACATAAAGATAATAGATGTTGTCTGCCTCGACTATAACTTCACATTCTGAAATACAGGTTTGTCCGTTGTCGCAGTCAATTAATAATGGGAATGTGCCTGTGTCATTTAATGTTGTGCTAAACTCATAGATTGTCTGGTTAGTTTCTGTCATTACGCCACTGTCAATTAAATTACCTTCTGGCGTGTAGATTTCTATTGTGCAATTACCGCAATCGCTATCCGAGCATACTTGCACGATGTTACAGGTATCTTCCTGTTCACATTCTAAGGCTGAGACTATTGGGATGAAGAACAGTGCTATTAGTAAGATTAGTTTTTTCATTTTAACACGCTGAATCTGATGCGAATATCATCCCTGCATCTGTTACGCAAACATAAGCTTGTCCTCCTGCATAGCTGCCCCTCATATCATCAACTTGCTCTAATGAGTTTATTGTAAGATTTCCTGCTTCATCCCAGCCGTGAGGGTCTGGACTTACTATTTGCATAAAACTTTCCGTTGGACTTGTAGTTAATCCAACTCTTGTTCTTTGCGCTCTTATCCAAAACAGATTAACTCCACCAACTGTAAAATTATTCCAATTAGCTAGATCTTCTGTTTCCCATACAATAACTCCGTCTTGGATGAACCCGTCTGTCCCGTCTATCGGCACAAATGTATCCCATCCTGTTGAAGTGGAATGCTGGAATACAGCATTTACATCTTTGGATGACGGAACTTCTAATATTACTTCTATTTCACCAAAAGTAACATTACTACCTATATAGATATAATCATTATTATTTTCAAAGAAAGCAGTATTATCAATTTTACTTGTAAAATTAGCGGTTGCATTCATTAGAATGTTTATACTTGTATCATTTATCCAAGCTCCTGTTAAGTTCTCGAAAACACCTGAATCCTGTTTTAATACTTCAACTTCTGCGCCGACTACTAATGCAATCACTCTGGCAGTTCCTTCTCCAAACTTATCAACTCTTATAGCTTCTATTGTTCCTCCTGTGCTGATTAAGTCTTCTATCTCAATCTCTAGGATAGCCTCAAACTGTTCCGAGCCTAAATCTTCTACATAGTAGTTAATCTCCAAAGCTTTTATGTCTGAAAATCCTGAAGTATTTACATAAATATCCACTGCCCTTTCAGTGTTTGAAATTGCTGTATGTCTAAAATCTGCTTCTCCAACAACTTCCAGCTCATGAGTTGGTGTTGGTGTTCCTATGCCTACAAAGCCGTCATTAGTTATTCTCATGTATTCAGTCAATGAATTTCTTGTATCACTACTTCCTGTAGGTATAGCAGTTGAAAATATGATATCACCGCCTGCACCTGCACCTGTGCCTTGACCGCCTGCAATAGTTATGTTTCCGCCGTCTATGTCTGTCCCCTCTGCTCCTCCACCGTGAATGGTGTAATCTGATGGGGTGGTTGAATTGTAACCGTCACCGAAGTAGATATTTGAGATAGGCGTGCCATCCGCTCCAAAGACTGCGGTGTTAGATGTTGTAACCATAACATTAGTACCGAAGCCGAATGAACTAGCGGCTGATACAAGACCATTATCACCAAATACCATTGCACTATCGGCTAATGATTCTGCCCCAAAACCAGCAGCAAATGCTTTATTTCCAGTTGTGTGTGCAAAAGCACCGAGTGCAAATCCTTGATTACTTGTTTCTACTTTTGATTCAAGACCAATTGCTAAGGAAGCAGTAGTCAAAGCATCTGCCCCTTTTCCAATAGCGATTGAACGTATTCCATCTGCTCCCGAATTCCAACCAACCGCAGTGCTGTCTTCTGCCGCACTAGAACTTGCTCCGAAAGCTGCAGACCTCATTCCTGTTAATGTAGCCCCTGCACCAAATCTCTCTCCCCTGTCAGTACCGCCTGTACTGGTGATAGTTCCTGTGAAATTTGCATCACCAACAACAACCAGCTTAGAAGCTGGATTTGCAGTACCAATCCCAACAAAACCTGAACTGCCATTAACAAACAAGACATTAGAGACGTTTAAGGTTTTACCGTCTACAGTTGGGTTTCCTACTTCAAGGGCATACTTAGGGTCAAGAGAGCTTATGCCTACTTTAGCAGTTGAACCTTGGTCTGTCATGATAAAATATGGATTATTGCCTGAATCAGCAATAACAAAAGCCCCCACTGTTCCAGAACCTAATAACCCTATGTTCCATCTACCAGAACCACCTTCCAAAAATCTTAATAGTGCGTCCCTTGCTGAATCTGGTCTGTCAAAATTAATAAGTGAAGAACCACTACCTAGGGTTCTAAGTGTAAATATTTGATTTCCAAAACCTTCAATCGTTAACTCAGAACTAGGGTCTTCTGTACCTATACCGACAAACCCTGAACTCCCATTCACATACAAAACACCAGAGACATTCATTGACAAGCCACTGGTTCCATCATCTTCAATTTCCAGTTTGTAGCCCGGTGAAGCTGTCCCGATGCCAACGTTGCCATCATTCCTTATTCTTATACCTTGATTAGCTGTTGCATTACTTGATAATTGAAGATGGTCACCAACACCTGCTCTGATTTCCATAAGTGCATTTGTTGGAGAATCAATAGTTAAATCGGCTGTGTTTATTTGGTCTCTCAAAAATAATAAATCTTCTCCACCTGTTAATGTATAAATATGTAACTTAGCTGTAGGATTCATCGTCCCGATTCCTACACTGCCATTACCTAAAATTGTCATACGAGTAGAACCACTTGTCCCCAGGTGAAGTTTAGCATTTCTTCGATTCAATAAAATAATATCTTCACTGCTGGATGATGAACTTCCAAGATACCAAAGTTGTTGGTCGGGATTTCCATCACCATCTGATTCATAAGCCGTAATAACTACATTAGATTTATTATTGTCAGCAGGA
>SDBT01008632.1_pt1 | contig 16621 bp, 21 predicted proteins | sample 2277101 | NCBI WGS metagenome assembly SDBT01 (sample SAMN10404973, study PRJNA504765) | marine sediment metagenome | isolation source: marine sediment core GS10_PC15, 103 cmbsf | place: Arctic Ocean: Southern Knipovich Ridge | collected 2010 | reverse complement strand
AGGACATGTCTTATCAAGGAATTTCTGGACGAACCCTTCCGGTCCTCGCTATATTGCTGCGCCAAGTGTAACCAAACCGGTGGCGAATACGACTTCAGAACGGTGGGCGATTTTTGGTCTTGCGAAGTATGCGACAAAATTCTCTGCAGTAGCTGCGACTCGGATCTTGAGGTAGATGGGTTGTGCGAGACATGCAGGGGGAAGGTTCTCTGCAGTAGCTGCGACTCGGATCTTGAGGTAGATGGGTTGTGCGAGACATGCAGGGGGAAGGAGGAATATGAGGAATAAAAAATCATAAAAAATTTTTTTTAATAAACTAATAAACAAAATATGAAGGGGATTTCCCTTCTTCATATTTTTATTTTTACAAGGGGGAACAGGACCATTAGGAATCTTTCATTTGGTTGAGCCCGTTAAGTGTCTTTAGGGGCGTTCGAAAGGCCAAGCTTGTAATTCAAGGTCGTGTCCCTTCCGAACAGGATGTGGACGAAAATGCCCAAAGGGATAGCCAGCAGAACGCCGGCGATGACGAAATTTAAAACTTTCAGGCGCGGGAACCATATCCGCTTTGCGATAAGCACGATCACCACCGTGCCGACGATGGCTAGGGTTAAGTCGAAGAGCGCGATGCCAAATATGCGGTAGCTCCTAATTTTCTTGAGGCCCATTCTTTATTTGTGACAAGTTTTTTATTTTGGCGCGCCTCACAAAATTTCAAGCCGTTTAAACGTTCGGGTGCCTTAAAAAAAAGATGAGAACTTTGGCGGCGAAGCCGCCTTGCGGGCTCCGCCCGCTTGCACCCTCCGGGTGCTGCGCCCGGAGGGTGCTAGTGCTTATAGCCAGCCATTTAGGCAGCGAGTTTAGGTATACTACCATTAAGTTGGCTTTAACGTCTTTAGCTAAATCAACCGTGTTGCCGGGAGAAGTTTGGATTTCTTATTCTTATAACCCGGACTTGGGCCCTCCCAACGAGGATATTTGGCGAGAGACTCTGACCGGCATCAAAGTTCAATTTCACAACCGAGGAAGTAAAAGGGTCCAGCAGTTCGATCATTTTCGTTTTCTGTCCAAAGGGGTGGAGCCGGACGACCTAGTCATGTTTCTAGACGACGACGATCTTTATACCGAGAACAAGGTCGGGTTAATCGTTAAAACTTTTAAAGAAAATCCCAAGGCCGAAGTGATAGTTCACCAGTGTCGGATATTTGGGGACCCGTTTACAGTTACAATAAGTCCCGGAGGCTTCTGTTTGAGCGGAATCACGCACCACCAGGAATATTTCTGTTTTTGTATCAAAGGGAAAAAACTGTTGGAATATCTAGAATCCGAGATGCCCGACCGGCCGCGGGCTCACGCGAAATGCTTCGATGACCTCTTGTTTAAAGCTTGGTTGTCCCCCCGCTGCGACGTCTGGCTGGACGAGGCCCTGGTGCACGTCCGTAAGGATAGAATCCCCCGAGACTAGCGCCTTCGGCGCCGGCGGCTGCGCCGCTACGACTCCACTATCGAAAAATAAAATCGAAATTTCGGCCCAGGTCGTGGGAAAAAAAATAACTAAGAACATAGTTAATTAATATTAAAATGAATACTGAAATTAATACCGAAATGACTTATAAGATTTGCCTCGCCGGCGACGGCGGCGTTGGCAAAACTACCTATTTGAATATGTTGCTAACCGATGTCTTTGAAAAGAGATACGTGGCCACCTGGGGCGTTGAGGTACGCCCCCTTATTTTCCATACTAATTACGGTACCCTTACTTTCGACGTTTGGGATATGGCCGGCCAAGAAAAATTTGAGGGCCTGGGCGACGCCTACATGGCGCCGGCCGATGGGGCGATGCTCATGTGTTCTGGCCAAAGCCGGATGTCGGTTAAGAATATTCCTAAGTGGCGCCGAATGTTTCGCAGGATCCACGAGAAAAAGGGGCACATAGTGCTGATCTGTAATAAGAGCGAACTGGCCCCTGAATTTGAAAATGAAAGTGTAGTTAAAATATCGGTGAGGAACAGGGAGAATTTGCACGAGCCCTTTATTAAGATGGCTCGCCTCCTTACCGGCAAGGAAGATCTTGTTTTTATTGAATAAATAAACAAAAAGAATAAGGCTTAATTAAATAAGAAAAAACAAAAAATTTTAATAAATTAATAAACAAAAGAATATTACGGGGGAAACCCCTTAATATTTTACGAAACCCGCGACGATAAAATAAAATTGAAAACGGGCCGGAACGGCGCATAAAAATACAAAATTGTCAAAATGAAGTTATTTCCGCATCAGCTAGAGGGTTTGCAAAAACTCAAAATGATGGAGGCGCAGGGGAGGGGAGGAATATTGGCGGACGACATGGGCCTGGGCAAGACCTACCAAATGGTGGCTTATCTCAAGCTGAATAAAGTAAAGAATATTTTGCCTTCGGCGGACAAACTCTGCAAGGTTAATCAGGCCGAGTACAAGCCCGATTTAATTGTGTGCCCTCTTTCGCTGCTCCGGCAGTGGCGAGAGGAAATAAGAAAATTATACGCCGAATTCGAATTGCCCGGAAAGAAAAAAGCCGAAACGATCCTGTTTCACGGGAAAGATCGCGAGGAGAATCTCTTTAACGGGGCGTATGACTACGTCATTGTTACTTACGGCTCGGTTTGTGAGACTTTGGCCAAGGTCAACTGGGGGAGGATAGTTCTGGACGAGGCTCACGCCATCAAAAATGGCCTCGCCAAAAAACCACCGGTCTCCGCCCTTAAACTTTATGAATTGTCCTCGCGGGCCGAATATTGTTGGTGTGTTACTGGGACGCCCTTTAACAACCGCATGACGGATCTAGCCAGCCTGGCCAGATTTATCGGGACCGAGCCTTACAGCAATCTATCGTGGTGGCAGAGGGCGTCCGCGGGCGATATTGAAAGGTGGCGGGCGGCCTTTATTCTTCGCCGGACCAAGGAAAAACTTATTGAGCCCCCCGTGTACCACGAGTACCAAATCGAACCTACCGAAAAGGAAAAGGCGAATACAGATGCCTTGAAGCAGGCAACTAAAAGAAAGTTTATGGCCTGGCGGCAGGCCAAGGGGGAAGCTAAACGCACCCTGCAGGGAGAGATTCTGGCCTTAATTACCAAGTTGAGAATGTACTCCAATTCGTACCTTTGCGATAAAAAATTCGTTTCGGCCGATCACGCGATCAGAAACTGCGCCAAAGTTTCTAAAACTATTGACCTGCTGGAAGAGGCGATCGAAGACGACCCCGTGAAAGGGGCGGTGGTCTTTTCTCAATTCACCAAATACCTCTCCCTCCTGGAAAAGGTAATCGAGGAGACCTTGGACGTCGCCATCTTTCGCTTTGACGGGAGCATGAACGAGAAACGGAGGGAGGAGGTGGTAGCGCAATTTATCGGCTCGGATCGGCCCCGCGTCTTACTTATTTCTTTGATGGCCGGAGGGGTGGGCCTTAATCTCAAGCCTTGCGCGACTATTTTTATTTCGGAGCCCTGGTATAACCCTTTTGTTGAAAAGCAGGCCGAAGAGAGGGTCCACCGGCTGGGGCAAGACCGCCAAGTGAATGTGCATAAATTCCTAGTTAACAATAGCGTAGAGACTTGGATCACCGCCCTGAAAGAAAAGAAGTTGGCGCAAGCCCAGGATCTGTCCTTGCTCAACAAGTGGGATATGAAAGCCGAGTACAAGTTTGTGGATTTGTGTGAACTTTTCAACCAGCACGTAAATATTGACGGGAAGTCCAAGCCACAGCCGGCGGCGTCCAAAGTTAAAAGGCCCAGGGTTATAACCGTCGCCCCGAGCGCCCCAAAAGTCCGCGTCATTTACAGCCCGGAAGAGTCTTATATATAAGATAAATAAAATAATTAAAGTGAATTGATTTCTGAGTTTTTTATGCCGGGCATAAAAAACTATTGGCGGCCGTCCCGTTTTTAAAATTTTCTATAAATAAATGAACTCCGAACTTATAGAAAATTTCGTGATTCTGCGCGACTACTACAAACAGACTGGGGACCAGTGGAGGTTCAAAAGTTATAAAAATGCCGTGACATCGCTCGGCAAAGTTCCTTACAGGATCACCTCCGTGGACCAGGTTAAGGACATCAGGGGGATTGGCAAAAAAATTCAGGCCAAGGTCGACGAATACCTCAAAACCGGCAAAATCAAGGCGGCGGAAGAGGTCAAACCCAAACTTAAAAAGAAAACGAGCTCCGAAGAGTATAAATCTATCAAACTCTTTATCGGAATCTGGGGCGTGGGGGAAGAGACGGCTAAAAAATTATACGCGGCCGGGATGCGCAACCTGCAGGACCTCAGGGACAATACTTACCTGCTGACGGAGAACCAGAAAATTGGATTGAAATATTATTCCGACCTTCAGGAAAGAATATCCCGCCAAAATATCACCGTTTTTCAGGTGGCCGTAAGGGTTCTTTTGAACCAGGCGTTTGGCAAAGGCACCTACAAGCTAGAACCGGCCGGGTCTTATCGGAGGGGGGCCCCCAGCTCTGGAGACGTGGACATTTTTATGACCAGCGCCAAGTTCGCCCTGGTACAGGTCGTTAACTTGCTCCAGTACCACGGGCTCATCGCCGACGTCTTAAGTATGAAGGGCGTGAAATTTATGGGCATCGGCAACATGGGCCCTTGTGGGCTTCAGCCCACCTTTTTCCACCTCGATATTGTATTTATGCCGGCCGAGTCCTGGGTCAGCGGCCTCTTCGCTTGGACCGGCGACAAAAATCTTAACATCAAGCTCAGAACCAAGGCCACCAAATTGGGTTACACTTTAAGCGATTACTCCCTTTACAATCACGAGACGGGAAAGCCGGTCCCGCTCCGGGACGACCGGGACATTTTTGCCGCGCTGGGGGAGAAGTATCTTAAACCCACCGAAAGGAATCTATAAAAAATTAGAATTTTTATACCCCTCGGGGGGTATAAAAATAATTGCGCTTCACATAAAGTCCTCGGGCGAAAATTGACAGTAGGTTTCGTAGAACTGGGGGATCGGCTTGGAAATTTCGTTGCGGGCCAACCACTTTAGTGCCTCCTCCGAAGCCTTAATTTCGGCCTCCACTTTTACATAGTCGACGCCGGAGCCGATAACTTTCGGCTCCCTTAGGGGGCGCCCCTTAATTTCCAGGTTCTGAATGATCGCCTGGGAGACGTAACGATTTTCCGCATTTTTTTCTTCCACGTACTTGAGGTAACTAGAAACTTTATCTTTATATTTTTGGTACCACGGCCTGAGTTTATTTTCTTTAAGATAAAAACAGATGGTTTCATTCAGCCTGCTTTTGGCGTCAAAAAGATCCGTGTACTCCAGCGAAATATCCAAAGTGTCCATCAGGCTCTTCATAATATCATAAACCGCCGAATAGCCCACCCCGATGACGAAGGCCTCGTCCAGGATCTTCTCGATGGCCGCGATAAAGGCTTCGAAAACATCTTCCATGGTCTTGCTGTATCGAGCCTCTCGCACGCTCGCGGAGGCCGAGACGTACGGCCAAAGTCCCAGCTTCTTGCCGAACGCCGCGTAACTTTTCTTGGCCCCATAATTGATCTTGAGCCGGGCCAGGGTATTGACCCCTTCCGGGCAGTTTATTTGCGGGAACCTCCGGGAAAAATACCAAACCAGGACTTTATTGGCGCTGGAATCGCCAAGATTTTCTAGAAACTGGTAATTCCGGTTGGGATTAGCAGATTCGTGCGTGAAGGCGGCGTCGAGTATTTTCATATTGTCGTCGGTCAGCACCGCGCTGATATACTTGGGTTTGATGCGACCGCGGACCAGGGTTTCTTTAATATACTGCCGAAATTCCTGTCCTCGGTCCCCGTAATAAATTTCTTCGTCTGGATCCATAGATGCTTTATATCTTTAGTTATTTTTTTATATAAACAAAAAGTCTTTTAATTTCGGTTTTATTTATAAAAACACTTTGTAATAAAATAATCAAACAAAATAAACCTAGCAATGTCTATGTTTGGTGTAAGAATTTGTACCGAAGTTCCTTTACCTTCCCAACAAGTCGAGGTGGCGGCCATTAACGCCGCTCATCCGGCCCATTACCAGGGCCTGCAGGCCGCCTTCTACACGCAGAAGGTTTGGCCCGGGGACACCAAGGAAATCAAGATCCAATTCGTGGACCCCTCCGTCTACGCCGTGGGAGGGTCGCTCTACAAGCAGTCCTCTCTCCCGCAGTGGACGCCCCTCCGGTCGCTGCAGTATACCGCCCAGCAAGAGGGGAAGGCCCTGGACCCCATTGAACAGGAAATTAACGGGACGGACGCCCGGCAGGCCATCCAAAAAGTTTACGCGGAAAGAATCCAGCCGCTGGTTCCATTTCGGTTACATTTTGTGGATCAAGGGGGCGACGTCCGGATCACCCTGGTGGGCGGGATCGGCTCCTTTTCCCATATCGGAACCGACTGCTTATATATCCCCCAGCAGGCCAGCCTGAACTATGGTTGGCTGGACGCCCAAACTATAATGCACGAATTTTGCCACGCTCTAGGTATGATCCACGAGCACGAAAACCCCCGGGGGAACCCCATCCAGTGGGACCTCCCAAAGCTCTACCAGTACTATCAGCAAACTCAGCACTGGGACCACCAAACCACGTACACCAACGTGGTTTTCCGGTACGATAAGACTCAAATTAACGGAAGCGCGTACGACCCGGATAGTATCATGAATTACTTTTGGCCCGCGGACATCACGCTCAACGACGTCGGCCAAACGGAAAACTTTAGGCTAAGTCCGACGGACGTGACCTGGATTTCCAAAACTTATCCCGGGGGCGCGACCGCGCCTTCGACTTTTTACCAAAAAATCTATGGGAAAAGTGCGGGGCCCTTCGTCGTGGTTTCCGGCAACGGCGGCGGAAAAAACGGCGGCGGAAAAAACGGCGGCGGAAAAAACGGTAATAAAGGCCTGAGTCCCCTCATGATCGGCATAATCGTGGTGCTGGTGTTTTTGCTCATCTTCCTTGCGTGGTTTTTACTGATAAGAAAGTAAAAAAATGAATTAGATTTTTCGCCGCTCCAAAATAAATGACGGCCGTCGATTTAGAAGCCGGCCTGGAAAAACCCCTCTTCGGCGAAGAGGACGCGCGACGTTTTCACTATTTTATGGTGGGAATAGTTCTGGCGATAGTGTCGCTGCTCGTTCTTCTGGCGTTGGTTTTGCCCTAGCGCCCTTCGAGCGCCATAGGAAGATGAACGTGTTGATAGCAAATCACACGGCGGAAAGACTAAACCAAAATTAAATTTAAAAGTTTTTCTCCCCTAAATAAAAATGTCTCTGGCCGATTTGAGAATATGCGTGGAAAAACCCCTCCCCAGCGAGGAGCACGTGATTGGAACCATGGACGACGCCAGCCACACGGCGCATCATTTTCAGCGCCTTCAGGCGGCCTTCCAAACCTCTAAACTTTGGCCTAAAAATATAACCGAAATCAAAATTCAGTTCGCGAACCCGGCCCAGTACAAAATCAACGGGCAGGTCGTCGCCAACCCCGGGAAGCCCTCCTGGACCCCCAACCAGTTAATTTTCGGAAAGAAGGGCAGCGACGGGAAGCCCCTCCCGGTCGACCCCCTGGAAAAAGAGTTGTACGGCAACTCGGACTACGAGCAGGTGGTCCAGCGCGTGTACATGGAGCGGATCCAACCCATCATCCCGTTCAAATTGAAATTCGTGCAGACAGGAGGGGACGTCCGGATAACTTTCGTGGAGGGGGTGGGCTCCTGGTCGCTGATAGGCACCGACTGCCTCCTTAACCCCAAAGACGAAGTTACCCTGAACTACGGTTGGATAGACGTGCCCACCATCATCCACGAATTCGGCCACGTGCTCGGGATGATTCACGAGCACCAAAATCCAAGGGGCAACCCCATAGACTGGGACGAAAAAAAGGTCTACGCGTGGGCCCAGCAAACTCAGGGCTGGTCCCAGCAAGTCGCCTACAACAATATCATCAAGCGCTACAGCTACGACCAGATCAACGGGAGCGACTTTGACCCGCTGAGCGTCATGCTGTACTTCTTTCCCGGCTCCCTGACCAAGAACAATCAGGGCACGCAACAAAACATGAGGCTGGCCCCTTTGGACGTGGTCTGGATCGAGAAGACCTACGCCGGGGGGACCCTCACCCCTTCCCAATTCTACCAAAAGGCCTACGGGGAAAAAATTGACACCACCGGAGTTTTGGCGGCCGGCGGCGGAGGGCTCGGCGGAAAAAACAAGGTCTGGTTCATAATTATAATTGTCATTTTGGTTTTGATCCTGGTCTGGGCCATCTGGTTCTTCCTGCTCAAAAAGAAAAATAGGAAAGGGCGAAAATAGTTCGAAAGAATCCTTTAAATTCTTAAGCCCCGACCGGGGCTTAAGAATTCAACTCTCCTCGAAGAGGAAGTCCAGGAACACGTTTTCGTCCGAAACGAAAAGAACGCGCCCCGCCTCTCTTTTATAAACAAATTCTAGACGCTGGTCGGCGGCACAATCCCGAGCCAACTGAATGAGCAGCTGGTTTCGGGCGTAATAAATATTAAAATCCGGATGAGCCCGATAGCGCGGTTCGTAATATCGAGCCAGGTCGGCCACCTCCGCCTCGGGGGCCCCGGTCACGTCCAAGCTCTCGTGGTCGCCAAGGAGGTTATCGAGGACCGCCTTTCCGGACCCTCCCCGCCGGACGGGTATAGTAATTTTAATCACGCCCGCCGTCGCAAGTTTTTTAAGTTTTTTTGGGTTTTTATATATATACAAAAACAAATCCGGACTTTTTAATAAATGGCTGCTCAAAGTAAAGAAAAATCGGGCAGCGTCGGCACCTGGCTCCGCCAGACCTTCACGGGGGCCCTCGGCTTTGCGGCCGGCTTTATCGTGGGGACGATCATCGACATTATTTTCTACCGCATTTACGTCAAGTGGGACCCGAGCCGCCGCAGCCTGGAGAAGTTGTTGAGCGTCGTGGCCCTGCAAATTCTGGTTTTGACCGCCATAATTTCTTTCGAGGCCAACTTGACCCCCCTGAAAGGTCTGGAGGAAATTCTTTTCAGACTGTCCCTGGTCATGTCTCAAATATTCATGGTCAAATACACGATGGAAAGGATCAGCGACCTGTTCTATTTTCGCTCGGACTCCAAGCGCTGGGCCAAGCAGAGCCGCCCGAGGTCGGTGGCACAGGGCCGGGGTTTATTCCATTTTACTTGAAAGAAAAATAAAAACGAAATTAAAACGCGGGGTTCTCGGAAAAATAAAAAATGATCAAAATGACCCTGGTTACCAAAGAACTTTTATGGTGGTACGGACCGGCCATCTTCTCGGCTCTATCTTGCACCAGCTTAACTTATACTAGCAGCGGCAGCTTTCGCCCCCTGGAGATTCTGGCGGCCACCTGGTTGGGCGGGAATTATCCCTATTTTTCCGTGCCGATGTCGCTGGCAGCTTTGCTCTACTGCGCGGCAACGCGCAGTAGAGCAATCCAGACGAAAGAGCCGGCGCGCAGTTAATTTTTTCAAGTTTTTCAAGTTTTTAAGGAGTGTTCTTCCTTTAAAACTTAGTGGGCCTTAAAGTATTATCCCCGCTTTGTAGGGGGTCCAGCCGTACCGAAACCCTTCGTCTTTGGTGTAGGGGATCCAGCCGTATTTTTTGGCCAGGACCAAGTAGACTACTATGATGGCCACGACGATTATCAGGCCGAAGAGTTTTTTGGTGATAAAAACTATAATAATTACCGCGATAATTAGAAGTATCGCGGTGGTGAATGGAACGCCGCTCATTTAATTTATACATTATATATAATTTCTGTTTTCTTTTAATTCATCAAAACGAAAAAACGGTCGTTCTTGACGTAGGAATCTATAATGTTCTTCCCCGCCTCTATGATTATCCGCGTGATACCCTCCTGGGAGACGTGCTCCCAATCCCAAACCTGCTGGCTCTCCCCTTTCCAGAAGCGGACGTCGTCAAAAATAATAACCGAGGGGCCCAAGTCGGCGCCCAGAATAAGGCCCAATTCTTCAAGGAGGGGGACCCTTTGTTTATTATTATTCCCGGTGTCGGCCCCCGACTGGTGGGCGTCGATAAAAAAGAAGGCCCCCTCCCTCACCTCGGCTAAAATGGCCGGTAATTTCTCCAGACTGTCGCCTAAATTAAAACGAATGTTTTGAACGTCTGCGTCCGCGGCCCTCTTCATGCTTTCTTGAAAAAGGGCCGGCACGATCTCTATGGTATAAACGAGGAAAAAGTTCCGGGCGGCCATCATGGCCGTGTCCCCTTTATAGGTCCCGGTTTCCACAAAATTTTGGAGGTGCCTAAAGGCGGGGTAAATTTGGAATATATCCTCTATTTCTGAGTAAAGCAACGAGCCACCCATTTTTTACTTTACGGGCCCGTTTCTTTAAACGGCTTAGAGCCATGAAAAAGTTATATAAAAAATACGACCTATAACGTAAATGTCAGAACTTAAGTCGATCGACCAGCACCTGAAAGAAAAAGAATATGACGCGGCGCTGGCCGAGGTCTATAAACTAGGTTATCCCGGCTTGGGTTTTCTCTTAGGAAAAATACTGAACTTTTCCGACGAGCACTTGACCTCTCTTAAACCCTTGCTGGAGGAATCCTACACCCGTGTCTCCCTACATTGCAACTGGTTAGGTCCCGGCCGGTTGGGGGAGTTGTGGGACAAAATGTCTCAAGGCGAAAGAACCTGGAATAAAATTCGCATAACTGAAAACGTGGATCAGGCCGATTATCACGTAGTGATTAATAGTACCGCCGAAAGTATCGACTTTTCTCGGACTATAATTTTCCAGATGGAGCCTGGAATGAAGGACCGTCCGGAACAGTGGGGCGAGTGGGCCGACCCGGACCCTCAAAAATTTCTTCGTGTTTTTACCCATAGAAATAGCTTTAATAATTGTGAATGGCATTTGGGCTGGAACTACCCCCAACTGAAAGAGGAAAAGATCCAAAAAGATCCCTCCAAGGCGGGGGTCATCTCTACCGTACTGAGCGATAAATACTACGACCCGGGCCATAAAAAACGCGTGGATTTCGCCCGGTTCCTGGATACTAAAGACGACGTCACATTACACGTTTTCGGGGCCGACCTGGGTTACAAGCACTACATAGCCTCCCCTCCCTATCATAATAAAAATGAGGCCATGATGCCCTACTTTTACACCTTTAATGTGGAAAACCAGGAACGGTCAAATTATTTCACCGAAAAATTGATCGATTCCGTCCTTTCCGAAAGCCTGGCCTTTTACCACGGTCCTCGAAATATCCGGGACTACTTCGACGAGCGCGCCTTCGTCTGGTTGGAGCTCGAAGATTTTGAAGCCGATTACCACTTGATTAAAAAAGTTATAGCGGAAGACTGGCGCACCCTTCGCCTGCCCTACATCCGTAAGGAGAAAGAGAGGATCCTCGAGGAGCTGCAATTTTTTCCTCGATTGCAAAAGGCGATTGAGGACATAGAAACGCCTTCGTCAGAGGAGCCAGAAAGTAGCCACGAAAAATTTCCGGCCGGCGACGCATTAAAAGTAACGAATAGGTAACTTTGAAAATTATAAACGGTAATAAAATGAGCGTTAATTATTTCACGAGCGGGACGGCCGCGAATGCGTCTTCCCCGCGGATGAAACCTCCCGAGGACTTTACCGTGTACAGGGAGCCGACCCGTGCCGGAGACCCCACAAAAAAGCAGCAAAAAGAAGACACCATCACCAACATGAAATACGTCCTCTTCTACGCCCTTAGTTTGACGGTGGCCATGGCCATAAACGACGTGGTGACCACGTCGTTTAGCAGTTTTCCCAACAGCAAGCACATAATTTCCAAAGTGACCTACGTGGTGATACTCTTCGGCCTCACCATTTATGTAGCCTACCTCCTCAAGGATCAAATTAGCATTTGACCCCTTATTTTTTATAAACCGCGGTTTATAAAAAATACGCCGGCGGCCCTAGTAGGCCTGAGAATAGTAAGAGGCCGTGGTCAGCCTGTTGGGAACCAGAATGCTGTCCACCACGTGGATCAAGCCGTTGCCGACCTCTATATCTCCGTAAAGAAGATTGGTGGCTCCGTGAAGGACGGTCCGGCAATTTAGGGTGGTGACGTACATTTTGTTGGCCGCCAGTCGGGTGACCAACTTTATAACCGGCTGCGCCGTGATGAGAGAAAGGGGGATTTTTCGGTTGAGGGCGGCAAAATTAACCATCTTGCGGGCCGTGAGGAGGTCCATGTTTTCCAAGTACCCGGGGGGAAGGTCAAGATAGCGGTCGGAGGGGACGAACAAGGTCAGGTCGGTCTGGGGGTCATTTAGGTGCCCCTCCATTTTAGCCTTGGAGACGATCCTCTTAAAGGCGGAAAATTCCGGGTTAGTCTCGAGCATCCCCCAGAGAGAATTTCGGGGTTTGGGTTTGGCGACCTTGGCGGGGTGGAGGTCGAACTGGTGGGTGAAGTTGAGACTTTCGGTGTAGGGTCCTATAGAAACCATTTTTATTTATAATTGTTTTTATATTATTTTTATATTATCTTTATATTTAATTTATTTTTCCTTCGTTTTTTAGTCTCCCGCGTCGTTCTCCCAGCCGAGCCCGACCATACTGTAACAGTAGGGCAGGTCTTTTTTAAGGCGCACGTAGGCGCTAAATTCCAAAACTATCTCCCGAAGCAGTTCGTGGCTGCAGGTATTAGTCTCCTTAATTTTTTCTCGGACCACCTCCTTGGCCGCCTCCAACTCGAGACCGGTCGGTCTGCCGCCCTCCCACTCCTTTAATTCTTTAAGAAATAATCGAGCGCCGTGGTAGACTACATTCAAGACTATTTTTCCGTGGCTGTCCACCACCCCGCTAGCGACCCGCCCGAAATTTTCGTGCGAGGTGTCCAGTAATAAAAAAGTGTCGGCCGGCACGAAGGGGATTTCGTAGGGGTCAGATATGGGGGCCCAGCCTAGCAGGGAGCCAAAATCGTTGGGGACGTACCATAAATTTTCGATCGACTTCAGCCACCACCGGGCCCTCCCCTCCGAAAGAAAAACCCCCATCCCCTCGGCGACCCAGCGGAATCGCACGGGGGCCAAAGAGACGATCAGCTCTCGCGGCACGCCCGGCCTCGTTAAGTAGGGGCCAATTACGTGAAGGTCGTTCCGGCCCGTGTCGGCCAAGAAAAATTTTTCTTTATTTTCCGCGCGCGGAAAGCAGCCCAGGCAATAATCATCCGAGTTCCCCCCTTCCAGCGGGAAATGGAAGAATATTTTGTTCGCCAAGGTTGGCAGGGGCTGGTCGCACTTGTCGCAGAGCCAGCCCGGGAACTCCCTCTCGAGCATAATTTTCAACGTGTTAAAGTTCGGGCCGACGGGCGGGATAAAACCGTCCAGAAGTTTCCAAATTTGATCTTCCATTTAATATAATCCTCGCGCCACTTTAAATCTTTTAAGATAAAACGAAGAACCCTTAATCCCCAATAACGGATTATTTAAAGAATAAAAGGAATAGCATTAAATGAATTTGGAAAATATTATTTTATGTTTAGTTATTTTGACCTGGTCGGTGGCTCTGGTCGCGGTGGGCATATTTCTTTTGTACAACCCGCCGTCCCCGCCGGAACTGGCGGCGGGGCTCGCCATCGGGTTCTGCGCCTACCTGGCCCACGCCACCGACTATTTTCTCGTCGTCTACCATAAAGTCAAAGAAACCTGCTCCCGACTCAGATCCCTGAGGGGATTAGTTTCGACCCGCTATTCGAGTCTGTTTGTGATTTTGTTTTACATGGCCAGAATGATATTTCTCACCTGGTGGGTGAACCTGCTGCAGTATCTAAATAACAACGTGGTCCGCGAGGGAAAGTTTTACCGCATTTCTTACTCCATCAACGGGAAATTGTACAGCGTGTACGCGAGCCCCGCTCGCGGGCCCGACGCCGTGCTGGCAATTATCGATGAGGGGGACGAAGACGTGACCGACGACGTCGCGCCTTTTCTCAGGGCCCAACAAAGCATAGCGCGGGATTTGACTCCCATCATGTTTAAAAAAAGAACTCTGCAGATCCTGACCGCCGAGGGGGAGTACAACTTTACGGGCGACGAAGTTATAAAGCTCAAGCACGCAGAGATTCCCAGTCGGCCTGAGACCGAGGGGATAGAAGGTATTTTTGGCATGCTGAACGCTTTAATAAAAGGCGTCTCGGCCCGGGCAGGCGCCCGCCCTGCCCCGCCCGCCGGGTCCCTCCTCGTGCCCGATCCTCCGGACTGACGCCCGAAAAAAGTCGGGCCGAAAAAACAGAATAAATTTTAATCGCCCCATAAATAAAAAATGTGCGACAGTTACAAAAATTACAAAATGCCCATCAAGGAGAATTATTTTCTAAGGCCCGCCTACGTGACGTGCCCCAGTTGCTTCGACTACTACCCACTGGGGAAGCTCCCCTCCCCCGCGGCTCAGTTGGGGGCCAGCTTCGGCCGCCGGACCATGCGCGACGTCATGGAGTGGAAGCAGACCATGGGGAACGCCCCCTACCCCTGGGGGCCCGACGGCAACCACTACGTTTACGTGCCGCCCGGCTATTAAAAAGGCCGCCGAAAGATCCTCCGAATTATTAAAGGTTTTCTCCTTTAATAATTTCCCGATTGAATATTCGCTCAGATTTGGTCGCACCCGGCACAAACGTACTTATATCCATCGTCCGAGGTGAACGAGGCGCCCGAAGCTAGAGCTATCACTTTTCTTTTGGCCCCCGGGTCAAAATCGAACGAAGAGTCGCCGCCGCAGGCGCACGCCACAAGGTAGTCCCCATAATCAATGAAGTCCCCCGGGGTCATTTCTATCGTGCCCGGGGTCTCGGCCTTATCTTCATCTTTCCTTTTTCGCCGCCTGGCCCGAAGCAGTTCGACCGCCGCCCAAACCGAGACGGCCACTAAAACGGCCGTAACCACGAGCCAAACCACGTCGATTATTTGCATCTTTATTTGGATCCTTTTTTTTAAAAAAGTATAGCGCGCGGCTCCTGTTTCTTCCGCCCCCTCGTCTCCTCCTTGATTTCCGCCTCCTCCAAGGTCCCCCAGTCGAGTCCTTTTATTTCTCCCCCGTGTTCCCTATAAACTTTCTCGCGAGTCTTCCAGTGCTTCTTGAGACTGGAATTCTGATCGACTATATCGAAGATCAGCGGCTCCACCTCCGGGGTCCGCATACTCCGACCCAAGGTCTGGATGAAATAGGCCTCAAAGTCGGCCGCCAGGACTAAGGCATTGACGCGAGGCTGATTGAAGCCCACCCCCATTTTTTGCCCGGTTCCGATGAGGATTCTGGCTTCCGGGTCGTAAGTTTTTTTCTTGCCGGTCAGTTTGTCCACGCTCTCCCCCGCCGACTTCAGGAGGTCGTAAAGAGCGTCCACTTGGTGAAGCCGCTTACATATCACCATGAACACCCGGTCCGAGAATTTCTGTAAGATATCCACAATTTTTTTATTTCTCTCCCCGCTTTCGGCCTGATCTTTGAGTATAGTTCCCCAGTTGAGGGTGCCGCCGGCCGTGTATTCTATCGTGGGAACTAAAGGGGAGTCAAGTTTGTACACGGTGTGTTTCCGGTACAGGGGAATGTAAATTCTTTCCGGGCCGAAGTACAGGTCGAACAACAAGTCCAACCCGTCGGCGCGGTAAGGGGTGGCGCTGAGCCCGATCAAGTAGCGCGGAGTGATGTGATGCAGAGCCTGGGACATGGCCTGGGCGAGCATGCAGTGGACCTCGTCCACGATTAGGGTCCCGATATTCTTAAAAGTCCCAAACTTGAATTTGGGGACATTTATAGCGTTCACGACATAAAAGTCGGCCGAAGGGTCCACGCTCGTTTTGGGGGTCAGCAGCTGGACCTTGGAATGAGAAAATCTCTCCACCTCCTCCAGCAGCTGGTCTATGATAGAAAGTCGGTTATTTATGTAAAGCACTTTGAGCTTCAGCTTCGCCGCGAGGTAAATAGAGAGGCAAGTCTTCCCGAAACCAGTGTACAGGGCGAGGACGCAACTTCCCTCTTTATTCAGGGCCGCGATCGCTTTTGTCTTTACCAAGACTTGTTCCTCCCTCAACGGGTATTCTTCGGTTTTGTAAACTATATTCGCCCGCGGATAATCGCTCCTCAATTTAGTGGGCAGCTTGAGTTTTTCCCTGGCGTAGTGGTAAGGAAAATATGCTACGGTTTCGCGGACGTAAAAGACGTTCAGATAATCCTTTTTTTGGGTGTACCTCTGGTTGCCCGAAATTTCGACGGACAATTCCTTGGAGGCGAGTTCCCTCAACGGCAAAGGGATGTCCCGAATGGTTTTGCAAATTGACATTTATTTAAGGTATTTTCTCTTTTAAAGGGGAAAAGTTAAAAATAAAATGGCAGAAAGGTATATAAGATTTATCAAACTCTGGGGTAAAAAGGCCTGGTCGGTGGAGTACGAGGGCCCCTACTCTAACAAACGTCCGCCCCACGTGGAGGTGGTAGGGTTTTCCCCCAGGCGGGGGCAGGTCTGTCGGTTGCAAAATCTTCGGGCCATCAGCGGCCGGGCTCTGGCCTGGCAAGTAGAGGGGGTCACCAACGACGGGAGCCCGGCCCACTTCACGGTTTATTATGGAGAAGACAT
>SDBT01008631.1_pt1 | contig 16621 bp, 12 predicted proteins | sample 2277101 | NCBI WGS metagenome assembly SDBT01 (sample SAMN10404973, study PRJNA504765) | marine sediment metagenome | isolation source: marine sediment core GS10_PC15, 103 cmbsf | place: Arctic Ocean: Southern Knipovich Ridge | collected 2010 | reverse complement strand
GACTTTTTAATGAACAATCTAAAACTTACAGAATATGCTGATTTATTAGAAAGGGGGATTATTGTGTAAGAAGATAAAAAAAGGGGTTATTTTATAATTGATCATTCATCTATGAAATTAACCCAAAAATTCGCTTAAATTTCTTTTTCAAAAATAAAAAAAATAAAATAATAATTGTAATTGTTAAATTTTTGACTTTTTTTCTGCGTGGAGTTTAGCAAGCTGCTCCTTTACATCAGAAAGTCTTTCTCCATGTAAGGGATACATGTAAAAACCAAAAATAGCTATTGCTAAAGCGATAATTGGAAAAACAACCATTAACAGTCTTAGTCCAAAAATCACTTCAGGCGTTACTTTTTCAGGAGCGTAAACTGCCCATCCAATATTACTAAAGACAAGACTTATGGCTAAGAATACAAAAATCGTGGAAAATCGCATGAACAAAGCATTTGCTCCATAATAGCTACCTTCGCGGCGCATTCCTGTTTTCAGCTCATCTTCATCTATTATATCTGCCCAAGTTAAGTCCCGCAGGTAAAATCCTGATGCAAATCCAATCCCTAATAAAAAGAAGACAATTAATCCCCCTATTACATCTGATATGAAAAATAATGGAATTAATGTCATAATCCATATTGATAACGCTAAAATCCATGTTTTTCGTGGCCCTAGTTTAATAACGACAAACCTCCATACAGTAATAAATATCATTGCTGATATAAATGTGAGAGCTAGCATTAATGCAATATAAATTGAATTATCAATACCTAACACATATTTTCCATATAAGGGTAATATCGTCGGTATCATCCCAAATACAAACCATACCATAATAAGTGAAAAAGCAGTCCACCTGAAACTATCGTTTTTTACACAAATTTTGATAGAACCAAATATACCAGGTTGATCCTTATAATCATCTCTAAATTCTTCCTTTTCCCGGGCACCCCACTTCAAAAAGACTAATCCTACAATTATTACTAATATGCAGGTTATTATCCCAAAAGTTACATAATTCTGTAAATATGTTTTATCTGTTAAATCAGGTATGAAAAGTGTAGGTAAAATAAATGCGAAAACCAGTGCAACTACAATCATAATTTGTTTTACATTATTTACTTTTGCTCTCACTTCTTTATCAATGAACTGTTCTGGGAAAAGCGAAGTTTGATTAATAGAAAACATTGTATAAAAGAATTCAAAGACAATAATTATGATTAGAAAATATATAAAATTCGGAATTTCACCTGAGATCCCAAAGAGCATCGGGGGTGTAAATAAGAGAATCATTATAATTCCCAAAGGTACTATCGATACCATAAGCCAAGGAATTCGACGACCCCATTTTGTATGTGTACGGTCTGATAAATTACCTAAGAGGGGGTCATTAAATGCATTCCATACTGACCATATGGCAAATCCAATGGAAATATAAAACACATTTATGCCCACAATCGTAAAGTAAAATGTAAATACTAAAAATGTAAATGCTTGATAAGAATACACGTCAGGAAATGAACCACTAGCAAATGCCAAAGATCTTTTAAGACTAACGCCTTCTGTCTTTTCTTTTTTTATTTCAACCATCGATTAAACCTCTAAGTTAACATTTTTCTATTAATAAATTATTACGTATTAAGTTTAAAATATTACTCTAGTTAAGATATTCCATCTTTTTCTTTATAAATATTTATCATGATAAAATGAGTGTTGAATAGAAGATATTTTTACACTTTAATCTGCTTTTTAACCCAATAATATCCCAACTGAAAAGGGATCTTAAAATATTTCATTCTGAAGCTTGAATTTTAAAAAAAATGAGATAAAAAAGAAAATTTAAATTTATTATTTCTCTGCTGCAGGCTCAGGAGCTCTTGCAAATGCTAGTATTTGGCCAATATAGGCTATCTGTGATGCGCCATGTACCGTACCTCGCGCCATTTTTCTGATCCACTTACCTGATTTCCATGCGCCCGCCTTAAGCATTTGTTCTAGGCCATTCATCTCCCAATAGCCCCAATAATGAAGTGTCTTCCTATCTATGGATTTCTTATTAATCTTTTCAACTCCTTGAACCCTTATCTGATCCCTATCAACAGTAATTAAGCAGGCCCATTTAGGGTCTTCCAGATTGTTCAAAAGGACTCTCGTTCTTAATCCTCTTATAAATTCTGTGCATTCTGGGTTTTTCATCGCTCGATCTACAAGACCTCCAAGAAGCTTTGCAAATCCTTTTAACCTTATTTTTTTAGGTGCTGCTGCAGGTGCTGCTTCTGGTTTTTCTTCTGACATTTTTATCAAATTATAATAATCTTATTTTTTTATATTTAAGAATTACATTCAAAAACATATATATCTAATTATTTTATAATTTGTATTGAAACTATTTAAAGATAATTACTTGAGAATGCATGTGAGACCACCAATATGTGGAATTTGTGATAAGGAATTTACTGTTAACGATGAGGGAGGATTAGTTTATTTTAAAAAACGACCTTCCGATATAGAATGGGAAGATAGAATGGAGAAAATAGGCGGAGTTGGACATCCCCCTTATGCAGAATGGTTTTGTAAGGAGCACTTTGCTAAGGCTGACCAATTAAAGCATTTAACTATCGATAAGGCATTAAAGCAACTATTTAAAAAATAAAAATAAAAAAATGAATATGTCATATTTAGATTTTCTTCACATCAACCTTAGAGAAAAATTCTTTATTATTACTTAAATCTATAGTTTCACCAGTTATTTTGAATTTTCCTCTTAATTTTACATCTTTCTTTGAAAGAAGATCCCTTATGTCAAGCTTTTCTGGTCCATGATTTGAACTAATACTTCCTATAAACACTTCAATATTTCCAGGTTCGACTATAAATTCCATCTTTTCATTATAAAATCCGAGCTGTTTCATTGAGATAGTAAATATAATTTCTGCTTTTTCTCCTGGATCTAGAGCTATACGTTTAAAGCCAAATAATTCTTCGACAGGTCGAGTTACTAACGCTTCAAGATCATGAAGATACAATTGGACAACCTCCTCTCCATGTACTTTACCAATATTCTTAACTTCAAATGAAATTTTTACTTGATCTCTAGAATCCACTATTGGTTTATCTATATTCAAATTACTATATTCAAATTGGGTATAACTCAGACCATATCCAAAAGGAAATAGTGGAGTAGTATTTTCTTCTACATAATTCCATGCCCAAACCGCAAGATTACTAGTAGGCTTATGATTATGATAAATTGGAATTTGACCTACGCTACGCGGAAATGAAATCGGTAGTTTTCCACCGGGATTATAATCTCCAAAAAGAACATCAGCAACTGCAGCGCCTCCTTCTTGTCCCGGTACCCACGCTTCTAAAATAGCTGGTATGTTTTCTTTTTCCCAAGTAATAGATAATGGACGACCATTTATTAATACTAGTACAATAGGAGTTCCTGTTGCATGAATACTACGTATTAAATCCTCTTGTACGCCTGTTAAGTTTAAACTTGAGCGATCTCGAGATTCTCCGCTAGTATATCCATCTATTAACCCAGATTTTCCCCCCACAATGAGAAGGGCTATATCTGATTTTTTGGCAATATCGATTGCTTCATCAAATCCACTTTTGTCACTTCCTAGGATTTCACAGCCTTTAGCATAGTTTACCTCGGAAGTTTCTGAAACCTTTATTTTAATACCTTCCAAAATGCTGATGATATCACATGAATTTCTTGTAAATTCTTCTGGATCTTCCAATAGTTTCATAAGTAAAGCTTTCTTCTCAGCATCTATATTTTCAATGCCGGTAGGATTGTTTACCGTAGCTTCAAATTGACCAACATATGAATAATCACCCAGTAAATTTCGTACGCTATCTGCATTAGGACCAATAACGGCTATTGATTTAATATTTTTATCAATAGGTAATAAATCACTCTCATTTTTTAGTAATACAATAGACTTTAAAGCAATTTTACGAGCTAATTCCTTAGTACTTGGATCATTATAGATATTTTTAATTTTTTGAGGATCTTCATCTACATAAGGATCCTCAAATAATCCAAGCTCAAATTTCTCTGTTAAGATTCTGGAAACTGTTTGATTAAGCTTATCTTCACCTACGCGTCCTTCAGTGACAGCTTTTACAAATTTTCTACCATACCCAATTGTTGTAGGAAGCTCTACTTCAAGTCCTGCATTGAATGCACGAATAGCAGCTTCATGAGCATTTGGAGCAATTCTATGCAAAAGACTAGCCGTTAGTATTGTACCATAATCTGATACTACGACTCTTTTAAAATTTAACTTATTTCGTAATAATTCTGTTAATATTTCATAAGACACCCCGATGGGTATACCATCAATTTCTTGATATGCATTCATAATTGAGCCTATATTGGCTTCATGAATTGCTGCTTCAAATGGTTTGGCAAAAATTTCTAATAATTCTCTTGGTGGGATAAAAGATGGACCCCAATTTCTGCCTCCCTGAGATAAACTATAACCTAAGAAATGTTTACCTGTTGCGATTATACCTGTTTTTAGAGATTCTCCTTGTAAACCTTTTACATAAGCTACGCCCATTCTGGATATGAGGTAAGGGTCTTCACCATATGTTTCCTCAGTTCTGCCCCACCTGGGATCCCGAGCAACATCAAGTACTGGAGAAAGTGCTTGATGTGCCCCAACTGCACGCATTTGTCTTTGCACAACTTGACTCATGGCTTCTATTAATTCTGGCTCCCATGTGGATGCATCTCCAATTATTTGCGGAAATATAGTAGCATTTTTGGCAGTATATCCACACAACGCTTCTTCATGCACTATTGCAGGAATTCCTAAGCGTGTATTTTCTTTTAAAAAATTTTGAATTCCATTCGCGATTTTTACCGAGGATTCAGGTGGCATATTTGATGTTCCACCAATTCGAGTAATTTGACCAATACTATTCCCAGCTAATTTTCGCATTTTTTCAGTAGACACATCTCCATGTTCCATTACCTCGTATGCATAGTAGGATCTGAGTTGAGCGACCTTTTCATCTACTGTCATTCTGGAAATTAGATCTTTAACTCGTTTCTCAATTGTTTGAGTGGGATCTAAATAAATTGGATTATTTTTTTCACTATTTTCTATCATAATTTATTCAAATATAGATATCAAATTTAGATTTTCGATTTTCAATTAAGATTTCATTCTTCAGAATGACTAATTATGAACAACTTTTTTTTATTGGTTTTATGACAAAACATTTATATACAAATAAGTCCCAATAGATGAATTAATCAATATTTAGTTAACAAACAAGTCCAATATATTAAATTATTTTAAAAAAAAAATAAAAGTAAATAAGTTGAGGTTAAAATGAGTACAGAATGGGAAGATGAAAAAGTTTCTATTGGGAAAAGGACGTCTTACTCTATGATCTGGTTTTATGATTATATTGTAATAGCAGGTACAAGCATATTGTTATTCCACTATTACGAGGTCGAGCTCGGGTTATCTACCGCTTTAGTAGGTCTTGCGTTAATAATCTTCGCGCTATGGAATATGGTTAATGATCCTCTCATTGGTTTTCTGACTGATAAGCCTATGCGATGGTCAAAGAAATATGGGTTGCGAATGCCATGGATCCTCTTTGGAGGAATTATGACGACGCTGTTTTACTTCCTTATATTTATGGTACCTGATGTTGACCCGAAAAAGAACCCCTGGCCGTTATTTTGGTACATCGTAATCATTATTTGTCTTTACGACACGTTTTATTCAATTCTTACAACTCACGCTTATGGAGGTTTTACTAATATATTTCGTACTGAGGATGATCGCAGGAAAGGGGGGACAATAGGACAATTCATGGGTACAGTATCACGGTTCGTTATGATGGGACTATTAGTTCCTTATATAGTTATAACCGGGGATCCTAGCTCGTATGTTAGGGCCGCATTAATAACTGCTATACTTGTTGGTATAAGTCTGGTCTTTTTTATTCCCGGTATCCATGAGAGCGAGGTCGTGAAAACGCGTTATTTTGCTGTGTGGGACTACATGGAGGGGAGAAAATTACCCTACTTCAAGTTCCTTAAAATCGTGTTTAAACAAAAGAACTTCATGTTATCTCTCTTTGCGTTCACTATGTTCTCTATTGGATATATGTTATATTACGCAAATTCAATATATTTTATTGAGGAGGTCATGCATGAGGGTTTGGGCGTCATGTCGCTTGCTGCTATCTCATATACAATAGGTTATCTTATATCAATATGGATATGGTCTCGTTATGTTGCAGATAGATTAGGACATGCGAATACCTATGCACTAGGATTAGGTATATTAGGTGTAACTTTCTTCGCTGCTATGTGGTATACTACTGTTATAGAATATGTTGTTTGGCATTTAATAGCGGGTATAGGAATGACTGCTTTTGCTGCCGTGTGGATGTCAATTGGAGCGGATACCAATGACGAGGTGACAAACGCAAGCGGGGTCCACCAAGAAGCGTCACTTATCGGAATTACTAACTTTTTCTATCGTTTAGGATGGATGATGGTTGGTTTTATTATGGCAGCCACGCATATTCTAACAGGTTATGTCCCTGGTGCGGCTCAACAAACCGACCTTGCTAAATTGGGGATTCGGATACTTGTAGGAGGTATACCCGGTGTCTGTTGTCTTTTGGGTGCTTTTGTAATGTTTGTGTTTTACGATCTAAAAGAGGAGAAACGAGAACAAGTAATGAAAAGTTTACGCGAGCAGGGGCTATAAATATTATATTCCTAAAAAATTCTAATAAAAATTTTACTTTTTTTTTGATTTTAATTGTTATTAAGAGACGTAAATCGTCATAAAAAAGTTCTATATATTTTAGGGTAAACACGTAAGATAGCAGTCCTGCGGGAATTGCTCCAAGTGCATATCCCCACAAATTCCTTTTACTCAGCTTTCCTAAAGATTTACTTTCCATTTTACATCATTAGAAATTTTTAAAAAACAATAATTAAAGTTAGCTATGATGGACATGAATTTTTATTTTGGTATCATATTTAGGAGAAATCTTACTAGAAACTAAAAAATAATATTACAATTATAACAAAAGGGAGGAAAAATAACTATTTACTCTAACAATAAAAAAAATTTCTTAATTGATTTTATTTTAACTCTTTATCTTTAATGATTTGATCATAGCGTTAATTTGCTCAAAACGAAAGTGCTTTATTATTATTGCTGAATTTGGACATTGAGCTCCACACGTGCCACAGCCCTTACAAAGCGCAGAATTTATATATGATTTTTTGATAGATATGGTACAATCCTCAAACACTCTTTCTTTTTCTATTAATTCTATGGCGTTAAATGGGCATACTTCTTCGCAACTTCCACAACCTATACAATTTTCCTCTACCACAGAAGCAACAAGCCCAGAAGTAATGATTTCTTTAGCTCCCAGAATCTTTAAGGCTTGAGCCGCAGCACCATTAGCTTGTGCAATGGATTCTTGAATATTTTTTGGCCAATGTGCACAACCACATAAAAAAATCCCCTCGGTAGCAAAATCTATTGGCCTTAGCTTAACATGCGCTTCTAAAAAGAATCCGTTTTGATCTCTTGGAACTTTTAGCATCTTCGACAACTCTTCCTCTTCTTCTGGAGCAACCAAGGGAGTGCTCAATACAACAAGATCACTATAAAATTCAACCTTATCTTTTAAATCATATTCGAATAACGATATTTTATGGTTGAATCCTGAATCTTCAGCGTTCATAATTTTTGGAGGAATATCTACTGAATACCTTAAAAATAGTGAATTCTGCCTTGTATTTCTATAAAATTCTTCATAACCCTTTTTAGCCATTTGAATATCGCGGTAAATAGTAATAATCTCTAAATCGGGCTTTAGTTCCTTAAGAATATTAATATTCTTTAGAGTGTTTGCACAGCATATTTTTGAACAATAGGTTATCCCTTCTTCTTGACGGGAATTTACACATAAAATCATAGTTACACTTTTAACTTTATCCAGCCAACTTCTATCTTTATCCTTTAATTTTTGTTCTAATTCAAGCTGTGTAATGATATTTTCATCATTTTGATAATTGTAAGTTGTACCTGGTTTCAATTCATTTGCTCCCGTTGCTACTATTATAGCTCCAACTTTTATCTCATTTGATTTAGTATCGTGATTGCCTATTTCAACTTCAAAATTGCCAACAAAGCCCTTTATGTCTTTGATTTTTGAATTTAAATAAACTTTTATATCAGAATGGGACTTTACTTGATTAATAATTGGTTTGAGAAATTCAGAGGCTTCTTGATACTCTGGAAAAATTTTATTTAAATTGTTTAAGTTACCACCGAGTTTAGAGTCCTGTTCAACAATGTGAGTGAAATATCCTTGGTCCGCAAGACTAATTGCCGCTGTTAACCCAGATATACCCCCACCTATTACTAAGGCCTCATGTGTAACTGATAGGCTTGATTCTTTTTGTGGTAATAATAATCTGGATTTTGCAATAGCCATCTCAATTAAATCCTTAGCTTTCTGTGTCGCATCTTCTTTCTCAAACATGTGAACCCAAGAACATTGATCTCGTATATTTGCCATTTCAAAAAGATATTTATTTAAACCTGCCTCTTGACACGTTTCTTGAAATAATTGTTCATGAGTTCTTGGGGTACAAGAGGCGACAATAAATCTGTTCAATTTATGTTCCTTAATTAACTCCTTAATTCTCGTTTGAGAATCACTGGAACAGGAATATAAATTGTTTTCTACTATTGCTACATTAGGCAAAGTTTTAATATATTCTACAACTTGAGGAATATCAACATAATTTCCAATGTTTATACCGCAATGGCATACCATCACTCCGATACGAGGCTCATCATCAATGTCTATTTCCATTTCTTCTTCTGAAATCTTCCTTTCTATAGTTTGAGTATTTTTTACAGAGTGAAGCAATTTAGAAACCTTATTTGCCACGCCAGTTGCATCTGCAACAGTTTCCGGAATATCTAACGGCCCCTGACAAAATCCACTCATAAATATTCCTTTGCGATTCGTAGATAGTTTGTCAAATGGTGTTTTTTCTTTGAAAAATCCATATTTATCAAGATTAACTCTTAAGATTTTGGCAACTTTTTCAGAACCCCCTGAAGGAACCAATGGAGTTGCTAAAACAACTAAATTTGCTGTAAAATCTCGAATCCTACCATCTTCTAAGTCTTCAAAATGAATTATTAGATCTTTTGTCTTAGGATCTTCCACTATCTTACTAATTTTGGAATTAAAGTATTTGACACCATATTCTTTTTGTGCTCGTTGGGTATATTCATAGAAGTTTTTCCCATATGCTCTTAAATCGTGCCGAAAAATATAACATTCGGACGAGTCTGAGTGCTCTCTTGTGATAATAGCCTCTTTAGCTGTGTACATACAACAAACACTTGAACAATATGGAACTCCCTTATTAAAATCCCTAGATCCCGCACACTGTATAAACGCAATTTTTTTTGGTTCTTTCTGATCTGACAACCGTAACACATGTCCGGCAAAAGGACCTGAGGCACTTAGTATTCTCTCGTACTCTAATGCCGATAAGACATTTTCATTCTTATAGCCCCATCTATCTGGAAGTTCAGTAGATAGCATGTCAAAACCAGTTGCTATGACTATAGCTCCCACATTTAATTCGACATCCTGCGGTTCTTGTTCAAAATTTATTGCCTCAGCTGTACATACTTTTTGACATACTCCACATACATCTCTAGTCAATTTTAAACACATTCCAGGATCAATTACATAGACAGGAGGGACTGCTTGTGGAAATGGAATATATACTGATTTTCTTTTTCCTAAATTCATGTCAAATATGTTTGGTGCTTCGATTTTAGGGCATTTTTGAGCACAATCTCCACAACCCTTGCATTTATCCTCTTCAACATATCTAGGTTTTCTCAAAACTGTAACTTGAAAATTACCAGCTTTCCCTTTCACTTCAGTTACCTCTGAGTATGTCATTAATTCGATATTGGGATTTCTAAACACTTCTACCATTTTCGGGGCTAAAATACATAAACTACAATCATTTGTTGGAAAAGTTTTATCAAGTTGAGACATTCGACCTCCAATAGAGGGTGTCTTTTCTACAAGAAAAACTTTAAACCCTAATTTTGTTAAATCTAAAGAAGTTTGGATTCCCGCTATTCCTCCCCCAATCACTAACACAGATCCTTCCATTATCAATTCTACCTCATAATGAGTAAGAAAAATTTCTCACTCTGTTTTTAACACTTAATGTTAGTCAGAAAAACTAAGTTCTGCTAAGCATTATATATGCATAATCGGTAATTTAAATGTTGCCCTTATAAATGATCGAAAAGGTGCAAAAACTGCACTTTTTATGATCCTTTCTAGACATTCGGCGGGAATCTTTATCAAATTTCGAAACTTTGATCGAAAAGCACGAATGGATCCGACATTATGTAGATTAATAATAGGAATAAATTTCGAATGATCAATTCCGTTCATAATTTCTTAAATAAAGTATCAAAAGCGATCATTGCATTCTAAACATATTTTTTTAGAATTGAATTTCTATTTATATAGAATTTAGTTCTATTTTGCACATAGATATGTGGAAAATCCTTTTCTAGTAACAAAAAAAAAATTAGCGAATGGTATATTTTGCGTCCATCACAACATTTTACCATTCATTCTACCCATAAGATTAAGAAGTATAGAATCATGAACTTTAACGTATAGCCTTATCGATATTATATGATTTGAGTTAGTCTCATGGGATTAGCTTTTATAAAGGAAATTACTTTGTTTGCCAATTCAACTCCGATGTCCTCCTGAATAAAGTGGTCCGCATTAGGATATAGCTGATGAGTTTGCCCCGTTGTTCCTGGAATGTGGTCTGTGAAGATTTTCTGATTCTCTAAAGAGCCAAAACTCGGATCTCCTTCCCCAGCTAAAAACAGGAATGGTTTATCAAACTTGCCCAGTGTTTTCCATGCTTCTACATTATTCTGATCTAAGCCAGCAAGCATTGAAGGATAAGTTCTAGGAGCCGCTTGATAAATCAGACTTGGGTACGGAGCGTCATAAGCAGCGAGTTCTTCAATATTTAGATTATAGACAGTATTCGATTGAATAAAGTGCTTGCCGAGAAATTAGGGTGTGTTAGAGTAAATATTACCCACCTTTGAAAGAACTTTAAAAATAATTCTAAGGAGACTTCTTTTGGTCGTGTTTCTTGTGAACCTGAATAAGACCCTGCAAATTGTTTAAAGTCTGCATCCTTTAGCGAGCAATCGATTTTTACCGGATTTGGAATTAACAGTGGATTCATTCCCTTAGGGAAAATAACAGGGAATATGGTATGCGCTGCAACAACTCGAGCAAAAGACTCGGGCAGGTCTCCAACTACCCGTATTCCGAACACTCCCCCCCAATCTTGACAGAATAATGTGATATTTTCAATTTTTAGGGCAGCTATGAACTTCTTTAATATAGCTACATGATGTTCGTACGTATGAAATCCAATGTCAATGGGTTTATCAGAACGTCCCGTCCCGATATTATCTACGGCGATTACTCTAAAATTTGCTTTAGTGAGAATTGGGATCATTTTACGATAGAGATATGACCAGCTGGGTTGGCCGTGAAGTAAAAGGATAACCTCTCCACTTTGCGAACCTTCATCAATATAATGCATGCGTAAATCTTCTACTTGGACATAGTGCGGTTCATATGGAAAATCCTTTAAATTTTGAAATCGCTCTTCAGGAGTACGCACATATTTAATATTATTCTTAGTCGTGTAAATCTCTATTCCTTCTTCACTTTCCACACAATCTGGTCTGTCCGGAGAATCAATGAGTCGCCAGTTTGGAATTTTTGTTGGAGATTCTCCATGAATAAATTTTTCTTTCGTAATTAATCCTTTTTGTTTAGACATTTGGTTTCTATTCATTAAATTATTATTGTTTAAATTATGAATTCCTAATAAATTTCTTGAGAAATGAAATATGTAAAAATAGTTGATTTTAATTTTTAGGAGAAAAATGAGATATTTAGAATTTATTTGAAAGGTCCTAACTGTTTGATATCATTTGTAAATTCCGTAATTACTTCTGCGAATCGTTTACCTTCAGAAGCGCTTACCCATTCGAGTCTAAACCTTTTTTCGAGGTTCATAATTTTTAGCACTGATTGAAACCGCTCAAATCTCTCTTTTGCAAACTCATTTCCTTTAAGGTAGTGACAATCACCAATATGGCAGCCAGTCACAAGAACGCCGTCCATACCATCCTTGAAGGCCTCTAAAATGAATGCTGGATCTACTCTACCGGAACACATCACACGCAAGATTCTTATCGTGGATGGGTATTGAAATCGCGATACACCTGCCAAATCAGCCCCAGCGTAGCTACACCAACTGCAGCAAAAACATACAATTTTGGGATTAAATTCAACTTTACCAGTTTTTTTTTTTACTTTACTTGTCATAGCGATAATTTAATTTTTAATTTAAGTTATAATTGATTTAATCATGGCATTTATCTGCTCAAATCCAAAATGTTTTATTATTATCGTTGAGTTTGGGCATTGGACTCCACAAGTCCCACACCCTTTACAGAGTGCAGGATTTATATGAGATTTTTTAGTAAGCATTGTCAAATCTTCAAAGTTAATTTCTTTTTCTATTAATTCAATGGCATTAAACTGACAGACTTCTACGCAAGTACCACAGCCGATGCAATTTTCTTCGACAACTGTAGCGACAAGACCAGAAGTCACGATTTTTTCTGTACTTAATATTTTTACAGCTTGAGCAGCTGCGCCATTTGCTTGAGCAATAGATTCGCTAATATTTTTAGGAGAATGAGCGCTACCACATAAAAAAATTCCATCCGTTGCGAAATCTAAAGGGCGCAATTTAACATGAGCTTCTAAAAAGAATTTGTCTTGGTTTAAAGGAACTTTTAGCATTTTGGCTAAATCTTCGTTTTCTTTATGTGGAGCTACAAAACCAGTACTTAATGCGATCAAATCAGTATTAATTTTCAGTTCTCCTATATCAGATCGATCGATTAATACACTTAGTTTAGTTTTCTCTTCTTTTAATACAGGAGGTTTTTTCTCGTCAAATCGAAGAAAAATGACTCCTTTTTCCCTTGCTAAATTATAATATTTCTCTTTAAATCCATAGGTTCTGATATCCCTAAATAAGATGATAACTTCAATTTTTGGGTTTATTTCTTTTACTTTTAAAGCGTTTTTAATAGCTTCAGAACAGCATACCCTACTGCAATAGGGATGTTCTTCATTCCTAGATCCAACACATTGAATCATAGTAATGGTTTTTATTTCTTTTAGCTTGTCTGGTGAATTAAGTAATGCTTCAAGTGAAGATTGAGTTAATATTCTATCATCTTTACCATATAAATATTCTTTTGGCTCATATTCATTAGCCCCTGTAGCGACAATAACTATCCCATGTTCAAGATCTACATTTTTCTTGCTTTTTCCATGAGTGATATTAGTCGTGAAGTTGCCAATATATCCTGAAATGGATTCTATTTGAGCACTTGTGAAGGTGTGAATTAACTGATTTTCTTTAACACTTAAGATTAAACCTTTTAAAAATTCTTGGATATTATCGTTTTCTAGAGTATGATAGATATTTTTAGCGAAACCCCCCAATGTAGTTTCCTTTTCAATTAAACTAATTTCATAGCCTTGTGCAGCTAAGTTTAACGCTGCAGTCATTCCCGAAACACCTCCACCAATTACTAAGCCTTTACGAATTACATCAAGTTCATGATCCTCTAATGGTACTAATTGTCTTGTTTTTGCGACCGCCATTCTTACTAAATCCTTTGCTTTATTAGTTGCATTTTCCGCATCATGCATATGAACCCAAGAGCATTGGTCTTTAATATTTGCCATTTCGAATAGGTACTTATTCAATCCAACTTCTCTTATAGTTGCTTGAAACAAGGGTTCATGGGTTCTGGGAGTACAGGAGGCAACTATAACTCTATTAAGATTATTATCTTGGATTTTTTTTTTTATATTAGTTTGCGTGTCTGCGGAGCAAGTATATAAATTATGTTCTGCGTAAGCTACATCTGGTAGTGTTTTAGTATATTCAACTACATCAGGGACATCTACTACTCCACCAATATTTATTCCACAATGACATATAAAGACGCCTATTCGAGGTGGTTGATCTTCTATATCAAGTTCTGAAGGTAATTCTTTTTTTGTAACCAGTGTGCCTCTTGCTTCTGATAAGAATTCATTTACGCAACCTGCTGCAGCACTTGCTTCCGTAACAGTTTCTGGAATATCTTTAGGAGCGGCAAATGCTCCACAAACGAAGATTCCTGGTTTTGAAGTCTGGACGGGAGTGAATGTATTGGTCTTACAAAATCCAAATTCATTTAAATCTATTTTTAATATCTTAGCTAGTTCTTTCGCTTTTCGATTGGGTTGTATCCCTACAGCAAGGACAACAAGATTAAAGATTTCCTTAACTATTGTGCCTCCTTCTGTTTCGTAATATATTTGTAAGTCGTTAGTTCCGGGCATTTCTTTAATGGTGGAAATTCGACTTCGGATATATCGCACTCCATATTCATCTTTTGCGCGTTCTATATATTTATCAAAATCTTTACCAAATGCTCGAATATCCATTGTAAAAATTGTGGGTTCTACTATATTCATATGTTCTTTAGCTATTACAGCTTCTTTTGTAGTATACATGCAGCACACAGAGGAGCAATATTCTATTCCTTGTCTTTTATCTCTCGAACCAATACACTGTAAAAATGCTATTTTCTTAGGAATTATTCCATCCGAAGGACGTAATATTAAACCGGAGTTAGGTCCACTAGCACTTAATATACGTTCAAACTCAATACTAGACACCACATTAAAATACTTACCATAACCTAGGTTTTTTGAATGAATGGGGTCATATTCGTCAAATCCAACTGCAACTATTATGGCACCCACATTAAGATTTATATTTTTATCTTGAAGTTCATAGTTTATTGCCTCCGCTTTACATATTCCCTCACAGACTTCACACCTAACACATTCATCTCTATTAATTGAAAAAACTAATGGTACGGCTTGAGGAAATTTGACAGATATAGCAGCATTGTTAGACAATCCTTCATTAAAAACATCAATTGCTTCTATGGGGCATTTCTGGGCACATAATCCACATCCTGTGCATTTTTCTTGATCGATATAAAGGGATTTCTGAACTAAATTAACATTAAAATTTCCTGGTTTTCCTGTTACCTTTTTTACTGTAGAATTAATTAAAATATCTATATTTTCATGACGACCGGTTTCAACTAATTTTGGTGCAAGAATGCAGATAGCACAATCGTTAGTAGGAAAAGTTTTATCCAATTGAGACATAACTCCCCCAATACTGGTTGTGGATTCTACCAAATAAACTTTATATCCTGAGTCTGCTAGATCTATAGAAGATTGCATACCAGCAATTCCCCCACCAATAACTAAGACGGATCCGACTTTATCCATTAGACTCCCTCCTTAATAGATATAAATAGTGGTATTTCCTCATTTATTTTGTCTAAATCAACTAAACCTCTCTGTCTTAATGTAATGATATGTCTGAGTACTTTATTCGCTTCAATGTGTATTTCTTTAGATATTTCTGGAACTGATTTGCTTTGCTGGGTAATTTTTTGTAAAATCTTATAGCGTATAAACTCGTTATAGACCGCATCATTGAGAATATTTTCAAATCTTTCTTCAGAAATTACATCCCCATAAACTTCAAGTATATTACGCTCTCTTCCTGCTAAAATTCTTAGCCTTGAATCACTAAGAACAGATATAATTGCATTAAAATCGTCAGTTAATCCTTTTTTTAACTTTTTATCTTTAGTTGGAGAAGGACCTAAATTTTTAATATGATCTGTAAATTCATTAACCAATTGTGCAAATCTATTTCCTTCAGAAGCAGAAACCCAATCTAATTGCAGACGCTCTGTAAATCCAATTAAATCAAGCAGTTTTTGTAAAAGTTTTATCTTGACTTCTGCCTCGTAATTCCCGCTTATGTAATGACAATCTCCTGGATGGCAACCTAAGACAAGAACCCCATCAATATTTCTAGAAAGTGCTTCAGCGACTAACAACGGATCGACTCTCCCACTACACATAACCCTTATGATTCTGATATTAGGTGAATATTGAATTCTACTTACACCCGCGAGATCTGCTCCAGCATAGGAACACCAATTACATAAAAAACCAAGAATTTTAGGTTTAAACACCAATTGTTTATTCTCCTCCAAAAACCATTATTTCTGATAATAGCTGCTCATATGTAAAATGGTTGATATTAATTGCCCTTTCTGGACAACTCGCACCGCATACACCACATCCTTTACAAAGGAGCTTATTTATAAATATTTCATCTTCTTCACTTTTTGATATAGCATTGTAAGGACAAAGTTTTAGACAAACTTTACAGCCTACACATAATTCATTATCTATTTCTGCTACCAAGCCTGAAGCAGTAATTTCATCTGAACTTAAAAATCTACTTGCTCTCCCTGCAGCTCCATTT
>SDBT01008630.1_pt1 | contig 16622 bp, 20 predicted proteins | sample 2277101 | NCBI WGS metagenome assembly SDBT01 (sample SAMN10404973, study PRJNA504765) | marine sediment metagenome | isolation source: marine sediment core GS10_PC15, 103 cmbsf | place: Arctic Ocean: Southern Knipovich Ridge | collected 2010 | reverse complement strand
GTCAAAGCCATATGCTGGATCACCAAGATGTCCGAAGCCATCCGGGTCTTCAATAACACCCACGTTTCGCGGGTTTCTCAGGCGCTCCATTGCCTTCTTACTGAGAAGGAACAGCCCCTTACCTAGACAATACAACATAGCTGTCGAACCTGTTAGAAAGTACCTGGCCAGGCCTTCAAGGTGCTCGCAGCGGGAAACGCTCGCCCTGCTCGAGCGTGAGAACGTTATTCCTGTACGCGTTCATAATGGCCCTGGTGACGACAATCCCAAAGAACGCAATGAAGCCGGTACGGTAGTCCATTACGGGGGTGAAGGGAAGCACCACCGGCACCCAGTAGACTATATTGTAGACGAAGAAGATGAATCGCCTCATGCCCCGCAGCCTGCCCGGCTTCGGGCCGCCCACGGTTTCCCTTTGCCAGACAGACCGCCTGGCCGAATGGTTTTCAACAACCGTTCAGTAGACCGCCCCGGCAACCACCATCGCGATAAACCACGGAAAGTCTGACATGAAATCGCCGGACAAGAAGATAATCCCAAAAGCCAGAATGGGAATCCCCATGGCCAGCGTAAGCCAGTTATTCCAACGTGCCGTCAGGAATTCCTCCTTTGTCATGATGTCCCTCCTTTCTGCTGGTTGATCCCTAGATAATTATGACAGATACTACTGGGGTTTGCTGCTGCCCGCCACCGTAATGACTACATTACCCTTCTTGTGCCCCTGTTCCACGTATCTGTGAGCCTCGACAATTTCTTCCAGCGGATACTGTCTGTCTATCACCGACCTTATCTTCCCCGCCTCAATCAGCTCCCTGAGGAAGACTAGCTCCTTGCCACTGTACTTGAAGCTTGAGGCCGTGAATATCGCTCTCTTCCTGCCTGATATTGACGTCCACAGCATCTGCAAAAGGATTGCCGGCCCAGGGAAAGTCTCCAGGTATATCCCTCTTTGCTTTAGCGCGCCTTTACTGCGCGAAAATGAAGTCTTGCCTACCGTGTCGAAGATGACATCGTAGGTCTGGCCGCGCTTGGCAAAATCCTCTTTGGTGTAGTCAATGACTTCGTCAGCGCCCAGGGACTTCACCATTTCCAGATTGGTGGTGCTGCATACGCCGGTAACCTCCGCCCCAAAGTACTTGGCAAGCTGTACCGCAAAAGTACCCACACTTCCGGAAGCGCCGTAGACAAGAACTTCTTGTCCGCTCTGGATGCTCCCCTTGTCTCTGAGGAAGATCAATGCAGTTTGCCCCCCGCTGGGAACGGCGGCGGCTTCCTCATAGGTCATATTGGCCGGCTTTAGTGCCAACGCCTTGTCTTCAGGCATACATAGATACTCGGCGTAGGTTCCTGAACCCAGCCCGGTACATCCGTAGACTTGGTCACCTTCTTTGAATAGCTTTGCATCCTTGCCTGTTGCTTCAATCTCCCCGGCCATCTCATCTCCCAGTATCGGGTTTCTTGGTCTGGTGAGAGCCGGGGGGACTAGTCTGGCAATAAACGGTTCGCCCTTGCGACCTATCGGGTCGGTGGCGTTTACTGTTGTTGCGTGCACCTTGATGAGCACTTCATTGTCGTTGGGAACAGGTTTGGCTATCTCCCTAAGCTCCAGAACCTCAGGTGGCCCGTATCTTGTGCATACAATCGCCTTCATGAGTATTCTCCTCGTCTCCTTGCTCTTCAATTGCCGACAATCGTAGCTGCATGCACTCTGCCTGTCAATACCCCCTTCTGAAGCGCAAACGCCCTGTCCAGTCTTCATCGAAAACCCGTGGATGCTGTCACCCCAAAGCCACCGGCAGGCTGACAGGGCAGCGTACTGTTGAGTGACCTGCTGTCGCCGTTTCCCCTTCCGGGCTGTTCTCGACGCACCGGCGTTCAGCATCTGTACGTGAACTGGGCCACCGAGCCAATTGGCCGGTACGGTGCAACTCCTACAGCACGTCCATCCGACGCAGACGGCGGACCGTCAGCCAGAAGAACAACCCCGTTACCGCCGCCGCACCCACCAGCGCAGCCGGAAACTCAATCACCCTGTCCCCCAGCGCCTCAAAGCTCTTATCATCGATGCCGTACAATACCGCCAGGGTGTAGCCCCGCACACTGAGGTACCGGACGCCATCGAGGAAGGAGCTGACCACTCCTTCCCACAGGAAGACGTAGATGATCGCCAGGCCGAGAGCGCGCGCACTGACAAGGCCGGCCCATGTGAATATCGTTGCGTATGTCACCGTGCCCACCAACAGTGCCACCCCGACGGCAAGCACGGCTTGACCTCCGCCTACTCCAAGAAGCGTTACGACAACACCACTGGCGATCAACAGCGGCCCGCCCACAACGATGGATGCCAGCAGTTTCGGCAAAACGATCGACCACCGAGGGACAGGTTTCAGCACCAGGTAGCTCAAGGTATGGTCGTCCCGCTCGTTCCCAAAGGCCGCGGTGGCCAACGCCATCGTGACGATCGGCAGAATGGCTCCGACTATCATGCCGTCTATCAATACGTTGATGAAATCTTGCCCAAGTTCGGATTCGCCTTCAGCCACGGCGGAGATAAGGGCGGTCAGGCCAACCGGTAGAAGCGCCAGCAGCACGATCAACAGCAGCCGCCAGCGACCGGATAGTTGCCGCAAGGAAAGTAGAAACATTGGAACCATCTAACGCTCCACTAGGTAGCTGAACACGCTCTCCAGCGAATCATCCAGCGGCTCCACCCGCAGGAGGCGGATCCCCAGCTCCTGTGCCAGACGTGGCACGGACCGCTGCAGGGCGGATACGTTGCGGCTCAGAACGATCACGGCTCCGTCAGCCTCAACTGAGATCGAGTCCACCTCGTCCAATCGCAACAGGGCCGCGCCCATCGCGCGTGAGTCGTCGACCGCGATACGCACCTTGTATGGTCGCTCGTCCAGCTTCGCACGAATGGCACGGTAATCTCCGGCTGCGGCCAGCTTGCCGCTCACCATGAGTAGAATACGTTCGGCCAGGGTCTCTACCTCCTCCAGGATGTGAGAGGATATGAGTATCGTGCGTCCCTCCCCGGCGAGACGCCGCACCAGGTCCTGGAATTCAATCCGCTGGCGGGGGTCGGTACCGATGAGGGGCTCGTCCAGGATCAGTACCGGCGGATCGTGAACCAGGGTCGCGGCCAGGCGCATCCGCTGCCGCATACCTCGAGAGTAGGTCCCCAGAGACCGGTGTTGTGCGTCCACAAGGCCAACGGATTCTATGGCGCGGTCTACCGCCCCTGCTGCCTCTTTCAAGCCGTACAGCCGGGCGGCGAACGTCACGAACTGGCGGCCGGTGTAGAACCCATAGACCGACTCGTGTTCTGACATGAAGCCCATTCGACGGTACAACTGGGGGTTGTCGCGAACGGCCTCACCCAGCAACGTCACTCTTCCCTCTGAGGGCTTCGCCAGACCTGAGATCATGTGCAGAAGAGTACTCTTCCCGGCGCCGTTGGGTCCCAGCAGGCCGGTTATTCCGGCGTGCACCTCCAGCGACACGTCGTTCACCGCGACGACGCTGCCAAACCACTTGGAAACCCCCTCGACCGTTATGGTCGGCTGGCCGCCGCTGGCATCACTAGTGTGCGGAGCAGACGAGGCTCTGGTCATAATCGCATATTCCTGTAACGCCACAAGAGCACCACGCCGGGGACGACGGTCAGAAGCAGGTACCAGCCAACCGGCACGACAGCCGGCAACTGGCGGACAAGCCTGGGTACTTGCGACTCGTCCTCCTCGCCGAATATCAGGTCGCTCACGTGGATCGGCACCTGCCCGATGTCGATCAGGGCGTACCACTTTGCCGCGTCGCCGGTTAGCGTTTCGCATTGCTCTGTGGCCCCACCTGCCTGAACAATAGCTCCCCGTTCACCGTCTCCCTCCCCCAGGCATCCGGTAAGGACCCCGGCAACAGGCGCGGAGATGATGTAGAGCCCGATGACGAAGGCGGCAGCGTAGGCACGACGGGTCGTGAAGGCGGACACGGCCATGGGTATGGTGGTCGTGAAGAAGGCCACAGCCAACCCGGCAGCCAGAAAACGTGGGATGTCCAGCCAGGTCTCACGAAGGTATTCCAGCGGCTCGGCCGCGGCCAGGATAAGCCCGATGAGCAGGATCACCTGCCCCGAGTAGACGATGGCCAGCGTAATGGAAAAGAACGCCAGCCAACGCCCGGCCACGTAGTCCGTAGTCGTTAGCGGCCGCACCAGGTAAAGGTGAATAACACCGTTCCGCCGGTCGGGACAGAGGAGCTCCGGCGCGATGATGGCGGAGAAGAGAAGCAGGATCACTGAGACCATCCGATAGTAGCCGGCGTGGCCCGGGAGGTCCAACCCTGGAACGGCCATGCCATCCAGCTGGCTGGCAAGGAGAGCCAGGATCACCGCCGGGGCTATGGCGGCAACGAAGAGAAGCACTGGTAGGATCTTGGCGCGGGACCCGCGGCCCAGGCCAAGCGCGGTCCGTACCCCGTTTATCCATAGGGCTTTGCGAGCGCGCATCCGCCCCTCGCGTGGCCCATCATAGCGCTGATAGCCGAGGTCGAATACTACCCCACCAGACTCCGTCATTCTGGTGTGCTCCGGAAGATATCGGTCAACGTGTGGCGACGAGGCGCCAACCGGCGCAGACGTGCATCGGCTTCTACGACGGCGTCGCGTATCGCATCGTACTGCTCCTCGCTCTCCTGCTGGACTATCACCGCTGACCCTTCAACCGTGGCCTCAATGTCCCGCTTCGCCAGCGCCACCATGAACTCATCGAGATTGTCATCAACCTCTATCGAGAGGGTCTGCGTCTCCTCGGTAAATCTGGAAACCGCTCCCTCTTCTGTGACGCGGCCGCCATCCAGCACGATGATGCGGTCGCAGGTGCGCTCGACGTCGCCCATCAGATGGGACGACAGGAGGATGCTGATGCCGAAATCGCGGCCGATGCGCCGGATCATCTCCAGCATCTCTTCCCGGCCGCCTGGGTCCAGGCCGGTGGTGGGTTCATCCAATAGCACCAGGACGGGATCATGGACCAGCGACTGTGCCAGTTTGACACGCTGTTTCATCCCGGTGGAGTACTCGCCAATGGCGCGGTAACGCTCCTCGTCCAGGCCGACGTGCCGCAACACGTCGGCGGCACGGATCCGGGCATGACTCGGCGGTAGCCCACCTACCTGCGCCATGTGCGTCAAGAACTCCGAGGCGGTGGTGGTCGTCGGCAGGCAGTCATGCTCCGGCATGTACCCGAGACGCTCTCGGACTTCGATCGACTCGTAGGGTCTTTGCCCCAACACTTCGGCTGAGCCGGCGGTCGGCCTCAGCAGCCCCAGGAACAACTTGATAGCCGTGCTCTTGCCGGCCCCGTTGGGCCCCAGCAGGCCGGTTATCCCCTCGGAGACCTGGAAATCGACGGACTCAAGGGCGATGATGGCGCCGTAGTGCTTCGTCAGTCCCTTGGCTTCGAGCAACGTTGTCATGCCTGCAGTATACCTCATCGCAGCGTGCCGGATAAACTGACTGCTATGGAAGAACTTGAGGCTCGTTCCCGTTGCTGAACCAGCGAACCAGGCGGGCTGCTGCCGCCTCGCCTACCATTCTTCCCAAAAGTCCTCCGGCTTGACCGGCTTGCCGTAGCCGAGGAGGCTGTCCGCCTTGATGTAGAGCGGATCGGCCCAGCGGGCGTAATCCGTCAGCCCGCGCACGGCGCGGTGAAATGGAGTATCCGGCTTGTTGTAGGGACAGCAGGCGATGCAGCTGCAGCATGTCTTCTGCATTCGCGACCAGTACATCCGGCACTTCTCCGCGTGGACCGGCCATTTCAGTACGCCCCCGGCGTTCGATGCCGTATGCGGCTCCGCCGTCCGCTCGCCGTGCGGGATTGCCTGCGACGGGCAGAGTTCGGCGCACTTCTTGCAGGACCGGCAGAATTCGGTAACCCCGAAATCGATCGGTTTGTCCGCCACCAGCGGCAGGTTCGTCAGTATGGGGCTCAACCTCAGCCGCGGCCCCAGTTCGGGGGTCACCAACAGGCCGTTGCGCGCCAGGTCGCCGAGCCCGGCCTTCATCGCCAGCGGCACCGAAAGCACCACATCGTTGCTGTTGCACTCGATTGTCTCGTATCCAAGACCACGGATGAAGCTCCCCAGATGGTTCGAGCTTACCGCCATTCGACTGTAACCCATTCCGCTGACGGCGGCGGCGATGTAGCTCGGATATCGCCGCATCATCTCGTAGTCCATCTCGAAGCCCATGACGATGGCGTACTTGAACACTTCGTCGACGTGCTGTCGCGTGGATTCGCCTTCTTCGGCGCCGCCCATATCGGAGTAATGCTCGTAGCTGTGCGAATAGACCCAGCGCTGGTCCAGCTGGCAGACGCCGACGATATCGGCGCCAAAGTAACGGGCCGCCTTCTTGATGTTGCGCGTTGCGGCGGCTGGGTCGCTGACTTCCGCCTGGGGCCGGTTCTTCCGAGGCGGCGGCTGCCCATGCCCCAACGCCCCCAGCAGGGCCATCGCCGACTTCCTCGGATTCGGCTTGTAGAAGTTGAACGCGGACAGTTGAGTGACGCTCCAGCTTGCCCGCTCCAGGGAGTGTTCCCAGGTACCGTAGCCCGGCCGCTCTCCGGGCTCCCCGATGAGCGACCAGTCGTCCAACTGTGCGGTCACCTCCGGGTCCCAGATGGGCCGGTTGAACATCGTGTACTTCTGGTCGAACTGCTCGATCTGCCCGACGATGTACTTCTTTTCCCACTCGGCCGCGGACAGCTTCCTCATTGCTTCCTCCACCGGTATCTCGACTGGCCTAAATTGTAGCCACTGGTCAGACGGACGTCAAGCCGGTGTGAGACACCAGCAGAAGGGTATCCCCCCATCTCCCCTCGCGATCCCGCTAGAGTCAGGTCGCAAGCCTGCGGGCTTGCGCGGCGGAGCTCTCTGCCAGTCCTCCCGCAATAGGATGAGAATGCACCTGATTCCAGATTTCCCCCTCTCACCTTCGCGAGAGTGCAGAGAGCTCCGCTCTCTGCCGGGAGTCTGAGGGTGTCCCTCAGTATCATTTCAATACTTGTTTCCCCCCCTTCCTGGAGAGGAAGGGGGGTTAGGGGGGATAGTTGAAACGGCATTTCGATGCCCTCCCTGAGCGAAGTGCACAGAGGGGCCTTCGGCAAACAGGATACCCCTCACAAGTAAGATATCCCCCTCTCCTTCGAAAGGAAGAGCGAAGTCCTTCCCGCTGGGGAAGGAGGGCTAGGGGGTGTGGTTGCATCAGTCCACGTCACCCTCAAGACGGGCGGAGCCGCACGTTACGAATCCGCAGCGTCTATCCGGTTTCCTGCTTGGCCAGATTGCGTCTCAGTCTTACGGACTGAATCAGCGCCGTTGTCCCATAGAAGACATCTCGGACTGGCGACCCCCACCCGGGCCGACCCAACCATCTTCCCTGTTGACATTTCCTGCCCGCTCGCACTAGCATATCCGGTAGGATACGGGCCGGGGCGACGACGTCCCGGAAGACACTCGAAAGGAGAGAGGTAATGGCTGAAAGACTTAAGGACAAGGTGGCCATCGTCACCGGCGCCGGTCGTGGCATCGGCCGCGGCGAAGCACTGGCGCTAGCATCGGAAGGCGCCAAGGTTGTCGTCAATGACTTTGGCGGTTCCGTCGACGGCACCGGCGGCGACCTCGCCCCGGCCGACGAGGTCGTCGCCGAAATCAAGGCAGCCGGCGGCCAGGCCGTCGCCAACTACGATTCGGTGGTTACCGTCGAGGGCGGCGAGAACATCGTCAAGACGGCGATAGACACCTTCGGAAGACTCGATATCCTCGTCAACAACGCCGGCATCCTCCGTGACCGGATGGTCTTCAACATGACCCCCGACGAGTGGGATGCCGTCATCAAGGTGCACCTCTACGGCACCTTCAACGTCACCAAACCCGCCTGCGTCATCATGCGCCAGCAGCGCAACGGACGGATTATCAATACCAGCTCTTCATCGGGACTGGGCAACCGCGGCCAGGCCAACTACTCGGCCGCCAAGGAAGGCATAGTCGGCTTTACCCGGACCGTCGCCATCGACATGGGCAAGTACGGCGTCACCTGCAACGCCATCCGCCCTAATGCCGGTACCCGGCTGACCATGAGCGATGACATGCGCCAGGCAGCGGCACGGTCGGGCGCAAGCCTCGACGAGAGCCGGTTCGAAAGCCACGACCCGGACGATATCGCCCCGCTCGTCGTCTGGCTGGCTTCCGATGAGGCCGCCAACGTCAACGGTCGCAATTTCTTTGTCCAGACCGGCATCATTTCCATCTACACCGAACCGGTCCAGGAGAACACGATAACCAAGGACGGCGGCTTCACCATCGACGAATTGTTCGCCAAGATGCCGGCAACCGTCGCTGCCGGGCTCGTCAACAAGACCCCCCCTGAGACCCCGAAGGAATAGCCCAACAACTGTTCCGGGCTTGCGCTGCCCTGACGGGGAGAACCACCCCTGGACTCTTCGCGAGAGTCCAGGGCACAAGCCTGCGGGCGAGCCACTGGCGGTGTCGCCTGGAGCTAGCTGCGGCTAGCTCAAGAGGATGGCTGAGGCCATCCTCCTAATACTGCCTGCGTATCTCCGCCAGTAGATACGCCGCACGCCCGCAAGGGCGAGTCTACCCCCTCTCTGTTTCCGACCGCCATTGACTCTCCATCCTCACTGGGTTAGACTCAGCCAGCTGATTGGAGCTTGTGACAGGATCACAAGGCAGGGGATCAACATGGCACTTTCCATCAACTCTACGCTTAGAGAGATACTGGCCGACGAGAAGGGCAAGGCCGTTATTCTGCAGCATCACGAAAGCTGGGCCTCCGACCCACAAATGGAGCCCGCCATGGACCTCACTCTCCAGGAGATTGCTTCCTATTCCCAGGGAGCCGTGACCAACGAATCACTCCAGGCGATGGACGAGGACTTGAGCAAGCTCTAGTCTCTCTCAACCATCCGCCGGCAACAAGGCGTGATGGGGACTGGTTTGGCCGGTTGACCATTGGGCATCAAGAGCGTAACATTCGTGACAGCAGCGACGGAGCATGCTTATCCTCATCATCCGGGGCTCCAACGTCGGATTTCAAATGGGGTAAGGTGGAAGTGTGTTAATTGGATTGCTTTCAGACACTCATGTTCATATTGCCGGCTATAATGTCAGGCTCAGTACTTTGACCTCTTCAGAACTCCCGATTCAGATAAGAGAGGCCTTCAGAGGTGTTGACCTCATTCTTCACGCCGGAGACATCTATAGCCTCCCCGTCCTCGACAAGTTACAGACCATAGCACCGGTGCTGGCGGCCGAGGGTGATGATGATCCCTTCGATACCGTGATAGATAAACGTGTGAAACCCACGCAGACAATCACCGTGGGCGGTGTTACCATCAGGATGGCACACTATGCAGGACTCGCGGAGGATTCCAAGAACCCTCCGGACGTTCTTGTTTACGGCCACACCCATCACAGCAGGCTGGAAGAACTGAACGGCACGATACGCATCAATCCAGGTAGCCCGACTTTCCCGGGCTATGATTACGTGTTGGGTACGGTAGGTCTCATCAGAATCAACTCGGGTAAAGCCAGCGCGCGAGTCGTGCAGCTTAAGGGGAAGCTTGGCGGATTCGCCAACTCCACCAACGACCGTTTTATTTGATAGTATACGCCTGATCTCTCCCAGGGTCGTCTTCACCAGTGCTTTTACTTCTGCCGTCGTCTCCTCACACTCCACCGTTCATCCCCCCAAACAACAAAGCGTCATGGCCACTGGCTGGTGGTACACTGGTTGGAGATAGGTCAGTCGCTGGGGAAGGCCGGTTCCCAGGAAATGTACCAACAGCATGACCATCGTCAATGAGATAACATTCCGCTCCGTGACTCCCATATTCAATCTCGCACTGGGAGACACCGAAAGCAGGAACCCGAGCGGTGATCGGGGCACAATCATCGGAAGAGCGAGTAGAGGCTCAGAGTAGAACAAGGAGGATATCGAATGTCAATCGAAGAAAACAAGGACATGTTCCGCCGGTTTGTCCAAGAGGGCTTCAATCAGGGAAACCTTGACCTGGTAGATGACTCTTTTGACCCTGCCTTTGTCAATCATGATCCTGACCTGGGCACAACCCCCGACCGGGAAGGCCTTAAGCAATTCATCGGGCTCACGCGTGGCGCGTTCCCCGATCTTAGGATTACGATCGAGGACCTGGTTGCCGAGGGAGATAAGGCAGTGGCGAGGATGACGCTCACCGGCACGCATACAGGGGAGTTAATGGGTATCCAGGCCACCGGCAAGCAGGTAACGGTTTCAGTAATCAGCATAATCCGTTCTGCCGGGGGCAAGGCAGTGGAACGTTGGTCCATAACCGACCGTCTGAGCATGATGCAGCAGCTGGGTGCTCCCGCTGGGTAGGAACGGGAGGTGATGCCTGCACACCAATCATCTCCAGGAACAAAGCGTGATGCCGACTGGTTGGTGCTGCGCCTAGTGACCTGACCCTCTCCCCCCTTTGTCCCGCGGAGCGCGTCTTTGTTTCCGACTCCGTAGCTGTCCGCACCGCTCTTGTGCGCCATGCTATAATCAAGCACCCTTCATCACCAACAAGGAAACCGTGATGGAGACTGGGGGATTAGGGATAGGTCACGTGGAATGACCAAGGGGGTGTAACATGCCGAAATCGGAGGCATCGGTTACCATCAATGCGCCCATGGAAAAGATCTTTGATGCCGTAGCAGATCAGGAGAAAGCAGCACAGTATCACGCATCTGGTGTGCTCACTGCCGTTAATGGTAAGCCGGACGAAGTAGGGAGTTCTGCCGACTTCGACTACCGTGTGGTGGTAGGAATGACAGTCCATGCAAGACTAACGGTATTGGAAGTGGATAAGCCGCGCAGACTGGTCCTGGAAATGTCAGGGACAATGCCGGGCGAATGGACTTGGAATCTTGAGCAAGAGGGTCAGGCTGTCAAAGTGAATTTCACTATCGATTACCGTGTTCCCGGTGGCATCCTGGGAAAGATCGCCAACCAACTCTTTCTGGGGCGGATCAACCAGAAGAACTTGGAGACTACACTTCGCGGGCTGAAAGTCTACTGCGAGACGTAAGCAAGGAGCACTGTCCTCAGCTTTCATCAACAAGAACAAACCGTGATGGGGGCTGGTTGGTGGTACCCTGTTCGGGCGCATCCGGCGCCATCTACTGACGGTACGTCGTCTCACTCCGCCGCGCCACCTGGAGAATCAGGACCACGCTGTCGCTATCATGTACTTCGTAGACTATCCGGTAGCTGCCCACCCGAATGCGGTAGGCCTCCTCCGCCCCCCTTATCTTCCTGACCCCGTGGGGGCGAGGCTCGTCGGCCAGGTTCCTTACTGCCCCCCGTATGCGTTCGAAGTCCTGCCTTCTGATTCGATCCTTGAGTCTATCCAGATCGCGGCCGGCAGCCGGCGAGACTTCAAGCCTGTACACGCTTCTCCTCTGCCTCTCTTCGGCTCACACCCTCTTCCATCTCCTGCTCGACCTCGGACCAGGGACGGCCACCCTTCTCTCTCCATTCGGTCCTTGCAGCCTCGATGGCAGGCAGCAGTTCCGCGTCCTCATGGCTTTCCAGCCACTCACGTGCCGCTTCGGCAATGATCTCGCTGGCTGCGATGTGACGCCGCGCCGCCTCCACCTTCAGGCTGGTATACAAGTCCTCATCGTGGAACACCACCGTCATCTTCCTGCTCATCGAGCGCCTCCCGGACGTAGATACTTACGGACGGATATACGTCCGTACGAACATTCTAACAACAGCCGGCGAGGACGTCAAGCTGCCGGGAAATGACCTGGACATGCCAGCCACTGGGCCTTCGCCCCCCTCTGGCCCCCCCTTTGTTTCCGACTCCGTACTCTCCCCATTGACATCCCCCACACTAACCACTAGAATGAACGTCTCCAGACTTGACTTGTCCCTACCCGACCTCAACACAACGGATTCGTTGATGGAGGTGGGTGGTGGAAGATGTGAGGGCACCAGAATCGTCAGATCGAATGGCGGTCGCTGGTGCCCTTTCTGTTGGAACAGCCCGAACTACGAGGTGACGCCTATGGATGACGCTGGTGACCTCAGAATGGGTGGCAGGTACCGGATTCGCATGTGAGAAAGGAGAGAAGAATGGCCACGTATACTACACATGAAGCAAATAGGTGGGATACTCGGAAATCAAAAGAGCTGGCAAGGGAGGTGGCCAACCGTTTGGGCTATTGCGGTCCAGCTGTAGTCATTTGGATAGCTGCGGTATGGAATGATCGCAGGGGAAGACCGTTTAGCATCGACGCAGCAGCGAACCAACTTTCTGATGGACCTCGAAGATTCCATGGGAATTGGCCTGGCACAAATAGGAGGAGTCTGAACGTAGAGTTGGGAAGACTCACCAATCAAGAATTGGGAATCAAGACAGGGTATTACTTCCGTAAGAACACAATTTTCCACAAGCTCGAGAAGTATGATTTTCCCATTATTCTCTGCTTGAAGGGCCCCTCTTTCCTCGATTCGTTGCATTATACAACGATATACCAGGCAAAAAGAAAAGAGATCCGCTATTGGCCGGATAAGGTAAAATTCTACTGGCAAGACAATGGTCTCTATGGCAAACGAAATGGTGGAAACCCAGGACTCTATGGAACTGGGTATTCCCTGATACGTGGATATTTCGCCTTTGGAGCAAAGAGAGTATATAGAAAAAGATAGATGACCCGCCCCCAAACAACGTGCCGCCAGGAACCGATGGCTATCCCTCAAGACTCCAGGCAATACTGCCCGCGTATCTCCGCCAGTAGATACGCCGCACGCCCGCAGGGCCAGACTCGCCCCCTTTGTCCCGCGAAGCCCGTCTTTGTTTCCGACTCCGTAGCTGCCCGCACAACCCTTGTGCGCCATGCTATGATCAGCCACGTAGAGATAGCCGCGAGGAAAGCGTGATGGCGACTGGTTGGTGGTAGACCACTCGGGGGGTGGGTCAGGTGACGCTAGTAGCGAATCCAGAAGTGAATGTATACTCTCTCACCACAATCGGGGCAGTGCATGTAGTATCCGTCGGTAAAATCCTGTTTGGAAGTCTCGGCTTGTACCCTGTGTGCCCTTGCAGGGACTGCAACCTCAACTGCGGCTGCACAAAAGGGACAGGTCACGAAGGTCATAACATTCACGGAGGTTCTCCTCTGATTCTCTTGAGGCCACTACGGCTGGTACACCCGGGACCGTCGGAATGTCGCCGACCGGAACGTCGCCGACCGGAACGTCGCCGACTGGAATGTTGCTGACCGGAATGTTGCTGGTCGAACTGCAGTTCGTCTGACAATCGGCCGTGCGGCGGGCCGCACAGACAGAACTCTTGGTGGAGTGAATTCCCTCAGATCGTCCGAAGAAGAGCGGGGAGCGTCCGAGTAGCTCCGCGCACTAGGCTGCGGGCTGCTATCAGTTGTGATGAATTTGACGACGTGGCGGAGGAGTCCAATAGGACCGAGACCGATGTCAAGTCCTATGTCAAGAAGATTCTCGGCTACGTCAGACCCTATGTCATCCACATGCATGGCTCTTTCAACCGTGTCGCCGGTCAACAATACGAGAATCTGTTGGTTCACCGAATATACCAAAGCTGCCTACGAATGTCAACTCCGCGAACTGCTCCCCTCTCCCCCCTTTGTCCCGCGAAGCGCGCCCTTTGTTTCCGACTCCGTAGCTACCCGCACAGCTCTGGTGCGTCATGCTATAATCAGGCACACTCAAGTCAGAGGTGAAAGGATGGATAGCGAGCAAGAAAGGGAAATAGACGCCAAGATGGAGGTTATCGCCGACGAATATATGGTGAGAGAAGTCCTTCATGGAAACTCGGATAGTGCCGAGAACTTGAGTCTTGTCTTTACGTACAAGAAGACTGCGAACCTTGTTAGGATTTCCGAGAATCTCGTCAGGTCTACTGATAGACTAAAATATTGGACAATAGCGATAGCTGTCCTGACCTTCGTTATGATTTGTACTACTATCGTCAATATCGTTGTACTAATTGCTGATTGATTGGCATCGCGCACACGCTCATAGTCTTCACCATCATCAACAACAAAGCGTGATGGGGACTGGTTGGTGGTGGGCTGTCCGGACGAGGAGCAACACGGTATGGATATTCAACTGACTCTTCTTATTGGTGCCATCGTCACAATTATCACGCCGTTTATTTATAGGAAGACTAAGACCGATATTAGGACAGTGCTAGGGGTCTTTTTCGTAGTCCCAATTCTCGTAATGATGATATTCGGCTTCATATCAATTGAGGCTGCAGATTCAATTGAGGCAGCAAATGAAGCAGCCGGTAAGACAATCACAAATATAGTTGAGTATTTCGCTACTAAATGGCCGAGCGCTATTGTTGGTGATTTAGGGGGAGCGATGGCTGGCGCATTAATCGCTGCGTTCACTAGGAAGAAATACCATTGACACCTACTACTGCGGGGGATAGAATCGCGTTGCCGTGAGCGTTGTCATAATGCAGTTGCGCTGATCACAACGTGGGAGGACTATTGGTGTGACTTCGAGAATCTCTGAGAAGATTCAGCACAGGAACAGCCTGGAAAGCTACCTTGCGAACGCGCGCTTCATTGGGCAGGTACTCGAAGGAATGCCTTTCCCCAGCACACCACGGCCACTCGTCTCTCTGGGTGAGAATGCCCATGACTTGTCTCTAATGCTCTCACACTTGGATAGAAGATTAGCGACATTAGAGGATGGTAATTGGCAAATTGACTTCCAGGTGTACTACGAAGCGAAGAGCTTCCTGAAGGTATGCTACTTACTGGCTAGAATCTTATTCGATGACTTGGCGGGGGTAGTTAAGTACCTATACGACACGAACGAACCCAACTCAGGACTGCCGAAAAGTTTCAATGCCTTGCTCAAGAAGGCTAGGGGCAATGGACTACCCGAGGAACTGAGCACGGTGCTCACGCAGGCAGTCGTGCATTTCCCAGAGATGAAGAAGAGAAGAGATGGGCTGGAGCATCAATACGAGTCAATACTAATCACATTTGCGGCGGGGAAGAATGATGAGGTTGTTCTAGGACATGCCAACATTGACGGTCTCACCACCAAATACTATCAAGACCTGCGAGTCTACATAGGTCTCATTCTAGCGGAATACCAGCATCTGACCGACAACCTACTCGACCATTTTGACTCCAAATTCCCGATGTGGTACGGAGTCCAGCCTCGTAGAGAAACAACAGTCTATCATGGAGATGCCGGTATCATGCTCTGGTGGGCACACGAGTATGGTGGTTACAGACACAAAGACCTGGTGGTAGCAGAGAGCCATTGACACCCACTACTGCGGGGAGATAGTAGCCATGCTAAACCCACTGAATATTCCTCTAGAGGAACTCGACGAGAAGAAGGGGACAGTCAAGTTCACGCTGTCGGAATCCAATATCTTTGACATGACTATCCCGCGACTCCGAATACTGGAAATCTGCAAGAATCAAACGGTCTATGTCTTGGAAAGAGATAGTGAATTCAATCTCAAGTTCATGCAGAGTCACCCCAGCTATGACACTAAGACTGCAAGTGTGAACATACAAGATTATGATGGTTCACCGCATCTGTTTGTATCATTCACTTGGTCTGATGAGGGCCAAAATGCCATCTATGTTGGGAACTACAAGGAGGACACGCTGAGAAGCTCCCTCTCCTATGACTCTCCAAACGTGAAGTTCCGTGTGGGCAAAGACGGTAGCATCTACCAGATTGGCGACGAGGGAGTCAAAGTAGGAGCGTACAAGGTAGTGATGGGAGGACAAACCGTGCTGGAACCTTCGGCTATTGAATTGTACAGTTTCCAAACCGAGAAGATTCAGGTACTAGTTCAGAACTGCAAGAAGGGCGATTTCCTGTTCGAATCAACCATATCTCAACTGGTCATCGTAATGCTGGTGACAGCGTTTGAGGCATATACGAGGACCAGATTCATTGAACTGGAACAGGAAGGCAAAGTGTTGGACATTGAGCGACTGTATGAGCGTTTTGTTCCAGAAAGGTACAGAGCGGGGTTTGTTGACGATGCAAGGGACGGTGCGGCCAAGAACGGTGTGTCCGAGCTAGAATACCTCGTGTCAAAGAGGACGATTAACTTTCAAGGATGGGAACCATTCAAGGACGCATACAACAAGGGCTATGGGTTGCGTATTGGGGACATTCAGGTGTCAAATGACGTTCTGATTGACCTGCAGCAGATCCTCAGATGGCGACACAAGATTATCCACTCAAAGGACGATCAGACCATACTCAATCAAGAAGAGCTTCCATCAAAGGAACCGATATTTGCGAACCAAGCCTTGGCAGAACAATGCTCCAACACCCTCAAGGAATTCATGGATGCATTTCACCAAGCTACTCTCAAACTCTAACGGAAATGAGTGATTGCGGGACGGCAGCCAGGCCGACGCGGACATCAAGCTACCAGCGAATGGCCTGAACCCACCCCCCCCCCAGCTTCTCCCCCCCCCGGAACGCCAGCCCCCACGCCTCCGGTCGCCCCCCGCCCTTCCCCTTCGCATCGCCCCCCCAC
>SDBT01008629.1_pt1 | contig 16622 bp, 13 predicted proteins | sample 2277101 | NCBI WGS metagenome assembly SDBT01 (sample SAMN10404973, study PRJNA504765) | marine sediment metagenome | isolation source: marine sediment core GS10_PC15, 103 cmbsf | place: Arctic Ocean: Southern Knipovich Ridge | collected 2010 | reverse complement strand
TGACTGCGTTGCGCTTGATTCGAGTGCTCGACGTACTGCACGAGCACGCCTCCGCGCTCGAACCTGCGCGCGCCTTGTCCTCGCGGCCCTCACGCCCGCTCGCTTCACGACCCGTTGAGAAATTCAGGCTAGTCCGAAGAGAAATACTGGCTGGGGGTCGAGAACGGAGGGTAGCAGCCCTTTTTATGAATATGAGTGCATACAACATAGATATCTTCATATGCGACACTCATATCGCTTGCCATCCGTAAACATTTTCGGTACTATTCCGTGGAGGTTTGCCATGAATAGAGAACTGACCGAAAAACAAAACTCAATCTACGAATTCATCGTCGACCGCATCCAGCGGCACGGAATTCCGCCCACTCTCACCGAGATCGCTGACGCCTTCGGCCTTTCTTCGGCGTCCGGCGTGGCTGACCACCTGAACGCCCTCGAGCGCAAGGGGTTCATCCGCCGGCGCCCGGGAATGTCGCGCGGCATCGAGTTGATTGCCGCTCGACGCAGCCGGCATCTCGCCAAAGAGAATGCCTCGGCAGCGCTTCGAGTTCCCGTCTTGGGGTCGATCCCGGCCCGCAAGCGACTCTCTTTGTCGCGCCCGACCGGCCGCCATCTGATCTTGGACAGGCGTGTCACTCCCGGGGCTGCGATGGCGGTGCGGGTCGAGCTCGAGAACTTGGAAAAGCACGGCATTCTCGACGGCGACTATCTGATCCTCGGGCAAAGCACAGCGCCTACGCCCGGAAGTCTTGTCGTTGCGCGGTTCGGCAATGGAACGACCCTGGTCGAAGTGCTCACCGCGCGCGGCCGCGTCCGTCGCGTGGACACTCAAACGGAGATGCGCGACGGCTACGAGGTGCTCGGCAATGTAGTGGCGGTGCTGCGATCGATGAACGGGATTGAAGAGGAACACAGACAATGATCCGTTTCGACCGTTTCACAGTGAAAGCACAGGAGGCCGTACAACGGGCCCAGCAAATCGCGCAAGGCGAGAACCACCAGGGCCTCAATGGAGTGCACCTCCTACTTGCTCTGCTGGAGCAGCGTGAGGGGGTGGTGACGGGCATCGTCGAACGCCTGGGGGCGAATGTCGTCGAGCTTGCGGAGGCGGCGCATCAGGCTTTGGGCAAGCTGACACAAGTTACCGGAGACGCGGCGACCGATCTGTACCTAGAGCCCGAGGTCAAGCGCGCTCTGGATACGGCCCACAGCGAGGCTGACAAGCTGCAGGACAAGTACGTTTCGACCGAGCACATCCTGCTCGGCATCCTTGATGCCGCGGGCGAGGCGGCCGCGATCCTGCAGCAGGCCGGCATCAATCGTGACGACCTCTTCCTCGCGTTGAAGCAGATTCGTGGCTCGATGCGCGTCACCGACCCCAACCCGGAGGATAAATACGACGCCCTTGGTCAATACGGTACCGATCTCACTGAATTGGCGAGGAGGGGCAAGCTCGACCCCGTGGTTGGGCGTGACGAAGAGATTCGCCGCGTCATGCAGGTTCTTTCGCGCCGCACCAAGAACAATCCGGTTCTCATTGGCGAGCCCGGAGTGGGCAAGACCGCCATTGCGGGAGGACTGGCACAACGAGTCGTCAATGGAGATGTTCCCGAATCGCTGAAGAACCGTCGCGTGGTGAGCATGGACATTGGCGCGATGATCGCCGGGGCCAAGTACCGCGGCGAGTTCGAAGATCGGCTGAAAGCATTCCTGCAGGAGGTGCAGGAGTCGGGCGATGTGATCCTGTTTATCGACGAGCTTCACACCGTCGTGGGAGCGGGCGCCGCCGAGGGCGCCGTTGATGCCTCGAACATGTTGAAGCCCGCCCTCGCGCGTGGAGAGCTGCACGCCGTCGGCGCGACGACGCTGGCTGAATACCGCAAGTACATCGAAAAGGATGCCGCCCTCGAGCGGCGTTTCCAGCCCGTCATAGTCGGTGAGCCCAGCGTCGAGGAGACCATATCGATCCTCAGGGGACTCAACGAGCGCTACGAGGTGCATCACGGAGTTCGCATTCGTGATGCGGCGCTGGTGGCGGCGGCGACTCTTTCGGAGCGTTATATCAGCGATCGGTTCCTCCCCGACAAGGCCATCGATCTGGTCGATGAGGCCGCGGCATGCCTGCGCATGGAGATCGACAGCGTTCCTGCCGATCTCGATGAGCTGGAGCGTAGGAAGACACAGCTCGAGATCGAGCGGCAGGCGCTGCGCAAGGAGCGCGACGAAGCGTCGAAGGAGCGGCTCGTCGGGCTCGAAACCGAGCTGGAAGGTCTGAACGAAACCTACGACGATCTGAAGACCCGCTGGGATGCAGAAAAAGACCAGGTGCACTCCATTCAAGGCCTCAAGCGGGAGGTTGAAGAGGCGCGCACCGCCTCCGATCTCGCCGAGCGCGACGGTAACCTGCAACGCGCCGCCGAGCTTCGTTATGGGGTAATCGTAGACAAGCAGCAGGCGCTCGAGATCGCGCGGGCGCGATTGAAGGAAATTCAGAGTGACGGCCGCGCGATGCTCAAGGAGGAGGTCGATGCCGACGACATCGCCGAAGTAGTGAGCCGCTGGACACACATCCCGGTGAGCCGGTTGCTCGAGGGCGAGGTCGAAAAGCTTCTGCACATGGAGGAACGCCTGCACGAACGGGTGATCGGCCAGGATGAGGCGATCGAGACGGTATCGAACGCGATTCGTCGGGCTCGAGCCGGCCTGCAGGAGGCCAATCGCCCCTATGGCTCGTTCCTATTTCTCGGACCGACGGGCGTGGGCAAGACCGAGCTCGCCAAGGCCCTGGCCGAATTCTTGTTCGATAGCGATGATGCCCTCATTCGACTCGACATGACGGAGTACATGGAGAAGCACGCGGTATCCCGCATGATCGGTGCCCCGCCTGGATACGTAGGCTACGAGGAGGGTGGATTTTTGACCGAGGCCGTTCGCCGGCGGCCGTATGCGGTGATCCTCCTCGATGAGATCGAGAAGGCACATCGGGACGTCTTCAACATCCTTCTGCAGATTCTCGATGATGGAAGGCTGACCGACGGGAAGGGTCGGACGGTCAATTTTTCCAACACCGTCATCATCATGACGTCCAACATCGGCAGCGACGACTTGCAGCGCATCGATGAGATCGGGTTCGATGCTGCCCGCGACAGTGTGTTCGAGCAGATGCGACAAGTATTCCGCCCGGAGTTTCTCAATCGCGTCGATGATGCGATCCTGTTCTCGTCGCTGAGCCGCGAGCAACTAGCCGCCATCGTCACCATTCAGCTCCACGCCCTCAACGATCGTCTGGCGATTCGTGGCATGGTCCTGGAGCTCACCGACGCGGCACGCCAGTTCCTGGCCGAGCAAGGGTACGACCCGGTTTATGGTGCCCGGCCGCTGAAGCGTGTATTCCAGAAGATGCTGGAGAATCCCCTGGCTACGGCGGTTCTGTCAGGCGAGTTTACTGAGAACGACACGATCGCGGTCGATGTCGACCCGAGCGAATCGCTCCTCGTGTTTCGCAAGATAGCCACGACAGAAGAGTCCGGGACTGACGACAATGCCGGAGCGTAAGGACTACTACGAGGCCCTCGGGGTCTCGAAGGACGTCTCGCAAGAGGACTTGAAACGCGCGTACCGCAAGCTCGCGCGCCAGTGTCATCCGGACGTGAATCCCGGCGACGCTGATGCCGAGGAGCGCTTCAAGGGAATTTCCGAGGCCTACCACGTGCTCAGCGACAAGGAACGACGAGAGGCCTACGACCGCGGCCCCGAGCGCTTCGCGCAGGAATTCGATCTGAGTGATTTCTTCAGCCACTTTGAGCGGGCGTCCGGCGGGAGGGACAGTGGAGGGCGGGTGCACTTCGCGGATCTCAGCGATCTGCTCGGTGGCGTATTCTCCGGCTCGGGAGCAGCGGGGTTCGGGACGCAGGGTGGCTTCGGGACCCAGTGGGGCCCAGGGCAGGGATTTCCGGGCGCCGGTCCCGGGGGCCCCGGAGGCCAAGGGCCCAAGGCGGGCCGTGACGTGAATGTGCCGCTGACCCTGAGCTTCGACGACGCATTGAATGGTGTCGAGAAATCGATCACTTTCAGGCGCCCGACCCTCTGTGACGCTTGCGGCGGAGCTGGTACCCAGGGCGGTGTACCTTGTGGTCGTTGTAACGGCAGCGGCCAGATCCAAAAGACCGATCGCGCCAGAGTGAAAATCCCGGCTGCTGTATCCGATGGAGCCAAGGTCCGTGTCCCCGGTCGAGGTGAGCCTGGCCGGGGTGGCGGCCCCGCGGGGGATCTGTACCTGCAGATCACCGTGGAGCCGCACGCCGTATTCCGGCGAGAAGGAAGCGATCTTTACGCAGAAGTGCCGGTGACCATCTACGAAGCGGGCCTCGGCGCAACCATCCACGTGCCTACGCTTGCCGGCAATACCCGCATCAGCCTGCCGGCAGGGACGCGCACAGGGCAGGTGATCCGCCTGGCAGGCAAGGGCGCGCCAAGTGGGAAGAAGGGGGACAGCAACACGCACGGCGACCTGTACGTCACTGTGCGCATCGACATGCCCGAAGTGCTCGACGCCGAAGCTGAAGAGCTACTCCGCAAGTTCGAAAAAGAGCATCCCTACGATCCTCGATCCGAGGCGTAGGTTTGATCATCAATCCGAGATAATTCGCAATGCCCGACTATTCTGAGCGCAACCTGAAGGAGCTCCTGGGAGACGAGGTGGAGGAGCTCGCCCTACGACAGATCGAGGAGATCCCCGAGGTTCTGCCCGTTCTGCCCGGCCGTGGATCCGTACTCTTCCCGGGCGCCATCATGCCGATCCTCGTAGCTACCGACTCCTCCCTGCGCCTCGTGCGCGCAGTACTGGAAGGTGACACTCTCCTGGTGGTCACCGCGTTAAAGGACGAGGCAACAGCGGACCCGGGGGCCGATGACTTCTATCACCACGGCACCGTGGCCCGCGTCCTGAAGGCCTTGCCACTCCCGAACGGCAAGCTGAACGTCATCACCCAGGGGTTGGACAGAGCACGTCTCCACGACCTGCAGGGACCCGAGCCCTACTTCAGCGGCAGGGCCGAGCTGCTGCCGGCCGCCAAAGAGGAGCAAGATGTCGAGCTCGAAGCCCTGATGGTCAGCGTGCGGCGCCTGCTGCGCAGGATTTTGAAAGTTGCGCCTGGGGTCCCGGAAGAGTTGCAGGCGCTGGCCGAGTCGACAGGGGAGCCGGGTGGCTTCGCCGATATCATCGCGGCAAATCTGAGCCTGGAGGTTGCCGACAAGCAGAAGGTGCTCGAGTCGGAAACGGCCGGCGAACGACTACGGCTCGTGTTGAACCTCCTGACCCGGCACCTGCAGGTGCTCGAGCTCTCCCAGAAGATCGAGACCGAGGTGCAGGAGGAGGTCGACCGCAGCCAGCGTGAGTTCTACCTGCGCGAACGGCTCAGGGCGATCCGTCGCGAGCTCGGCGAGGACGACGAAGGTGGTGCTGAAATCGATGAGCTCTCGAAGCGCATCGCCGAAGCTGGCATGCCGGAGGAAGTCGAGAAAGTATCGCTGAAGGAGCTCGGACGCCTCGGCCGCATGTCTCCGGCCGCCGCCGAATACAACGTCGTCAGGACCTACCTGGATTGGCTTCTCGACATGCCCTGGGGAGTACAGACGGAAGACAACTTGGACATCGCCGGGGCAGCAGCGATCTTGGACGAGGATCATTACGACCTCGACAAGATCAAGAAGCGAATTCTCGAGTACCTGGCGGTCCGCAAGCTGAAGCCCGACATGAAGGGGCCCATTCTCTGCTTCGTCGGGCCACCGGGTGTCGGCAAGACCTCGTTGGGGCGCTCGATTGCGCGTGCGTTGGGACGCGAGTTCGTGCGCGCCTCCCTCGGCGGCGTCCACGATGAAGCGGAGATTCGCGGACATCGCCGCACGTATGTCGGAGCTCTGCCGGGTCGCATCATTCAAAGCGTCAAGAAGGCGGCCACCATGAACCCGGTGTTCATGCTCGACGAGATCGACAAGATTGGCGCCGACTTTCACGGCGACCCGTCGTCGGCCCTGCTGGAGGTGCTCGACCCGGAGCAAAACCACGCATTCTCGGACCATTTCCTGGAAGTGCCTTTCGATCTATCCAAGGTCCTTTTTATCGCTACCGGAAACGTGCCCGAGAACATTCCCGATGCGCTTTACGATCGCATGGAGATTCTCGAACTCCCCGGCTATACGGCAGAAGAGAAGGCCTTTATCGCGCGGCAGTTTCTTATCCCGCGTCAGCTCGATGAGCATGGGCTCACGACCGAACATGTCGACATCCTCGACACTGCGGTTACCGGGATCGTTCGCGACTATACGGAAGAGGCGGGAGTGCGCGAGCTCGAACGCATGATTGCTGCGATCTTTCGTGCCGTGGCGCGCCGTGTGGCCGAGGCGATGGACGCGGAAGATGAGGCGGAACCGGAGCAGCAGGTGGTCGGCCCGGAACAGCTGCACTCGTATTTGGGACCGGTGAAGTATTTCTCGGAAATCGCCGAGCACACCGCCCAGCCTGGCGTGGCAACGGCACTTGCCTGGACGCCTTCAGGTGGAGACATTCTCTTTGTCGAGGCGACCCGGATGCAGGGAAAGGGTGAGCTCATCCTGACGGGGCAGCTCGGCGACATCATGAAGGAATCGGCACAGGCGGCAATGTCGTATTTACGGTCACGAGCTTCCGAGCTCGATATCCCCGCCAGTGATTTCGAGGGCTACGATGTGCATGTGCACGTGCCGGCGGGCGCCGTGCCCAAGGACGGACCTTCCGCCGGGGTCGCGATGCTGGTGGCACTCGCTTCTCTGTTCACCGGCAGACCAGTGCATGCCGACCTCGGGTTGACCGGCGAACTTACCTTGAGAGGCATGGTTCTGCCGGTCGGCGGGGTGAAGAACAAGGTCCTCGCGGCGCGACGCGCCGGCCTCAAACGCGTGTTGTTGCCGATCAAGAACGAAAAGGACATGGAAGAGATCCCCGCGCAGGTGCTCGAGGGTCTCGAGTTCCTGTATGTGACACGTATTGGCGAGGCACTCGAGTTGGCGCTGCAGCCTGCGCCGAGGCGACCGCGCAAGCGCTCGGCGGGCAAAGCTCGCTCCGCGCCGGCAGGGCGCAAGCGACAGCGGCGAGGCCCCCCTGCACAGCCATGAGCTTGACGCGCCTGCATCTGATCCGTCACGGCATCACTACCTCGAATGCGCAGCGTATCTACATGGGACGCTCGCAGGAGAGCCTGTCTACGGAAGGTCGCTGGCAGGCGCGCGAGCTGGCGCGTCGCCTGCAAGAGCAGGAGCTCGATGCGATCTACTGCAGCCCTCTGCGTCGAGCCCGTGAGACGGCCGACATCGTCGCGCAACCTCATCGGCAGGAAGTCCGCCTGGATGCCGACATCGTGGAGCTCGATCTGAGTCGCTGGCAAGGCCGCCCAGCCGACGAGATCGCCGCGGCAGACGCCGAGGCCTGGCAGACCTGGTGCGTGGATCCGGCCCGACTGGCAATTCCGGGTATCGAAACCTTCGACTCGATCGGCGAACGTGTGCGCCGCTTCCTGAGTCGTGTTCGGAAAAACCATCCGAGCGGATCCGTTGCCGTCGTCAGCCACGATGGTGTTATCCGGATGGCCGTGATGGAGGCTCTCGCGATATCCTGGGGCCACTATCGATCACTTCCCCTCGACAACGCTTCGATCAGCATTGTCGAGCTTGGAGGGCCGCACCCTCGTCTGCGACTGTTCAACGATATCGGTCATCTGAGTGGGGCCGGTCTGTTCGGCCCCGCAGATGACTGAGCGACCCGGCAGATCGCCGTGCCATTGCCATGAGCAACGAAGCCAACGAAGGTAAGAATCCTGTGGAATCAAGCGTGGCAACACGCCAAGAGGGCGGCAATCCGCCTGATGACGGGCGCGCCCGTGCCTTGTTGGAGATCGCGCGTGCCTTGAATGCCAGCCTCTCGCTGGAGTCGGCTCTCAGCCGCGTTCTCGAGCTGGCAGCTTCGGCGATTGGTGCCGATGCGGTTTCCCTGTTCGTCAAGGAAGGCGAAGAGCTAGAGGAACGGCTCGAAGTCTCTTTCGTGCGACCTGGCGGCGATTTGAAGAAGGGCATCGTCTCGGTACCCCTGGGCTTGGGTGGCTTCGTGCTTTCGACCGGGGAGTCGGTGCGGGTAGACGATGTTTCGGCCGAGCCACGCTTTGCCGCAACGCTCGACAGCGAGTTCGGCACTCGAACGCACGCATTGCTCGCTGTGCCGATAAAGCGCGAAGACCGTCTCGCCGGAGTGCTCGAGGCCATCAGGGAGCACCCCGAGCCTTTTTCGGAACAAGACCTCGAGTTTCTCGAAGCCGTCGCTCATGAGCTTGCCGTTGCTGTCGAGAACGCCCGTCTCATCGGCCGCATGCGCTGGGACCTGAATGCTCGCGAGCTGCTGCTGGGAGCAGCGAGGAAGGTGGCGAGCTCACTCGAGGTAGGAGAGGTCATGAGGCACTTGCTCGACTCCTTGAGCGAGATCGTGCCCTACGACGCCGGCGGCATCTACCTGCTGAACGAGGACGGCGAATCGCTGCGGCGGATCGAGCATCGCGGCTATCCACCGAATACCGAGCAACTCCTGCGTGATCGGCCGGGTAAGGGGATTACCGGATGGGTGGCCCGAAACCGACGCGGCATCATCGTCGATTACGTCAAGAGTGATCCACGCTACATTGAGGCGCGCCCTTCCTCTCAGTCCGAGATTGCCGCTCCTTTCGTGCACGCTGACAAGGTCATGGGGGTAATTACACTGGAGTCGGACACGCCGTGTGCCTTCAACGAACAGCAGCTCGACCTGCTGGAGACGATCGGAGGGCAGGTTGCCGCGGCCATTACGAACGCGAGGTTCTTCCGCAGTCAGATCGAGCGCACGCGCATCGACCACGAAATCAGCATGTCTCGAGAGATCCAGCAGGCGCTCTTCCCGGCACAACCGCTGTGCGGGGAAAGAGTCGAGGCTGTCGGCATCAACGTACCGAGCAGCGCGGTAGGCGGTGACTACTATGACTACTTCGCCGAGTGCTCCCGTCACATCGGCATCGCAATCGCGGATGTGTCCGGCCACGGGTTGTCGGCATCTCTGCTGACCGCTGCGGTTCGCACGGGAGTCCGATTCAGCGCCGGCATCTGCCCAGAGCCTGCCGCCCTGGCTTGGCAACTCAACCAGCTTCTGTACGAGAGCACCCCTGCAAACCATTTCGTGGCCGCGGTTGTCGGTATGTTGGACCGCCACACGGGTCTTCTTCGCTATTGCAACGCGGGCCACGCCCCTCCCTTGTGGATCACTGCCGGCGGTCACAGCTTGATCAGTGGAGGAGGGCTGATCCTCGGTGCCTTCCCCGATAGCGTCTATGATCAAGTGGATATCCAACTCTCGCCTGGAGACCTGCTGGTCTTTTACACCGATGGGCTCACCGAAATGACCAACGCCGAGGAGGAGCAATTCGGTCTCGACCATCTTGCGCAGGTTGTCACCGACAACCGAGAGCTCCCGCTCAGCAAGATCATCGAGGCGGTCAGAGTGGCGGGACGCGCACACCATGGCGGTGGACCGCGCGAGGACGACATCACGCTGATGCTCGTCCGTTGGAAGGGGTAGCCTGGCTATCCCTTGTTCCTCCGTCGCTTCTCGCGCACCTCGGCAACCCGCTTCATGCGACGATCGAGCTCGGCCTCGAAGCCTCTCCGTGTGGGGCGGTAATAGTGCCGTCGCTGAAGCGATTCAGGAAGGCACCGCATGTCGGCGACACCCTCTTCGATGTCGTGCGCATACTCGTAGCCCTCGCCGTAGCCGAGGTCCTTCATGAGCCGGGTGGGAGCATTGCGCAGGTGCAGCGGTACCGGCTCATTGACAGTCTCGGCCACGTCACGACGAGCGCTCGAGTAGCCGGTGTAAAGGGCGTTACTCTTGGGTGCCAATGACAAGTAGACAGCCACTTCAGCTAGCGCCAGGACGCACTCCGGCAGGCCCACGGCCTGTACCGACTGTAAAGCAGCCACTGCCAGCGGCAGTGCTTGTGGATCCGCCAGACCGATGTCCTCGCTCGCCATGCGCAGCAGGCGACGGGCGAGGTAGACCGGATCCTCTCCCCCCTCGATCATGCGCGTGAGCCAGTACAAAGAAGCGTCCGCATCGCTGTTCCTGACACTCTTGTGAAGCGCCGAGATCAGATTAAAGTGCTCCTCACCCGCCTTGTCGTAACGCACCATGCGGCTCTGCATGGCCTCGCGCACTGAATCTTCTGTGATCGTGCAGGCCCCAGCGGCCCCAGCGGCCGCGTCGTCGAGGGCGATCTGCGCGGCCAGGTCGAGCGTCGTCAGGGCGACGCGTGCATCACCGTCGGCGAACAGCGCGATCGCGGCCACAAGATCGTCACTGGCCACAAGACCGCGACCGGCGAGACCGCGCGGCGCAGGAGTATCGAGGGCCCTTCGCAGTATGTTCTCCAGGGCTTCCTGGTCGAGCGATTCGAGCGTCAGGACCTTGCACCTCGACAGCAACGGGGAAACGATCTCGAAGGAGGGATTCTCCGTGGTCGCACCCACCAGAGTCAGGTCGCCACTCTCGACGAAAGGCAGGAAGGCATCCTGTTGCGCCTTGTTGAATCGGTGGATCTCGTCGATGAACAGAATCGTACGGCGACCGTATTGACGACGTCGCGCGGCCTCCTCGGCGATGCGACGGACCTCCTTCACGCCCGAGAGCACCGCAGAGAGGGCCACAAAATCGGCCACGGTCGCGGTGGCAATGAGCTTGGCGAGTGTGGTCTTGCCGGTTCCCGGCGGGCCCCAGAGGATCAGGGAGGGAAGCTCTCCGCCCTCGAGGATTCGCCGCATCAGCTTGCCCGGTCCGACCAGGTGTCCCTGTCCGGCGAACTCGTCGAGCGAAGATGGCCGCAGGCGATCTGCCAGAGGCGCCGCTGTTGGCTCGACCCCGGGCTGATGCGCAGACTTCGGCTGCGACGTATCTGTCGCCGGCAACATGTCCTGAGATCCGAACAGATCTCCTGGCTCGTCAGGTAACATGGTCCTCTGTGGCGTTTGTGGAAACCCGGATCACGCCGGTCACGCTAGCAGCGGACAACCTCACGGTAAAGGTGAGTGCCGCCGGGCCTGAGCGACAACGTTCTACATCCGGCAGGAGAGATCGCGTGCTGGAGACTTGCTCCTTTGAAGATGTCGACCGCGTGGCGGCATCGGTTCTCGCGGGCGAGGTCGTCGCGTACCCTACGGAGACCTTCTACGCACTCGGTGCCGATCCGCGTCACGCACGCGCAGTCGATCGCATCGTCGAAATGAAAGGCCGTGAGTCCGGCAAACCGCTTCTGCTGATCGTCGACTCCATGGTCATGTTGCGAGAGTGGGTTGCTTCGGAGCCTCCCAGCCTGGCGCTCGTCGCGGAGCACTTCTGGCCGGGACCGTTGACGGTGGTGATGCGCGCACGGGCAGGCCTCCATGAGGCGCTCGTCGGAGCGGAGGGCACCATCGCCGTGCGACTCTCGCCTCATGCGGCAGCCCGTGCCCTGATCGGGCGTTGCGAAATTGCGCTGACCGGCACTTCGGCAAACCGAACTGGAGCATATCCTGCTCGCACGGCAACCCAGGTGCGCGATACGTTCTCTCTCCAAGAGGTGGGGGAAATTCTCGACGGGGGCGAAACCGCAGGTGGTCCCCCATCTACGCTGCTCGATCTCACTGTCGAGCCTTATCGAATACTCCGGTCAGGTGCGGTCGCGCCCGAGCGGATCGAGGCGGTCATGCGGCTGCTATAATCGGCGCCTTCCGATTCCCGCTCCTCCCGGAACACGAGGAAGCCCCACAGATGTCTGCCAGAGATCTCACTTCACCTGAAGGCGGCCGTGGTCGCTACTGGATCCATACGTATGGATGCCAGATGAATGTCCACGACTCGGAGATCTACGCTGGGCAGTTGCGCCAGCTCGGCTTCGTTCCCGCTGACGGCCCCCTGGACGCCGATGTGATTCTCCTGAACACGTGCAGCGTACGGGAAAAGGCGGAGGAGAAGCTGTTTTCCGAGCTCGGCCGCTTGCGCGGTGTCAAGGATACCCGGTCAGGCTCACCGTCCAGCGCGCCGGCTGATGAGACGAGTCAGAGTATCGACGCCGGTCGGCGGCACGTGCGCGAGCGTCAGGTGAGGATCGGCGTCACCGGATGTATCGCCCAGCAGCGAGGCAAGCAGATTCTGTCGCGGGAATCCAGTGTCGACTTCGTCTTGGGCACGCGCGCATTGAGGGCGCTGCCATCTGTCCTCGACGCGCTCGAGGCAGGGGAGGGGCCGCAGGTCGTTACCGAGGACCTGATCGACTTCGATGCGTCCGACGCTGTCCGCGAAGATCGCGTCAAGGCCTACGTGACAATCATGGAGGGATGTGACAACTACTGCTCCTTCTGCATTGTCCCGTCGACCCGCGGCATGGAGATCTACCGCAGCGCTCAGGAGATCCTAAACGAGGTCCGCGGCTTGTCTCTGCGTGGGTTTCGCGAGGTGACGCTGCTCGGCCAAAACGTCAACTCCTGGGCCAACGGAGACCTCGAAGCGGACTTTCCGCAGCTACTTCGACACCTCGACCGACTGCTCGCGGAGGGGCCCGCAGGGGGAATTGAGCGAGTTCGGTTTCTGACCTCGCATCCCAAGGATCTGTCTCCCGATCTGATCGAGACGATGACCGGCGGCGCCCGGATCGCCAAACACATCCACCTGCCGGTCCAGTCCGGATCCGACGAGGTCTTGCACCGGATGAACCGTCACTACACGGTGGAGGGCTACCTCGAGCTGGTTGAAAATCTGCGCAGCTCGATGCCTGGAATCGGACTGTCGACCGACCTGATCGTCGGTTTCCCGGGGGAATCCGACGAGGACTTCGAGGCCACGCTGGATCTGGTGCGGCAGGCGCAGTACGACTCCTTCTTCTCCTTCGAATACTCGCCGCGTCCGGATACCGTCGCCACCCGCTACGAGGATACGGTCCCCGCCGAGCTCAAGCGCGAGCGACTGGTATATCTGCAGAAAGAACAACGGCAGATCCAGACCCGCAAGAATGCCGCTTGGATCGGGAGCAGTGTCGAAGTTCTAGTGGAAGGATTCAGCCGGCGCACGCAGAGCGATGTCATGGGCCGGACCTCCTCGAACCAGGTCGTCAACTTCCCTGGTGATCCGAATTTGATCGGCAAGCTCGTCACGGTACAGGTTGTCGGCAGTAGCCCCAACAGCCTGTATGGCGATCCTGCGAGCACCCCCGTGTCTGATGCTCGCTGACACTGTGGCCACGCACCGCACTGCCCGCACCCCTGAATGTGCAACCTCGAATACAGGTCACATGAGCTCGTTCTTGACCCCTGCGCTGCGCAGCACCTATAGTCAGGTAGAGAAGCTTCCCCGGAGGATGCCATGCAGATCGAGATGAAGATCAAGGGCCTGATGGTCGACCCGTCCACCAACATGCCCATCGTCATCCTGAAGGATGAGGTAGAGGATCGAATGCTGCCGATCTGGGTCGGAGTGTTCGAGGCCAACGCCATCGCCCTGCGCATGGAGGCGATTGACACCCCCCGGCCGATGACCCACGACTTGCTTCGCGACCTGCTCGATAAACTTCATGCAACAGTCGAGAAAATCGTCGTAAATGACCTTAAAGACAACACTTATTTCGCGCGCATTCACCTCTTGATCAATGGTGACGAGCACGTGCTCGACTCTCGTCCCAGCGATGCTATTGCGCTGGCACTGCGTGCTGAGGCCCCCATTTTCGTAGAACAGTCGGTGCTGGAGCAAGCTCAGACTCTCGACTCGGGCGCGGACCTGCCGGATGCGGAGCGCCTGCGGCAGTGGTTCGAGAACCTCGATCCCGAGGATTTCTCCAAGTACGAGATGTAGGATCTTCGCGCTTTCCTCCCGCTCGCCTCCTGCTTTTCTCTCCCTGTGTCGGTTCCTATTTGTTGACAGCCATTGGGACCGCGGCTAGCATGCCGATGCCGACCCCGAAATGAAGACCGGTTTTCAGCAGAACTAGCCTGGACTTCTCAACGTGCCGATTTCACATCGAAAAGGTTGAGTCTGCAGCATGATCTTGGCCGTCACGAATCAGAAGGGCGGGGTGGGAAAGACGACGACCGCCATCAATTTGGCGGCATCGCTCGCTCGCAAAGGACAGCGCACTCTTCTTGTGGACCTCGATCCACAGGCACACTCGAGTCTGTGCTTCGTCGATATCGAGGATGTCGGGCGATCCATATACGACGCACTGCTCGACACATCCCTGCCCTTGAGCGAAATCGTCATGTCGACGGATTTCGAGACACTCGATGTCGTGCCGTCGCGCATCGCGCTGGCGAAGCTCGAGGGACGACTGATTGGTGAGTTCGACGGACACTACCGGCTGCGCGACAAGCTGAAGCCCATTGCACGCGCCTACGACTTCATCGTCATCGACACCCCACCGACACTGGGGCTACTGACGGTGAGCGCGCTCGTTGCGGCAACGCACTTGCTGATTCCCATTCAATCCTCGTACCTGGCGCTCGAAGGAACGGACGACCTGCTGGAAACCGTCGAGAGGATCAAGGACCGGGTAAATCCGAAGCTGCAGCTACTCGGGGTGTTGGTCACAATTCATGATTCGCGCACCATACTCGGGCGCGATGTCGTCAGTCAGATCCGCAAGGTATTCGGCAAGAAGGTCTTCGAGACCATAATCACCAGAAGCGTCCGCCTCGAGGAAAGCCCGGCGTACAGGGAGTCCATTTTTACCCACGCCCCGCGGTCCAGCGGCGCGAAGCAATACGCTGCGTTGGGGGAGGAGGTGCTGAACCGTGTCTAAGCAACGGGGTCTGCCCGCAAGCGCGCGTATGCGCCACGATCACCATTTTGTCGATCAGCTGGCCAGCCGACAGATCGAGACCATTGGAAGGCAAGTGGCCATCGACGAGTTGGTGCCGAACCCTTCCCAGCCGCGCCAGTCGATTGGCGACCTCGAAGAGCTCGTGGCTTCCATCCGCAACGTTGGGATTCTCGAACCCCTGCTGGTGCGGAAGGCAGACGAGGGGTTTCAGATCATCTCCGGCGAGCGCCGCTACCGTGCGGCCAAGGTTGCCGGCCTCGAGCAGGTTCCATGCATCATCATGGAAGTGGACGACGCCGAGGTTCTCGAGATTGCTCTCATCGAAAACTTGCAGCGACAGGATCTATCCCCGTTCGAAGAGTCGGAGGGACTCAACGCTCTGGTGGAGCGATTCGGGCATACGCACGAGGAGGTAGCGCGGCGGATCGGTAAGTCGCGCACCAGCGTCACGGAAACGCTCTCGCTGGCCAGCATCCCCGCGGCCGTCCGGCGGCGCCTCGATAAGGCGCAAATATCGACCAAGTCGATTCTCTTGGAAATCGCCCGGAAGGATTCCGAGGAGGAGCAAGCGGCACTAGTGGACCTGGTCATCAAGGAAGGCCTGACCCGGGATGATCTGCGCGTTCTGCGACGAGCCGAGGCCGCAGAGGCTGAGACGGAAGGTGCATCCGACGCGGCGGCAACATCGCGGCCGGCGCCAGCACCTCCACGCCGCCTTACCTACCGGTCGGGTCATGGAATTACTGTCACTCTTTACCTCAGCCGTGAGGATATCGGCATCCCGGAAATTCAGCAGACCCTGCGGGAAGCTATCCAAGAATTGGAGGGGCCGGAGACTGAGTAGGTCGGCTCAACACACGGCCTGTTGTCGGCGCGCCGACATTCCCGCGCACCCATCCTGCAGCGCAGCCGCGACCCGTGGAGAAATCCAGGGTAGTTTATCGATCGATCCCGAGAAGACTGAGCTCGCGCATGACTCGGGCACGGCCCGGCTTCGTCAGGCCGTATTCATAGCCTCGCCCCCGAGGTCGGCGGGCAACCAAGGACTCCTCCTTGCGGAGCACGTTGCTCACGTTGGAGCGATAGACCCTAGGGGCGTCGTCGATCTCGCCGAGGAGGCGCACGATCTCCGCCGGGGTGAGCCAGCGCACCCCGAGCTGGGCCTCGGCAAAGCGTAGCGAGGCCAGGGCCTTGAGAAGCGTGTTTCCTCGCCCTGCAAATAGGGCGAGATAGGACTCCAAGCCGACGACACCTCTCTCCTCAGTCCCATGTCTGCCCGCGGCGGGCCTCGCGGCGCGCGCATCCTCCTCGGACATCACGCCGCGTACCGCAGCCACCCTCTCGTCCGGGATAGCCCTCGGAAGCAAGTATGAGAGCAGCTCGACCCGATATGCCGAGGGAATTCTCTCCTCGAGGTAGTCGAGCAACTCGAGCAATCGACCTTCCTCGGCCTCCGCGAGGAAGGAGTGGATTAGTTTCGGCTGTCTTTCGTTTCCGGCCATGTGGGTGAGGGGGGCAATGCTGCAGCATGAATGGCAATACCCAAACTATACGTTGTTTATACAGTATGGTCCAGACAGCTCAGACGCTTGCTCGCTCCTAGCCCGGACTTCTCAACGGGTGGCGTCGCGAGCGGGCGCGAGGGTGTGTGAGGACAAGGCGCGCGCCGATTTGAGCGCGGAGACGTACTCGTGCAGTACGTCGAGCACTCCAATCAAGCGCAACGCAGTACTC
>SDBT01008628.1_pt1 | contig 16622 bp, 19 predicted proteins | sample 2277101 | NCBI WGS metagenome assembly SDBT01 (sample SAMN10404973, study PRJNA504765) | marine sediment metagenome | isolation source: marine sediment core GS10_PC15, 103 cmbsf | place: Arctic Ocean: Southern Knipovich Ridge | collected 2010 | reverse complement strand
CTTATTCCTTTTTCTAAATATCATCGGGATCACTAAAATCTTCATCGGGATCTATAACTACTGGAAGAGTACCTTCAGGCCATTCAGTTGGTTCCTTTCCAGTAGCTACAGCATAACTACCATCTCTATTCTTATGAACAAATACATCTGGTAACTTTTTACCAATTAATTGCTCTAGCCTTTTACGTCTCTTACCAGGTGTATCTAACCCTGCCATTTCAGCCCTGGTTAGTTTGCCTTTTTTCTTCTTTTTCTTCTTTCCACCTGTCTCGATAATGATTTGATTATCAGTATCACCAATAGTTGAAATTCGTGTTATATTTGTTTTTATCTTCATTAAGCACCAATTTCATTATCGATATTTCTAACAACCAACTCATCAAGGAAAAGGTGGCCTAATGTACCTGAATCTATATTGGCTGTAGCACCTAAACGTATATTAGCTATAGCATTATATCTGTCAAAATTATCAATAGATGATATTGTTTCTTTGAATACGCCATCAATATAGAGTGAAGCAGACCCGTCTGAAGCTGTTGCGGTAGTAGCTTGGTTTAATACTAATTCTATATAATGTTCTTCAGATGTTATCTCATAGCTGGCAACTGAATTTGTTAATGAATTTGAATCATCTCTAACAAAGAACTTCAATTCAAAAGAAGTTCCAGAATAATCGAGGTGTATACCTACTATAGCAAGCACTGATCCTTCAAAATCTACCCGCATTTGATTAATAGTAAAAGTATCAAGGGTAGCCATTTCAAGTTGGCTAGGGTCTATATAGAATCTTTGCCGCAATACACCTGATGTTAAGTCTGAAGTAACAAAATCTTTTTGACCATAAATCGCCCCTGTACCATCTATCTCACATTCCAAACCATACGTCGCCCAAGTTACTTCTCGGCAGGACACGTTGTCGATAGTTACGTCATCATTGCCAGCATTGCGAATAATAAGGATATCAGTAGATGTTGCTCCCGCTACAAAAATAAGAGATTTACTACCTACAGTCTCATAAGCAGTTTGTAATAAATCTCCTGAAGTAGCACGTAATCTAATTTCACCTGAAGTTACTGTGTCTACATCCATAGTTACTTGATATCGTTTTCCTACTTCTGTAACAATAGCTTGTGTAATACTTACACTTGTAGCATCGCTAGTAAAAATATTACACAGCCCTGTACCAACACCACCATGTCCTTCACCTGTACCTACTTCACTTACTTCTGGATCTGTTGCAACTTCACCTGCAACAGTCCAATCATCTGGATCATCTGCTGTCCAGTTATCGAATCTACCATTGGAGATTAGTTCTACACCAACAGAGCCCTTTACTGAGGTAACTGTATTTGTATCTGTTAGATGATTTTGACCATGAGAATCTATTGCATCGCCAGCAGTCTCATCTAAGTCCCAAGCTGAAATCAAGCCAATCTTTAATGATGGACTATAATCACGATACCTTTTTCCAAGACCGTTATTATAAAGTTCTGTTCTATCAGCAGTAGTAAGTAAATGACCTTTACGGAAAGAAGCTTGGGCTAGACGGCCATTCCAATTGTTGGCCCCATCACCTCGCTGCCCAATATCAAAAGATGAAGTACCGTCAAATACTCCAACACTATATGCACCAGAACTAATCGTGCCGTTATTGATTTGAATAGTAATCGTATTATTTACGCTATCGTGTTCTGTAACGATAAAATACCATTGGCCAGCCGATGGAGAGCCAAATGCTGTGGCCCTGATTCCTGTAGTACCGCTAGTCCCGTCTGGTGAAAAGAAGGTTTGAAATTCATCACTACCGACATCATAACGTAAATGCCATTCTCGCTGATCTCCTGTTGTCGTATACTTACCAGCAATAACCATATCGGCAACTTTGGTGTCCATATATACCCAAATACCAGCAGAAAAAATAATATCTCCAGTTGAAAGATCAGTATTATTTGGAATTGTATGGTATTCATCATTTGTTCTAATATACTGTCTAGAGTATGGTTCTGCGTTACGTAGGCCAGCAGTAAGAGAGGCGGATAGATCACCTGAATCTGTTAATGTTGAATCGTATTGAGTTAGATCACCTGTCTCATGGTCTATGTTGAATAGGTTTGTTCCACCTGAACCTATAAGTATTAAATCATATTCGATGTCCGCGTTACTGGAAACAACTATATTTCCCTCGCTGGCTTCACTGGAAGAGTCATCTACTAGACCTACAGCTATTGGTTCGTAAAAGACTCTAAAGCCTCTTGGACCAATATAATACTCTTCACCTTTAATAGATACTTGAAGGAATCTATTCTCTTCCTCTTGACGATTAACAATCACACCAATTTTAACATCACTAAAATCTAAAACTTCATCCCAACGATTAGTAAGGCCGGTTTCAAGATCAATAGTTTCAGTTGTATTTATTAAACGTCGTCTGCTGTAATGCTGAAGATTAGCTAGATTGGCACCTACACCATTAAGTAACTTTTGATTAATATCAAGATACTTTAGATTATCTCTAACATTAGCTATATTGATACCATCATCAGTATTAATATACTGAGTACTCAAATTAGCTCTAAATACAGTTGTAAGATCTGTGTTGGGCATTTTATAATCCTGAAGAGGATGATTCGCGTGTGGCACCAATGATAATTAAATCGTAAGTAATGTTATCATCAGCTGAAATAGTTAAAGCACCTTCTTCACTGGAAGTGGATGAGTTGATAGCTTCGATACCTGTTGTAGGTTCACCTATAATTCTTGCTCCACCAGGACCAATATTATATAGTTCATTCTTAAACGCTACTTGTAGTGTACCTGATGTAGCCCTATTGTTAATTGCAACAAGTTTAACAGCTTGGAAAGCTAGAACATCGCCCCATTTATTTGTTAAGTCACCATTAACATCAATAACTTCAGTTGAACTATCTAACGTTTTTCGTTCATGGTATTGTAGTTCTGCACGATTTACTCCACTACCATTATCAAAATGACGAACTATCTGATCGTAATTTAGATTATCAAATAGGCCATCTGTATTTTGTGGCTCATCTGTACGCTTATAAGTAGTCTTTAAAGCGATTTTTATATCAGTTGTTAATTGTCTTCCATCAACCATTACGTTATATCTTTTTCTAGAATCAAGCTATAGTCTATTGTACCTTGCCAAAATTCTGGTTCTAATTCAATTAACGAATTGGCACGCCACTGGAGAGAAGTAAACCTTTTGCCTGATAACTTTAACGTACAATAACTATAGATATCGTCAACTAATTCAATAACTCTTTCTATATGATCTGGATTCTTATGTTGTATACTAATCGAGAAACTTGTCTCTTCTAGTCTAGAGCATGTAGTTAAGAACGCTTGAACAGTAGAGTAGTTTGGAATGTATAAAAAGTTAAATGGCCATTCTTCATCACCAAAACCAGTTACTATGAAATTTTCTACAGGACCATTAAGTTCAGGGAATTGTTTATAGCGTGTGTATAAGGCTTCATAAAAGTTATCTCCACCAGTTGCATCAAGCTTCACGTTACTGGGAGAGAATACCTTTTGTGTTATAACTTCGTAAGTTAATGAACTAAAATAAAAGCCTTTTTTTGGTTCATCAACAAATCTATTTTGAAATTGTACTCTATTTACTTTTCTATTCGCTACATTGAGAGTAGAAAAATCATAGTCATCTTCTACTTTATCTGTATTTCTAATCAATCGATTAAAATTATCATCATACAGATTTATATTAAATATTTGAGTTTCTAATCTATTGAGACAAGTATCAAGGTTTAAAAGAGTATGAGAGACTTTACTTATCGAAGCATAAGGAACTTTAAACCCTTGTTGAAAACCAGCTTTAGATACTTCTAGTTCTAGTAGGGTCATTGTGTTTTGTTTAGTTATTTCAATTTCTTAAAAAATGCACCAAAGATGGTAGTAGTAGTAGTCATTTTATTTACTCCACATATCGTTACGTTCTACTCTTAATATAAAAAACTTATGTCTTCTACGCATACCCTTTACTTGTTCAATATGTCCTTTAAATTCATAGATTTCATAGAAAGAATCAGCTAAAGTAAAATCAGTAATTTGTAAATCTGGATTAGATTTTAATACAATTATTCTTAGTCTAGGTTGATGAGGTATTTGATATATTGCAAGGCTTTGATGATAAATCAGATCATCATGTTCTTCCTGCAATTTACTAAATCTAGAAGATACAGTCTGTTTTGATTTCTCTTGTATATGACATCTTACGTTTGTATAAAGTGGTTCATTTACCCAAGCACTAGCACGATCTAAAGAGCCAATCTGTATTTGAATGGCTCCTTCAGAAGTCTGTACAGTCATAAAGTTTTTAAAAAGACGCCTATTTGCCATTACACTTTTCTTATTTTATATTGATCTAGCATCTTTTTATTAACAAATGGTAGATGTTCAAAGTAGTTTTTACTCTTTGCATAAAAGTAATCACCAAGACGTTCTTTTTCAATACCTTCTACTGATAGCATTGGATCAAACATTTGAATAACATAATCAGCAGTTAGCTTCTGAATCGTAAAAGGTACAGTAGTAAATCCACCATTATAAGTTAATAGAACATTTCTAAAACCTTCTGGAAATAATCTAGAACAAACATCTGCTGTACGTTTAAATCTAATCTCACCTGTCTTCAAATTTATATCAAATTTAGCTGTAAGATGAGTAGTTGAGGTAGTATCACTATGAATAATAGTAATCGAAGTTAGAGAAACAATAGGGATATTATCTGGAAAGATTGTATCCCAACCTTGTCCATCTTGTACTTCATCTATATATGCTGTAGAAAGAAATACTCTATTACAGTATTTTTCTATCCATTCAGATCCAGAACTAATTAAAGCATCAATAAAGGATTTCTCTTCTGTAGCCCTATTACTGTACTCTAGTGGTTCTAGATATGCAGACGTATTTAATATAAGTTCGGCCATTATGCCCCAATTTCTTTATCATAATCTCTAACTACAAACTCGTCGAGAAAGAGGTGACCGCGTGTGCCTGCGTCGATTAGGGCGACAGCACCTAGTCTCGCCTGTGCAAGGAGGTTGAATTGATCGAAGTTGTCTATTCCACTTAGGGTGTTTGCCAACGATCCATCAATCCACATCTTCAACGATCCATCTGAGGAAGAATCGGTTGCTGCCTGTGAACATAGTATCTCGACACAATGCTCAGCTGCTGTAATGTTTTGCGATACTCCACCAGCGGACGAAAGTGCATCGTTTATCCTAATGATTCTCAACTGATGGGAGCCACTATTAAATAGCAGTCTCACCTGAAATAGATTGACGGATGCGGTTTTAATGTCGCATATATGAAAGTCATCCGCTTCCACCATCTCCAATTGACTTGGATCAATGTAAAACCGTGCCCTTAGATTCCCGCTGCTCGGTGGAACGATCGTCATCTGCCCATAGATAACCGTGGTATCGTCTATCGTGCATTGCATTCCAAAAGTGGCACCGGTGACTTCTTTGACTGAGATATTATCGATGGTGATGTCGTCTGAACCTGTAAAACGTTTTATTTCAATAATCAGCGACGTCACTGATGCAGTGAAAATTATGGTCTTGGTTCCTGGAGTTGAATACGTCTCACTAAAATCAACACTCGTGCTGTGCCTTATCTGTATCTCGCCAGTCGTGACGGTATCTATGTCGATTGTCAAACGATAGGTCTTGCCGACTTCCACGGCTATCGCCTGCGTCAGAAACACGTTGCTAGATGTAGTAAAGACATTACATAATCCAGTACCACTGCCGCCATGCCCTTCACCAGTTCCAACTTCGCTAACTTCGGGGTCACTTCCGCTTTCACCACTGACCGTAAAACCATCTGGATTATCATCAGTCCAGGCAGCGAATGTACCATTGGTAACAAGCTCGCTACCAATCACCGCAAGGCTATTATTCATCCCAGCGGTAAGTGAAGCTGATAAATCACCACCATCTACTTGGGTTGTATCCCATTGACTTAGATCACCTGTTTCATGGTCTATATTAAATAAAATAGTATCTAAAGAACCAATACCACCTCCACCACCGGCAAAGGCATTGCCATCTCTTAATCGTCTATTTATATTTTTAGTTATACTATTAAGCATTAGAATGATTCTATTTCAACAATTACACCAGCAGTTCCAGAAGCAAAGAAAATAGTAAAACCATCACTAGTATCTACACCATGACTATTATATGCCGCAGCAGACTTTAAAGTCATAAAAGGAGCAGTAGGAGTAGCTACTTTACCTGTTACAAAAGCATATCTAATTTCAACGGAAGTCCGACACTGGAAAGAAAAGAAAGATGTATTAGGCGGTAACTGTAGAGCATACTCCGTATCAGCATCAGTTAATGTCAAATTACGTATTTCAAATGTCATCTTTAATACCTGTCATTTAAAACTTTACCATACAACAAAAATGTATGTAGAGTTAAATCAGTAAAATCATCATTCAAGCGAACTAAAAAAGCTAAATCTTTTTCTAATCTAATCACATCACCAAATACTGAAAAATCAAGTGCAATAGTCATTGATTGCATAAGTGATTTATATGTTAACATTTGAACAATATCAGTTATTTTTGACCAATCATTATTAGTTTTTATCGCTTCACCAGCAGTAAAATCAATCAATGTATTACCTGCACTATCTACCAGACCTATTTGTATACCTTCAACTAAAGCTGAATTAGAACCATAACCATCAATAGCTAAATTCATTCCAGTATAATTAATAATAAGTCTATTTAAAAGTACTGCTTTACCTTCTGGTGCTAAAGTAAAAAAATCTGTAACTCCTAATTGACCAGTACGATAATTACCTGTAGCATTAGTAAATCCGTTAGAATCACCTTCAGTATCTAAAAGCCTTGAAAAAAGTATATGTCTTTCAATTACCATACTATTCTCCCTGTTTTTGCCCCTGCAAGGAAAAAGGTAAAGTTATCGTGTTACCTACCCACTCACGTCCACACCGAAACCAAAAATCAATTAGTTTGGCATACGATTAACATTAGCACTAGGAATATGATCCGTGTTACCAGCAATACCTTCTGGGCCACCCCAAAGATCAATAGCCATACTGATTACAGTTGTTGCACTAGGAGCAGCAAGTTCCATCCTAATACAATCAAAATCATTAGTAACATCTAACATTGCTGGACGAATAGGAATAATATATCTAGTAGCAGCAGCAATATCAAATGTACCACTGGTAATAGTAAACTCATCCCAACGATCAGATTCCTCTTGCGGAGAAGAACCAGGAACGTTTTTATAACCACGAGTATGTGCGGTCATAGCTTTACTACCATTACCTTCTACATTCTTAGCTTGCTTTACTGTAAGTGCAGTAGCATCGCCAGTATGAATACCTACATCAAGAATCAAGACCATACCTTGATAATTACGTAAAGAAACAAAATTATAGTTCCCACCTTGTGCAGCGGTGCCAGAAACAGGAAGAACCTGATTCACACGTTTAAAGGTTGTCGCAAAATCTCGCATAACCATATTATTTACTTTCTATATTGAATTTGAATTAAATCGAATTACATTACTGGGAAGAACTATTGTTTACAGACCACTACTCGTACTACCACCAGTACGAGAAGCAAGTACAACAAACGGACTTCTAGTTGTATCACCTTTAAGATCTTCTTTAGGTGATGTCCAAAGTTCACTCCCATCAATTCGAGCAGTAAATCTAAAAGCAGTCTCTTCAAACAAGAATCTAATATGAATACTAGAAGCTGTTTTAATTGCCCCACCACCAGCTTTAGTCAATGTCGCGTATTGAGACATATCAACAAAAGCAATATCGCCTTGATCGCCAAAGTCAGGCATGAATTCGTAAGGAATTACAGGACGACCATACATAACGCCGAATGGACTAGCAACTACTTGATTAGCTGGTAGATAGATAGGGCGTTTGTTAGTAGTATCGTCATTAAAGAACATGAATTCTAGTTGCTGTACTAGGTCAGGATGAGCTAACCAAATAGCAGTAGAACGCTTCCAGTTACGCCAATACAGTTTATTAACATTACGATGAAAGATAGTATGATTACCTTGCCCACTTTCAAGTGGAACAACAATCAAGCTATCACCATTTAAGAAACCCTTTGGTTTAGCAACACCAGTACCTTCAACAATTGCCTGATTAATAGCAAATCCAAGGGCTCGTGGTACTTTATCATTAACCCAACCCATAAAGTTGAATCCTTGATCGTCCAGCATTTCTTCAGTAGCATAAGTAACAGCACCTAACTTATGCAATTCAAGTGATTGACGACCAATAGTCGCTTTAGTTGGCTGAATTTCACCGGCTTCATCAAGCCATGTAGTAGTAATACCAGCATAACGTTGGCCAGTACCTTCTTTACGACTAGATTCAAAAGCTCGTGGAATCTTTAGACTTGTACCAGCAGTAGTATAGCGATCAGTAAGATTTATAAGATCAGCAGGATCTTTTTCGATATTATCCCAAATAATAGTAGACATAACATCAGGAACAGCAAAGTTACCTTCAGTATCATTACTAATATTCTGACCAGATGGAGCTTTAGTTAAAAATTCCATTCCTGAAATATCTAAACCAGCACCACCTTGAGCTGCCATACCAGCAGATTGAACACACTTAATAAAATGAGATACATCCTTAAAACCAGAACTCTTTTCAAGATCATAGTTCTCATCTTTTGCTACTTGATACTGAGGGACACTTTTCGCTACTTTTTCTGAAGCATCAGCAATAGCTTTAGTCAAAGTAGTCTCAACTACATCGGTAACAGTCTTAGTAAGACTATCCAAAGACTTAGTAAGTCCTTCAGACATATTACTTTCTGGTTTATCAGTAGCTTCTGCCAAACCACAATTGACTAGATTTTTAGCCATATCTTCAGGAACTTCAATAACATCACCTATTTTAAAGGTAACGTCTTTAGCTCCATCAACACCCTTTTGAACCCATTCCTGAGTAAGTTTAATCCACTTGTCCATATTATTCTACCTTGTTTTAGTTATATTTTTAAAAATGTAAATATAAGTCAATATATCCACCCAAACTATACCTAAGTCTCTCTAAGAGACTCTCTAGCTAATTTAAGCTTATATCTAACTTACTCGTCCTAAAAAGCGATTAAATGAATCTTCCACCAATTTGGGAATATTTTCTCTTAATTTAGTAACATTCTCTTCAAAAAGTTGCTGTTCTCGTCTTTTATGATCTTCAAAAGTTCTATAGGATTTGATTACTGGAAAAGAATCTTCTTTAGGCTTAATCTTTAATTCTCTTAAAGCATCAACAATCTCTTGTGAAAATGCTTTTTGAATAATATCATCAGGCATTGAGATTAAGCCCTTTGACACTTGTTCTACAATTGTACCGCTATTTGCACCAATAGGAGTAGCAGAATACTCATATACTTCTACGTGTTTTGATATTCGTTGAGCTGTAGTATAGCTTGGATTCTTATCTATATCTTCTTTTGTTATCCCTCGCCACTGAACAACCCCACCGATTGACTTAGCATTAAGAGCACCAACCTTTACTAGATGAAATATAGCATCAGGAAACCAAGCCTGTTCACTGGGTAGATCTGTAGGTCTTGAAGCATATTGTGTTTTAGCTTTCCAAATATTACCTGAACATAGCCTTTGCCACAAAGACTTACCAATTGGCGGAATCTGATAATTATGGTTCCAAGCAACTATAGGATTACCTTGAAACTTCTTAAAACTAATAGTGTTAGGATCTATAATTTCACCATGACGATCTATTGCTCCATCACTTATAACACTAATATCTGATCGTTCACCATCCAAAACAGATTCAAAAGCATCTGACTTTTGAATTCGTATAGGTGCCCATTCTCCACTATCTAACTGTTTCTCTAATGCTCTTGCATTTTCAGTAGACATAGGAAAATCTAAAGGACCAGAACATTCACCAAAAGTCTTTACAAATTTCATATTAGATACTCGCACGCATTGTTGATATGATTACAGCTTTCATTTTAGCCTTATTCTTTTGAAAAATAGGTAGCCAAACTGGTCTAGGAGCTATAATTGTACCAGATTTTAATTTTAAAGGATTCTTTAAACGAATCTTTGTAAATCTTTTTAAGTGTTGAGGTTGTGATATTTGAGGTAATCCACGTTCTAAAGTCACTGAATAAGGTACTCTTGTACTAATTCTAGTAATAGTTAAGTGTGGTTGGCCGTTGACCCGTTTACTGGAAGAGATTCTTATACTGTTTGCTAAGTTCTCTGTCTGTCTAAAAGGTGTTTGTCCTGGTGAACTATGTCGATATCTAATTCTTTTATCACCTGATGGTTTTGAACCCCAAGGAGCCGATTTAAATTCTTTTGTTACAGCTTCAAAGTAAACTTGTCCACCAGCTTTAGCAGCATCATTAGCACCATTCTGTAACTTTGTCAGTACAGGTTTACCATGCCATCTTACTCTAACAGTTACGTTTGCTGTTATGGTCACAGTTTTAACATCTCTCTAGGATCTATAATCTTAATTCTACCAGTAGGACGAATAGTAGGATTATCATCAATCATAACAGAAGGTTTACTTAAAATAGCTGTTGGATTTATGCTGTATTTCTTGCAAAATAACTTAGCATACTTACGTCCACTACCACTCCAAATAACTACTTCTTTTCCTTCATCAATCCAGCTTTTTATCTTAGCTATATTTTGTAAATGTGGTTCAGCAAAACGTGTTCCAAAAGATCCATCATATTTATAATCTTTAGGTGGTATTGTAAGTGTACCATCGATATCACAAAAGATAGAACCCATTATTTTCCGTTAGCACCTTTTTTGTTATTAGAGCCCTTTTTGCTTCTGTCGTCGTCACCTGATTTAGCTTTGTTCTCGCGGGCTAGGTCTGGAGAAACATTCATTGTCTCTAATTCATCACCACCAGGTAAAGGCTTTCGATTATATTCTTTTCTAACTTCATTTGGTGTGATAATACCATTCATCTTCAATTGAACATTCTCTTGAAGCTTTGCTTCCTGGTCTTCTGGAACAGGATTCTCATACGCAAAAAAGAGTGTACCAGTATCATCATATCTTGTTAGCAGTTGGCTATTCTTCTTAGCTGCATCACGTTTCAATCTAGGCATAATTCCATGCCTAGCATGTTGCATTTCAGCCGCTTCTAACTGCTGTCTATTATTATTCGTATCTGAAATTAAAGCATAAGGAATCTGATAGGCATTAGCCATATCATTTTTTGACCACTTAGCAATTTCAAGCCTAGCAATATCACTTGGTTTGAAACTCAGCGGTGTTAGGTTCATATCCTCTTCAACAACCCAGATACCGCCCTGTCGGCCTTTACCGAACCTCATCTCATATTCACGCTCTAATCGTCTAGCCTCTTCTGTACCTATACTAGACTCCTTGTCAGGGGTCAGAATCGCATCCGGGCGACCTTGATTTTCTAGCATAGCATCTTCTAGAGTAAGTAATTTATTATTTACTTCACTTGCATCAAAAGCAGCCTCTAAAGGAGAAACACCAGTTACAAAAGGATTATTTAAAGAAGGCATTAAATAATCAATTATATCTTCTGGTCTGTAACGTACTGTTTTACTTGACCCTGGTGGACGATATTCATAGAAATCAATAAGTTTTTTAGTATTTTGAGATTGCTTTACTGGAGTGACATACTGGGAAGGAAGGAGCCAAATATTAATAGGTCTACCAAAAACTCTATCATTTTCTATTAACCAGTAAGCTTCTCCAGTAATCTCTTGATATAATTGAGTAAATTCTCTTAAATTAAAACTATTTGTGTTCTGTTGAGTATTTACATGCTCTAAAAGATCTAAAACAGGATGCTTTACTACCTCTTCTATATCAGTAAAAGAAGCTAAAGTTTTCTGTAAATAAGATTGATCTGTTAACCAATCTATTGTTTCGGAAGAAACTGCTTTAGTTTCAATACCTTTTCTTAAAAGACTCTTAGTAGCCTTGTCTTTTTTTATAAATAGCTTCAATTTCGCACAAGCTACTGAACCTGCATTTATATTTGAACAAGTATATGCTAATCTTTTATATTCACCAACTAAAATATTCTTTTCAGGTAATCTTTGTCGGCGATAACCATCAAACCATGATTGTACTGGTCTACCAGCATTACCATAAGATGGAGCAGACTTTTTAATCTGTTCTACATCAGGAAGGGCATTACTGGGGAAACTCTGGTCCACAGAAATAGTAAAGTTATAATTATCGGTCATACTTTATATTTCACCATTCCAAATAGCAGGATTATTCATACTCAGCCATTTAGATTGGTCTTTGTCTCTTTGTTCGGAAGCTTCTATTTTTTTACGTTTCTCTATGTCGCTATTTATTTTATTAGTTTGTTTACGACGAAGTAATGGTTCTTCTAAAAAATCTTCCCCACCTTCATGTTGTAGATTTTTATAGGCCATTATGTATTTCTTCTCTCGCTACTTTTATTATATAAGGTAAGTAAATCCCTCTCTTGGTGGGGGCTCGTGTACCTCAATATAAAATACCTTTTCTCTTACACCCTCGCAAGGACTAGGGCAAGGTGGACACTTAGTTTTTCAGCGATTTATCTTCCGAGGGGTTTGAGTCTAGCCTTATAAGAGTATTAAGCAGCCCTTTTACGATCTAGACCCATTATTAAGTAACGTAGAGTATCCATCGCGTGATTATCTTGATCTATTGGCTTATCACCAACTATTTCTTCATCTTTTTCAGGATAGCAATATGTTTCAAACTCAGCACAACAAGCAGGACAACAATTTTCAATTATCTTTAATGTATCAGTATATATACGTCTATTGACTGCATATACACCAGCAAGTATATCTTTTTTAGCTTTACGTACAGTATGACCACCTTTACGAAGCTTCTTTATTGCTTCTGGCTGATGATCTGCATACCAAACTATATCAACTGAATTAAATTTAGGTAGTGCTTCTGCATGTTCTTCTAGAATAGTTTCTGCTTTATAACGTTCATACCAGATATAAAGTATATCTGTTTCAAAGTCCAGGAATCCACATAAAGCACAAAAAGGATCATTCCAACCAAAATCAAGACCACCAATGAATTTACCAGGTTTAGAAAGAAGTTCTTCTCTTTTTAATTTAGTCATAGGAATAATACATCGTTTAAACTCTGGATAGACTAATCCTTCCAGAGACATATACATTCCATCATATCGCTCTTTAAACTTCTGTGGCGACATAGATCGTCTTGCACGTTCATATTCCTCTTCTGGATAACCAGGATTCTCTACTGAAGACCAATTAACTATATAATAATTTTTATCACCAGCTTGGAAAGGTTTTATCCAAGAGTTGTAAAGAGCCCTTGTAGCATATGGTGTAGTAGTAATGAGTATAGGAGCAAACTTAGCCCCAGTACGACCAGTAATAGCATCCAATGTCTTCGCTTTAAATTGTCCACCTTCGTCTCCCCAAACAAAGTCAAATTGCCCACCTTCCAAGCCACCAGGATTATCAGCACCCTGAGCCCAAATCCGACCCCAATTATTAGGTAACTCATAATAAGACTTTGATTCAAGATATCTCCCTTCTAGACTTGTACCTTTTAATGTTTCTACAAAACAAGGCATTGTAGCACGGGCAAGAACTTTATAAGTTGGTGCAACAATCATTCCAAGACAAAGACCATACTTCTCTATGGCTTGTTCAATTCGTTTAATACACCATAAAGGCCCTGTAACTGTTTTCCCTCCACCAGTACCGGCTATAGCAGCATTAAACCTGCGATTAGAATCTAATATAAGCCGTTGGTACTGATGGATAGGAAAATATTTAGGATCACCATCCTTAAATGAGACATTTCCTGTCTTAGGATCTATACGCTCTCCCCACTCTGGTTTTCTATCTAAGGCTTCAAAATGAGTAGAGGTAGCGTTGGCCATAATTAATTATTATCTATCTCTCTAACAAGAGCTAGGGCCTCTACTGGAGAAGAAGCTTGAGCCTTTTTAATCATGTTCTGAGCTAATTCACGTCCATGTGTACGCCATTCTTGACGAGAAAGTTCTCTTCTAACCCTTCTCCGTACAGCAACTTGATGTATGAAACCAGGATTAGAAATAGATTCAGCTACTTGTTGAGCCTCTCTTCGCTCTCTACAACGTTCTAGTAAGGCAAAGATAATATCTGCAATTGATCTAACAGTATCAATATCAATCGCAGTTGCATTATCTTCGCTACCAAACGTTTCCTGTGCTAATTCCTCTGAAAGTGTTTTTAAACTCAATTTTGGTTCCTTTATTAAAAAACTAGGTAATTTAATTGGAGGAAATATAGCTGAAGCTACTTCCTCTATTTGTTCTTTAGTTAGAAGATTAGACATTGGCTATTATTTACGAACCTCTGGCGAATTATCCTTTGTGGAGCAATGAAGCGGGAACGCTGTACAAAAGCTCTTTGTCGGAGGAACGGTTGACGTACTACTATCCTTTGCCTGAATGGGGAAGCAAAACCTACTCGGAAGTTGGATCTGAAACCTGCTTGAATAAATTGAGGTTGTGCAAAACTCTGGAACTGATTGTATCCCAATTGCTGTTGGATAAATGGTTGACATGCTTTTGATTCCATTGTGGTGAAAGCTAAAGCGAGGAATGCGATTACTGGGAAGAGATACTTCATTCTACTGGTACTCCTAATAAGAGGATTTCTTTAATAAGATCGCCTTTCTCTGCTGGAGAAAGAGTAATTGACTTAGGCATTTTACCTAAAATTACTGCTCTAGCTGCTTTATCGCGTTCTATTGCAGTAAATTGACCATCTATAGAGAATTCTCCTTTCGGTGTTGGTCCTGTATGGCATTTAGAACAATTCTTTTCTACTAAGGTTTGTGGTCGCAGATTTGGTAAAAGCTCGGGTAATGGTTGGGATGCAATTTGGTTTTGGTGAGAAGAATACTCTTTCCATTGTTTGAATAATTGGAATTCTTGGTAGAGAGGATCTTGGTTAAGTTGTTGCTGTACGATGGACTCAACACGTATTGGAGCCCCAACAAAATAATTAACAGTAGGAAATACCACCTGAGAAACTTGGTTAAATTGGTTATGATAGGCATTAAAACCGGAACGTAGCACAGGGGCACAAAGCAAACCATTATTGACCCTAAAGAAACGGCCAGCAAATAAATCGCATTGGATAACCAAACACAATAATATGGTGATAATGTGAACATGGAATTTCATTTTATTAAAGTTCTTTCTTAAAGAGTTTAACTGACTTTATGGCTTGATTATACAACTTCTCCCAATTTTGCCGGGAAATTGGAATGTTGTGGGCCAAACCTACTAAGCGTGGATTTAGTTGTAATGTAGGAGTTGAGTTAGATACTGAACCAAAAGCAAGGTGTAAAGCCTTAAAGTTAACTTCTTCTCCAGCTTGTGCAAGTGATACTGGTTTGTCATAGTTTGAGACTACTTTTCTAAATGCCTCAAGAAACTCATCTGGTTCCATTTTTGTTAAGTACTTTTGGATAGTTTGAAATCTATCATTATTATCCCTTATTTCACGGGTAAGTGGTAACAAATGGAACAGTTCTAATTGTTGTTGAGTTTTCTTATCAGCGTAAATATCTGCCCCTTTAGTGATAAGTTCTCTTAACGCATTCTTACTAGGTTGATTTATTCCTTGTATATGACATTGAATACATGAACCTGGTGCCCTTATCTGCGAGTTATCTCTAAACCTTGACCTATCTTCAACTAATGCAGGATCAGCACTGGCCAGAACCTTACCATTTGCATTAGCTAGAAAATAGTATTGTAGTACGCCAGTTATTGGCGGATTAGTTTTTAAGGCAAACTTTGGTGCCCCTACTATCCATTCTTCAGCCTCATGTTTAAAGTTAGTGAAAGGTGGTAAAATATCATCAAAAGGATCATTTTTGACTGCATCAAACGTTCCCCACGTATAACCTCTTAGAGTTGGTCTGTTTTCTATTATTCTAGTCTTTGAAACCGAAACTCCTGAATCATTCTCAATAAGGCCAAAAGATAGATTCGATGAGGTTGCAACCCCCCAAAAGGAAAGTATCTCGTTTCTAGTTAGGTTTTTGGATGTTTTTCCATATAGTAATCGATAATATGCCTCAGAACTAGAAGTAGAAGTATCGGTAAGTTGAGAAACCAGCCAGTCACCCCGTATAAATAATGGGTTAGTGTTATTATAGCTATAAGGATAAGAACTAAGTACGGTGTGAAACGCATTTGTAGACCATTTTAAATCTGTAAGATTTATTCTCCATAGTGGTATGTCTGGGAAAAGTTGCTTTGGAGTACAATAGTCTAGGATCTGGTTACTGGAGGAACTTGCTACAACGAAGTTCAGTACTGGGGTGAATTGTTGTGCTGTGATTAGGTTCTTGGTTGGTAAGTATAGATAGTACGTAGTATTAAAATCGATAGGATTAAGTATATTGCGATCATCAAGAGCTAGTTTCCTGATATTTGGTGGTATTAATTCATGTGCGTGGTTAGTCTGGCAACTCAGTAAAAGTAAGAACAGGACCATCTTTAGTGAATTC
>SDBT01008627.1_pt1 | contig 16626 bp, 17 predicted proteins | sample 2277101 | NCBI WGS metagenome assembly SDBT01 (sample SAMN10404973, study PRJNA504765) | marine sediment metagenome | isolation source: marine sediment core GS10_PC15, 103 cmbsf | place: Arctic Ocean: Southern Knipovich Ridge | collected 2010 | reverse complement strand
CAGGTTCTCCACCTCCTGAACCGAACCCTTGCCGTACGTTGTTACACCTATTAACAGCGTACTATTATTATCTCTTAGTGCACCGGCCATAATTTCGGATGCTGATGCAGACCCTTGGTTTATTAAAATGACTACTTTTTTATCTTTGAGTCGTCCGTTTCTGTAAGCCGGAAAATCATTTCTTATACCGTCACCAAAATCCTCCGCCGTTACAATATCATTTTCCTCCAAAAACCAACTGGATAAATTGATTGCTGCTTCCAATAACCCGCCGGGGTTATTTCTTAGATCAAGGATTATTCTATCAACATCGTTTTCTAGGATCTCTTCGGCCGCATTCTTAAATTGTTGGGAAACATTCCCATTGAATGTTATCACCTTAAGATGGGCAACGTTATCATCAAGCATCTTCAGTTTAACGGCAGGAATCTTTATCGTCTGTCTTATTATGGGAATATCCAGAACGTCACCGTTCCTATTTACGGTTAATACTACTTCGGTACCTTCGTCACCGCGTATAAGTTTAACGGCATCATTAAGGGTCATGTCGACGGTAATCGTATCGTCAATCTTTATAATCTTATCCCCTGCCAGCATTCCTGCCTTGTCTGCGGGAGTATCATCTAAAGGAGCGATAACGGTTAAGATGCCATCGCGAATCCCTATCTCGATACCTACGCCGCTGAATTTGCCGCCGATATCATCAAGAAACTGTTTGGACTCTTTCGGGGGGAGATAGGTTGTAAACGGATCTCCTAGTCCTTTCAGCATTCCGGTGATAGCGCTATCACGCATCTTCACTAGATCAAGGTTGTTTCTGTCTATGTGTTTTTCTGTTACTAGATTCCAAACATCCCAGAAAAGGGAGAAATCCAATTCGACAGGCTGTCCTTTATCTATATCCTTGAAGTCCGTGTAAGTTATTTCCAGAACCTCTAAAACACCGACTTTACCAAGAAGGTCTTTTGCGAAAAATCCGCCCACAAAAGAAACCGCAACTATGAGCGGTATCAAAATTTTGTTTGGCCACTTTTTAGGATTGAATTCCATACTTTGCAAAATACTTTATGCCGCTGGCTAAATGCCATCTCGAAAGTCTCCCCAGCAGCAGATCTAAGAAAGCGAATCCTCTATTGGATCCTCTCTGAAGGTAATGATACATTCGTGCTTCGGGATAATACACTACCCTCAATCTATTTTCCCAGAACCTTCTGCACCAGTCAACGTCTTCGAAGTACATATAGAATCTTTCGTCCATTAAACCTACCTTTTCAAGATCTGCGCGCCTTATCAACATTGCCGATCCCATGACCCAGTCGACATCCTGTAATTTGGTGAGATCTTTATCTTTCAAAAGGAATTTATTTAATAAGGATTTGAAATACGGAAACTTTCCCAGGAATGTTCTCCGACAGACAACCGTTAGGGGTGTGTAGAATCGGAAGCAGGATTGCTGTGTTTTGCTGTTGAAGTTCAGTAAAGTAGGACCCACCAATCCGATGTCCGGGTTATCTTCCAAAAGATTGATCATTTTGTTTACGGAATCATCGGCAACAACGGCGTCCGGATTCAAAACAAGTACATATTCTCCTCCAGCTTCTGCTATACCTGCATTTACTCCTTTTGAATAACCGGTATTTTCTTTGAATGGAATCAATTTTACATTCGGGAATTCTTCTAATATCAGATCCTGGGATACTTCCGATGTCGAAGAGTCAACTACGATAACTTCATAATCCAGATCCTTGATTGAATTCTTAATTGATTTCAAACACAATCGCAGAATAGGCGGTTTTTTGTAATGGACGATTATTATAGAAAGTTTTTTCATTTGAGTACCTCTTGGAATTTTTCTCGTATACCCGCAAACGTGTTTTCGTTGGGAACAAGAATATATATTCCATTTTGTTCTGATTCATAAACCAGATTATCGGAATTAATAACGTAAGTATTTATGTTCCCGCTCCCCGCTTTGTTGATCGAGGATGCTAGACTAACTAAATTCTTGATATCCCAGATTTGGATATCCGTTCGGATGTGCTGCTTGATTGTATCGAAAACCTCATTGATCTTTAACGGATTGGCTAGAAAGCCTAAACTAACCATTTTTTCCTTTAAGGCGAAGATTACTTCCTGTTGTCTCCTTGATCTATCGAAGTCACTTGTGGAGAATCTTGACCTTACGTAGTACAGAGCACTCTCTCCATTAAGGTGATTATCACCCTCGGGCAGATGGAAGGATGAACTGCCCCACTGGAGGCCTTCTTCGAATGGTACCGTCAGGTGGACATCTACGCCCCCTACTGTATCTACGAGGGCCCTAAAAGCCTCAAAATCGAACAATACGGCATGATCTACGTAGACTCCAGTAATCTGTGAGACAAGCGTCTTTACGCCCGCTAAGCCCGAATCCTTGCTTCCTGCACTATATGCGTATGCGGCATTAATTTTATCCTTTTTATTCAGATAGGGCATCTTTACGTATAGGTCTCGGGGGATGGAAATGAGGCTGGTCTTATTGGTATTTTTATCAACCGATAGGACCATAAGGGTATCGGTCAAATATGAGCCTGCTTCCGGCTCTTCTTCGTTGTCCCCTCTTATGCCCAGGATCAAAACATCCAACCTATCTTTCTCCGGCTTGGGTGTTATATACTCTCTTTTCTCTAAGATAGGGAGTATACCTACGATATTTTTTCTTTTATCTAATAAGTCCGATACCTCGGTCTTTACATCTATCTGCCGTATCCATGGTCTTGTATATCCGATCACAACGACCCCTATGGCGACAAGGGCGGTATAGATTATTATCTTCCTTGCTTTATATGATATACGTATCATTTTCAAACCATTTTATTATCTCCTCTTTATTTACAACCGCTTTCGCTAAAATTTCTTTTCTCTTGCGTATCATTTTGGGGAGATATTTAAAGTAGTTGTAGCTCTCAAATAAAACTCTGGGTTCGAACAGGGTCAAATAGCCTGATGAAAGGAATTCTCTTTTGAAGATAGACAACCAGCTTCCGTTATTGTCATTTTTCACCAAAGTGAATCGTAAATTCCTCCAATCCAGCTTTCTTTTGAATAATGGAATCTTCCATCTAATCTTTTGTCTTTCAAGATTTAAATAACTCCAAAAACTCTTACTCACACTCTTTGTTGTCTGTCTGTCGTGGTGAGCCACAAGCTTGGGATTGTAATATGACGACCAACCCAGGAGTCTCATCCGCCATCCCAAATCTATATCATCCCCGTACCAGAAATAATCGTGATCCCAAATCTCTCCACTCTCCATTGTAGCATCTTTAAGGGCCGTCATTCTAAAAACAGGGATAGCACCTTCGAAAGAAAATACCTCTCCCTCCCTATCGTATTGTCCGGCATCTCTCTCGCCGTGGCCGATGTTAATAATTCGTCTATCCCGAAAGATTTTAAATCCGCATGTATCTATATATGAAGTATTATGCACCGCACCTTCCTTAATTTCGTATCGCATTATCTTTGCCTGTAATGCTCCGACTTTAGGATTCTCCTCCATTGTATTTACTGCGACTTCGACAAAATCCGGATTCATTAATACATCAACACATAAAAAGATTTTGTATTTCCCATTGGTGCGCTTCAACAGTTCTTCCATTCCCCCGCCTAAACCGATGTTCTTTTCTTTTTCTACCAAATTAAATTCGGAATATTCAGATTTTATAATATTCTTTGTTTTATCTTGAGAGTTATTATCTAAAATATTTACTTCAATATTCTCATACGTTTGTGACTTTACGGCATCTAAACAATGCCGGATATATTTTTCTCCGTTCCAGACTACCAAGTTAATTGTTACCAATGGTTTATTCATCACTTAATCCGTAAATTAACGCCACTTGTATTCCGAAGAACAAGAATACCCGCTCATCGAATAATGTTACGTCTGTCATAAAGTAAGCGAATATCCAAGTGAAATATAAAAGTGCAGCAAGAGCATATCTACTGATCAGCTCATCTTTATATTTTATCAGGCTATACATCTTTCTGCCGAGCCAATACATTGCGTAAAGGAAAATAACCAGAGCAAGTATTCCTAATTCTGCCGCTATGTGCAGATACAGATTGTGTGCCGAAGCTCCTGCACGTGTAGAGTATATAACCTGATCCAATACGACGGGATAATTCCCTATCCCCACACCCAGCAATGGTTTTTCTATAATCGAAGAGATAGTGCTTTTCCATATCGCAAGCCTCCCACTATTGGATGTTTCCGAGAAATCAATAATCGATCTAATCCTTCTTGTTAAAAGGTCGCTGTTGTCCACTCTAAATTGCGGTGAAGCGAATATTGGATACGCGACGACGAAAAGCAATATGAATATCCCAAAGTGTCTCCATAATTTTATTCTTCTGAATAATATCAGTGACAAAATAATCGGTGCTAAGAATGCCAACCATATCCCCCGGGTTCCGCTTAGTATTGCGGCTAACAGCAGAAGCGCGATAACGATATTGCGTTTCTTTAACGCATAAAGAGCCGGAATGGTTAACAAAAGAAAGATCGGGAAGGAATGAGAATCAGGAAACGTGGAAAACATTCTCAATGAAAGCTGTTCTCCATAATATGCAAACCAAGTATTTGCCCCCATCGCTATTCGTGACCACTCTGAGCCGTATAGGCCAAGATTAATTCCCTCTCCCCAGAAGAGATGAAAGCTCCAGATATCTATCATGTATGTACTTATCAGTTGAACAAATCCAAAAGCGGTTACTATCAAGCCCGGGATGACCATGTTTTTCAGCAACGGTCTTATCTTAAGCTTCTTATCTCTCACCAAAGATGCAATTACTATCGGAACCAGAGAAAGATTAATGAAATAGATAACTCTCTTTATGGACATAAACTTGTCCTCGGTCATAGGGATAGTTATGGCGGCAATGAATATCAAAGACAGAAGGAGCCAAGGGAATATAGATTTAAATTTCAGATTTGGTCTTTTGACGAGATACCATTTAATAAATATCAATCCTGCGATTACCCGCCACATATTAAACGAATCAAAGGCGGCTGTTATGGGGATGGCTACGAAGAAAGGAATAAATCTCGCAAACAACAAAACTGATTCCTCGAGCGAGAATGTCAGAACGAAAGCAGCAAACAATATCGTTAACGGTATTATTGCTACGCGGGGTAAAATTCCTAGAGCTACTAGGAATACAACCACAAAACTTATTAAAAATGTTACCTCAAGCGATTTGTTTAATTTCATGTATTAATGTTTCCACGCATTTCTCCCATGTGTATTGACTGGCGATCTTGTATCCTTTCTTTCGTATTTTCTCTAGTGTCCCCTTCTCATTTAAGGCTCTTTGCATGACTAAGGTAATTTCATCGACATCCGTTTCGTCTTGCACATAAAAAGCATTGTCTTTAAATAATTCGCGAGACAATCCGTAATCTTTTAGGAGTGCTGGCGTACCGTATTTCAATGCTTCCATGGGAGGTAACCCTTGTGCTTCCGAAGTTGATATGTACGCTATTACCTTTGTGGCTGCATAAACTGATCTTAATTCATCTTCGTTCAGTCTATTTCTGTACACCACGGTCTTATCTCCAAACTTTCCGTTAATATTCGAAATCAAATCCTGAAGACTGGAATCAGGATATTTATCTGCTCCTACGAAAAGAAATTGCAAGTTATCTCGTGGGCTCTTAACTTTTTTGAAAGCTAAAAGCGTTTCTCGTAATCTTCTTCTGGGGAATGCTTGGCCCACAAAGGTAATAAAATTATTTCCAAGCCCCAATTTTCTTTTTGTGTTTTCTATAACTTTCTGCTCGGGCTGCTCGTCAAATATTTTATCGATTCCCAGATTGTTAACAAAGATCTTATCCGGACTAATATTGTAACTCTGAGCGATTATATCTTTAGCGTAATTCGATAACGACATAATCCTGTCTGCCCGTTTGGCTGCCCACCATGAAAATAATCCATATCCTAATCGATATCTAAAAGGTAAGGCCTTCCTCTTTATTTCGTAAATAACATCGTTCGTAAGCATCACTATGGATTTACCTTTGAAAAATGCCGGAAGCATATACGGGAAGAACACACACGTCTTAAGATTGTGCCAGCAATATGCGGCCGGTATGTATATGTGATAGAAGATGTTGAAACTTAAAGGGGCGCTAGGGATTCTCAGTAATCTTTTTCTGAATATCGGATGTTTCAATATCTTATCATTCGGAATGTTTCCTTTGAAATATAGGTAGAAAGCATAATTGTTTCGAACTTCTCTATTCTCCGTTAGATAGGAAACTAATCGGATCAATGTCTTCCCGATCCCATATCTGACATCTTCCAGGTCGCTGCACTCGATCCCGACTTTAATTTTCGGAGATTCAATATTTCCTACTCTGTTGAAGATATAATCGCTAAGCCCTGCAAGTATCGCTCTCGCCGAATCTTTTTTTGAAGGCATGAACCAAAGTTTTATTAATTGCTTGAAGGCAACGTACTTCATCCAAAGAGGCATGAGCATCTTGGTTTTCCAATCCCCGAATCTCCCCGACAACATTAAAGTATTTCGAAACGCATATCTTAATCTACTCGGACTTGGAAGCATCTCGGTAGTTTTGGAAACTTTGTGCCAGATAGCGGAGTCTCCCACACATCCGATCTCATACCCCGCTCTTTTAACCTGCAGACAAAAATCCAGATCTTCGTAGTACAAAAAATAGTCCTCATCCAGATATCCGACGTTATCAAAAACCTCTTTTCGTATAAGCATCCCGGCGCCAGGGACATAGCCTACATTTCTGATCCCGGCGAAATTTTTGGTTTTGTGCTGAATGTTTGTATCTAAAAATTTAACATCAGCTCCACTGGACCAGATCTCATCATATCCGGGACCATATCGATAGTAAAAGATCTTCGGTGCCAATATACCGAACTCAGGATTTTTTTCTGCTTCCTTAACTAGAATATCCAAGAAGTCAGGAGATACTACCGTATCGTTGTTTAATAGAAGAACATAATCTGCTCCGTTTTTCAGGGCGTCTTCAACGCCTACATTGTTTCCCCCGGAGAAACCTAAGTTAAACCCCGTTTCTATGATCTTAATATCAAACCTATCACTATTACTCTTCAGATATTCTTTTATCTTATCCAGCTCTTCTTTCTCTGAAGCATTATCAACAATGGTTACGGCCAGCTTGGAGTAATTAATATTTTTCAAAGACCAAAGACAGTCCAGCGTATCAACCGCATTATTGTATTGGAGGATTATTATATTTACCTTTGGCTGTCTTTGAGACATTTTTCTATATATTCTGTTAACTCTCTTTCGAATCTTTGTTTAGAAAACTTTTCTACACTCTTTCGTATAACTTTGGGACTGTAACTAGAATAGTTATCATTTAATCTTCTTACGCCGTCGGCCAGTACTTCCGGAACAGGATCATCAAAAAACTCTCCGTTCATATTTTCTAAGACGTATTCCAGGGCCCCTCCCTTTCTCAGGGCAAGTACGGGTTTCCCTCGCAGCATTGCTTCGATCGGAGTAATCCCGAAATCTTCTTCTTGGGGCATAATGAAAGCTCGACAATTCTCATATAATTTATTTTTCAAATCTTCGTTTACATAACCGATAACTTTCACGTTTTTCTTCGTCATAGCTCGCAGCTTGTCTTTCATTGGCCCGTCCCCGGCTATTACTAACGGCAATCCCAGCTTATTAAACGTATCTATCGCTATATCAATATTTTTATGCGGCAAAAGTTGTGATACCAAAAGATAGTAATCTTTCGCGTTATTCACCACTCTGGCGTTTTCCATATCAACAGGAGGATAAATGACCTGAGAATCTCTGCCGTAGTATTTCTTTATTCTCTTGCGTGTATGTTTTGAATTGGCAAGGAAATAATCTACTCTCTGTGCTGCCTGGCTATCCCAAATTCTTAACCAGTGCTGCATAAATTTAGTGAATAATCCATGACCTCTTCCTTGTGTATAATTCAGCTGCCAGTCCCACAAAAATCTGGTAGGGCTGTGACAATATGAAATGTGTATCGTCTTGGGTCTCAACACCAATCCTTTGGAAAATGCGATCGAAGAAGAAATTACCAAGTCATATGCACTAAAATCCAAGGATTCCGCCGCCGTAGGCATTAATGGCAGAAATAATTTATATATCCTTGTTATGCCGGGGATCTTCTGCAAAAAGGATGCTCGGATTTCCTTATTCGGCAAAAACTTTTTTGTAAATCTTTTATCGTAAAAGAGCGTGTATACATCCGCCTTGGGAAACATCTCACAAAGCGTTTCGAATACTTTCTCGGCCCCTCCAGTCCGTAATAACCAATCATGGACCAGTGCTATTCTCATCTTTTTGCTATTACATTTCGCTTATGTACGTCTAATTTATCCAGAACCAGGCCGGTTCCTCTCGCTACGCAAAGCAGAGGATCTTCGGCTATCCGGGCAGGAACTCCTGTTACTTTCGTGATCAACGTATCTATATTCTTCAACAAAGCACCTCCGCCGGAAATTATTATTCCCCTATCCATAACATCTGAACATAGTTCGGGAGGAGTCTCCTGTAGTACATTTTTGACTGCCTGAACAATTTCTTTTAGGTGTTCTTGTATCGATTCGGCTACTTCATTAGTTGTAAGTTCAACTATGCGGGGATAGCCGGTGCTCAAATCTCTTCCTCGGATATTGATCTTCTCTTCCCCCTCAACTTTTATTGCCGAACCGATTGATATTTTTATCAACTCTGCTGTTCTTTCACCGATAGCTAATCCGTGATTCTTTTTAACGTATTCCAATATTGCCTGATCCAATTTATCTCCACCAATCCTTATCGATGCACAGCTTACAATGCCGCCCAAACTTATTACCGCCACTTCCGTTGTTCCTCCTCCAATATTCAAAATCATATTCCCTATTTGGCTGTTGATTTTTATTTTTGCTCCGATGGCTGCAAGAATCGGTTCTTTAACTAAGTAAGCCATCTTTGTTCCGGCGTTCATCGCCGATTCGATCACAGCCCGTCTCTCGGTAGAAGTTATCCCTGCAGGAACGGAGATCAAAACTTCCGGTTTAAAAAATCTGAAACCACCGATAGCTTTTTTAATAAAATGTCTTAGCATGGCCTCGGTCACTCTGTGATCGGCTATGGCCCCATCCTTAAGAGGACGAGAAACGATAATACTGTCTGGTGCTCTTCCTACCATTTCTTTTGCGAAACTTCCTACTGCCAAGATCTTGTTTTCGATTACCGAAATAGCAACCACCGAAGGTTCGTTAACAACAATCCCCTTATTGGGTTCGTAAATTACTGTATTGGTCGTTCCCAGGTCTATGCCTAGTTTGGGGGTTAGCATTTTCGTTTTATATCAGCTCCAATTTTTTGGAGTCGTTCTTCTATTTTTTCGTAGCCTCTATCAATCTGATAAATATTGCGCAGGATGGTTTTCCCTTTAGCGATCAAAGCAGCTGTCAAAAGCCCCATCCCTGCTCTTATATCAGGACTTTCAATCTCTCTTCCTCTCAACTTTGACGGACCGGATATTACTACTCTGTGAGGATCGCACATTGCGATATGCGCTCCCATCCTATTTAAATCTTCTGTCCAAAATAATCTTCCTTCGTAAATAGTTTCGTGAACAATACTTTGTCCGTTTGCTTGAGTTAGTAAAATGCTCATGGGAGCCTGGAGGTCCGTTGGAAATCCGGGATATTCGTGAGTTTTTACATCTAGGGGTTTGAGTTTCCTGGCCGGGCTGATTTCAATAAAGGTTTTCGTAATTTTTACTCCGATTCCCATGTCTTTCAACATTGCCCATAAAATATCCAAGTGATTTGGATCAGCTTTCTTAATTCTAATTTTGCTTCCCGTGGCAGCGGCTAGGATAGCAAAGGTTCCTGTCTCTATCCGGTCAGGAATTATTGTATATGTTTTTGCCTTCAGTCTTTTAACTCCTTCGATCTCGATCCTTGGTGTACCGGCCCCTTTTATTTTTGCTCCGCATTGGTTCAAAAATTCGGCAAGACTGGCTATCTCCGGTTCGCACGCAGCATTTTTTAGGATTGTTTTTCCTTGAGCTAAAACTGCCGCCAGCATTATTGTCTCTGTGCCGGTAACACTAACTTGTTTGAAAACATAATTCGCACCTTTTAGTTTCCTTGCCGATATATCATAGGAGTCCCTTTCAATTTTTATTTTTGCGCCAAGAGCCCTAAAGCCATCCAAAAAAACATCAATAGGTCTTTTCCCGATAACACAGCCTCCCGGATGAGGAAATTTAACTTTTCCGAGCTTAGCAAGCATCGGACCGGTCAATGCGATGGAAGCTCTTATCTGAACGGCTAGTTCGGGGTCTAAGCGAGATTCTTTAACCGCTCCCCAAACTTTATATTCTCCGTGGCGGATTTGTTTTACTTTTCCGCCGCCTTTTTCTATGATCTCGGAGATTCTCTTTATGTCTTCCACTTCGGGGACATTTCTGATAGTTATTGGCTTATCAAAAAGCAAGGCGGCCGCAAAAGCCTTCAGGGCTGCATTCTTTGCCCCTTTGACTTCAATGTCACCTTTTAATTTTTTGCCCCCTTTTACTGCGAAAAACTGGGCCATGTACTTTCAGATTTTACCGATTTTCCTGACTTTTTTCAATATTGACTCAACGTGGAAAGTATGATTAAATTTACAGGTAGAAATGGATAAAAAAACTCGTCAAATTCTGTTCTATACGCTAGTGGGCGTATTTTTCGTGGCAGGCTATCTGACTCTTCTTTTCGCCTTTGGCTACACCTATGATTTTAAACAAAACCAGTTTATTAAGACTGGTTCTGTTTATTTGAGCATGAATGTTTCCTCTTCCATCACAATAGGAGGATCTACCCAAAAAGAGACCGGACTACTTAGAAATGATTTCTCTAAAAAGTATCTTTTGCCGGGAATCTATAATGTTGAAGTATCAAAGGAGGGATATCAAACCTGGGCTAAAAAAGTTCAAATTCCGGCAGGACTTGTTTCTTCCTTCAACAATATTATTTTAGTCCCCGAAGATACGACCCCTATTACTTTGTTTCCTAATCTAGCCGATTTGTATACGGATAACAGCGGGAGCTCAGCTTTCTATATTGATTCCAATCAGCAATTCGGTTTTGTTGATTACGATAAGTCTGAGGTAAAACCATTTTTCTCAAGACTAACATTTGCTCCCAAAATAGTTTCTTGGGATGAAACCAATGAACAAATTTTCGTTAGTAATTTTGCCACTTCAAAAATATTGGGCGACGAGGAAGTAACGCTTCACATCCCCAGCACCCTTTTGAACTCAAGTTTAGTTCTGAGAGATGAATATCTTATCTCCAAAGCAGGACAAAATATCTTGATATACAATCACGAAGAAGGTTCTTTTAATGATTCTATAAGAAATGTGTCTTCATTCCATATCGAAAAAGACATTATCTATTTTATAAACTCCAAAGACTTCTTGCTTTACGGATATGACCTGAACGACAAAGAGGCTGTATTAGTTTCAGGCGCAGATAACTTTAGGGGAGGAGAACTATTGGAGGTATCTAAAGTAGATGACGACTATTACGCTCTTATAAAAGCCGGAGCTCAAAAACTTATATTCAAAATAAATCTGGAGGAAGTATCGCTGATTGCCGGAAACGTAAGAGATTATAAACTATCTTACGATAACAGGATTCTTGCTTGGTGGGATTCAGAAGGCATTTCTATATATTGGTTAGAAGATACAAGGACACAACCATTTAGGGTGGCCGAAGAAACAGAAAGAATTCTGCTTCTGAAAGGCATAAATGACGTACACTGGCACAAACAGAACGGCCACTTAGTTATATTTACAAATAGGCTTGTGGTGTTTTCCGAAATTGATACCCGATCCACCCTGAGCACTACAACTCTGTATGATCTTTTCAGAGACTATGATTTCCAATCAAAATCTTCTCAAGTTATCGCAAACGGCGTATACAATAGTGAACTAGATGCCGTATACTTCACGATCGGCAGTGATCTTTTAAGAATCTCTCTCGAGAAATAAAAAAGGCTGATTTAATTCATCAGCCTGCGTTCTATTCCCCCCTCGGCTTTTTCATCGGTATATTCTTTGACGGTTTCGACTGCCTGGGAAAAGTATTCGAGATATTCATCATTTTTCTTTAGCCCCATAATAGCTGCAAGGGCAAGAGTCATCGCAGGAATAACCCCGTTTAGATCCTTTAGGGGTAGTTCAAACTCAGAGTCAGTAGAGGCAGCAACAACTTCTGCATAAGCATCTTTCGTAAACTCATAAAGTCCCTCTACAAGTTCTTTCGGGATTTTTTGCTGGAATTCTTCATTAAGTGAATCGAAGTTAGTACATAGATATCTGAGAACTTCGTTGGCTCCTTCCAATGCCCGTTTTATCTTGCCATAAGCAGTTGGGGTGATCGGTTCTCCCGGCTTTTTCCTAATAGTCAGGAATATAAACCACATTCTTGCAAAATTCGACAGTTTCAAGAGTTTCAACTTCTCGCTGTCCGTTTCCACCATTGTTAGTACTTCTACCCCAATACGCTCGAAAATGGACGTCTGAAGCTCTTTTATATCCACTAGCTTTCCAGCTTGAGCTTTGAGTATCTCGTCAATAATGTGACGAATTTTTTTGGTTAGATCTACCGACTTCTCGGTACGGGTGATAGGGCGAACTTCTTCAGCTTGCATCATACCTCCTGAATATCAAAATACTAAGCATAAAATACCATATCTTGATGGATTTGGCAAGGTATGACAGAGACTATTAAAACTAAAAACACCCCCGAAGGGGTGCTTTTTTATCTCTTAGACCATTGCGGTGCTCTTCGGGCTTTCTTTAATCCGTATTTCTTTCTTTCCTTCTGCCTGGAATCGGTAGTTAGAAAAGCGCCCTTCCTCATTTTTTTTCTGAAATTAGTATCAAATAGAACCAGAACTTTTGCCAATCCAACTTGAATTGCATCAGCCTGACCTGACAATCCTCCACCCTTAACTTTGATAGTAGCTTTGAATCTTGTCATACTCTTTAGCTTCTTCAAAGGGGCTTCGATCAAATCCAAATGAAGTGGATCAACGAAATAATCCGTATACGGTTTGTCGTTAATAGTAATCAAAGCTCTTGGCTCGGGAATCTCATCAGTAGTCTTTTTTGTATATAAACGCACCCTGGCAACGGCCTCTTTTCTCCGGCCTGTCGCTTCGTAATATTTTTCGGGGCCATTGGTTGGAGCTTCTTCTTCTATCACAACATCATCCGTGTCTTCTTCCACTTCTTCTACCTCTTCGATTATTTCTTCTTTTTTCTCTTCGACTTCTGCCATGTTATTCGAAAATTAAATTCTTGATTAATTTACTTCTTAGTTTATTTTTTGGCAACATGCCCCAAACAGCTTTTTTTAAAATTTCTCGTGAGGTTAAATCGGAAGCCTTTATCTCTTTCAATCCCCCATGGTATCCAGTGTAGTGACGATATATCTTATCCTTGGATTTCTTTCCGGTAAATACAATATCATTGATATTCTCAATCTTTATTTTAATGTCGGGACAGATGTTATTCACGAATGAAGCTTTATCTTTTCCACGCAGCATTACGGCTACTTTTGTAGCTAGACGTCCGACTGATTGATTTTTTGCATCTACTTTATATTCCATGTTAGACAATTTCTATATATACCATTTTTGCACCATCTGATTTTCTGGCACCCAATTTAATTATCCTTGTGTATCCGCCATGCCTTGATGCATATCTTGGCGCAATTTCTGTAAATAACTTTTTAGCAATATCTTTATGCAGAAGCCCGCTTACCAATCTCTTGGAATGCACGGTATCTGTCTTGGCTTTCGTAATCAGCTTTTCAAATTCCGGTCGCAGACTCTTTGCTTTTGCTTCGGTGGTTTTTATCTTACCATTAAGGATCAAAGCAGTAGCTAGGGACTTTATCAAAGCTTTTCTCTGTGCCGACGGCCTTCCGAGTTTTCTTTGTATTGCTGTCATGTTATTTTATTCTTCTTTTGTTTCTTCTGCCTCCTCAACAACCTCTTCTTCAACTTTTTCAACTGCCTTGTTGCCTACGATAACGTTTAGGTGGTCGAGCAAAAGGTCGATTGCCTGGAGCAAAGCATTGTGGGGTGTTATTGTGCCGTCGGTCTCAACTGTCATTACTATTTTGTTATAGTCTGTTCTCTGACCGACACGAATATTATCTACTGTGTAGTTGGATCGCTTAACTGGGTTGAAAACTGCGTCTATTGCAATTACTCCAACCGCCAGCTTATCTTTCCGTCTCATTTCTACGGGGACAAATCCAATGCCATTCTCTACTTCCAGTTCAACTTCGAACTTCATTCCTTTCTTGGTAACTGTTGCGATTACCTGGTCTTCGTTCGCAATTTCTACGTCAGAAGTTGCTTTGATGTCTTTTGCGGTAACTTCTCCCTCGCCACTCTTGCTTATGGTTAGCTTTACTGGCTCGTCAGAGAAAACTTTGAATCTTACCTGCTTCAAGTTTCGGATAATCTCCAAAACATCTTCCTGAACTCCCTCCATTGCAGAGAATTCATGATCAACGCCCTTAATCTTAATTGATGTGATTGCTGCACCGGATAGAGACGATAGCAACACTCTCCTGATAGCGTTACCAATAGTCATTCCATACCCTGGGTACAAAGGGCCAACTTCAAAGACACCAATGTTGCCTTTTTCTGATACTACTTTTAGTTTTTCTGGTAGTGAAATCATAATTAGTTAATACAACAATAGAATCTATCGCGAATAATATTCTATGGTTGTGTATAAATCTTGGTGATTAATACCCGACTCTTCTAGGGTTGGGGCTCCGGAAACTTCACCGATGAGTTTCTCTCCATCGAGCTGCAGCCATGAAGGTGGGGTATATTTTTTAATTTCGTTTTTAATACTATTAAAATACGAATTATTTATACTCTTTTCTCTTAACTGGATCTTCTCACCTTTCTTTGTTTGGTAAGAAGGAATATTAACCGACCCTCCATTTACTAAAAAGTGACCGTGATTTACCAACTGTCGAGCTTGTGCTCGAGACTTAGCAAATCCTAGTCGAAAAACGACATTATCCAATCTGCCCTCAAGCAGATTAATAATCATACCTTCTGTCCCACTTTTATTTTTCAAGCTTTTGGCAATATATTTAGCGAACTGCTTTTCCATCAATCCATATGTAAATCTAATCTTCTGTTTAGATGCTAACTGCAAACCGTACTCCGATTTCTTTTTTGCTCTTTTTTGACCATGGGGTCCTGGCGGGTATGGTCTTCTGACCATTGCGGCCTTTGGTCCATATGATCTCTCACCCTTTAAAAAGAGCTTAGTTCCCAGCCTTCTTTCTATTTTTTCTTTTGGTCCTATATATCTTCCCATAATATTAAACTCTTCTTGGTTTACGCGGTCTTACTCCTCCGTGTGCTACGGGAGTTGAATCAACAATTGAAGTTATATTCATGCCTGTGCCTGCGATACCTCTTACTGCTCCTTCACGGCCGGGGCCAACTCCTTTCAAAATTATCCTTAATTCGGTCAAACCCATCTTTACTGCTTTATCAATAGCATCTCTTGCTACCAAGGTAGCGGCATAGGGAGTTGATTTCCTTGTTCCTTTAAAACCCAGAAGTCCTGCTGAAGACCATACAACAACCGCACCTTGAGGATCAGCAATCGTAACGATCGTATTGTTATAGGAAGAGGAAATAAAGGCTGTACCTTTAGTAATCCTATGCTTCTTAGATTTAGAACCACCGGATGTGGTTTTAATCTCTTCCTGTGCTTGTGTAACAATTCTTTTCTTTCCCATGATTAAGTCTTTTGTGAGGCTGCCTTACGTCCGGAACCCATAGTCTTTTTGGCTCCTCGAAGAGTTCGGGCATTCGTTTTAGTTCTTCCTCTAATAGGAAGGTTTCTGGTATGTCTCATTCCTCTCCAGGTTCCGATTTCTTTTATCCTTTTAATATTTTCGGTGATCTCTCTCCTGAGGTCACCTTCTACTTTATAATTATCTCCAATGATGGTCTGAATCTTGTTGACCTCATCATTAGTTAAATCTTTTGCCCTTTTGTCTTTATCAATTCCGGCAGTATTTAAAATAAGGATGCTTCGGTTTGGCCCAACTCCATAAACGTAGGTTAGGGCAACCCCGATCTTTTTATTCTCTGGAATGTTTATACCTGATATTCTTGGCATTATTGTCTTTGCTTATGTTTTTTTATTTCGCAAATGCAATATAGTCGACCTTTCCGTCTGACTATTTTACATTTTTGACAAATCTTTTTTACTGATGATCTTACTTTCATTTTCTAAAAGTGATTCTGCCTCTTTCTCCATCGGGACTCATTTCCACCAATACCCGGTCTCCGGTCATGACTTTAATGTGATGCATTCGCATCTTTCCCGATAAGTAAGTCAAAACCTTCCTGTCATCGTCCAAACGGACGCGAAAAGAAGTATTTGGAAGTGTATCTATGACTTCCCCTTCGATCTTCTGTTTTATAGATTTTTCGGTCAAAATCGTTTAGAAATATTAACAAATATAGCTCAATAAGTCAATATTTAGTATTCAAAGT
>SDBT01008626.1_pt1 | contig 16628 bp, 12 predicted proteins | sample 2277101 | NCBI WGS metagenome assembly SDBT01 (sample SAMN10404973, study PRJNA504765) | marine sediment metagenome | isolation source: marine sediment core GS10_PC15, 103 cmbsf | place: Arctic Ocean: Southern Knipovich Ridge | collected 2010 | reverse complement strand
GGCTAAATGAACATCAATCATAATGGAAATTGGTTCTGCGCCTTTAACATAGAGATCTCTTAGTGCAGCTCTCGATACGCTTCACGCAAATTCACTACGCGAAATTACGTGAAAGCCACACACGAAGGGAAAGTCACTTAAGCGACTATGAATCCCTTCCATTTTAGATACAATGATTAAATCATCTTCTGCTTTAAATCCTTTAATATCAGAAATTCTCACAGCACCCGCATCATCTAATGAACTAGGTGATAAATACGCTTTTCTCTCTGTTTCAGATAACTCTGCAATGAGTTTATGGACAAAAAAGTCCCCTACCCCTCGACAACCAACTCCTTGTTTTCCTACACTCACATTTGCCATATTAATATCTAATAAATATCTCGTAAAGGGATCTGAAACAAGATTTATATCACTCTTCTTACATTCTTCATAGATTGCTTCAGCAAGTGAGATTGCCGACTCTTTCTTAATATCTTTGAAATCCAAATACTCATTAACAAGGCGGACAATAATTTCTTTTTTATTAAAACCTTTCTCCATTAACCTTCTTGTTAAACCTTCTAAATCACTCAAGAATAAAACCTCTAAAAAAGTTATCAATCAATATTAATTTATATAAAATTAAGAGATTATAAAATATCTTTCTCAAGGAAATCTATTTTTTTTTCCTAAAAGAAGTCTTTTTATTTATATTTATATATTTTAATGTTTTTCATTTTCTTGATTAGGAAATTCAATTCCAAGTAATTTCCTGTGTTTATCACTTAATTTTATCAATTCTTCAAGAGCGCAACTCGATTTAATAGCATCTATGCTTAATTTTATTGTTTTTTGGAACATTAATATTATTTCTCTTACTCCTTTAGAGAGGAAGGACCATTTATTGAAATTTAATAAATTCGATTTAATATCTAAATTTAAAAATTGCAGAAACTCATTGAAAGTTATAATCTGAATTAATTCCTTTTCTTCATCATCGAGTTCTGCATTCTTATTAATTAGATCTTGCATATATTGTGTAGTTACAATACCTTTTTCTCGTATCATAACAATCAGGAGATATCTTTTTCTATTTTGATAATTCCTAAAACATTTTTTTATAATATTAGAGGGAACCAACGACATAGTAAAATCAATAATTATTTCAATTATTTCTAAATTATTTGAAAATGAAATAATATTTTGATGTGCTTCAATGTTGAACTTGAAATTATCATCTCTGTCAATGATGAGATCTGGTCGAGATCCCACATCGAGAATATCTTCATGTCTTCCGCTACAATTTTTTAAATTTAAATATACCAGAGTTGCATATTCGAAAATAATATGCGCGTATTCACTAATAGCTCTAATTCGATCACTGCACACTTTACACCACGATCCGTTTGGGTTGCTTGGTTTAGGAATCAAATTTCCCTTAGCAACCCACCATCTGTGTTTTTCGTCCTCATTATCGCATTCTACGTAGAAAAATGGTGTTTTAGCCTGATATTTTCCCTGGTTTACATATCTCCAATCACTATCAAGTATCTTTCCTCCCTTACACTCAATGTATTCCTCAATGTCTTTTTGATGATGGTTTAAGGTTTTATTATGACATTCTCGACACCAAACACCCTCTGGATGGCTTTTGTTTGGTATTAAATCATTTTTGTAAATCCAAAATTGGTGTTTCATATTGTTATCGTTATCACCTCCACATTCTATATAGAAATAAGGGTATTTGCGATTTTTTTCATCGTATCTCCATTCCATACCAATTATTTTACCCTCTTTAATATTCACGATATTTTGAATATCCATTTTATGCTCTTCTAATGATTTGCCTTTTGGACATTGAGGACACCATGTACCACTGATTATTTTATTCTTTTCAACCCACCATTGATGCCTTTCATTATTTTCATTATCACATTCACATTCTATTAGGAAATATGGTTTTTTTTCTTTATTTTTGCCAATATATACCCATTTACTCGCAATAATTTCCCCATTTTTCTCCCTAACAATATCCTCGACATCCATCTGATGACGATTTAAAGTTTTATTGATTACTCTATATGGACACCATCTCCCCTCTAGGTGTCGATTCGAAGGTTTTATCTCATATTTATTGATCCAAAAGTCTCGTCTCTCATCACAATCATAACCACAATCTTTATCGCATCCTATAAGGAAATAAGGCGTCAATTTTTTATCTTTACCAATCGTTCTCCATATGCTATCAATAATCTTCCCTCCCCTCCTCTGTATATATTCTTCAATGTCTTTTTGGTGATCCTCTAATGTTTTGGTTTTTCTTGAAGGATTAGTTCCATTCAATTTTTCATAATCTCCTCCTAAATTAATTTTTTATTCTATATTATTAAACTCGCAATTTTATTATTATCTGGCATAATTTTTTTTTACTTTTTTAAAGAAGAAAGAGTTTTTTTAGTATTTTTTGAATTCCTGATAAATAGGAATGTGTTAAATTTCTCATTTCTTCAATTTTTTCTTGGATTGTGTTAATTTCAATGGGACGATCTGTGCTGGTTAATATGTAATTGAGTACATCTACATATGAAGCCCCAATTTTGCGGGTCTTAGCTAAACATTTCTCAATGTAAAAAGTTAATTTATCCTGTAACAATAACTCAAATTTGATTCCATCTTTATATTGTATATAATGATCACGATTCTTCCGCGTACAAGGTTCGATAGGGAAGGTAGGAAATGTTGTAAATTTAACAATAATAAGATACCCGCTCTCAATTCCAATATCTGCTAATGTTTGATTAAGATTGCTATCGTCATATTTAGACCCCTCAAAAAATAATACAATTGGACCATATTTCGTTCTCTGAATATTTAGCATTTTAAGTAAAAATTTATTTACTTTTTGTAGTTCAGAATTGAGATTTAATCCCGATTCTATTTTACCATTTAACAACCAGTCACAAACATCGTTATTTTGCAAGAATTCTTCCGGTGTTATTAACATATATTATATCCTCCTTCAGGTTCATAAATTTTAAAATACAGGCAATTCCTATTATTATTCAATAAATCAGTTCTAAATTTGATAATCTCGAAATTATACCACACATCTTTTAAAAAATCATCTATTTTCGTTAAATCAATGCCGGTATACCCGTTTTCTCCCTCTAGAAACGAGCAAGGATAACCAATACCATCAACATTAATATAATAAGAGAAACAAGAACTCTCGCATGGTTCAGTAACTAATTTGTACTCCTCATAATGCTGATGACCTTCAACAGTTTTTAAAAACCGATTTCCTGAACAACTATCAAAACCAATTGAAATTTTATTCTGTAAAGCAAAATTAACCAAATTAGCAAACTTTTCTTGAGAAACTGAATGAAAATTATTCTTGTTTCCCTTTGGTTTTAAGCTAAGAAAAACAATTGTGTTTAACTTTTTCAATCTACGTTCACTTAAGGTAGCATTCATTAATTTATAGCAGGAATCATAAGTTTCGTCCGCTAAAAGTTTATGAATGTTTACCTGCTCAAAGGTGCGATCTGTAAGAGACTTTACCGCATTGTAACATTCATCGTCCTTGTAATGACTTACAGCTATAGCGCCGCAAGTGTTAGATAAAAAATTAGCCCAATCGTCCGTTAAATTCCTACCATTTATAGTTATATTTGGTACATATCCTTTCTTCCTGGTATAAAGCATAATCTCCCTTAAATCAGGGTTTGTGTCAATATCTCCTATTCCAAAAGCAATTTGAGTTAAAAGTCTTGGAATTTTGCTTATAATAGCCTTAAAAGTTTCGATAGACATATTTTTACCATTCGCTGAATTCGATTTATAACACCAAGGGCAAACTCTATGGCAAATAGTAGAAATTTCAATATCTAAGATTTCAGGCCCTAATGGGCTATATTTTGGATCATCCTCAAAATTTCTACCCCATCTCATAAAAAATCCATATTCCTTATTAAAATTATAATTATAAACCGTACTACGGAAAAATTTCATATTTTTATCGTTACTTTGGATGATTTTCATAATTTTTTTTGAATTTTATATCGGTTCAATTAATAAATAAAAATCTGTATCGTCGATTTCAATGTAAATCCCGTAATAACTATCAGGAATTCTAAGATCATAAAAGAAAACCTCAGTTACTATTTCACCAAAGTAGAAATGGCTAAAACCCCTATTTTTTATTTTACTAGGATAGGTTAGTTCAAATTCATCCTTATTCTCTAACGAGTTAAATTCATAGTCGAAATTTAAAAAATATTTTGCTAATTCGTTAATAATCCCCATCCTCATACAATTTGCTTGATTTCGAAAGTATTGGAATAACTTTTTAGTTAAAATAGATTTATTTAAATCCATTTGTGTCGCGATGATGAAACTGCATGAAGATGAGTTTGAAATAAAACCATAACGCAATTTCACTTTAAATATCACATCCATTAAAAAATTTAATAAATTCTATTTTTTTTTTATTAATTAGAAAACGAATTATTTGCTATTTAAATGGGGTGACACTAAAGTGACACCAATAATTTATATCCTATTTTACAACTTAGATTGAATTGTATTAGATTAAATTTCTAATAGAACTAATCATTTTGGGAAGAGATAGAGAAGATTTCATACACATCCATAATGTAATCCAAAATTTGCAATTCTTTTTTTTTTATGTGAATATCTTCACATTGTTCTGGTTTGTCTAAAAAGAAAGAGGTTAGTTTAATTTGAAAGTTGATATCTTCCTTATCTGAAATATCAATAATTTCGGGAAAAATAATAGTTTGGTTGATAGAATCGAATTTAAAAAGTTTTATTGAATTTTTGATATTAAAATCTGGAGAATCTAATAATTCCTCATAAATTTCAAATGCTTCATCCCATTTGGATAAAGGGATAAGAATATATAACCTGACTTTTAAAATTATCATTTCAATTTTCTTATAGATTTCCATATTATTTTGATAATTTTTTCTAAGTAGTATTATTGCTTTTTCTAAAGCTTTTAAAGCAAGATTGAAATTAAACGCTCTGTATAATATAATCGCCTTTATAACATATAAAATATAAATTTGCGGAAATATTTTCAGTGCTTCATTTATAAGTTTTTTTCCATTACTAAATTGTTGCTTGATATCAATTATGTAGCCAATTTTACTAATATATGAAAAAAATAAATCAAAGGGATAATCTAATTTTGGTGCTTCTAAAACAGTATATTTTGCTATGCTGTTAGATTTTGAAATTATTAAAGGAATCAATTTATTTAAATTTCGTTTATAATTATCAAAATTGGAATATTGATCAGGATAAAATTTTTTATATTCATATATCCTCGTCCAAATTAACTTATCTAAAATCCCGCATTCATTTAAAAATTGAATATATTTATTAGCTTTATTATTTAAATTCATTTTACAATTTTCAAATATCCATTTCTCATCAGTACTTTTTGAAAATGAAATTTCAACTTCTGTATTAATTTCTATTATTATTTGATCAGAATCATATAAATAAAATCTCTTTTCATTATCTTCGTTACTTCTAGATTTAATTGTAGTTTCAATTAGCTTAGGAGTAATTTCTGATTTGATGATATAATTAATTGCTTTTTGAAATTCATCTTGTATTGATAATAACAAATCATCATAGAGGTTTGCTGCTTTGAAATGATATTTGAGAAATCTAGAAAAATCTTGATGCTCCTTATTTTTGTAGAAAAGTTTGGGATGAGAATTAGCAATATACCAACTAATCTTCCTACCTAAATATATAGGATAATTATTGTCAATTAGTAAAATTAAAAATGCTTTCTTTGAACGTTTTTTAATTTTCGAATCAACTGAACAATAAAACTTATCAAAATATTCATATTTTCTTATAATTTTTTGATATTCTTTTTCTTTTTTGATTTTTTCATATTTTTCAGATTGTTCATAAATTTTAGAACCCAATTTTGTTAAATTATAGATTATAATTCGATCCTTTTCTCTCTTTTCTATAAGCCTATATTCTTTTACTAACTTTTTTAAGATTCTATTAAATGAATTCTTATTAATGCCACTTTTTTCTTTTATTTCACTATATCTTAAACTTCCATGTTTTCCTAAAACATCAATTATTTTCATATAGTTTGGTGAGCTACTAATTTTTTTTTTTAAAAATTCCATAATTAACTCAAGAAAAACACTATATTTAAATGGGGTAATTCTAATATAACCTAAGTGTCACTATAGTGTCACACCATCTATATAACATACAATTAAACTATTAATTAATAAAAGTAATAATTAAATCAACTTAGAGGTGTATAATAAGAATAGATTAATGTCGAAATTGCGACCAATTTGGATACCATAGTATCCTATGGATACTAAAAGGTCCTATAAATGTTAGGAATTTCTCTATGAAATTGATTTAAAATATGTGAGAATAATGCAGTTCTTTCTGCTTGAGTGCTCCCTGAAATTAATAGGTTATCCATAATATATTCAAGATTAGGAGATAAAATCTAATGTTATTAATTTTAACTTAGATTTATCAAAAGGTTTTAATGGCACCTTCTTAATTGCCCCTTTTCCGCTAAGAAATTCTTTTAAATCCCTAACAAGCACTTTCCAATTTCGATCGCTCTTGAATTTTTTCCAGAATTTCCTTAAAACTTGCAACCTTTTTTTAGTTAGAGGCGTGGATACTAAAAGATCCTCTACTTCATCCCATTCCTTTTCAATCTCATCATCTGTGGGATACTTTTCTAAATAATCATCCAATTGCAATTCTACTTCATCTATTAGCTTCTTCAAAAAGCGGGTTCCTGGTTGCTTACTTAGATCTTTGAGTTTAGAATCTTGAGTCTGACTCAATTCAATCTCGCTATAATCTCTTTCTATTTTCTCTAAGATTGTCTTATTGATTTCATATACTTTATCAAAAAAATCTGGGATTACTCTGGGTTCAGCCTGATCGCATTCGATGTATTCAAGAATCTCAGTTTTATTGGTTAAAATGGTATTACTTGCGATATCATATAAGTACCAGAAATTAAAATCTTTGGCATACTTGTAATAGAAGAAGATTCCCTTAATTCTCTTACCTTTCTCCAAACCACTGTAAACACCTTTAGGAATCGCTTCTAACTTTTCTATCGCTGTTGTTTTTAGAAAATCTTTCAGAGGTTGGTAGAAACTCTCACCACCACCGTAAGTGTCAACCTCCAATTCGTCCAATATATCTGCATCTTTTTCTTTAATCCTACGGATTATACCAAACACTTTAGGATGGATTTTTTCACCTAAAACAGTCTGATCTAAACCAATGGAATTATCGATGTATGCAATTTTATTTTGAAGTATTTCCACTAATTTCAAGAGTTCTTCTAGCTCTTCTTCTGGAAAAAAGTTATAGACGAATATTTCTTTAAAGGGGGAGCCAATTCGGTCTATTCTTCCCGCCCTCTGAATCATACGAGTGGGATTCCAATGCAAGTCGTAATTAATTAAATATTTGGCGGTTTGAAGATTTTGTCCCTCAGATAATACATCGGTGCTCAGAATGATGTCAATCTTCTTATCAAAAAAAAGTTCAATTATTTTAGTCCTTTGGTTCGGAGTCTTGTTGGATTCTCCAGTACTAGATACTGCTTCTATTTTCAAGTGCGAAAAACGGTTATCGTTTAATATTTCTCTATAAATATAGTTTAATGTATCTGCGTAATAAGTAAAAACGACAATTTGGCCTTCTTTGGATAGTACTAGTAACTTTTCTTTCAGGACTATGAACTTAGCGTCTTTATCTGGGGTGATATTTTTAACCTTGTTGAGAATATCCGTTAAGTATTGAATATCAAAGTCAATGTCCGCCAAGAGTTCTTTCATTCTGTATTTATTCTTATCAAAATCCTCCAATTCTTCCTTTAATTCTTCGATGGTTAATTCCTCATCTATACTTAAGACATACTTGTGAAAAGACTTCTTGGTTAGAAGCTTACCCATATCTACATATTTCTTGAGCTTCTCTAAGAATGTGATGTGTCGATCTATACTAATTCTAAAGGATTCCACGCTACTTTCTAACCGTTTGAGAAGAATAGTCTTGAAAATACCTCCAATCCCTATCATCCGCCCTAAAGCCATCTTTTCAGCTTCAGTCAAAACGCCCTCCTTTTTATATTCCAAGAGTTTGTAATATGCCATTTTTAGTTTATCTGAAATCGTATCGGCTATTTGACGATACATCCCTTCGTAAGCCGCATCTAAATTATAGTTTATGTTTTCCAATAGTCTATCTGGAAAGATTATCTTCTTTTCTTCCAACACACCCTCCGAATTCGGTACCATTATATACGCATCGGGGTAGTTTCTCACGATATAATCTCTTGTTCGTCTAATCGAAATCTCGTTCAATAGATCGTTGAGAATTGATGGGTTTACACTTGCTTTTTTGAAGAACGAGAATAAATCTAAGATATTTTCTTTTATGAATGCCCTGGTATCACCTAAGACGATAAGCATTATTTGCCAGAACAAATCCCAAGGTGTATTATTGATAGGCGTTGCTGTAAGAAATAACATATTTGGTCGTACATTTTCCTTTACTAAATGATCATTGATTAACGTAAACAAATTTTCCCATCTATTTGACAATGGATTTCTAAAATTGTGGCTTTCATCAATAATAATCAATTCTAAATCTTCAGTTCTGCCTCCAAGAATATCTAATGCTTTATCTAAAAAATCGTCTGTTGCTAATTGCTCTTGGGAAAGTATATTTTCTTTTACATCTATGCTTTTTAATTCTTTTCTCCACATATTTCTTAGTTGAGCGGGACAAATAACTAAGATGTTCTTTCTCTCATAATAACCGATTTTTTCGAGTATTTTTTTCGCAATCCAAGTCTTTCCTAATCCGACAGAATCGGCAACTATACATCCGTTATATTTTTTCAATCTTGACCAAATTCTAGCAATAGCATCATCTTGAAACTCGGCAAGATTAACCTTTGTTTTAGGTAATCCCGTTTCTTCATCCTTTTCTTCTTCCATCAACTCATCTTTTTGGAATTCATATAAGGTTTTTATGAATATTTCGTAGGGTGTGTATTCATAGCTACCAAATCTGGAGTTTTCAATTAGTTCAATTAAATCATCTTTAAAATCTTCGGATAAACCCCAGAATTTTTCAAACCATTTTGACCGAATAGCATCAGCTTGAGCTTGTAGACGGACAGTGTTTAATTCCCCCTCACGGGTTAATCCCGCGGATGTGAAATTGGATGAACCTACAATCACGCTATTCTCAAAAATATAAGCTTTCCCGTGAAGGAATTTTTTAAATAATTTTACTTCTACTATGTCCTTTTTTAGAAAATCTCTGAAGTGGTCCATATTTTCATCGATCTCTTTTGTTAAATCGAAATTTTCAATCTCTTCCCTCAATTGCTTTAGGAGGAAATCGCCTAATGTAGTTTTGATGTTTAATATCGGAGATTTTCCCAATAATAATCTGAATCTTGAGACATCATCAAGGTTTTTCCGTATCATTGTATAGGCCTCGATATTGAAAAATGCCGTCGCAATATCAACAGATGTCTTTGGATAATTCTTTAAAATTTCGTTCAAAAAATCCTTTAGTTTATTACCATCACTATTATCAATAAATTCTTTTGGTATCATTTCTTTTCTCCGAATTTCATAGAAATTTGTATTAAAGAATAAAAATTGAAATTTATTTATAAATATACTTTAATATAAATATTATTTAAAAAACAATATTGTTGATATATTATGAATAAAGATAAGCTAGAACAAGTTAAAAATGTAATAGAGGCTAAGTTTAAAAATAAAAAATTTACCACAGGTGATTTGTATTATGCAATCGAATCGAAATATGACAAAAGTAGATTTTGTACAATACGAAACATTGCTGTCAAACTAACAAAAGATAGTTTCTTAGATTATATAATCGAAGTAAGAGGATCTCCACACTACGACTCTGAAACTAAAGTAAAAGGTGCAACTTTTAGATTAAGTAAAAAAAAGTAGGCGTTTTAGTTTTAATTTCTAAATGTCTGGGATTTCTTTAGCCTTTTGTTAATTAACTCGCAAATTGACCAATAAATTTCATTAATTTCTTCATCACTTAGTTTCAATTCATCAAAGAATATTTTGTCCAGTTCATATCTGTCTTTTTTTGGATCGGGTTTTTGTTCCCTTATTGGTCTAGAAGCGTCAATTCCTAGCTCGTCAAAAAACGATAATGGCTTTCGCTTTCCAAGTATTTCTAACTTTTCTTTCAATTTTCTTAAGGATTCTTTTGTTAATATCCTGATATCAAATGTGAGTAAATTTTTAGCATCCATTACTTCAAATTTCATAGCTCCTTGTCCAAGATTATATCGTCCCAATAACATAACGAAAAAGGCCTGGATGGATGAATTTAATGAAGCACATAATTCAAAGTGACCAATCCCTTCGTTTGCATAGATTCTATGAAAACATCGATCACTAACAAGTTTTTCCTCAGAAAATGGACAATAAAAACGCTCGTTTGCAATGTATTGCATAAAAGTATTAGTTGGCAGAAGATTATTACCAGGTATGGAATACCAAAATTTTCTTTTCTTAACTGATTCAACTTTATTCCAAGGGATTCCAGATTTAGTCTTTTGTCCAGATTTAGTGACTTGCGTTTCCCCCCATTCGATGTATGATAAAATTTTATTATGTTTCTTTTTCTTCAATTCCGATTTAGATATTAACGGAATAGAGAGAACATAATTGCCAAGTGTATCCTGTATTTTTAATGTTTTTACAATTTCAGAACTTCGAATTAATGGTGTAAGGTAGTTGGATTCAATTTCATAGTCTCTAAGTTTTTCATCTTTTAAATAAAAGAAATCATTTAAACCAGAATAACACCCAGCTCTAATTTTCGCTATTGAATTCAATTTTACGAATTTTCCTAGCCCTTTTTCTAAAATTACAAAGAAAATTTCTGGCGATCTTAAAAATTTACCTCCCCATTTATTTCCAGAATATGACCCTTTTTTAAATCGTTCATCATTTTCATTATATGAATCGGGGTACTTCCATCCATCATTTAATAAATCTAATTGTTTAATTGGAAACACTCGATAATTTTCTGTCGTGATAAAGTTTTTAATTAATCCAACAATATCTTTTTCAGAGAGTTTTGTTTCAATATTGTTAATTTCAATCAAATTTTTCGTATTAATTGCCTCTTCAAATGATTTATTAAACATAACAAATTTAGCAGTATTATCGAGCATTGACCAGACTTCTTTTTCTAATACTCTTAAACCTGCAATAGTTTTTTCTGATTGAAATTTTGGAGCACTTAGTAAAACAATTACCGTATTAATACTAGCCTGTTCAAAAGTTCTTTCTGGGCTGTCATAAATTGCAACAATTGCAACATTTTTTAATATAAATTCTTGCAAATTCTTTCCATAACCAACATCAAGCCAAGAATTAGATGTAATGAAGCAAAAAATACCTCTTTCATTTAATAGACTCAAACCGTGAAAGTAAAAATAGATATAGTAATCACTCTTGCCGTCAATTTTTTTAATAACTGGAAATCGATTTTTAACGGAATTAATTAATTTATTTTTATAATCTTTCTTCTCCTTTACAGATACTTGAGATTTTATTTTATTAAATGGTGCTATATCTTCTTGTTTTACATAAGGGGGGTTTCCAATAACAATATCAAATCCATTTTTATCACCAAAAATTTCAGCAAAATCTATATCCCATATAAATGGTCTCTTCTCGGGTATTTTAATCGCATCTTTTAGTTCAATAAGGCTTTTTACTAAATCTTCTCGCTTTTTTATCTTCGATTCAAGTGTAGCTACTTTTTTTTTATCAAAAATTGGCTTTCCTTGCAGATCTTTTTGAGATTTTTCTCTTCTTATGGTATTTTTAAGATTTTTAATTTCTGAATTTAAAATTATCATCCGACTCTCAATTATCTCCTTGAAAAGTCTTAATTCTTCTTCCTTAACTTCTAATGGAGTTTTAAATTTAGCTCTAGGTAAATTATCAAAATAGTTCCGTTTTTCATCTTTTAAATTCGATAATTTTCTCTTTATTGCAGGCTCTAAATCACTAGTTCTAAGATTAAAGAAGAGCCCGCCTATTTCTTGAACCAAAGAATCTCCAATCCTTAGATTCAAATCTAGGTTTGGTAATAAAGGGTATTTTCTAAGTTCCTCCTTTTTTAACTCTGTTTCGACCATAAGTTGCAACCATAATCTCAATTCAGCAGCGTGAATTGCCCATGGCATTATATCAACACCGTAGAGCGAATATTGGATGATTCGTTTTTTCAATTCAAATTCAGTAACTTTTCGGTTCAGGTGTTGATATACTAAACGATACAACTCTGTTAATATATTAAGTAGTCCAACGAGAAATGCCCCCGACCCACAGGCGGGATCCACAGCGGATAAATTATCTAATACTTCCTCAAATCTATACCAGAATTTTTCGTCAAAGTCTTTAATAGCGTTTTTTTTTTCTTCAGGTGGATCAAAGACAAGATGATACAATTTTTCTTTTGGAATATCTTCAATATTTTTTGAAAGGTATTCAATCAATGCGCTTTTCGCCATAAAATTTACTTCCACACGAGGAGTATAAAATATTCCTATATCATGTCGATCATATATCTCATCGGCTACATTAGCTAAGGATTCATAGACATAGCCTATCATTTGGGGGTCTACCGCAACTTCTTCCTCAAGAGGCATATCTTCCTTAATCGTGAAGTTATATTTCTCATAAAATTTATGGATTTTTTCATATAATTCATCAGAAATTTCGATATCTAAAGCATCAAGATCATTTGAAGTAAATAAACCACCATTAAGGAAGGGAAAATTAGAAATTTCATTCTTAACTTCACTAGGAAGGTAAGTTATTAGATTCGATTGATTATTGAAGGCTTTAAAAAATACTTGTTTCAGCCAAATCTCGTAAAATTCATCATCTCCGTATTTCTCCTGCTTTTTATAAGAATCCCACAACCATTTCATAAATCTTTTAGTATTGAGCCAATCTTCCTTTTTTGAAATAAAATAGACGAACATTATTCTATTTAACAATTGTAGCGTGAACTCGTGGGATTCTTTTTTTGGAATTCCTTGAGTAGAGAGCTCTTTTTTCAATAAAAAAAATACTTTTTTATAATCATCAAAGAAGTTCTTTGTAACTCTTTCTACGCTAAACGCTGATCTCCATTGACGCCACACCTGGCGTCGCTTTGTTCCTTCCTTATAAAGTAGGGTTGTGAGCGTTTGAACATCCGTGTAATAGATTTCATCTCTATTTACAATCAGTTTAATTAATTTTAGTTTGTGTTGATCTTCATTTATTTTTTCTCGATTGGGAAAGAGGAAAACGACTTCTGAATAATCAACTGTTAATATTAAGAGAAAGTTAAGATACTGTCGATCGAAAGTAGCGGTTACGCTTCTAATAAAGGAAGGTGCAATAGATGTGGTTTCAAGGAGAAAGACATGTAATTTATTTTCTAAACTTAAAACGGAATATATCTCCTTAACTTTTTGCTCGTCATCACTCCTAAATTCGAAAGAATCCTTTTTTCTTTTAGCAGTTATATCAAAAACGACATCTTCGGGGTAATTTAAAGCCTTAAAAAGCTCAAATATGTCTTTAGCAGATTCTATCTTAGAAAGAATTTCCTTAATTCTCGTTCTAGTTTCTCTACTTACTTCCATAATGCTCATTCTTGGATTTGATACAAAAGAGATAATTGTCGGAATTCTGAATGTCCTAATTATAAGCCCATAAATCTAATTTAACTATCTCTTTAATATATCTATATATTACCTTAAATATTTATTATTTTTATCGCCGACTTAACAATTTCATATTAGTATTTAAACCTAAATTTAGATATTTTGAGGAAGAAAGAATTTAGAGATGATAATATCACAAAAACCAATAATCATTCCATCGATCTCTGGGAAAAATATGCCGAATTGGGTAAGAACGATGAAAAAATAAAGAAAATTGTGAATTTACTAAATGACAATAGGGAAGTTTTGATAAATGATTATAAAAAAATCAGTCCCAACATACTAAATGTTGAAAACTCTCAAATTACATTAAATTTTTCGGATTTTTTGAACCCTCGGATACCTGAGCTTATCAAACTTGAAGGTTTTTCAATTAATAGTGAGTGTTTAATAGAAGCTATTGCCAGATTCAAAGTAGAACTTCTAAATTATCTATTGGAAAGAAAAGACCATATCTATTTATCTGAAATAAAATTTAGAGATGGTTATTCATTATTTAAAGTGTTTAAAGCTCTAAGGAAATCTAATGATAAAATTATTTTTCGGATTTTACATAATGAAATTCACGCCTACATAACAAATGATTCTAAAACTTATTTAATTGATATTATTTTAAATACCGAAAACAGCCAATTCTTCTTAAGGAAACAATTAGATCTTCTCGTTAATTTAGATTCATTATTAAAATGTTTGGAATGTAATAAATCTGAGAATATCACTACAAATATTCGGTTTAAAGAAGATGCACTTGAGATTGAGCAATCCTCTCTCACACTCAAATCTAGAATATCTAGAACCGTAAATGATGTAAAAGTAGACTTTGAAAAAAAAAATTTTTTAGATGAACTAACCGAATTGAACTATTTAGGGTGTTGCACTCTAAATAAAGAAAAGTTTTTTCATATCATTTCTCAAGCGGGTAGATTTTCTGAAGGTATAAAAATTGAACTTTCAAGGGATTCTATACATATTTATGACAATAACAACAAGGGAAAAACAAATATTAGATGGGAAAAAAAAGATCTATATAAAATAAAAATTAAATCTCAAAACATAAAAGAAAGATTAAAAATCTATATTTCTATTGAAAATTTAAAGAAGATTATACCCTTCTTGTTCGAAGACAGCCCTTCATTAAAACTTTACTTTAATAAAGAAATTCCTATAAAAGTTCGCATAGATTTTAAAACATTAGAGAAGTCGTTTGGTCTTTTTTTTATAGCTCAGAGAGATGCTAGCGCTTATGATTGAACTCTACAATCCTAAAATTTAAATTCTTCCCATTCCAAAAAGTTGGTTCTCCACCTGATAAAACAATTCTATCTATATTTAGAGCTCTAAGACTTTCAATGGAATCAAAAGATCATGTAAATGAATTTCTTTAAATTTACTGTCATAATTATTTTTATTCCATTGACAATAGTTGCAACTTAAGTTGCACTCATAACAAATGTCAATTATTAATACAGTCATTAACTCAAGAATGTTCTCTTATATAATTTGTACTTATATTATGTATTATAAGAGGACTCATTCTTAAGAAATTGTCCTAAAGTGATCTTAGGGCTTTCTTCTTTTTTCCATATATCAAATCCATTGTAATGACCACCAGTGACAAATTCACCTGCAGCTGTAGCTGATGAAAATTCTTGATTTATTAATAATATGAGCTTATCTCCTTGTTCTCTAAGGATATCTTCTTTTTTCAGTTGTTCTCGAAGACCACAAACTTTTTTATTTTGCCTTGATAATGATGGAGTATGTTCTTTAATAATCATTGAATCTTTAAGTACAACGAATCCCGTATCACCCATATACATCCTCGCATCAGCACCTTTTTCTGTACAAATAAAATAGTTGCGTGTATCCTCTTCTATTACTTTGATTTTTTCTTTAAGGAGTGTAATTCCGATGTGCTGTAGTATTATTTTAATACTCCAATAAAAATTTTCTACAGCATCTTGTTGAATTAGGCTTAATTTACCCGAATAATTTTCCTGAGAGTTTAATATTTTATAGCGTTTGATCTTTTTAGACTTTTGAATTAATTTCGTTTCAATTGCTTTTCGAAGTGGTTCTCCTAATCCTGCTCCACCTAATTTTCCTCTTTTTGAAAAAAAGAAAATTTCTGAACAAAAATCCTTATCTTCGTTTTCTTTAGAACTCTCACTGAAATATCTACTCATTCTTTGCTTAAAATTTCCTGTTTCGCCAATATAAGCTATCCCCTCCTCCAAATCCTGGCCATCTCCAATAAGAATATATACTCCTTCTACACCCTCTGTTCTTTCCTTAATATGCTCTATTATCATTTCTTTTTTTTTATCAGGAAAAGAAGTTTCCATTTTCATTCCTTTCATTATCAAATCTGTATAGAACTTACGATTAAGTTTTATAGTCTGACCAGTCCAATCACTAATATCTAAAAATTGAATTCGATCATCTGAAAAGGGTAGATATGAATATATCGAGGAAGATTTGTCTATATTTGAATCCATATTATAAAAATATTTAGAAATAATTTAAATCTTTTTTCAAATCATTCTCAAAATGACTTTTCTCTTTCACTTAATATTTGAAAGATTTCAAGAAAAATGTTATTAAATACTATAACGAAAAATCTGAAACCTCGAGAGTAACATGAAAACCACAAACGAACGGAAAATCACTAAGGCGACTATGGATTCCCTCCATTTTTGAGACAATTAAAATGTCATTCTTTCCATCTAAAATATTAACATCAGACAATTTTACCGCCCCAGCGTCATCCAAAGAAGTAGGA
>SDBT01008625.1_pt1 | contig 16632 bp, 16 predicted proteins | sample 2277101 | NCBI WGS metagenome assembly SDBT01 (sample SAMN10404973, study PRJNA504765) | marine sediment metagenome | isolation source: marine sediment core GS10_PC15, 103 cmbsf | place: Arctic Ocean: Southern Knipovich Ridge | collected 2010 | reverse complement strand
CCGAGGTCGATGACCTTTATGGTTCCGTTGGGGGCGACCAGAATGTTGTTCGGTTTCATGTCCGCGTGCACGAATCCCTGCGAGTTCATGTACGCCAGGGCTTCGGCGACGGGCATGAATATGCGGACTATGTCCGTCATGAGGGTAGGCCGCGCCTGCTGCACGGTCGTACCGGTGCAAAGTTCCATAATCAGATGGAGCTCCTTGACGGCGAACCAGCGTTTGACCCGACGGAGGCTGTGAATATGGCGCAGATTGGAATGGTTGAGCTGCGAGCCCACTTCGTATTCGTTCTCGGCCTGGGCGATGAACTTATCGTCGCTGCTCTGGCGTCTTACGACGCGCTTAAGCGCATAGTTCTCTCCGCTGGAGAGATCGCGAATCTGCCAAATTGTGCTGCGGGCGCCGCTACCGAGGAACTGCACAACCTGGTAGCCTGGCACCTCAAGCGTATGGGCGGCCGTCATCTTTCAGTCACTTCTGCTTTCCACATAAGCGGTATGAGGTATAGATGATAAAGTAATCTGCTTATTCTAGCAGCGCACGAGCTGTAGGTGAAACGTAAAAAACTGTATGGGCTGCGTTTTAGCAACTCGCCTCATTATCGTCTATCGGCTGGCTTAGACGCATTCATTTGCAGTTTGTTCCCATGCTTTACTATTGCCGAGGCAACCGGATATAATCCACGCCCCGTTTACCGGATGGACCCATGAATAAGAAAACGAAGAAAATACTGCTTCTGATCGTCAAACTTGCAATCGCCGTGGCGCTGCTATGCTGGGTGCTGCGGACCGTCGATTGGGCTCAATTCAGGGAGACGATCTCTCAGGCAAGCATTCCGATGATGCTTGTGGCGCTGCTGGGGTTCTTCCTGTCCTTGGTGACGATCGCCATTCGCCTGTGGTATTTGTTGCGTGTACAGGAGATACCGATAGGCCTGTGGGAGATAATCCGCCTGACATTCCTGGGCCAATTCTTCAATGCGGTCGTTCCGGGCACGGTCGGTGGTGATCTGGTCAAGGCCTTCTACGCAGCCAAGCATACGCCGCACAAGGGAGCGGCGCTGGTAACGGTATTCATCGACAGGCTGATGGGTCTGACAGAACTGGCGATGCTTGCTGGCGTAATGCTTTCAATGGTAGTTGCGACCCGCCAGATGGAATTTTCGCAACTTCACCGTGCAGCGATCGCATGTGTCGCAGCATTGGGTGCGGTCACCATGCTGATGGTTTTCCTGTTCTCACGCCGGTTCCGCCAGGTATTCGGGCTGGAAAAAGCCTACAGCAAGCTCTCCTTTGCCCATCATTTCGAATCGGCTGCAGCGGCAGCGCATAAATTTCGAAAGCACAAAAGTGCGTTGGTTGCCGCCCTTGGGATGTCGCTGGTGGCACATTCGCTGTGGATCGTCGGTGTGATCTTCATCGGCAAGGGATTGGGGATAGCGGCCCAGTGGCATCACTATTTCGTGTTCATTCCGCTGATCTACATTATCGGGGCGGTTCCGATCACTCCAGGTGCCGTAGGGTTGGTCGAATCGCTTTATGCGATGTTTTTCGTACCGGTGGTCATCGCTGCAAGCGGACTTACCGAGGGCGAGGTCGCAGCCCAGGTCATCGCACTGGCGCTGCTGGTGAGACTTTTTGATATCATCAGGGGCTTACCGGGCGTGATCGTGGTGATTACCGGAACCAAAATCCCAAAAACCGCCGCCATGGAAGCCGAACTCGATAGCGAATTGGAATCAGGGGTAGATTCGTCAAACTAGGTTTGTCATTCCAGGGAACTGACTGCTCCCGCGGTCAATAGTTAACGAATCGATTAAAGATACCCCGTACAATCAAAAAGCCCACGGATAGCGATTCGTGGGTTCGTTACTCAAGTAACTCTCATTTCACGCCGAAATCCAAACTAGGAAGATGTGTGAAGACTTCCCGTGATACTTTTGGATGGAAAGCCAATGCCAGTACTGCAAGAATTGGACACACCACAAATCAACGAAGTGATCGTGACGGCATGCGAGAAGTCTGTCCCGGCGATCATTACCGTTCCCAACGAGCTCAGCTGGAGCAATCTGCACACTCGCATTCTTGCCGTCCGCGACGCGCATGTGCTCCTGGAAATGCCTCCGATCGAATCCGGCAAGGCCCCGCACGAGTTCGTGCCCGCCGAGCGAATCGGCATAAGTTTCAAGCTGAGGCATCACAAGCACATTTTCGCCGGTACGGTCGTCGGCCAGGAGAGGTTGCCAGACGCCGACGGTGTAGATATGCCCGTGCTCGTCGTCGTCACCCCAAGCAGGATGCAGCGGCTGCAGCGGCGTGCGTTTATTCGCGTGGACGTTCCGCCGAACCGCATCGTTCGCGCATCGTTCTGGCTTGGCGGATTCGAAGCCGAACCGTCGGGAACGTCGGCCGAGCATCCGGTCTGGTCCGGCAGCGTGGTTAACTTCTCAGCCGGCGGATTCCAGCTTGCGACCAAAGCCAAGGCCATCGACGGTCTGGAAGTGGGCGACGCCGTAGGCGCCAGGCTGGTTTTCGGCACCGGTGGCGAAGCGGTCTTTGCCGATGCACAGGTTCGCCACGTGGACATTAACGGCGAGAGAGCCGACATAGGATTTCAATTCCTCGGCCTGACCGAAACGCCCGACGGCCGCATAGCGCTCCAGATGATCAGTGCGAAGGTCAGCGAATTCGGCCGCGGCGCGTCCAGACAAAACTAGATTCACTTAACATGCAGAATTCATAAGCCCGTGTCCCCCGGGGGTTGGACGCGGGTTTTTCTTACGCGCTTGTGGCGGCGGGGGCGAGGCAATATCATTCCCCCATGGCTAAGGCAAACAAGAAGGACAAATATTTCGCCGTCTGGGCGACTGCGTGGGGGCCCATAGGCGCCGTCGCCGGCGATGTGGGCCTGCGGCGTCTCGTGCTGCCGCATTACCAGCTCAAGGATCTCAACGAACTGCTCGCGTGGGACCACCCCAACGCGGCTGCCGACGAAGCGCCGTTCGCGGCGCTGATCGAACTCTCGCGAAATTATTTCACTACAGCCAGGGTGGACTTCAGCGATATCGCCTGCGACTTACCGGGCGCTACGTTCTCCGGCGAGGTCTACCGCGCGTGCAGGGAAATTCCCTACGGCGAGACGCTCAGCTACTCGCAACTGGCTACGAAGATCGGTAAGTACGATTCAGCCCGGGCAGTGGCGACCGCGATGAGCAAGAATCCGATTCCGCTGGTGGTTCCCTGCCATCGCGTGATCTACGCAGGCGGAGGTGCCGGCGGATTCAGTGCAGAGGGCGGCGTGGATCTCAAAACGAAAATGCTCTATATGGAACAGGGACAGTAATTTTCGATTGACGATTTTTGATTGGCGATTGAACGGCAACAGCAACGGCAGGGAGCGGGGACGCCAATCGTCAAGGGACTACTTTTTCGCCATGTGCTTCATCACGAACGCGATGGTATCCTGGATGTGCTCGTCCCAGTAGGCCCAATCATGCTCGCCGGGGTTCTCGGTGTACTCGTGCTTCAAGCCGATCTTGCTGAGATGCCCGTCGAATGCGCGGCTTGACTCGATCAGAAAGTCGTCCACGCCGCAGTCGAAGCGGATCGCCAGTTTCTTGTTGGTTTTCTTGAGCTTGCTCGCCAGGTGAAACACGTCGTTTTCTCTACGGGCGGCAGCTTCGGACAGCTCGTGGATATCGCGGTCAGCTATCTGGCGTTTCACGATCTCCGGCCTGGTGAAGTGGAATGCAGACGAGTGCGACGAAACGCAAGCGAACTTGCCCGGATGCTTCAGAGCGAGCATCATCGAACCGTACCCGCCCATCGAGAGGCCGGCGATAGCGCGGCCGCGCCTGGCGCGAATAGTGGGGAACAGCCGATCGACCGTTCCGATGACGTCCTTCATTATGTGATCTTCGTAGGCTAATCCGCCCGGGCGCGGGTCGTTGACGTAGAAGAACCGATGCGTCTGCGGCATGACGACGATGAGCTTTTTATCGCTCACGTATCGCGCGACGCTCGACCAGCGCAGCCATTCCCCGCAGCCGTCGCTCAGACCGTGCAGCAGATAGAGAACCGGGAACGGCCCGCGACCGGAATCGGGCACGATCACGTTCATGTGGTCCTGCAATTGAATGGAATCCGAGAAGAACTGCACGTTGCATACGGCCATTATTCGCCTTCCTTCGCTGTTTTGTTCAACTGCCTGCCGATGTACTCATAGGTTCTGTTGAGCGCGATTACAAGCTCCATCGGTTCGAGTTGCCCAAGCCTGCCGTCGTTGTATATCACGCGGTACTTATCGCGTTTGTTCCGCAGCAGCAGCGTGCAGAGCAGGACGTTGTCAGCAGGATCGCTCGCCCGCAATGCGGGGAAGTACAGCACATCCGGATTCGTCGCAAACGCCGCAAATTTTTCGATAGTCACCGGCACGTCATCGCGGCGATCGTCGTACATCGCAGCCGATTCTACCAGCTTCGCCTCGACCAGTTCGGCCAGCTTCATCGGCCTTTCGCCGTTTGCCGTTTCGTATTCGCCGATTGCCTTACCGACGGCCTGCATCTGCTCAGCCGATACCGCGTAGTTTTCGGCGAAACGCTTGCGATGCTCCAGAGCGGGCTGAACTACCTGCCAGTACAGCACCACCAGGCCGATGCCAATCAGGATAAGCAGCAATGCCGACGGCTTGCGTTTCTTCTTTACAGGGGGCTGGTCAGTCACGGTTTCAAACTCCTTCTCTCGGCGAGATAGTCGTTGGATTTCTGGATTTCTTCAAGCAGGGCTGGTGGGCTGAGGCGTTCGACGTGCGAATCGAGATGACCGATGTTGACGGCCTTTTGCTGGTGGTTCATGGGCAGTTCAAAGAGTGTGACCATAGTTCCTTTCGCATGTTTGTAATCTGCGCCGGCGATGTAGATGTAATCGCAATGGCCCGCGAGGTCGAAACTGTAATTTCCGTCCTCATCCACCAGTTCTTGCAGCCCCTCCGTGCCGGTGCTGGGACACACGAACAGACCTGGCGATTGTCCGGCGATTATCAGAGCTTCGAGATTCGGCGGGCAGACTTCACGGTGGCCGACTGCATACATCGCGATCCCCGTACCAATGTTCTTCATATTGCTGCCGCAGACTGCTCGGCTGGCGAGTTCCCTGGCCCGGCCACCGGGAATGACACATGGGGTTACAAATATCACAAACACCACGACTGTAGCGAGGATCGTCAACAGCATGGGCAGGGAACTTGGCGGCGGAATCACGCCATGCGATTGCTTACTGGTTTGTTTCTCTAGGTTCTGCCCCTCGTAACTCATGATGCATTCAGGATAACCGCGTGGGAGGCTTTTGCCAATGCACAATTGGCTCGGGCGGAGCAATCTGGTATCCTTTGCAGGCTTATGATGATAGTAGGGCGTGTCCCGATGTATCGGGATTGCACGCGGGTGACGCTAAGGAGAAACAATGTCTCACAATGTAGTGCATAACGTAGTTCAAAAGATTCTCGCCGGACATATTATCGACGGCGAGCTTAAAACCGGAACCGAAATCGGCATCCGCATCGACCAGACGCTGACCCAGGACGCGACGGGTACGACTGCGTATCTGCTGTTCGAAGCTATCGGCATACCGCGAGTGAAGACGGAAATCTCGGTCAGCTACGTCGATCACAATATGTCCCAGTTCGGGCCCGAGAATCACAACGATCACCTTTATCTCCAGTCGATCGCCGCTCGCATCGGTGCGTATCACTCTCGGCCGGGTAACGGTATCTGTCACCAGGTTCATCTCGAACGTTTCGCCCGACCGGGTCGCACGCTGCTTGGCTCGGACAGCCACACGCCCACCAGTGGTGGAATGGGCATGCTCGCAATTGGCGCAGGCGGCCTGGACGTAGCGGTCGCCATGGGCGGCGGGGCGTTTTACACTACCTGCCCGAAGGTGATCGGCGTGGAGCTCACCGGCAAGTTGCCCGCGTGGGTAGCCGCCAAGGACATCATCCTGAAGCTGTTGAGCATATTGACGACTCAGGGCAACGTCGGCTGTGTGGTTGAGTATTTCGGCGATGGCGTGGCGTCGCTGCCGGTTCCCGCACGCGCCACCTGTACGAACATGGGCGCCGAACTGGGCGTTACATGCAGCGTGTTCCCGTCAGATGCGCTTACCGAGCAGTTTCTGGCCGCCCAGGGGCGCGGCGATCAGTTCGCACACCTCCAAGCCGACGCCGATGCGACGTACGACCTCATCACAAAGCGCCTGCACGCCAAGGACGACGTAACTACGATAGCCAATATCCAGACACACGGCGTGAACGTCGCGGTATCCCCGCCGGACGACGACGGATTCGTCGAAGTGAGTTTCGATCACGTTCGTATCGACCTGTCCGAGCTTGAACCGCTGGCGGCAGGCTCGCCAAGCCCCGATAATATTATTCCCGTGGGCAAGATCGTCGGTAAGGAAGTGGCGCAGGTCCTGATCGGCTCGTGCACGAATTCGAGCTACCAGGATCTGATGCTGTGCGCCAACGCCCTGAAGGGCAAGACGGTTCACCCCAACGTGGAACTCGGGATCGCACCGGGCAGCCGCCAGGTGCTGACAATGCTCGCCGCCAACGGAACGCTAGCCGAGTTCGTTCGCGCAGGGGCGCGGATACTCGAAAGCTCGTGCGGACCTTGCATCGGCCAGGGCTTCTCGCCGGCAGAGGGCACGGTCAGCCTGCGAACGTTCAACCGCAACTTCGCCGGGCGAAGCGGAACGGTGGGCGATCAGGTGTATCTCGTATCGCCCGAGACTGCAATCGTAGCTGCAATCACCGGCCACGTTGCAGACCCGCGCGATCTGGAGTCGCTCGGAGTGAAGCACGAGGTCATCGCCATGCCCGAGCAGTTCATGGTGGACGACGACATGATCGTCACGCCCGTGCCCGTAGACAAGGCAACCGAAATCGAAATCGTGCGTGGTTCGACGATTGTTAAACCGCCCGCCGGCGACGTGCTGAGCGATACGCTCGACGGATGCGCGGTCGCCAAGGTCGGCGATAAGATTACGACCGATCATATCATGCCCGCAGGTTCGCTGCTGAAGTACCGCTCGAACGTGCCGCAATATGCGAAGTTCGTATTCGACTGCTTCAACGCAGAGGGCGAGCCAAGTTTCGCCGATCGCGCACAGGCTGCACAAAGCGCGGGCAAGGCGGGCATCATCGTAGCCGGTGACAGCTACGGGCAAGGGTCTTCCCGCGAACACGCCGCACTCTGCCCGATGTACCTGGGCATCCGCTCGGTTATCGCCAAGACTATCGAACGTATCCACCAGGCGAACCTCGTGAACTTCGCCATACTTCCGCTGACGTTCTGCGACGCGGGCGATTACGATAAGATCGACCAGGGCGACGAACTGGTGATAGCAGGCGTGACCGATGCGATAGCCTCGGCTGAGACCATCACCGTTCGCAACGCGACCAAGGATTTCGAGTTCGAATGCAACGTGCAACTGGCGCCGCGACAGCGAGAGATACTCTCTGCCGGCGGACTGCTGAACTACACCAGGCAGACGGCTAAGTGATCCGATGGGTCAGTCACCTGATGACATCATCGGCCGGGTCGTCTCGGTGTTCGGAGCGAACGATCCCACCTCCGGCGAGCAGGCATACGACACAGCGTTCGCCGTTGGGCGGGTGCTGGGCGAGCTGGGGTATGCAATCGCCAACGGCGGATACGGCGGGACGATGGAAGCTTCGGCAGCCGGTGCCAAGTCGGCCGGCGGATCGACGATAGGCGTGACGTGCAGCGTCTGGTCGTCCCAGCCGAACGAGTATATCGATCAGACAATAGTTACCGACAAACTGGCCGACCGCCTGGCCAAGCTGATAGAACTCGGCGACGGCGGGTATGTAGTTCTGCCCGGAGCAACAGGCACGCTGGTGGAACTTGCATGGGTGTGGGAACTGGCCTGCAAAGGTTTTTTGCATGGCGATGAAATGATCAGGCCCGGCGGCGAGACTCAGGGCAAGCCTGGCGATGCTGAATCCATCGGCGGCGCTCAGGGCAGGCCCATCGTGTGTGTGGGCGAATTTTGGCGGCCTCTTGTGGAGATGATGGCCGTCGCCAGACCCGCCAGTTCCGATTGCATAGCGCTGGTGAACACGCCGGAAAAGATCGCCGAGCACTTCGCATGCTTGTAGTCCCGGCGGAGTTGATGTTAACATGGTGCCTGCATTAGCGGCGGTTCGGCGAACCGTCATTAGCTCAAGGTGAGACAATAGCAAAGTCACTGGTACATCTTGCAATGTTGACGCTCCTGGCTGCCTGCGCTGCCGGAGGGGAGTCCGTCCTGGCTGGACCGGCTGGACAGGAACCTCTCGCTCAAACCAAGCCCACGCCTCAGCCCGGCCCGACCGCCGCGCTCGATTTCGGCAGGCTGCTGCTGGAACGTCCGCCCGTGCCCCTGACCATTGCCAGAGACGCCAAGCCCCAGGCCAAGGCCCGCAAACTTCCGCGCGACGGCAGTATCATCGAAGATCGAAAATGCCGCATCGTCTATCACCCCGAGACCGGCTGGTATCTCCTAAAGTTCATGGACGCAATCGAAGGCGGCGACAATTTTTCGCGTTGGGTTCTCCAGAGCGAGACGCTCGCGGCGATCAAGCCGCGCATCGATTCCGGCGACGGAGAGTTTCGCGTCATCAAGGGCGAGACGACGGTCTACAGAAAACGGCTGTTCATTCTGCTTCGGGAGGTCTCCTCTCTGAAGCCGCCGGCCCAAGCCGCCCAACCTGTGCCGTCGGCCCAATCTGCGCCTCCTACCAAAAAACCGGGCCAAACCGGGCCATCTGAGGCAGCGGCGACAATGCCCGGCAACAGCGGGGGCTCGCCGGACGACATTCTGGCCGAAATGGCACGACGCAGGCCGTCCAAACCCGTTGCACAGCCCGAACCGCGCACCGAGAGTCTGCGGATTGCCGACTCGGTTTCACCCGCTCGTGGCGCACAACTTTCCGCTCGGCGCGGCGAGATGGTGGTCAACAGGCTCGTCACGATAGTGCCCTCGCAGGATGGCGAATGGATGGAGGCGAGGTTCGTCTCGGACAACACCCTGCGCGAACAGCCCATCCGCCTGCTACCGTGCATGGCGCTGGAGATCGCCGAACGCCTCGATGCCGCCAAGTCGCGGCGCGTCGTGAAGTTCCGCATCAGCGGCTGGACTACCATGTACGAGGGGCGACGGTACATGCTGCTCCGCAAGGCGATGAAGGTTCCCCGCATCAGCCGGTTCTGACAATCACCGATTGAAACTCTCCGCCGCCTGCGTCACAATCACCGTCGATGCTTTCCGCATATCCATTGATGCTCCCTCTCGCCCAGAGGCTTTCGGTATAATTGGATGTGGAAGTATCACTAGCGATCCGCTGGGAGGCTGACGTAATGCCGGACGAAGTCGATACATCTAAAATGCACGATGCGATGCTGTGGGACGCACTTGACGCACGCCAGGTGCGCTGTAGCCTGTGCGGGCATGAGTGTCTCATCGCCGAGAGCAAGTTCGGGCTCTGTCGCGTACGCCAGAACGTAGCGGGTAAACTCAAGAGCCTGAGCTACTCCAACATCGTGGCGTTGAACGTCGATCCGATCGAGAAGAAGCCGCTCTTCCATTTTCTGCCCGGAACGCGAAGCCTTTCGGTGGCGGCTGCGGGTTGCAATTTTCAGTGCGAGTTCTGCCAGAATTGGCAGATATCGCAATCGCCGCGTACGGGCAGCGTCGAGCGTGGCAGGGCGGTCAGTCCCGCAGCCATCGTTGCCGCTGCCATGGAATACGAGTGTGCGTCGATCAGCTACACGTATACCGAGCCGACGATATTTTTCGAGCTGGCCTACGATACCGCCAAGCTCGCCCACCACCGCAGGCTGAAGAATTGCTTCGTCTCCAACGGATATCTCACACCGCTGGCTGTCGATACCATCGCTCCGTATCTCGACGCGATCAACGTCGATCTCAAGGCGTTTCGCGACAAGACCTATCGCGATATCATGAAGGCGCGTCTCAAGCCTGTGCTCACCTGCCTCAAGGCGATCAAGGCCGCGGGCATCTGGCTGGAAGTTACCACGCTGGTCGTGCCTGGCATGAACGATTCGCGCGAGGAACTCTCGGACATAGCTAACTTCATCGCTTCCGAACTCGGCTGCGAAGTACCCTGGCACGTAAGCAGATTCCATGGCGATCACGAGATGATCGATACGCCGTCCACGCCGCTGGCTGCTCTGGAACTGGCCTGCGAACTGGGTAGCAGCGCCGGGCTGAACTACGTCTATTGCGGCAATGTAGCCGGGCAAGCCGACGAGCGAACATACTGTCCCGCCTGCGGTGCTGTGGTCATCGAGCGTCACGGATTCAGCGTTGGCGCGATCGATATCGTCAATGGAAAATGTCGTCACTGCGGGTACGATATGGAAGGCGTCTGGGCGTAACCGTCCACCGGCAGGGGGCACCCGGATTCAGCGCAGTAAAAGCCCGCAGACAGCTATCTGCGGGCTTTTCATTGTCGTGAGAATCGAACTGACGTCCGACTATTTCTTCTTGCGTCGGTTACGGCGCTCGCGGCGCTTCTTGGAACCGATTTTTCTTCTGCGTCTTGGCTTACCCATCAAATACCTCTTGTGTGAAACTCGAAATCACAATTCATGTTAATTATGCAAGCGGGGTATAATACGCGCTAAGCCTCAACTTGGCAAATCAAAAAACGTAATTCATCCGACACTCCAAATCGCCCGGCCAATCTGGTAAAATTTTCTACTCACTTGACATTCAAATGCTTACGGGAGATTACCGATGACTGAACGCATCAGCACCCGCACGTTACTGTGCATGATCGCTATCCTTGTCGTCGCCCAGCTTTCCGCCTTCGCCGAACCGCCAGCTGCCAAGGTCAAATGGCAGGGCCTCGGCATGTCAGGCCGCGGGGGCATGTCCGATCTTGCGATGAGCCCAGCCGATCCGAATGTGATGATGATCGGCTGCGATATGTCCGGCAGCTATATTTCGCGCGACAGTGGGCAAAGCTGGGGGATGATCCACTATTCGCAGATTCATTCGACCCTCGGTGCCAAGCCCGCATTCCACCCGACCGATCCGAACATCATTTTCGCCAGCCAGCGGAACACTCCCCTGAAGGTCTCACGCGACGGTGGAAGAACGTGGAAGCAGATCGTCGGCGGTCCGAAATTCTCTTCCGGCCAGATCGTCATCGATCCTTCAAATCCGCAGCGGATCATCTGTGGTAGCAGGAAGAAATTCTCCGTCTCGCTCGATGGCGGGGCTGCATGGACGCATCGCAAGGCTCCGGGCGGAAATCCGATTGGCTTCCATTTCGATCAGACCGATCCGAATGTGATTTTCGCCGGAACCGAGCAGGGCGTGTATCGCTCGGACGACGGTGGGGCTACGTGGGCGAAAAAAGCTGCGGGTCTGCTCGATCGCCGCGCAACCGCATTCGCCGCTGGCTCCAACGCAAAGACAGGCCAGGTCGTTCTCTATTGCGCGTTGGCTACCGAAGTGGTGGAGGGCAAGTTCACCGGCGGAATATACAAATCATTCGATAAGGGTCAAACTTGGACCTCGGCGATGGGCGATGGAATAAGCAAGAACACCAAGGCAGCCGACCAGTGGGCGATGGGCGACACTCCGCGATTCGATCAGCTCCTTACGACCAATGCCTACCCGCGCATCGTCTACGCAGCCAACACCAATACCGGAGTATTCCCACCGAACCACGCAACGATTTATCGCTCGCCCGACGCCGGAGATAACTGGGCTGCCACGTTCTACCCCGACCCGCGATTCAAGAAGTTCAACGTCGAGGTCTCGGCCGAAGTGGAAGCAGACGGAATGTACTACCAGAATTCATGGGAGGGCGCCGATATCTGTGCGAGCGACCCGAACCGCGTCACCGTCACCACGGCCGGCTCGGTATACCTGACCACCAACGGCGGAAGGAACTGGGATTGCATCCATATGAGCAAGAAGCCCGGCTCCACTCAGCGAGAGTGGATCGGCAGCGGCCTGTATATCACTGGGGTCTGGAACTACTACATCGATCCGCATGATCCGAAGCGCCATTACATCGCATACACCGATCTCGGATTCGTCCGCTCGCTCGATGCGGGGCGGAGTTGGATATGGTGGAAGCCCGGCCATCGCGTTCCGTGGCGGAACACGTGCTATGAACTTCTCTTCGAGCCCACCCAGCCGGGAAAAATGTGGGGTGCGTTCTCGGCGACCCACGATATTCCGAATTCCAACATCGTGACGCACAACCACAAGGAAGACCTGCCGGGCGGAATTGCTCTCAGTAAAGACTTCGGCGAGAACTGGGATTACCAGTCCGTCGGCAAGGGCCTGCCCGCCATGCCGATAGTTTCGATCATCATGGACCCGAACAGCCTGCCCGGCAAACGCACGCTGTACGCCAGTGTGTATCACCACGGCGTGTATAAATCGACCGACGACGGTGTGACGTGGGTCAAGAAGTCGGCTGGCCTTGGCGGGCCGAATAACAACCAGGCCTGCAAGCTCGTTCTGCACAAAGACGGTACGCTGTTTGTCGTGCTGACCGGCAGGATGACCAAACGCCGCGGCGAGTTTATTTACCCCGGGCCTGGGCTGTACCGCTCGAGAGACGGTGCCGAAAGCTGGCAGCTTCTCACCGGCGATCTTGAACTGCACTGGCCGAAGGATTTCTCCGTGGATGCAGACGACAGTAACGAGATATATCTCGGTGCGTCCAACGCCCGTGTGAAAAATGCATCCGGGGCTTTTGTGACTTTGCAGCAAAGCGGCCTGTACCGCACCCGCGACGGCGGAGGCACGTGGACCAAGCTAGCCACCAAAGGCCCGCAGACGTTCGGTGGATATCAACATCCGAATCGCGAGGGGTGGATCTATATGACGCTCACCGAAAGCGCACCCGGTGCGGGCTTGTGGCTGAGCAAGGATGACGGTAAGACTTGGAAGGCAATGACCGGCCTGCCGTTCAAAAACGCAATGCGTGTGCAATTCCTCGAAGGCGACGATGTAATTCACGTCGGCACGTTCGGCGGAAGCGTATGGCGCGGCCCTGCGAGTGAGGATTAGTCCACGGACATGTCCCGGCGCGCCGGGACACGCGGAAAGTATATAAGGGACATTGATGAACGATTGTGAGAAATTACGTGCGAGGTTGCGGCTGCACTTGGCGGATGGTGTAGGTGCTATTCTTCACGGCCGGCTTGTAGAGAGGTTCGGCGGGGCGGTTGAAGCCGTCGCTGCCGGCAAGAGCGGCTGGAAGAGCGTGGATGGTATAGGCCCAAAGACCGCAGATGCCATCGGCGATGTAACCGATCAGCAGGTGGACGAAGAAATCGAGATCGCCGCCTCAGCCGGCGTGCAAATTATCGCCGAAGACGACGCTGACTATCCGCCTGCGCTTAAGATCCTCGACGGCAGGCCCGCAGTCATTTACGTTCGCGGCCAGTTGCAGCAGGAAGACGCGATTGCTATCGGTGTGGTCGGTTCGCGCAGGTGCACGCATTACGGGATGGAGCAATCCGAGCGATTCGGCGAACTTCTCGGCCAGGCTGGGTTCACGGTGGTTTCGGGCGGGGCGCGGGGCATAGACACAGCCGCCCATCGCGGCTCGTTGCGGGCGGGCGGGCGAACTATCGCGGTCATGGGCTGCGGACTTTCCACGCATTACCCTTCCGAGAACAAAGAACTCTTCGAGCAGATCGTAGCGGACGGCCACGGTGCGTTGATTTCCGAACTGCCAATGCGGACGGCTGTGCTTGCGGGCAACTTCCCGACGCGCAATCGGATAATCTCCGGGCTTTCGCTGGGCGTGCTTGTGGTGGAGGCTGCTCAGCGGTCCGGGGCGTTGATAACCGCCCGCGAAGCTGCCGAGCAGGGCAAGCTGGTCTTCGCGCTTCCGGGCCCGATCTCGTCGCCGATGAGCAGGGGCACGAACGCCCTGATCCGCGACGGAGTGATACTCGCCCAGTCCATGGAAGATATCGTCGAGCATCTCGGTGACGTCGGTGCGACGATGGTGCCCGAGGACGAGCCAGGCGAGTTTGCCATGCCTCACGGCCTGACCGAAGACGAGGAGCAGTTGCTAACCGCCCTGGACGGTGGCGGGCTGAGCGTGGACGCTCTTGTGATGCAGACGAACATCCAAAGCGCAAATGTGGTCGCGAGCATGACCATGCTGGTGCTAAAGGGCCACGTCACCCAGCACCCAGGCAACGAATTCGCACTGCGAACAAAGGCTTAATTGGGGGTGGCACCGCAGGCCTGTTTCAAACATCTCGCGCGTTCGCACTCTCATACAGCCCGGCGATGACGGCCAGGCTCGCCAGTTGCTTCCGCTCCAAACGCGGGAACAGTTCGCCAAGCCGCCCGACGTCTTTGGTGATTGTTTCGTGCTTGAAGGCCTTCTCAGACAGCGCAGCGTCAATGTATCCGCCGCTGCCTGCCCATATCAGTTGTAGAATCAAGGCGGTTATTTCGTCGTCTGTCGTCATAGCGTCGGCCCTTTCGCTTTTGTAGGCAATGGTCCGCGCGCAAAAAAAGCGGGGTCCAATGTCCGGCGGAATTCCCGCGATTGCACGCCCGCAAGAGCGCTTACGTCACGGTTCATCCGCCGGGCACCGGACCCCGCATAATATGCGCGGAGCCGGCCCCGACGGTACTTTCATCGCCCTGACGTAATAATTCCCGGCCGAAGCTGGGCTTGCGGGTTGCAATCAGGACGACAATGAACATTCATCGGTTATTCGATTGTCTGTGCGTATTCGATTGTCTGTTCGTGCTGAGCGTTAGCACTACCCTGAAGGGTAGGTGGCACCCATTTGGAGCGGTGCTTTAGAACTGATGCAAAAAGCGGGTGTCCGATTCGAACAGCAGGCGGATGTCGGGGATGTTGTACTTGCGCATTACCATCCGCTCGATACCGAGCCCGAAGGCGAAACCGGTGTACTTCTCGTTATCGTAACCGACCGCTTCGAGCACGTTGGGATCGACCATGCCGCACCCGCCGAGTTCCACCCAATACGTCGATCCGTCTTCGTTGTGGAATTCGAGGTCCACTTCGGCAGAAGGTTCGGTGAACGGGAAGAAGCTCGGGCGGAAACGCGTGTTGACGTCCGAACCGAAGTAGGCTTTGCAGAACTGATCGACGGTGGTTTTGAGGTCGGCCATCGTCACGCCCTGATCGACGTAGAGGCCTTCGACCTGGTTGAACATGAAATAGTGCGTGGCGTCGACCGTATCGGGCCGGTACACGCGCCCTGGCGAAATAATGCGGACCGGCGGTTCGTGCGATTCCATGTAGCGAATCTGCACGGTGGAGGTCTGCGAGCGGAGCATCGTCGTATCGTCGATGTAAAAATTATCGAGCGGATCGCGCGCCGGGTGCGAGGCGGGAATATTCAGCGCTTCGAAGTTGTGATGCTCGTCTTCGACTTCCGGGCCGGTCGCTACGACGAAACCCATCCGCCCGAAGATTTCGCAGATGTCGTTGACGGTCTGCGTGATGACGTGCAGATGTCCGATTCGCGGCTTTTCGCCTGGCAGGGTCACGTCGATTGCAGGCCCGGCTGACTTGGTCGTAGAGACTTCGCCCAGGCGAGCATCGTAGGTGGTTTGCAGTGCTTTCTTAAGCAGGTTGGCGGCCTTGCCGGCGGCGGGCTTCTCTTCCTTGGGCAGTTGCTTGAGGCGGTCCATCGCGTCTTTGACCGCGCCCTTCGAGCCGATGTATCTGATGCGCCACGCTTCGAGGTCGTCGCCTGTGCGCACCTCGGCTAGTTCTACCCTGGCGGTGTTCTGAAGTTGCTGAAGTTCCTTGAGCAGCGACATAGTTGCGTTCCCGTTTCGCTAAGTGCTCTGGCTCTGGCAAAAGCAGCGGCTGGTCTACGCAGGTTTTTATCGGCTACTTGGCGGCGGCCTTTTCACCCAAACCTGCAGCTTCGATAATCGCGTCAAAGGCGGCCGGGTCGCTTACTGCTATTTCGGCGAGCATCTTGCGGTTGACATCGATATCGGTTTCGGTCAGGGCATACATAAACTGGCTGTAGTTGAAGCCTCGCTGCTTGCATGCCGCCGAGATGCGGGTGATCCAGAGACGGCGGAACTCGCGTTTGCGGCGTTTGCGGTCGCGGGTTGCGTTAACGCCTGCGCGGAATACCGACTGCATGGCGGTGCGGTAGCGGCGGGACATTGCTCCATGATAACCGCGGGCGGCTCGGAGGACTCTTTTGTGCTTGCGGTGACGGGCTGCACCTTTGCGTACGCGTGGCATGATGTACTTCCTTTCGTTCGGGCCGGTGGACTCTCGCTCAAAGGCGAGATGTTTTGAAGCCTGACGCCTAAGCGCCAAACCGCCCCAATGGGCACCCACATGGGCCAACCTGGTTTTGTCTGTCTCTAGCTCAGTCCGAGCAGTCTGCGAGCGGTCTTGGCGAAGCCTTTGGCAATCTGGCTGTCTTTGCGGAAGCGACGTTTACGCGACTGGCTCTTTACGGACTTGAGATGGCCCGTGCCCGGTGTGCGGCGCATCAACTTGCCTGTGCCGGTGACCTTGATTCGCTTGGCTGCTGCTTTGTTTGTC
>SDBT01008624.1_pt1 | contig 16632 bp, 11 predicted proteins | sample 2277101 | NCBI WGS metagenome assembly SDBT01 (sample SAMN10404973, study PRJNA504765) | marine sediment metagenome | isolation source: marine sediment core GS10_PC15, 103 cmbsf | place: Arctic Ocean: Southern Knipovich Ridge | collected 2010 | reverse complement strand
GCTGCTGACGATGGCGCTTAATGGAACAATGACAGATAGGACTAGAAAGACTAATTGGCTAGTATTTATAGTCACTGTCCTTCTAATTGTAGCTGTCATCCCATTGTCTAAATGGGGTTCGGATGTTGCATTGACCACATATTCAGATTTGATGAAGAATGTTTACATCTATGTGGCTGGGTTGACTGTACTAGGTGTCAATGCTTCTAAGACTGCACAACGAGCAAAGGCCGGAAATCCTACAGAACCGGCTGATGGGTAGAATGCTCAACTATGGGATCGGTCTGGTAGCGATAATCTTCCTCACCGGGTATGGCTTTGAAAGCTGTGCTTCTAATCGTTACCAGGCCGAATCTATAGAACAACGAAGGGTAGCTGATAGTTTGGGAGCAGAGATGTCAGCCGAACGACTTAGATTGGAGGGCTATAGTGTTCTCATTCAAGAAAACTCGCCCGAATCACTCTTGGCCGCTCTTGACAGCATTCCGTTACTTAGGGACGAGTTGGCGTCTGCCCATATCAATATTACTTCTCTTAGCTCTATTAGTATACATGCAGATGGCGAGATAGAGCAGGTTGTAGATACTGTTATAGTATTTGCAGACAATGATTCTATTGCCCGCGTTCAGGTTGAGGATTCGGTATTGGTGGCGAACATATCTTTTGAGTATGTCCCAAAGCTGTTCGGACTCGAATATCTACTGAAACCTCAGAAAATTGATATCATACAAGGGATTACCGGGGACAACCGTCTTTGGACCTCTGTATCGAGTCCTCACCTGGAAGTGGTAATAGACACAGTATTTGCAGATATACCACAACCAATGGTTATAAAGAAGAATAGTCTCAAGACCAGAGTGGCAGACTTTCTTTTGGGTGCCGCAACTGGATTAGTCCTCTCAGCCGTAATACCAAATGCCTAATGGTGAAGCGAAAACAATAACCCAAGCATCTGCATTTAAGATTGGGATAATGATCTTTGCTGCCGGTGCTGTGGTGAGTGAGTTTCGTATTATGCAGAGAGATAATGTTGTAGCTGCAACCAGAGCGGATAAGAGATATGAGAGACAACAAGTGTTGATTGAAGAAATCCAAGATGAAGTACACGGATTGATTAGGTGTGAGCCATGAAAACTAGAATCTCTTTCGGCTTTTCAATATTACTGGCTACAGTCGTAGTAATCCCGGCTGCTTTATCTGAGTTGGCTCCAGTCACAAAGATTCGTGGTCCTGTACCGGCAACGGGCATTCCGGCTTTGCATCGTAGACCGATCAAAGTTGTTAGGACAGTTGTACCTGTAGCTCCTGTTGCACCGGGTAACCCTGTAGTAGTCGGTGATACTGTAGCTGTGTATCCTGGCTGTAAGGGACCTGGATGTTTGGCCCTAGAACGTACACGCGACTCGGTTCATGTTGGTGGGGATGGTATTGCTGACAATGGTGATGATTGGGAAGTAAAGGTTTGGCGGATCACGGTCTGTTCCCAAGTGGGGGATGATCTCGATGCTCCTGGCACGGTAAACGCGACCTTCGATTCGTTGAACCTTTCAGCCTATCAATCTGGCTACTACAACGTTGTGCTTTTGCAGACTGATGGAGCCTGTGAAGCTGATCTGTATGAGAATGACCGGATGAACAACGTTTACTTCGCTGGACAAACAGTTAGGAACGAAGAAGGCACATCTTGGTTCGGTGCAACCTGGCGTGTGGAAAACCCGAACACTGCTGATGTGATGTTTAGGTACCTTCGCAATCGTGGTTTGGCTAACCAAGGTATTGCGATGCACGAAGGTAAGAGGCTCTTGTTCGACCACATATCATCTAGTTGGGTCGCTAATGGTGGAGGCCAAGCGAACATTAAACTCGGTGGGGCCGATTTTGATACAATCCGACATGGTTCAGTCAATTGGAGTCTTGTCTTTGAGCCTCGGAAAAACAACCCCACGAACCTGACAATAGGGAACGGGCCGCGAGATGCGCCGGGTGCCAGTAAGGTGGGGTTTATTCGCAACACGATTCTGGGGCATGGTCATAGGTGCCCCAACTTGTCTGCGGATACCATGCTTGTAACAAAAACGATTGCATACAATTGTTCTGCTCGTTGGGGTGTTATGGGCCCACAGTTTCAGGCCACAATCTACGGATATGCAGTTTGGGCCGGAGATGGTAGTCGAGGAGCAGGTGGTAACTTTGATCGCCCTATGGCTGTCAACCATGGTTGTGGTGAGCCACTGAGTGGTACGGTTGGCCCACCGTTTGGGGATGATGTTTGTGAGAACGAGATGTACGTCAACAATTGGACCTATATCTACGACAAGTCCGGTGACACGATTTGGAATGAAACCAACCCGGACCTTATATGGCGTGGGCCAGATAGTTTGATTGTATGTCGGCAAGCTGGACCGCAAGATGGTACCATGTTGCCTGATTGGAGTTGCCCTGCCCAGGGTGATACAGTTGCAATCTCTAACAAAAAGGCTAGTCCCCACACTCCAACTGACTTTGACATTCCAGATTACTTCTGGCCTGACACTACAGGATATGCAGATACTACACAAATCATTGCCCAGCTAGATTCTGCTGGTGCAGCATTTAGATTGACTTGTGCTGGAAGATTCGTTCCTGCACGAGACATGGTTGACACAATCATGGTCAATAACTTTCTGCGGGATATCAGGGGAACAACGCCAGTAGGACATGGAGTGAGTGATACAGTTGGGGCTTTTCACCTGACATACTCTATAGGGTCGTTTGGTGGTGTTTCCATTGCTGATGATCTTGCAGATACAGTGACGCTGCAAGTATCTCTGAGTGGTACTCATAAGTACGTTGGTCCAGACACTTCGCTGGCACTACCTGATTGTTTAGATACTGACGATGATGGAATGCCTGATATTTGGGAGTCCACGAATCGGTTGGATTTGAATGATGCTTCAGACAATGCCGAAGATCCAGACGGAGATTGGTATCTAAACATTGAGGAATATCTGAATGGAACGAATCCCCAGGTTTACACCAGTGCCGTGGATGGTTTTGAGGATGGCCCACCATCAACAATTCCAGCATTTCCAGGTGCTGTAGGTTACGGAGCAACGTCACTAAACAGTTGTCGAGATAGTGTGAGTTTGGGCTCATATGAAGTTAAGGTGTGGAAGGTTTCAAGTTTACACGGATTTGAAGCTAATGGTAGTTGGTACACAGTCTTAAAGGATAGTCTTCAGGCTGGTGCTTACAACATTGTCATTGCTGACAGTGTAGGATTGATTGAGACTACAGGAGGAATGGGACCAACTGTTGGTATTCAGGTCAATTGTGTTTATGTAGCTATGCAGGCTGGTCCCGGTTTTCCGATGATTCAGTTGAATGACAGTACTATAGGCAGCAAACAGCTTCAGATTGGTAATGGCAGTACAAACAACTTAGAGGTTGCACAAATCGTCGTTCGCTATATGCAGTGGTGGAGAGATACCTGTACTGGTGGAGGTTCGCCGCCAAGTTGCGCGAATCACTCCAATATCGACCTTGTTGCAGATACGTTGATACTGGATCACATTACAATTCATAATGGATGGGACTCGAATATAGCAGTTTCGGCTGTGCGTAGTAATAGCATAACGGCAATTACTATATCGAGTGCGTTGTTCTCTAATGTAACTGGTGCGCAGACTAACTGTGAGAGTAGTGTCCACTTTAGTGGTGAGTCTGTTTCTTGGATTAGTTATGTGTCGAACCTAATGATGCTTCGGCACCGGATTCCCTGTAATGGAGGAACGTCAGATGTAGATACTGATTCTTCTTTTGCAATAGCAGCAATCAACAATGTGATCTTTGCTTGGCCCGGTCGAGGAGCTACTTGGAGTCATGGGCCGCATGGACAGGTAGATTATCGTCGTAACTTCTACAAGCCATTTGCTGGCCGTTCTGATGTGGACGACATCATTAAGTTCTTCGTTGCGATGGAAGATAATATCGACACAACGAACTGGTCAATACGTCAGATCGCCAATGTTATGGCAGGACAGCTTGACAGTATTAGTGATCCCGATTGGTGGGCTGATTGGAACTATTGGACGAGTGAAGCAAAGCTTGCTGGGGACACTATGGGTCACGTTGCTGATAGTGATCTTCCGACACCGTTCTTTGATTATCTTGAGACTACTGCCTGGGATGCAGAAGATAAGATTCTTGGGAATCGTAGAGTAGGTCAAGACAGTGTGTTGTCATGTGGTGGAACTTGGGTATTGGCGCAAGGATACTTTGATTCTCTTTATATCAATGCAGCTAGAGATTCTAGCATGACTTTGATTTCTAACAGTGCACCGAATATACCACATCGGATTAAAGAACATCCCGATGGTGATTGGCCTAGAGGTAAAGTTACATATGCTGCTGGTTGTACTGACACGGACGATGATGGATTTCCAGATGACTACGAAAACAATCTAACGGGCAGTACTACATCTTGGGGTCCGATTGATTCGATAGGTGCTAGTGGTGCATTGTTGTTTGAGTCCTATGTCAATGGTGTCCATCCAGATAGTAATTATGTTTCTACTTATGAACGGCTTGATGCTAGATATGATGGTTCGATGTCTGGTGGTGCTCCTCCTGCCCCAACTACGACCTATCATGACTCTATCTACATCTATAGAGCACCAGCAATAGCTAATGACATTGTTTGTCTTGATGGGTTAGGGAATGCTGTTGCTTGTCCGACTGTGGATACCATTGTTGCTAGGACTTGGAATACGGACTCTATTCCGTTTGGTGGGGTAGGTAGAGCTTGTTGGGCAGATGGAGATACTGTTAGGTACTTCGTAAGTAGGTCAGCATTGGCTGGGGGTAACCTAATGGACTCCCTGGCATATGATACTCTTAATACGATTATCTCACAGGCACAGTGTGATACTGCTGGTGTAAAATCTTTCCCAATTCCTAACTAATGGCTACTTACTTCATCGACCCAACCACGGGTGATGACAGCGATACCGGGCTGACTGAGGCGTTGGCATGGGAAACATTAGACAACATTGATGATGGACACCTAAATCCTTTCGATGTCGTCCAGCTTAAGGCAGGTGAGGTATTCAAACAACAACTTAAACTGTCAACAGGGGGAGGGTTCGGTACAGACGATATCCGTATTGGTAGGTATGGAACAGGTGCGAACCCCATTGTCGATCCCAGTTGTCTACTATCCGATGGATCGAAGTACAAGTTCACACTATCTGGGTCAGGGACGAACGAGTATCACGTTGAGGACATTGGTGGTGGCGATCCCAATTTGAGTGATGCCAGTGGTGCCTGGCTTGATGATCTATTGATGGTGAAAGCTACAATAGGATCGCTTGCAGACCATGAGTGGGGTTGGGGTGACAACGATGGATTAGGCTACTCCACGTTTTACCTTAGAGACAATAGCGATGACCCGGATTCCACTGGCGTGACCGTGAACAAGTCCGACACCAATATAAACTTCCACCGTGCCTGCATCATCCATGGTGATTACGATAATCTGATTGTTGAGGACATTGAGTTCCGTTATGGTGAAGTTGGTGGACTCGTCTTCATTGATGAGGCTGCTACAGGTACGGGCGACAACGGTATCATTCGGAGATGTAAGGTCCATGGCCTCGCTAATGCCGTTGGTACAGGGATCGGTTCATTTGCGGCGAGCGGAGTCCGCAATAATTGGCTGATTGAAGACTGTGAAGTCTACGACATAAGTGGTAGTGGCATTGCGATGTCAACGGGGTCGGATGGTTGGACTATTCGGGGCAATACTGTATACGATGTGTGTTTGGGACCGGATTCGGACTTCACTGCTGGCATCAAGATGAATGTCAGCGATAATCACATCATTGAGAACAATGTGGTGCATGATGTTGGCACTAATGTTGGTGGACCGCAGGACTCTGGTGCTGGGATTTGGGGAGATCAAAGTACTGACAATCTGATCTTCCGATACAACACGGTCTACAACTTCCACTACCAAGGCATCAAGGTTGAGATCAGCGATGATTGTCAGGTCTATTACAACTTGGTTTATGATGAAGGTTCTCCTCATGCAACTGTTGCACATCCATTCCCAGCAGGTATCAATATAGGTCGTGGGGATGAAGATCGGAACCAGCGGAACAAGTGCTACAACAACACTGTCCACAACTGCCGAAACGGGATTTTTGTTAGTGGTTCATTCCCGCCCGAGGCTAACAACTGTAATGACAATGAAATCATCAACAACCGCGTAACAAATAGTTCTACTAGAGCCTTCTGGATCATTCGTGGTGGAGAGAATGATGGGACCTTCGGGGCCGGCAACATCTATGAGAACAATGTTCTTGAAGAAGTCACTGACTTTGTACGCTGGGGTGATAGTGGCCCTAATTATAGTACGATATCTGCTTGGGAGACAGCACAATCTGAAGCAATCAATCACCTGGATGGTGATGATACGGAATATACTGATGAGGCCAGTGACGATTACTCACTTAAGGCTGGTGCAGCAGGAATAGGCGCGGGCAAGGATGTTGGGCTGTCACTCGATATCCTGGGCAATGCTGTTCCTACCATCCCAACCATTGGAGCATATGAGTTTCTAAGTATTGCTCCATCTTCTTACACCGCTACTCTCAATGGTAGTAATGTAGATCATGCCTGGACCAATGAGGATGGAGATGTTTATAGGAAACAGGTACTACGTTGGGATCCTGGACAAGATCCAGAGGTTGATCCTGGTACTGATGAGGGAATCTTTAGTGCTGGTACTACGTCTGTATCGACTCCGGCTCCAACGGTTGGAGGTATATATCAGTACGCAATAGCTCTACTAAGTCTTACATCAGATGCTATTATTGCAGTTAGTTCTCTTGATTCTATTACAATTGCGGCTGTTTTGGAGCAAGAAGGCTATAGGTTTAGGAATGATGATGGAAGTGAGATTACTGCAACATGGATAGATACACAGGACCTAAATGTGGAATTGGCACCTGGTGAAAGTCTAAGACTTAGAATCCTTGTAAATGCTACTGATGATCCGGCCCCAAAGGGATTTAGGTTAGAGGGACAGAAGGTTGGTGATCCTACTTTTCGGAAGGTATTCATCATTCCATGACCAAGATCCTTATATACTATAGACCCGATAGCTTTGTATCTAAGTGGATTGGAGATCTTTCTAAGCCGGAAGACATTCCGTCTGTTGTTGATGTTCAGGCTGTGGTATATGAGAACCCAGAGGTAGGGTTTGTTAATGAGGTAAGTCCAGAAGGTTATTGGATCTATCGGGATGGTATATGGCATGGATGTGATCAGATGGGATTCTGGGGATATATACACAAGCCAGGTTTCCTACATATCCTTACTGGTTCTACAATGACTAGGGCTGATTGGCAGGCAGTAAGTAAGAGAGTACAGGATGAGAACTTCCTTACTAAGTCTGCCCATTTCAAGACGGAGATACCTAATCGTGGTTGACCGTTACGATGAACATGGGTTTAAGCTGCCACTTAACTGGCCTTCGGGAGCACCTATCTCGCGGGTTGTTCAGATATATCGGTCTATCCTTGCCCATAACTCTGATCCTGAGTTCAGGCAGGACCATTATCGCTTTGGTGATGATGATGGTAGTACAGAAGCTAATTATACACTTATTGGTACCGAAGACACTATACTTGTTTTGGTACAAGATGGTCTTGGTAACATTACTAAGATCCTCCGTATTAGTGTTGATGAGACACTAAACAACGCCGACCAGAATCAGACGGTCACGTTTAAGTGGCAGTTTAGAATTGATACTGGTGGTGGGTTTGGATCATGGGGTGATATTCTTACATCAGGTGGTTCAGAACCAGTACTAATTGTTAATGCGTCTTCCTTTGCTGACGATGCTGATACAACACTACGAAACACTGCAACATTCTCTATCAATGCAGATGCAGGAACTACCACTGAAGATGGTACACATAGTTCTACTTTGTGGGATAACCAGCGTACCAATGAATACGTTGCTGCAATTCAGTTTGTAGATGCGAATTTGGGTGGTGGTGATGCTCTACAATTTAGGATCCTTGAGTCTGATGGTACAGTCCTTGATGTCTATGATGTTATACCAGAAGTTACTTGGACTGTTCCTGATATTACTGAGTCGGTATCAGAGGGAGTAGATCTTTCTGATACAGCTACTAGTACTGTTGTTGCTGTTAATAGTGTTACTGATGGCTTAGATCTGTCTGATACACCAGTAGAAGCTGTTCCAGGGTTCCCTACTGATATTAGTGGGATTGAGCTTGGATTGGGTCAGAATCGTCATGGCCCGTTCAATTACGTGGGTACGGAGATAGAGGGGAACACAAACCACAACAACACCATTCAAAACGTCCTGAACTTCGGGTCAAATGGTACAGGTGCTGATAGGGATGGTGAGAAGTGGTCCGATAACTTTAGTCCAGGGTCAAATGTAACTGCTGTAAGTGCCAGAATGTCCATCTTCATGTCTACGGGATTGGAAACTGATTCCGTCAAGATCAGCATTTACGATGATGACTCGGGCGATCCTGGTTCAGAGATAGCCAGTGGGACATTCCCCGCAGCTCAGATCCCAAGTCATGGTTCGGGATTCACAACCCTTAGCACCCACCATGTAGCTCGTCAGTATTTCTTCGATACGCCAGTAGCCCTAACAGGATCTACTCCGTACCACATTGTAGTTGAGCGTACAGGATCGTTGGAAGCCTCACCTAACTGGCATATTGGGTTACGGTCACAAGCTGGTGGCAACGCAAAGAGACTTCGTAGCGGTGTTTGGACGGTAAACACTGGCGACGATGATATGTGGTTCCAGATTCTCGATGGTACTGAGAAGACGTATATCGTCGGTCGGGACGCTACGAATAAGAGTGAGCTTGCCGTCTATATGTCTGATGATGGTGGCGTAACTTTTAATGAACAGGATGGTGGAAACAATCCTGACCAGGAGCCGACCCAAGACCTTGAACTCATATCCGCAACAGATGAGGATAGCGACAAAAATCGTCTGGGATATTTGGCTTGCTTTGTTGGTTCTCAGGGAGGGTCAGGGGCGACAGCCAACTACGACTACCATCATCATGTTTACGACTTTGGATCTGATACTTGGAGAGGCATCGGAGCCAGCTCCGAAGATGTAGCGGTCAACACTGTCTCTGACGATGGTGTAGCATTAGAGGTTCGTGGGGACATAGCAGTCTGCCAAAATGGTCGTACCGTTGTGTTGTTTACTGGTGATCGTGAAGATGTTTCCGGCACCTTCTATGCTCGGACTTACGTCACCCACGCAATAGATCAGGCATCGTGGAGTACCCCAGTACTCATTCACGCGAGTGGATTGATCCAACACTCTGGATCGGCTCGAATAGTACCAGCCGATTTCAACCGTTTGATCTTCCTAGTATCGCAGTTGAACACCGATTTCGCTTGCGCGATGACTTGTTACAGGGGCACTGACAACACCCTACAAACTTTCCCATCCTTTGGTGAAACTTCGGTAGGTAGAACTGACCTCAAACGATCTATTTGGGGATCGGGTGTTACTTACGAGAGTGGTGGTGATAGAGTACTCCGTGCCCCATACACGGATGCCGATGGTCCTGGTTTCCAATTGAACTTGGGCACCATCGACATTGTTTCCGATACACTTGGCACGTTCGTCAAAGATACTGATGTTGGGGCTCCCGAGGATCTAGAAGAAAACGCCAACTTCAATCAGATCGCTGCCATGGTTGCCCACGGCACTGATTTGTATTTGGTGTGGTCTGCTAGTGCTGATGCTGATTTATTCCTGACAAAAAACCCAGACGATACCTCTTGGGAAACCATCTCACAACCGTTCAACATTACGACTGCCGACATTCAGCAACTCAGCGCCAACGTCTACGTTCGTGATGGTATAACCAGACTCGCAATTGTCGTCCTCGATGGATCTACAGTTAAGTACGATGAGTTTGATCTGGCTGATCCTGATATTACGGAAAGTGTTAGTGATGCAGTTGATCTAGCTGACACACCAATAGATACCATTACAGCAGTCAATGCTGAAACAGATGCAGTTGATTTGTCTGACACTGCTACTGTGGTTCCAGTAAAGCATGTTAGTGGATCTGATGGTTTGGATCTATCCGACACAGCTACGGCAGCAATTAAGAAGGCTGAAGCAGTCTCAGAAGGATTGGATCTTAGTGATACACCAATCAATAAGGTTGTATTCAGAGAGTCTGCATCGGATGGGTTGGATCTGTCTGATACACCAATTGACAAACCTATACTTAGGGAGACTGTTTCAGAAGGATTGGATCTAGCAGACACGGCTACTGATGCTAGAACAGTTCGTTTGGGCCGGCACGCAACACTATTCAAAGGTCCTGCTGGAATTGGACGATTGAGACTTGGTACAACTACCCCAACTACAGACCTAAAACATAGGGTTTATGTTGAACTAACCAATTCTGTTGGTATGGATCTTGCACTGTCTAATCAAGGTGATGATTCAGACAATCAGTATTCGTTTAGGTTCTATAGGGATGCTAACAATAATCTAGTATTCAAGTGGTCACCGGATGGTACACCTGGTGCAGAGATAACTGCTACTTCTACCATTGTCACACCCAATGATGTTGAGGGTTATGGGTTCGACATTGATGTAGATAATGGGGCTAGTGGTTATGATGTTCTGTTCTGGACCTTTGACGGATCGACTTGGACACAGCTAGGGTCTACTATTGTTGGTGGATCTACCACATCACTACATCAGTCTACTGATTTCTTCTTCCTTGGTAATAGCCCTTATTGGTCTGAGGAAGCTAGAGGCTTCTACTTTGGTCTGGAAGTCTTCTACTCATTAGGTGGTGGTACTGACCACAGTGCATTTTTCGATCCTACCTATTCTACAGATGTTCCAACATTTCGGAATTGGGTCTTTCCTGATGGTACAGTTGGGGCTATAGAGGGTTCTAAGGGAGTTAGTTGGGACGAATCCTTTATAATTGATGAGGTAGAGCTTAGTGACACTGCAACATCTAATGTTCCTGGTGGTCCCATTCAGGAAGCAGTTAGTGATGGGCTGGATCTCAGTGATACAGCAACTACCAAACTTGATGCCAAAGAGACTAGTTCAGACGGGTTGGACTTATCTGATACGGCTACAGCAAAGCCAATCAAGGCTGTCAGTGCTTCAGATGGGCTGGATCTAGCAGATACACCAATTGATGTTGCAACAATGGTGGAGTTGGTTAGTGATGTAGTAGACCTAGCGGACACTGCTACAGCCAGTGTTGTGGGTAGTGGTGTTATTCAAGAGTCTGTTTCTGATGGAATGGACCTAGTTGATACACCGAAACTTGATCCGTTTGTTATTGTTCAGTCAGGTAATATTGCAGCAAGTGGGGAAGATACTACAGTACAGTTGAATACTCCTGCCGGTAAGAGTACTGATGACTTTGATCCTGGCCGGATACAAGATGACGAGAATCCGACTGATAATGTAGATATTGGAAATGATAATTATACTGAGATTGAGTTTACTCTAGGACTTACCCCTGACGCTGATATTGCAGTATATCGCTTTAGGCTTGTTTGTGATGATGGGACTCCACTTGATACTTACACACTATTCCCAGAACTTCAACCAGCAGGTGCAGAGGTTGTAGATGGTGTAGATCTTTCTGATGTAGCTATAGGTCGTCTTGGTGGTAGTGGGACTGCTTCAGATGGTGTGGAGTTAGCTGATACTCCGGCCCAGGCGAAGTTTGATAGGTGGCGTCATGGTATTATGTTGGTTGATACCAGCCTAGATGCAGATGAACCACCGAGCCATCCAACTACATCATTGAGTCTTAGGATTCATGGTGTCTTTGATGATCCTACTGGTCCTGCTGGTGTTAGAAACTTAACATGGAAGACTGGTGCGTGGGAGTTCAATCTTCAGACTAATGGTGCCGGGGATATCCAGTATCGGTTCCAGTGGACTGATTCAGCAGTAGCCACACAGTCAGTTCTGTCAAGTAATCCTCCTAATGATATTAGAGGGAAGAAGTGGCATAGGGTTGATCTGACTTTTGATGTTGGAGGTAATCCGACAGTTGCGTTCTTTACGTCAGATGACGACAATGATAATCCTAGTTGGGGTGGAGCAATAGATCAACAGGCTCCCCCAATAGGACCTACGGATCTACAGGATACTGCTAGTGATGTAGAAGTTAATACTTATGACGACTTCATGCCACTCTTTAAGGCACTCGAAGTTTACTATGATGGGGCGTTGGTTGCTAACTATGCTCCGAAGAAGTCTACAAGAAGTACTAACATCCCAACGTTCTCTACATGGACTGACGAGTTTGGTCTTGACTTTGCTCCAACTGGTACGAAGGATGTTAATTGGAGTGAGCGGTATGTCCATGACATTGCAGAGTTGGCTGATACAGCAGTATCGGAGGTTGTACTTAAGGAATCTGTTTCTGATGGTTTAACCTTTAGTGATACAGCAGTAGCTCAAGCTCTTGGTACTACGGCTGTTGCTGCTAGTGATGGTTTGGATCTTTCTGACACGGTAATAAATTCGATTACGGTTACAGCACCTAATACGGCTGCATTGGATAGGGTTGTATTATCAGATACAGCCGTAGCAACGGTTATTCGCACGGGGATTACCACCAAATACATGCACTATGCCAAGATGAGGAACAACTAATGACTATGTTGAGACGGGCAACACAAACGAACATTTTGGTGGGTCCTTTTGTAGATAAGATTGATGGGGTTACGCCAGAAGATGGAATTACAATGGGAACTGTTGATGAGGCGTTGCTGGTTAAGCATGATGCTACATCATCTATAGACATCTCGGGCCGGACTTGGCAGCTATTAACTGGTGGTCGAGGATGGTATATTATAACGTTAACAACTGGAGATACGGATACCAAGGGAAGGCTGACAATCCTATTTCACGAAGATGCAGTGGCTCTACCAGCATGGGTCAATCTTTTGGTTGTGGACGAGAATAGGTGGGATGAGATCATAGAAGGAACTTCACCAGTATCAGCAGATGTACAAGAGATTGCAGGAATAGTGGCAGCAGCAGTCAATCTTTCATCGTCAGCTACTGGTTTGATTACTGGACAATCACAAGCTGGTACACTGACTAATACACAGTTCACGACGGACCTGAGTGAGACTACTCCGAATCACTACAATAAGAGAACTGTTGTTTGGATTGAAGCACCGATGCTTGGACAGGCATCAAGGATTACAGCCTATGATGGTGCTGGATTGCTAACTGTTGATCCTATGACAGAAGCTCCCCCAGCTAACGTTGCATTCGTAATCGTATAGGAGACTAAGATGTCAGGAACAGCGGTAGGTGTAGATCCAATCGTTATTGAGAGTGGACAAACAATTAGTGTCAATACTTTGGGTAGGGCACTTGTCAGGCACATTGAGGGTGTAGAGTTCTATGCCCCAGCCACATTACCGGAGACGGTAACGGTTCAAGTTACCTCTGATGGTGGGGCTACTTGGGTGGCTCACCAAGAGGCCGGAGCAGACATTACACTGATTGCGGCTAAGGCTACTATCGTTCGGCCTATTGCTTGTAATGGGATTAGGCTTGTAGCTGGTGGTGCAGTTGCGGCTGAGAGATCTATTGGGGTTGTTCTCTACGATGGGTAGACCTAGAAACGGTAGTGCTAACTCACTTATCAAGTCTTGGAAGCCTATATACGATCAGATGGTTTTGATGTATGTGGCTGGCGGGACTTATGAAAAGATAGCAGAGGAAGTTGAGTACTCTGTTACTAGGGTAAGTGTGGTATTGAAGAGTGAGTTGGGTATAGCTCGTATTAGGGAGATAATGACCCGATTGAATGATAGGGTTATTGCCTCTGTTGGGGACAGATTCATTCGGTTGACACAACAGGCTGCGAATAATCTTGAGGTTACTATCAATGCTGACATTCCTATTCAGGCATTGAAAGCTAAGATACACCAGGACAATGTTAGTTTCAAGCTGTTAGAGTTGGTTGGATTTGGGAAGCACGGAGACAATAAGCCTAGAACAGAACAGCCATTGTTGTCTAAGGATGGTGAGGATAAGCTGATTAAGGCTATTGCTCGGGCAGATGAGGCCAAACTTGTGGCTGTAGATCTGATTGAAAATGCTGAATTTGAGGTTGTAGATGTCTGACGCTTGGGAATTTCTCCTTGATGATAAGCATATTAACAAGCGTAGGGCTGAGTCTGAGAAGCAGTTTGGTGATTTGGGTGATGATCAGATTAAGTATTTGCGTAAAAGGGCAAAGAACGATTTGTACTTTTTGTGTCATGGGATTCTTGGTTATGATTTGATGAGTCCTAAATTGCATGGTAGTTTAGCTAATTGGATGCTCAAGACACAAGGGGAACGTTATAGGATGATTCTAAAGCCTCGGGGTCACTACAAGACTTCTATGGCTACCATTGGTGATGGGATCAGAATTGTACTTCCTAATGATGCTGGCGTAGTTGAACATCCGTACTGTCTTGGAACAAATGCAAAAGTGTTGTTGGGTCACGAAGTTAGAGACTCAGCTAGTAGGTTCTTGTTCGAGATTACCCAGGCATTTGTTAGTAACCCGTTGATGATGGCTTTGTTTCCTGAGTGTATTCCTAGTAATAGGAAACAGAGGATGAATCGGTATGAGCTTGAGTTGCCTAGAGAAGCTTCGTCACAGAAGGAACCAACCTTTGATACTATTGGTGCCGGCGGTGCTGCACAGGGTAGGCACTACAATTGGTTGAAGTTGGATGACATCGTTGGAGAGGATGCAAGAGACTCTGACACTGTTATGGGCAGGGTGATTAACTGGTTTGACAATGTTAACTCGTTGCTTACCAGGCTTGCTATTGATGGGTTTGATTTGATTGGTACTAGGTGGAGTTTCTCCGATGTGTACCAACATGCATTGAAGAAGTATGGGATCAATAGAGAACTAAGCATCATGAATGCTTATGATGATCGGGAGCTGGATAAGTTTGAAGAGGGTAAGCTGGTTGCATATGTGCGGGGAGCCATTGAGAATGGTGTGCCGATCTTTCCAGAAGAGTTCTCACTAGAAGACCTGGAATTGATTAGACGTAACAGGCAAGTGTGGGCAGCACAGTACGCTAATAATCCTAAAGATGCAGGAATGACTGAGTTCGATGAGGCTTGGTTGAGATACTACAATGTGTCCGGCCAAAACCTTGTGATATTTGGTGGTGAGGAAGAAGGAAGTTGGAAGGTAAACATATGGGAACTAGATAGAGTAATTCTCGTTGATCCGTCAATGGGAGAAGATAGAAGGTCTGATGAGTCGGCCATTGTGGTGTGTGGTGTTGATGACAAGTTCAACATCTTTGTACTGGAGACGATTAAGAAGAGGTTCCGGCCACCGGATTTGGTGGACTTGATCTTTGACCTTAATCATAAGTGGGCACCACGACTGTTCTCATTTGAAGAGGTTGCATTCTCAGCAGTCTATAAGTATTGGATTGATGAGAAGACTAATGAAATGGGATCGACTCCTATCATTGTACCCTTTAAGCCTCGTGCTGGAAGCAACAGTAAAAAAAATAAGAAGGGTAGAATACGGAGTCTGACTCATTACTTTGCAGCAGGGCAAGTTTTCATTATGAGGGGAATGCATGAGTTCCTTGATGAGTATGAGTGGTTCCCCATGATTACTAGTGACCACCTACTTGATGCATTGGCACAGGGACCAGAAGTATGGAGTAAAGCAGAAGGTGAGTCGGATGTAGCGTCCCGTCAAAAGGCTGAGGAAATGATCCTAGAGTCAAGAAGTCCTATTACGGGGTATTAATAATGATTACTGACGGTCAAGTAATGGAAATGATTCTTGCCCTAAAAAACTTTCGGGGGGCATTGAAGAATGACACAACAACGGGAAAACAGAATGGAATCCCAGCAACCAGATTCAGAGCTTTTGGAGGAGTTGGGATTACAATTGAAGGAAACGATGAAAGAGTTGAAGGCATACAAAAGGAATCAGCCCAAGGTAACTAATGGATATGATTGGGCTAGGATTTCACAGGGAGTTATCATCGCACTATTAGTTGGGGCAATATTCGCAACCCTAAACCTGAATACTAGAATGGCTGTACTTGAGGCGAGATACCAGAACCACATAACTGTAACCCATCCAGGGAATTAGAATGGCTGAGTCTCTATTTCTAGATCCGGCATTTAGGGGTGACGTAGCTATCCCTACAGCAACGGATGACATTGAATCAACTTCATCTATCGGTCGTTGGCCGGATATGTTGGTGCTGGAAACTGAGGTAGAGGAAAGACTAGAACAGTTCCTCGACCACGAAATCTTTAGGGCAATGACTGAGCGGAATCTGTTGGTTGATGATTGGTCCGGTTGGCAGAATGACTATTGGGCAACTCCAGCCACCAAGACAAAGAACTTCCCATTTAAGGGCGCAGCGAACATTGTCATACCTGTTACAGCTATTGCTACTGAGGCTATCCATGCCCGGTTGATGAACACGTTGTTTAGTCAAACCCCATTCTGGTCGATTAGACCGAAGCATGGTGAATGGTTGCAGGCAGCTAAACCTATTGAA
>SDBT01008623.1_pt1 | contig 16632 bp, 34 predicted proteins | sample 2277101 | NCBI WGS metagenome assembly SDBT01 (sample SAMN10404973, study PRJNA504765) | marine sediment metagenome | isolation source: marine sediment core GS10_PC15, 103 cmbsf | place: Arctic Ocean: Southern Knipovich Ridge | collected 2010 | reverse complement strand
ATTCGAAGGCGTCTGCCTCGATGATCTCCAGACGATCTCCGTATTGTTCCTTTAGCGTAGGCCCGACCAGAGCGATCACGTCCGGCGAGTTCTCAATCACGGTCACCTTGTCCACGGTGTACCGGATGGTACGATCGGCAACGGGCTCGCAAGTACACTCCCCACGGTGCGGATACCCACTGCATTCTTCACAGTGCAGTTTTGCATTCAGCAGGGCTGCCGCCACCATGCCTAAGCCCAGGCCGTTGATGAGAACGTGTCCCCCACGCCTCTCGCCCTCAGCAATCGCTCCCAGGTGGTCCCGGATTTCGTCTGGGGTGTCGCTCATGATGGTCCGTTGGTCACACTTGAGCATCGTGTAGCGGCCCTCAGGGACGCCTCTGGCGATGCCTGTGACCACCATTCGGATGCGCTCCATTGCTGCGTCTTGGTTGCCTACCTCGAAATGCTCTATGCTCCAGTCTCCGCTGGTGCCCCTCGGGCAGGTCCACTTTATACAGCTCTCTCATGCTGATTCTGCTCATGCCATGTATATCGGCAGATGCCCGCCAAACTTGAGCCCCATTATCTCTTAGCATATGAGGCCCGTTCACACCTTAACGTGGAAAACCCAGGAAATCGGGGAGGTTACGACATGTTTCTCATAATGACGGGGGTGTCTGATGATGCGCTCCCGGACCGAACTTAGGGGAATCGCTAAGAGAATCACCGATTCCCCCACCGAACAAGACCTAGCCGAAGCTAAACAGGCAATCTTTGATTTGCTTGAAGAGCGTTCTCGTTTATCTCAGCGTATTGGACGGTTGAGATCCTATGTTCAGCCGAAGGAAACAGCGCCACGAAGATCATTGATGGAGTTCCTGTTTGGATCGAAGCACGGGAGTTAGTTATGCAAGCAGCAAGTATTGTAAACCGAAGATACAGAGTCGTTCCCAGAGCTACGTACATGTTTGAGGACACGATCTTCAACACCACGAGTAACTCTTTCACAGACACCGGAGTCTCCATCACCCCCGATAACGGGAAGAATTTAGTTTTTGCCCGTGCTAATGCCTCTGCGGGTGCGGAGGGAGCAGACAATTCACGACTTCAGGTGACTTACGACGGAGCAGACTTTGGTACGTCCCTCGGGAATTCATCGGCTCAGGGTGGTCACTGGAATGCCATTGATATGGGAGTCATGAAACTCATAGACGCCGACGGCACTGCTGAGGTTAAAATCCAAGCCGCCTCTTTCGTTGACGCAGTGCGCTCTGCTGACGTTGGCGCGCAGCAACTTCTGTCCATACCTATGGAGACTATGGGACTGGTGGAGGGGGTTGATTATTGGTACCGAGAAGAATCTGATGATACTCCGTATCTCGTGACCTCGGGGGATGAAGAGACCGTTGCTACGCTAAACTTTACGGTCTCGAACGCCAGTGACCAGTTCGTTGCATTCTTCTATTGCGAAACCGCGATGAACTCAGCGGGGCAATACTCCGTAAAGTATTATCGTGACGCACCAAGTGCTAATCTAACAAGTACGAATAGCAGAGAGGCGATATCCAGCGATTTGTTCCACACTACGCCCTGGGTACATAAATTCGGTGGGATGGACGCGGGAGCCAATTCTATTTCTGTTCGGTGTCGTCGAGGGACAGGTACCAGCGATGTTCTAGTTAGACGAAGTAGGATGTGTATCATTAATGTAGCAGCCCTTGCCGGTGCTCAGGAACAAAGAACACCTACGGATTTCGATCCGCGAGCTGGTGAAGACGGTGCGGGGGATGTTTTTGCTACGATGCCTGGTTTCAACCAGATTTACACGCCAAGTGGTTTAGAGCAAACTATAGTCCTTGCAATGATGACTTCCGAGACCACGGATGTTACACCTCCCGCAGCCGTTTGTACCTACAGGTTAAGGGACACTACAGATGACGTTAATTATGCTGAGGACTTCGGTGAAGCTATCGTTGGTGCCGGTAACGTTACTTTTTCTCTGGGCATGGCAGTAAAAGAAACGTCGAAGTCCACAATGTGGCGGGTACAAATTAGAGAAGCAAATGATACGGATAACGCATGCAACTTCACTCACGGTGGAGTGATGGTCTTTGGGCTAAAGTTTCTCTAACTTATCGGGTCTTTAGGCAGTTCTTACACTTCACTTTACCGAGGGCCGTCACCTTCGTGGAGTGGACATAGATTCCACAGCGGGTGTAAGCGCAGCCACCGACGAAATACCGGATTGCGTGCATCATTTCTCGGCGTCCTTTGCCTTGGTCGCGGCAATGGCCGCGCGTCGGCCAAGACCCACAAGTTCGTAGCATTTGTCTAGAGTCACGTTTTCGAACCCCAGCTTGCGAGCTACAATAAACATAGCCTGAGCGGGATCGGTGACTGCCGCCTTGTCGTCGCCTGGGTAGATCCCAATGACCCACGCGCGGTCCGTCTCAGCACCTACCATCTCTTCAATCTTCAGATACTCAACAGCTATTTGCAAACTCCCTCAGTCCCAGGCATTCAATGATCGCGTTCGTGGTTCCCAAGATCGCGCATTTACGGTCGGCCTCAACCAACCCGTAAAACTCGTCCGGGTCTGGATAGTAGTTGAAAACTACCTCACGAGAGCCTTTGGAGTCCTGATTGTAGTACGGCACGGCCAGAATCTCCAAGTCGCACACCTTCTTGTTCTTCAAGAGCACTGACTGAACAAGCTTCACCTGAAAAGCATTCTCCCCAAGCTCCACCCTAAAACTGCGGTAGATGGGGTCGCCGTTTAGGTCGTACAGGTAGCCGTCATCGGATGATCTATCAGACACGATATTCTGGAAGTGGCCAAGCTCCGCGAGTTGACAAATGTCTACGTAGCCGTGGTTTCCCAATTGCCATTGAGGACGGTGAATGTAGTCCTCAAGACGTGCATTCACGATGCCGTGATAAAGCAGGGTCCACGGCACCCCAAAGGCGATAGGGTCGAAGATGAAATCGTGTCCCTTGTGCTTTCGCATAAGCGAGGCGAAATCCTGCGTTCGCATCGCCCAGCCATACTCGTCTTCCCGCAGGTCTGCGTCCTCGATCAGGACAAACCCGGGGAACTCGGTGATGCGGGACTCTTGAGGGATCAGGCGATCCACTTCGAATACTTGTCCGGGTTGGAATTTGCTCATAAGTGCCTCCGTTTACCGGCCAACCGGGATGAAACTATCCGGCCAACTAATGTAGTCTGCGCGGTTCTCGGCCCCAGAATCAGCCCAGTCTTGGGCCGTACCATCGAATCCCCAGCCGGGGTGCGAGGGGTGCGTGAATATCACCATTCCAGGCACGCCGTCGAAATGCCCGAGACGGTACTGGTAAGCCGTCTCTTCGGGGTGAATATCTTCGATGGTTGCCTCGAATCCCTGATAGGGACCGTGTCACCGACTTTCATCGCAGGAGTGTCCGCTTCCGCTGCCTTCACCAATTCACTCGCGGCTTCGGCGTCCTTCTGGCCGTAGCCGTGTGCCTTGAAATCCTCGGGCTCTCTGGCCCCTTCCTGTCGAAGAATGTCGATCTCTTTCATGATTCCCATTTACCTGATCTCCACCCATTCCACGCTGAGTCCGTAGGGCTGGTTCTGTAGTAATCTAGTTTTTCCATGACTCTTACTATTCGGCTAATTGGCCTGAAACTTGAGCCCCAAGGGCTGAGGCCCGGAAAGGAGCACATTGTCCTATCCGAGCCTCAATTTTAATACAATTTTGGTACAAAATTAATATATTTTTACTGTTAAATATGCCGCTTTTCGCGGCCTTCTCTGGTCAGGGCGGGCTTTGTGAACCCGAAAAATCGGCCAGAGCTGTCTTCCGCGACCGCAAGTCGCGCGCCCGGAATCATAGAGTCTTTAGTCTAAGAAGCCCAGATTTGGGCCACGTTGACGTGTCGGAACACCTTGCCGGGGTAGCGGGTCGGCAGGGGCTTACCTGTCCGTAGGCGTCGAGCGATGTTCTCAGGACCCCAGTAGTACGCAGCTACAGCGGCGTGAGCGTCCCCAAATCGCTCTAGGAGCGTCGATAGGTAGTAGGTGCCGAATCGGACGCTGATTTTAACGTCATGGAGCATTTTCGGCCCTTCCCACTTGACCCCCAGTTCGCGGGCGATCTGGATGCCGGTGTAGGGCATGACTTGTGTAAGGCCCCTAGCGCCCTTGTAGCTGACCGCAGCGGGGTTGCCTGCGCTCTCTACGCGGATCAGAGCCACCATTAGCCACGGATTCACGTTGAACTCGGAACTGGAATCCTCGATGGCTCGCGTGATACGCTCAGCAAGCTCTAGGTTATCAGGGATGAGCAGGTCATCTGCAACTTTTTGGACAATCGCGCGCCATAGATCAGCTTCTCGGGCTTCCATGTAATACACGATTTGTTGGCTGGATTTCTGAGCGTCAGATTGGGCGAGCAGACTGGGCCAGACGAAGGGTGTTGGCTCAACTGCGCCATCACCCAGCAAGAGCGCACACAGGGCAAGTAGTACAATCAGTCGTGCTCTCAATGTGGTGACCTCATTTAAGAAATAACGGCAATCGGCCACGAAACTTTAGGAATGCGTCCCCGTGGGGGTTACTTCGTTACGTCGAAAAGGAAGAAGTTGCGCGAGAACGAGGAGCAGTAATGCTTTAGAACTCGGTCGTTCTTCTCGGCTTGGCAGTCGCCGGAGCACTTGTCCCACTTTACGCTGTTGATGATTTCGGCCTGCTCCACGCTCAGTCGCCCCTCGATGCAAACTGAGTCGAAGTATCTGCCACCCCACAGAACTATGTTGAGCCAGATGAATAGCAAGAGGCCAAGCTGCCCTATGATGATCCACTTGAGATTGCGTCGCATTCAGGCTCCGCGAAATATATGGGTGGTATAGCGTTTTCTACGGGTCCCCCATTTCGCCCCGCTACTGGAGTTACTGGGTTGTCGCTTTTCGCGAAGACCCTCCCTACACTACACCTATCGCGCCCCAGATCACGCCTCTGCGAGGAGCAGGCTAAATTTATCGTGCTAGCCCAACACCACAAACTCTAGACTTTCGCCTTTGTAGCGTTGACAGCGCCTCTGCGTCCAAGTATTTTGTTGATTGCTGGACCTCGGGCCGTCTTCGCCTTTCGGTATTGTCTTCGCAGACCGGCGTTTTTCTTGACTGTGGGCCAATGGTATCCAGGCCCAAAGATCAGACGCCGCAGTTTCTTCGCTTTGCTTCCTCTCATATCCCTTCCCCACCGGGTCCGAACCTGCTCTTCGGCCGGTTGTCGATGTACTGAGATTTCCGATGCTTAACGATTGCTCTTGCCCTGTCCATCCAGTCACCGTGCTCGGAGTCATACGTTCCGCACCCGTTGGGAACTTCTGTAAACCTGTCGGGTTTGGCCTTGGCCTTGTCGAGAAGGTCGATAACGTACTCCGTAGTTTCGAGCATGTCGAGTTCGGTGATAGTCATGTGTGCTCCTATACTCTTATGTTCCCTGTGTTGGCGACGAAAAGAACTGTCGCTGCTGCAAAGAACAAAACGGCGCATACCAAATTGTCGGAGACCTGCCAGAAGCGATTCTTTTTCAATCCTCGTGGAAGGAAACTGAGAATCCATATCGGAAGAATAAAAGGTAGGGTCGGAAACGCGAAGACCGACGCTAAGGCCATCGTTACATACTCGAACAAGTTATTTGCGAGGTACCCTCCGCAGTTGAGGTTCGAGACGTACTTCCCCTTCTTCTCTAGGTCTGCATCTTTGCCTTCATTCTCTAGCCAAGTCGCGTAACCTGTCATCGCTGAATACGCGCGATCGAAATACTTCCAATGGAAAGCACAGTGTAGCTCAAAGAGCCCACTGAGGATAAGCGCGAAGCCCAGCGTTAAACCAAACATATCTACCTCTAAGTGGCGTCTAGCGTTTCTTTGATTTCGTGGTGCTTCTTATTCACTCGGTCTGTGTCCTCCCTACTTAGGAAGGCACAGGACGCAAAGATGGGATAGCCATTGATGGAGCGCGGAAGAGTTTGGCTCTGTCCCTGAGCATTGTGGTAGCGGGCATAGCACATACCGGGCGGGCTCTTCTCAAGAGAGCCCAAAGTCTCCGGGTCCCAGCCGCCCAGCGCTAGAGGCATGAAGATCATGCCCAGAAGGTTCGCTTTGTCCGACTCGCGAACGTGGTACTCAGTGAAGATCTCGTTCCGGTAGATACCAAGGGCGAACTCTTTCACCTCTTTGTCCGTGAGGCGAGACTTGGACCAGTCATAAGGCTCCGCGTTCTCTCGAAGCTGTGTGTCTGTGAAATTTCTTTTACTCTGCGGCATTCTCAGCCTTCTTCTTCACCTTTTTAGCGGTTTTCTCAGCAACCGCCACCGCCAGCTTCTCAGCAACCTTTTCCGAGACCAGTTCCACTGTGTCTGCGGCATCTTCAACGATCTCTTCTGCCAACTTCTCAGCTTCGGCATCCTTCGCAGCTTCCTCGGCATCGCCTGCGGCGGTTGGGCCAGCAGGCGAGCCTCCAGCTTCAAGAATCTTCTTGTCGAAGATGGCTTCCATCGGATCGGGCGGGGCTTCCTGTTCCCACAGCCACTCGATCTCTGTCTTTCCGCCGTGCCCGTGGACGTTGGTTACGTTCTTGACACCAGCGTAGACGTTGGTGCTACCGTCTTTACCTAGCCATCGGACGATACACGTTCCATCGCTGCACTCGAATACGTCTGCCTTGTGGTCCCCGTTACCGGAAACCCCATGCACGTCTTCGTGTCTATTGATGATTCCGACTCGTATGGTCATAGCAAAACCTCTTCCCAAGTCTTTAGTGTGGCCTCGGGGGGAGTGAGCAAGTATCGCTCTAAATCTGTTTCTTTATTCAAGTATTCCTCTTCTCGCATCTGATCTGCGCGTTGTGAATCGCGATCAAATACTCCGCTAGTGTGCCGTTGTCGCCCGTCTCCACGACCACAGTTCGGTCAGCCAGAAGTACAGCGTAGCCCCGGGCTCCGTGGCCCCGGTCCGATTGTCCAAAAACCCATTCCTCGTGCAATGGCTTCTCGTCATGAGCCGCCCATTCAAGGTTTTCCGGCCCGCCTATTTTCCAGTCAGCGAACTCCAGGGCCTTCGTCAACAGATCGGGTTTTGGCTCCAGTCTTAGATCCGAGCACAGCCTCAGATACAATTCATTCGGATCTTTCCAGTACTCGTCGAAGTATTTTTCCACCGAATCCCGGCCGGTCAAATCCGTAAATTCTCCGAGACTCGCCGCCTCTTTTATGTGAGCTATTTGTTCACGGCGACTCATTTACTCCCCTTCTTTTTGGGTTTGCGAACCAGTCTGAATCCGTTCTCTTCTGCGAGTCGTCTCAGAACGAACTCTTTGTCTTCTGGTGCCTCGTGCTTGCCGCCGTTGTACACACGTCCCAGAACAGTCGCGTGATTGCCGCCCACGGCCAAAACGGTGACTGTATCGGCATGAGCCACAGACATAACCGTGCTTTGGCTGTGAAAATCCTCCTGATCGCCAGAGCAGCCTAAGCTGCTGATTGCGTTAACCATTTCCCGAACGAATCCCTCGGGATCGCGCTCAATTTGTCCCAGGTGGTCATTCAAAATCAGAAGGGTGCTGTTGAAGCCCATATTTACTCCCTGAAAATCAGTACCAAAACTCCATGCACAATTGCCACGACGCCAAGAGGCGCGAGAGACGTACCACCGGCCCCGTCAATGAAGCATGCGAGAGAAAGGACCGATGTGCCGCCATAGATAAGGAAATATTTGAGCATTTAGACGCTCCCCAGTTTCACGCAGGACAGGCCGGTCCAAATATGAATACATCCTGCTTTCGTCCCGTCGCTGAACTCGACCTCGAACTGTAAAGCATCGGCTGCGCTGCCCCCGTGTTTGGGGAAATCCAGGCGCTCTACAGTCAAAACGGTCGCGGGGTCTGTACGGTCTACCTCAGACCTAGCTGCCTTCCTTTCCGTCTGGGTCGGCCCGCAGCCTACCAAAAACAGGACCGCTAGAAGAATAATACCAATTGCTCTCATCCCCTGTTCTCCCTTTTTCGCTCGTAGTAAGCGTCTTCGTCAAAGTCGCGCAAGTCGCCATCGTAATCCTCGGCATCCGACTTCAGACCCTCGCTGGCCTCTTCGATCTCTGCCGAACTGAATAGGCTCGTGTCCAGCCTGAGGTACCCGTATTTGCCCAACGGAATCCGCTGGCCTTCTGGCAAGTAAGCCAAAGGCCAAACCATAGACGCTGCTAGAAAGTTATCTCGCACCCTGATGTACCAGGGGCGGAAATCTCCGTACAGAGTGAACTCCAGATCCTCAACGTCGCAGCCGGTCATTTCAACGCCGCGATTGCCGTCGGCGTCGGCCCCGTAGTTGTCGGTCCAGAAGTGAACGTCGCCCCCGACTTCGACTTCGAAGTAGTCAAGCATATAATCGTCAATATACCGGCGAGCATGATCGAAAGGCTCTCCCGCCCAGCCCTTCGGTCGCCCAATCTCTATTGCAGTGGATGCAATAGTCACAGTGAAGCCCTTTCGACTTGGACCCGAGCCTCATCTCGCTCATCGCTGATAGCGTCGAGCAGCGCCCGGATATCCTGTTTGGCGTGGGCGATGAATATCAGATCCGCAGGGTTTCTGGAAGCAGCCACCAGGGGAATAACGCCGGTAGCTTCGAGTCGATCCTCAATCTCGCGAAGTTCTGTGTTCGTCATGATGTAGTTATCGGCGTTTTCAGTTCAAACTTGAGCGTCTTCCCAGACCCGGGAGCCAGTTTCTCCAGCCTGTCCGTGGGGTTGAACGCTGTTATGAACTTCCGGTGAGCCCTGCCCACCTTGAAGGTTTCGGTAAAGCCCTCTTCGATCGGCTTGTTCCAGCCATTCTTGCGTGCGTCTGATATGCTCTTGAACGGACCCAACTTCGCCAGGACGTGCGCCCAGGTTGTGCCAGGATCAACGAACACGAATACATCTTCATCACGCAACGGACCGAAGAACAGTTCGAGATCATTCCAGAAAAGGTTGTCGGTCGAAACGATGACGTTGACCTCGCCCCGGTTCTCTCGAATCAGGAGTTCAACGCGCTTGTCAAACTGTACTAGGTGTACGAGTTCCATATTTTCCTCCTATCGGCCGAACTCTACGAAACTTGAGATTTCCTGTAAAGATGCGCCTAGCTTTCGCCTCCACTCTGCCGAAAGTGAAATTGATGGCTTGTCGGGTCAGGCCCAGAACTACGCCTATTTCGGCCTGATTAAGCTCGCCCTTGAGCATTAGTTCCGCCACCTCGTATTGTCGAGAAGTCAGACCTTTCTTCAGCCTACGTAGAACGGCCTCGGATGTAGCCGCATCCAAAGACTCAGAAGCGCCCTTACCGTCGTCGCCCAGTTCGATAAGGGTTTCTTCGCCCTCGTAGGTCCGGTGCATGGAAAAGGTTACAACTTTCTCGCCTCGTGCGTGGGCGTTCCAGTGTTGCCTGTTCGCACGTCGCGCGCCGCTGTACATAGCTCCCTTTATCAAGGGGACTCCATACGCAGATAATTTGAACCCTGGGGTGGGATCAAATCGGTCCAAGGCTTTTATTAAGCCGAAGGTTCCCTCACTAACTAGATCATCCCCGCCGAAAATATGATTGACCAACTTTGGCTTCAGGATCTTGGCCACCCAAAGTACCAATCCCATATTGTCGAGAACATCCTGCTCTGTGTATTCCACGGGTTACGATGTACCTCCCGTCTTCGCGTCGAGTTGATCTTTCCAATATTTGCGCATCAGGCCACGGTGGACCCGGCTATTGGCCGCAGCGGTTGTGTTGATAGCGTGCAGGTTCAAGTCGCCCCCGTGAATATCGTTCAGGAACACTCCTACCGCAACTGAACGGCTCACGCCCGCGTCGCAGTGAACGGCGAAGTCTTTGCCATCGGCGACGTGCCTATCCACGAACTCGTGAATGGCGTCAATGTGAGTTGTACAGAACGCTCGGATCTCGGGCATATTCTTCGGGACCTTCACTACATCGTCAAACTCCAGACGCAGAACATCCTCCCAGCCCTCCTTCAGGTCTGCGGGGTTGCCGGGAGCGCTGATCGAAATCATGACAGTACCCTCGGTGGGCTCCAGAACTTCGGCTTGTCCTCTGCTGTAAACGTCAGTCTTCACTTTGAACCTCCTCGTTGTAAACACCTACTTGCATTTCTTCCCCAATATCGAATCGACTTTTTCGTTGGCGAATGCCATAGCTTTCGTGTAGAAGCCTTCCCGTGAAAGTCCGGGGTCGGCTGTCCCGATACTGAATCCCTCGCAGAAGCCAAGTTTGATGAATCGCTTTGCCGCCTCACGAAAACGCTTCCCGTGAATTTTCTCGGCCTTGAGAGCGAACTCGTGAAGGATCTTCTGAGCCCTCGCTCGCTCTTGCCGCCGGATTCTGGCTTCCTGTGCTTTGGTGATTAGAAACATTACTTGTCCTTTAATCCATTGAGAATTTCGATCATGCGAAGTTCATCTGGACCCTGCCATGTTCGCGGCTAAGAAAGCTGGACGGAATCGAGTCGGACACGATGAGGGTCCGCTCTTTCAACAATGTCCCCAGGCTTCGTATCCTCGTCTCTTTGAAGCGAGAAACCAAGACTAACAGTGACTTTCCAATCTACTTCAGGGTGCTTCAAGTTCTCTACAGCACTTCGAATTCTCTCCGAGAGCAGAGCGAGTCCAGTAATACTGGCCCCTCCAATGAGACACACGAATTCCTCACCACCCCAACGAGCCGCATGATCCGCTGACCGGGTGCAGCCTTTGATTGCTCCAGCGACGGCGGCAAGGACATCATCGCCTACCCTGTGCCCGTGCTTGTCATTCACTCTCTTGAAGTGGTCAATGTCGCACATGATAATGCCGAAGCGTTCGCCCTCGCCGCGGTAGTTCGCCCTCTGGAATCGCCCGAAGGTCGCCCCCAGGAGTTCATCGAATGTCCGTCTCCCGATGAGCCCCGACACGCAGTCATGCCGCAACTGGTCCACAAGATCGTGGGCCAGCCTTAGCTGTTCTTCAAGCTCAGTTATGCGAGAGAAGGGATCTATTCCCATATTTCACTCATTCGGCAAAACTCTTTGAAACTTGGCCGTGCCTCGCCAGCACCTCTACCACCATCTCTCGGAAGCGATCCAGCACCGTGGGGATGCGCTCGTCTCCCAGAACGATCTGAATCGTGGCCCCTTCTGCCTCTAGAGCCTTAGCGGCCTTGTGGCACTTGTCAATTGGAAGGGTGTTGCGGTCTCCCAGTGTGATATCGGAAGATCCAATAAGAACTGGCGTGCTCTCTGAAAGCTCTTTTGCCTCTTTCAGCCCCAGGCCGGTCATGTTGCGGATTGTCTTGATAACTTGAATCTTCTTCTCGCCGTGATTCAGCAGCATGACTCCAGTCGCCTCACCCTTCATCAACTCGGGAAGTTGCACACGCAATAGATCGGCAACGTCCACGCTCGCCTTGAGGTGGCCTACCCTCATGATCTCGGGTCCTACCGTGATCTCGACGTTATCCAGTTCGAGATCGAGGACGGTGGATTTCATTGATATTTTGGATTGCGGCATTTATTTCTCCCTTGCTGCATTCCTTATCGGACGTTGGCTGCGAAACTTGAGGCCCGCCGGGAGCCCCCGCAAGGGAGGGAGGGGAACTCCCGACGAACCTCGGGCTTACCAGTAGTTCGAGTTGCCGTGTGGACCGTCCGACCCTTTGGAGCGGTCCATAGATTCACGAACCTCGCACCCAGCCTCGTCGGGGTCCGACGCTTCGATCGTGCGGACGAGGCGAAGTTTCTTTATCTCCTTCGGCGTCATTTCGATTGGAATGTACCCGTAACCCTCACATCCCTCCAAGTGTATCGCTTCTCCCAAGAAATTGGTGTCTTTCTCAATTGGATTCTTCGGCCAGTGGCAGACCAGCCAGAGAGGGGTCTTGTCGTGGTTCGGGTTAATGCGGCCCCAACGATCTCGCTTTCTATAGACCAACTCGCCGGACACGACACGAGGATCAACTACGAACCACGCCAAGAGTTGGCCACCGGCCAATTTGATGTAACTACGCTTTTCGTTTTTTGCGTCGTCGCCTAGCTCGTCATCAGGGTCGAATTGCGCGGCGTCTTTGCTTGGCGAGCTGGCCCATCCAAACTCTTTGGGATCGCCCATGTCCAATTCCACGATATTGAAAGTAAGGGGTTCGAATCTTTCGTCTTCGGAAAGGCTCCGTCGCCAGTCAATCCAGTCCTCGAAGATTTTGACCTTTTTCTCGACCATCCACTTTGCATTCTCGTGGGCCTGTATCTTCAACTCGGACGCTTTCAAGTTATGATCCACTTCGCTCATGGTCGCCAGAAATCTAGCCACCGCAGTGTCGTAAATTTTCTTCCCGTCAAATTTCCTCGGCATTGTCTGTCTCCTTCCCATTCTTATCGCCCGAAGCTGGCGAAACTTGAGCTACTTTCCCACTCTTCGGGTTCGGTGCCCCAGGTTTTAGCCGCCTCTCGCTGTTTTTCGACCGCACGTACCATATCGGCCCTTTCCGGCGGAGCTTCGGCGTCATAAAAAAATTTACTCATATCTTTTCTCCTAATCTCTCGTAGGAAAGGTTGCGGGCTTGTGGTCGTTGATCCAATAACCCAGGCATCCGCTCATGAAGTTCAGGTTTAGCATTCTGTGGATCTCTGAATAATTGTAAAAGAACTCGGGAAGGTCGTCGCTGTCACAAGTCATAACCCAACTTCGGCCACTCGGGCAACGAGGGTCATCCCTTAACTCGGCGTTACCTGTCGAAATCCCCCAACGTAGGATCTCTTCCTCGGGGTCTTCAAAGGACTTCTTGCCTCCGGGAGTCTCGAAAAACCATACCCCATTACCGGACCAGAATCGGAGATTGTGCCGGTTGCAGAAGGGGACGATAACCGAACTGTGAAACTGATCCGCATACGCTTGCGCCCTGTCATCCAGATCGCTTATAGTCGCTTCGTAATTCGACTCTGCGTCGGCCAGTAATTTCGAATCTACCCTTATGCCCCTCATGGTAACTCCGTGATAGAGGTGATGGTGTATAGAGCAGGGAAAACCATACTTGCTATGTAGCTCCGTGCTTCGTCTTCGCTGTCTGCCTCCACGTCCATCTGATCCAGTGTGTTATCCTTCAGGAACTTTATCTCTGCCCTGTATGTCATCGGCAAACCTCCGGTACTGTGCCGTTACCCCGGAAATGCTCCAGAGCATCGTCCAGAGTCTCGCTCTCATCGAACTCTTCGGTGTGCTTGTACTTGTCTGCGAGATTGTCGATACGGGAGCAGTGAAAATAGGCGGCATCGCAACCGTGGTTCAAGCCATCCTGCAAAGCGTCGTACATAAGCTTCCATTCTTTGGAGTTCTCGGGATGCAGTCTCGGCACCACATCAAACGGCACGAGCCAGTAGTTCGGCGTTAACTCGCATAGGTGAGTAACATCTTCGGGATTGAAAGCGTACATCGTGTAGAGAGTCCCGCCAACCTGCTTTACCAAAGCCGGATGATTCCAGTCCGAGGTCTCGTCCATAGCGACTACAGTAAATTTTCGCATCATGTCTCCCGTATCGGCAAGGGCGCTCTAAACTTTAGCAGGGCTGCTAGCATGATAGCTCCAGAGAGAACAGATAGATACAAGCCCGGTTCCGGTACATATTGCAGACGGATTGCGTCCACCGCTGCATCCGCCATCAGGTACCTACCAGCATCATCATCGGTGTATGGATGAACGCCATCAGCGAACAGTTCTTCCCATCCGGGGTAAGATACGATCACGTTGTAAAAATCCACAATGAGCAACCCGCGAAACTCTGCTTCATCCCAAAGCCAGGGTCGATAGAGAGCTTCCAACCGTACCTCCCCAGCCGCCTTTTTTGCCCCCATAGGGTCAATGTTCTGCATGGGCGTAGGGATGCCGAGAATAACCTCTATCCCCGCCTCGTCCAGCCGATCCAGTATCGAAGTCATGCTATTCGTGTAGACGGCGAAGTCAGCAGAGTGGTCAGGGTTCTCCCAGTCCGCTAGGGAATCGTTTGTACCGAGCATCAGGACGATGATGGCCGGGTCTATGTCAATCAGTTCTTGCGTGTAGTCAAATAGAGGTTCGCCCTTTTTCGGCTTTTCTCCGTTGAAGTTCTCAGCCCTCAGACCGCCCAAAGCCACCTTGTGAACTTCCCACTCATCGGGCGCAGTACCAAAAAACTCGGCCCTGTAAGCATTCGTGATCGAATCTCCTGCTATCGAGCTAACGAAGAATTCATCGCATTCCTGCGCCTGAACCCCCGTCGCTACAAGCAGAAGTAGAAAAGTGATGATGCCGGACCTACCCATGTTTTCTCCCTTGCGCGGCTCCCTTGCCGTGTTATTCTTATCGGCAAGGGAGCCTGAAACTTGAGCAGATATTTTGTTTTTCTCCTATATTTGCATCGACGCAACTCGGACTTTAGGCATCCTGTCCGACCGCTTTTCGCGGTAGGGTGCTACGCCGCCCACACGTTACGGTGCCCTGCTGGAAACCCGTGTTGGGTTCGATCGCCAGCCCAAGGCTCAAGTTCACGTCATAGGCTCGTCTCCTACACCTGTTCGATTGTGAGACTCACGAGTCTCTTGATTCGAAAGCCCGCAAGGGCTCCCCTGATCCCGTGCTCCAAGTACCGATCCCAGGCTCGTTTGTCCCGTTTCCCGTCAACGGCGACACCCCCAGCCTCGATTCGAACCCGGTGGGTCGAATCCTCAGCGCATCGGCCGAGCCAGTCTCTATGACCGGCCACGAATTCGAAAGTATGGGCGTAGGTGCCCGTGGGACGCACATGGCCATTAGACGTGAACCATCTTTCAACGTCTTCATTCCCCCATCTGGATTCCGGGTCCTTCGGGTCACGTTGCTCAAGGTTTTCATTTGTCCAATGAATGAGCGGAATCTTGGAGAAATATCTTACGTTGTATCGCTCCACATCCTCGCTCCAGTAATCCACGTACCACGCCCAATCCTCGCGATCGAGAACTTCGAATTTGAAAGCGTCACTGAACTCTTCGCAGCGTCGCCGATCGCCAAATGTTGCGTTTCCCTTGATAGTGCCCAGAATTACGTATTCCCTACTCACATTCTCTCCCTTACAGTTGTTTGCTGAAACCATTGCTGAAACTCCATGCAGTCGTTTCGTCCACGGTGCGCCCAGCACGTCGCTCCAACTCGCCCCACTGTCGCATCAAACTCGAATGGCGCTCCCGAACCTCGGCTTTGGAGCACTCGCCGTCGCAGGTCAGGTTTTCCGGGGACAGGTTGTTAACGAGATTGACAAAGCCTTCTCTGATTTCCGGGGTCAGTCCCTCGGTAAATTGCGGCTGGCCCGAACGCTTGATTTGCTCGGCCGGAAACTTGAAGCCCTTTCCGTCTTTCACCCGCTCGGCACAGATCGGGTTCGTGCGACGACGGGGCTTGAGCCCCGTGATTCGGTACACGGTACCCCGCACCGTAAACTCCGAACCCAGATCCTCGGGCTCGAAACCGTAATCGGTAGCGCGGCGCTTGAAGTCCTGCGCTTCTCGGCCCAACGCCTCGCCAGTCACCGGGTCCGGCGCGGCGATTTCGAATTTCAGGGTTGCATTGGATCCGTCACGAGCGAAGCTGCCGGGCTTGAATTTGACGGAGACACCGTAATTCTCGGCAATCTCGGCCAGCGCCTTCTCGGCGTCGCCCGTAAATGATCTCAAAAATGTCCGGTCGATTTTGATACTGCTCATTTGTTCTCCCTTGTGATCTGTTTATCGGCCGAACGCTACGAAACTTGAGGGAGGTGAGCCTTGAACCTGTCGTAGTTTGCCTTCACCCAATCCTTGGGAGGAACCCAGCCGCCGTCCGGCGTTTCTCGGACTTCTTGGGAATACGGGTAGCAATAGCTAAGCAAGTAGATGGCAAGTCCGTGAGCAAATGGAATCCCGGCCTCTTCCCACTCGTAAGAGTAGGTGTAGCACTTGTCCCCGTGGGCAAGGACGATTCCTGCGACACCTTCCCAAGCCACGCCCATAGCCTCAAAGAAGGCAGGCAAGTGCTCATCTAAGTAGTCGTAGTGGCTCACAGGTCGTAGTCGCCAATCTTCATCGCTTGGGAGATCAATCTGCTATCTTCTTGCGGGCGAGACTTCACTTTCAGGGAAGTGCTTTGCCCATACGCCTTCGCCTCAACAACGTGAAACGGTAGGCCGCAGTGTAGATACTCCACAGCGGAAAATTCCACGAACCCAGCCGCCAGTACGTCGTCCGGGGTGATGCTCAGGGAGCGCGCCATATCATCGTGCCCGACGTGTGGCGGGAACAGAATGGGGGTTTCCATTCCACAAAAGATCTCCACACGATGTATTTGGCTCGCTCGTTCATATGCAGCCCCCTTTGTGTTTCTTAATCGGCACCCCCGCGCACCACGGGTCTCGCAGAAGAGCGTCGGGGAGCAGGGAAATGTCAACCTCGGCAACGCAGTCCATTTGTAGCCCTGTCGTAACCTACGCTCTCGTGTAAACGTGCCAGACGAATGGACCCTGGAAAGCCGTTCCAACGAACGTGAGCCCCTCGGGCTCGAAACTGTGGCCGGTGCCGATGATTTGATCACTCGCGTTGCGTT
>SDBT01008622.1_pt1 | contig 16634 bp, 32 predicted proteins | sample 2277101 | NCBI WGS metagenome assembly SDBT01 (sample SAMN10404973, study PRJNA504765) | marine sediment metagenome | isolation source: marine sediment core GS10_PC15, 103 cmbsf | place: Arctic Ocean: Southern Knipovich Ridge | collected 2010 | reverse complement strand
GGTGTATAGGTTGTGGAATATGTACCACTATCATATATTTTTGGTGATATAAAGTTATTTTAATGAGATCAATAATAGAATGATATGAGTGTTAAAAGGGAACTATGGAATCATAAGTACGTCGTCGTTGGAAGGAAAGATAATGGAAGGATAGAGTCGTGGGTTAAGTGGACTCCAAAGATACCTATTCGGCGGCTCAGGGAGCATTTCAAAACAAATCATATTCTGGATCTGGAAGCTAAAGTAACAAGTTTTGCCGGGACGAATTTTAGGGAGATAATTACTCCAGTGAGACGAATTAATAGGGATTTTCAAATAGTTTTAGAGACTAGGCATAAGGGTAAGACCATAGTAGCTAGGTCGGATCTTGTTAAGGGACGACGGAGTATAAGAAAAGCTAGAAAGGAGGCGGAGGATAGGTTTTTTGCGAGAGTGGCACAGGAACTTTTTAATGAGAATTATGATGAGGATGTAGGCCAGCAATTAGCCAAAGTTAATAATTTGAAAATATCAGAGTCGATAGTTTATTATAAGCGTGTATGAAGATGGGGCGAATACAACAGACGAGACAATTACATAATACGAGACAAATATATGGTTTTGACATAGAGACGTATGATAAGAACAGAAAATTTTATTGTGCCAGTGTGTTTGGCAATAAAATAGAAAAAACCTTTTACGAAAAACAGGAATTAATAAATTATTTTAAAACAAAAAAGTTTAAGCACTCTATTGTGGCAGCTACGAATCTCCAATTCGATTTTTTCGGAACATTCCATGACGCAGAAGAAGTACAGGAATTTAATACATTATTTAGGGGATCAGATCTTCTCTCCGCTCGTTCTTATATAATAAATAAAGAGTTCAGCAGAAAAAATACAGAAGATAAGAAGAACGGTATAATATTTCTTGATACACTAAATTATGCAAAACAAAGCGTCGAACAATTAGGAAAGATACTAAAGATACCAAAACTAAATAAACCGAAATGTATCGGCAGGCTGCCCCGGAATAATATAGAAAAACAAGAGATGGAAGTTTATAATATGAGGGACAGCGAGATAAGCAAGAAATATATAGATTTCCTGTATGATTCTTTTGAACGGTTAGGAGCAACTCCAAAGATAACGATAGCGTCTACAAGTATGAGTTTATACAAAAATAAGTATTTGAAACAAGTTTATTATCAATCAAGCGAAGAGTCATTAATAGAACAGTTCAAAAGTTATTATGGGGGGAGGACAGAAGCGTTTAATCGAGGAAGGATAAAAAAGTATTATTATTATGATTATAATAGTTTATATCCCAGCGTGATGTGCAACAAATATCCCGACCCTAATACACAGAGGGAATCTAACAGAGACACGACCAGATATTTAGAAGAATACGAGGGAATAACAAAAGTAACAATAGGATTGGATTATTTAGAAAAACCCCTATTACCCGTAATGCAAATAATAAACAATCAACGAAAACTAATATTTCCGACGGGGACATGGACTGGATATTATACAAACGTAGAACTTAGGCAGGCCATAAAATTAGGTTATGAAATACAAAAAGTACATAAATCGATATATTTTAAACAAAACTGTTACCCGTTTAAAACATACGTTAAAGATTTATATAATTTGCGGATGGATTATAAACAATCAAACAATCCTATGGAAAAGGTAGTCAAGTTATTTATGAACTCTTTATACGGAAAGTTTGGACAAAAATTTCTGGATAGGGATAACTGGATTCCGATGCCGAAATCATATACTGAATTACTAAAATATAAAACATTTGAGAGAATAGGGAATTTTCTTAGAATAAAACAAGACAACAAGCCTGCCAATTTTTGCATTCCGATATGGGCTTCGTATACGACAGCTATGGCACGAATAAAACTACATAAATTGTTGCTTAAAACAAACGCCATATATTGTGATACGGATAGCGTCATAACTAAAGACGATAGTATTACAGACAGTAAGAAATTAGGGGAACTCAAACTTGAGGACAAGATAATAGAAGGTGTCATAATAAAACCGAAATTCTATGGGTACAAAAGTAAAAATGGTTATAAAATAGTAGCGAAAGGAATAGGTACACGATTAAGTTATGGTGCTATGCTCGAAATAATACAGAACCCGAAAGTAACATACCAAAAATTTATGAAACTAAAAGAAAGCATAAGACGAGGTTATATACCTAACTATATTATGGAAATAGAAAAAAACTTGACATTGGAAGATAATAAAAGACAATGGTACGAAAAATTTAATATAAACGGAACACAGGCAAGCGAGCCAATAAAAATATGATGAAAGAAATCAAACTTATTAGAATTAAAGAAAGAGTCGAAGCCTTCCATAAAGCAATAGAGAACAAACCATTATATTATATATGGAATAGAGAGGAATTAATAAATGAGATAAACAAAAACATTCGGCTAAAACTAAGTAAATGCGGTAAGAATAATAAAGACTTATCAATGATATTACTTCATAAACAACGAAAATATACGATATTTTATACTAATAGAACCCTAAATAGGTCGAGAGAATATATATTTGTAATAAAAAAAGAAAAACTAAAAATCACTGAATAAATTATCCCATTGGAAGGTATCGTATAAATCGAAATATTCTTCGATGTCTGTTACAAAATAATGTTTATAAAAACCTTTAGGACTCCATCCTTCTTTCCAGCCTTCGTAATTCTGAATACTGCTGAAATGCCATACTTCTATTATATGATTATGTTTCTTGATCTTCCAGTGGCCGCAACTAGGGCAAGTCCATAAACGTTCTGGTTGCTCGCTGTGTTCATTCCAATAAGTGCCGCAATTAATACACGATTTAATATAGTGGCAGACATGGTATCTTATTTGTGTGGCCATTTCTCTGATAATATTATCTATGCGGCCTGGCAGCTGAGTAATAAACACTACTTCTCCATACCCGCTCTCGGCGGCTCCGATAACACGCCTTATCAACGAAAGCCAGTCAGTCATTATGATATTAATTTTAGACATGGCACGCCTGCTATTAATAATGCTGTGTGCTTCATCTAATATGATATTGATTGGTTTCTCTACACTTTTCCAGAAATCGACATTAAGTTTAAGCTCGGTTATGGGTTCACCATTTTTTTTGTGACCGGTTATGTTCTTTTTAATAATCATGTCTGGTCTTAGAGTAATCTGGTCTTTTAGTTTAGTTACTATATTACTATAAGATTTTCTATGGGTTTTATTTAGTGTCATTTCTCTGACTTCCATAGCGGTTTTACCGCTACCGACGCCTCCGAGAGAAATCCTAATCATTTTTCTTCTTTTGTTCTCTCCATTCTTCCATTAACTTATCAGTAAAATCATCAATTTGTTTATGACATTTTTTATCCATATCAATTTTAGGTAGTGCTTGAAAAACATATTTTCTCCAACCACCACGCCAATGAATTATACCTATCATTTCCCATAATGAATTATTAGTTACAGTGTATTTATGTAACTTATGCCCTTTCTCCAGAGGTAATTTATTAAAACTCAAATGGTTGAATGAATGAACTGAACCCATCTTAAATCTCTCCTATCTTTCTATTATCTTGAATCCAACACCATGAATCACCCAACTAATACCAATACAGGCAGCAATCCAAGGAAAAACATAAGCCACGCCAAACTTTAGCATAGTAACAAAATCTAATTTCAGAATAGAAGGCAAAGAAGTATACCAACCATTGAATATTGGTGTTGATGGAACAGGGAATGATATATAATAAATTATAGAGCCGCCAATACCAATACATACAGCAATAATAAAATAAGGAAGTGCCTTAAATAATACTTTATTGGTCTTATTACTAAAAATCTTTTTATTAGATTTCCATTCGATAAATTCTTTACCACTCATATTAACCCGAACGTGTTCTCCCATTCTTACCCTCCAATTACGGAATTAGTCCATAATATTAATATAATAATATTGGTTAGTGTTAAACAAAATAATATGAGATTTTTGTGTTTCCATTCTTTTGGATAGCCGGTAATAATCATTAATTGGCAGGCCATTATGATTATAACAATAATTATCGGAAATACTTTGTTTATAATCACTTCATGCTGCGCAAACTCAATAAAACGCTTGCACTCAATAGTAGTAATAGTCGGTATTTTTGTGATTTCTGATAAATTCACCATCGATCACCCAAATAATACCGGGCAATACGATCCACGATAAAGTCTTGTGTTATGCTCACAGGATATTTAATAACAGAATCAGGATTTTGTCTTTTAAACTCCTCGACACACTGCTCCATAACAAGCTTTTTCGTCTGTTTTCTTACACTTAATTGATCGAACCCGACTCTGGACATAATATGGACATTATCTTGGTGATATTTAAATATATGCAAACAATTAACCATAAAAGAATGGTTAAAACTACTGCAATAACAGGATTATTCGCTACAATATTATTAACCATAATATTTCTATTAGGCATATTTAACATAGTAAGCGCAGGCGTGCCACAAATACAATCATCCGGGGATGCACTAAACGATTCTAATTTATGTATTTCGTCAGGATGTTTTTATAATACCAGCCTAACTCAATTTTGTAGACAAGATAACGGTTCGAACTCATCAACACCATGCGCCACAGGACAACACAGCGCCCAATTCAGCTCCTTTTATGGATCTAACGGAGTAATAATATTAGCAATCATGGCTATGATTATAGTAGGAGTAATATCAATAGCCTTCATCATAGTAAAAAAGAAATAAGACAATCACTATCATGGGATTAACAACACAAACACTGGTGAAAGGATTAACAGGCTTCCTTATAGCAATCATAGGGGTAGTTTTGATTTTCCAGACACTTGCAACATCAGTCCCATTAATGCAAACAGCCGGAAATACCGTTAATGCAACGGGAGCGCAGTTCGCTTCGTTCTTCGCAGCAGGCGGCATAATCGAGCTTGCATACATGGGAGGAGTATTGCTAGCGGTAATCGGACTCGTTTTCGGATTCGCAGCAATATTCGGTGGAGGCAAGTAAGTCTATACCAGTAACAACAGGGATAAGGACATAGAGCCTTATCCTGTCCTTTTTTATAAAAAATCTAAAAATGGTATTACGCAAATTCAAAAGTGACAAGCAACGTAGAGGATTCTTTAGTAAAATAAAACAATTCAGAGACGAACACCACGTCGTTCATGTAAGAAAACTACAAGAAAAAGAACGGAAACTCATAGCAATCGAGAAAAAAGAACTCACAGAACTAAAAATAACACTAGCTAGGAGAAAAGAAATACAACAAGCAAGAAAAGATATAAGCACAACAAAAAAAGAACTAGCAGAAATAAAAAAAGAAAGATTCCTCTCATCGACATTAGGCCGGGGACTGACAGGCGTAAATATTACACGACAACGAGCAGTAGCAGCAGTTACAAGTCCAAAAGCACAAAAGGTATTTAAAAGAATAGGAAAAAAATTATTCGATTAAAATGGTAAGAGGCTTTAAGTCTGACAAACAAAGAAAAGCAGTTTTTGCTAGACTAAACCAATTAAAAAAAGGAATTACAGCAACAAACATTTCCGGAAAAAAAGTTACGTACAAACCATCACAATCTTACATTAACGAAGTTAAGAAAAGATACGAATTAGAATCTAAACATCCTGTCATAGAAATATTTAAGCCATATTCTCCAAAACTCCGGGAAATAGCAATAAAAGAGAAAGTTCGCATCGAGGAGTGGAAAGATAAAAACAAAGTAGTGATAAGAATATGACGAGACGAGCTGGAAGAGGATTCGGGTCAGACAAACAAAGAAAAGCCATGTTTGCCAAATTACAGAAAGGAGATATAATAAACACCCCACAAATAAACAAAATCGGTGTTTATTCAGGAAAAACAAGAAAAGGACACAAAATATTAACGACAGCAAAAGGAAAACCAACAATCATAATCACAAAACTACTTCCGAAAAGGACGGAAAGAAATAAATAACACATTGTTTTTAACTATGTCGAAGATGAAAAAATTACCGATAATATTAATAATCGCCGTGTTGTTATTAGTGAGTAATGTAATAGCCGATAACAATTATACTCGTCTGGGAAAAACACTTAATAGTGAGTTCAGTACAGGAATAGGATTCTTTAATACACAACTGACAGGAGAAACTTCCAGAACTAAAGCCATAAACACACTCGTAAACGTCCCATTAGTAGCTGATCTCGACAATGATGGGGTTAACGAAATCATAATATTAGACGGGTCGACATTCAGGATATATAACACAGAACTACAACTCCAAGCCACATACTTAATCAATCTGACACAGACAGGGCCGAGATACATATATTTAATACAAGATCTCGATAACGACAACCTATCAGAAATAATAGTAACGAGAGACAGAGACGATTTAGAACAGGCAGAAATAGAGATAATAGAGTATAACGGATCGGTAATAAAACAAGATACGAGATTAGATATTAGTCCTACGTCTGGCTTGGGGTTAGAAAGCGAGTTTATGATAGGGTGTGGAACGGACGATAATTGCATGATCGTATTAACCCCCAGCAGAGTAACTGGTGCGTTCGTGGATGTCTCAGCATGGAGTTTCAACTTTACAAATATAAGTACTAGATATCAAGTGGAAAGAGTAGGAACTAATAAGGCAGTTTGCGCTCCAAAATTCAGAACGATAAGCGTGAGTGATCCGGATAATGATGGGGTGCAAGAGTTTACCTTCACCTACATTATAGCACAGGGAGGGGGTGATCGAGTAGAATTTAGAACCTTAGGAATACAAGCCAATTTTAGTCCGATAGTAGAAATAACAGGGTTCAGATCAATATTTGATGCTTTAGGCAATACTGGTCTAGATGAATGCAGCAACCAATTAAGTGGAGCAGAAAGATTATTCACAGCCCCATTAGTATTCGATGTCGATGGTGTTTCCAGCAACGGGGAAGAAATGATATTTGCTGTCAATATCGATGAGGACGAATTTAAAATGTTTAGTTACGAATCAGTCGGGAGTAGTTGGTCTTTCTTAGACGATTACCCGGAAGTATTCCAAGCAGACGGGACAATATTAAGTAACGTGATGTTATTTAATAGTTTTACTGACACAGGAAAAGTTGATTTTTGTGTATTAGGATTTGAGGATGCCGATCAACAACTCGATTTATTATGTGCGAGTGAGCAAACAAACCAGTTAGTAGAAACAGACGAGTTCTTTTTCGATACAACAGGAAGGTTTAATGTTTCGACAAGTTACGGTGATTACAGTATATTAAGTCATAGCACGCAGCACACGACAGCGACAACAGAAGGGAATAACCTAGACGAAGTATTATCAACGTATGGAATATTTGAGCTTGACTATACAGGAATTAATCATTTAGATATGATTTGGGATAGTCCTCAAGAAAATATAGGGTTGATAAGTGTAGACGCTCAGAGAGTCGGGAGAGAGGACTTAATAGGAAACACCGAAACTAATCTTTGGTATTTTGACGACGGGTTTAGTACAAGTGGGGCTGGGATAGAAGGTTATTTCGTTAATCCATGCCTTGATAATACATGGAAGATAAACACGAGTGTTGAAAACAGGATAACCGTTATTGATCCTGATGGTGACAGCGTTAGTGCTAGAAGCATACTATACTTTGGAGACAGTGATTCGAACGTAACTCAGGATAGCGGTTGGGCTAGTAATGCGAGCAGTGATACAACTTTCACGTTTAGTCATAAAGCTAATGTTTCCAGAGGAACCAGCACTTTAAGAATGATGGCTCAGGACACAAGTAATCCCACCGAAATAGAAATAATAGATGTTACGTTTAGTGTGGGAGCTAATGGTGTCGTATTTAATGATTGTACGACAGACGTAACAGGACTAGCAGTTAATGTAACACCCACGTTTAGTGATGATGCACTAGATGCTAATAATAATATTCTTACGCGAAACCTTCGGCTCGTCAATTCAGAATTTAATTTCGGGTTGACGTTAGAAATAATTTATTGGATTATCACACTTGTTATTATCGGTGGAAGTTTCTTTTACGCTATCGATAGCAGTGCTAATGCCATGCAGGCAACCATTATAAGTGTCATGTTAGGTGTGGGAATGGTTATTTTAGGAAGTTTGCTCGGGGTTATTAGTTTGGGAGTCCTACTTTCAATGTTTGTTATATCAATGGCAATACTAAGTTTTGCTTTCAGAAATATGTTTATGGGTAATAGGGCGTGATGAAATGAGTACGGACACTGTAGCTTTCATAACGATAACGATTGTTTTTATATTATTAGGTGCAGCTCTTCCTTTCATTAGTAATAGTTATGGTTTGGACGTAGGAACCACTAATGTAGAAGGATTTAAGGATGAGTTGGGACAGGCAGCAGATAATCCTTTAGACACTTTTGGTTCAGTTTTGGACAGTGTACTAAAAATGTTTTTTTGGACTTTTGGATCACTACCTTTCTGGATAGATGCTTTCTTTACTATTTTTAGAGTGATATTATTTGTGATACTAGTTAAGTGGGTTCGGGGTGTAGGAAGTTGATGATGCAGACATATTATAAAGTCAAAAATAACTTTAGTGAGGTGTCTGCATCATGAACAAAATAATATTATTTATTGTTACTCTACTTTTATTAGTTAATATTGTGAATGCAGATGAGATATTTGAGAGTTGTTTCACAACACTTCCCGGAGGAGGAAATCACAATCAAATACATTATAGCGCTGGAGCATATAATAACGGATGGAATATAAGCATAGTATTTAATGGGACAACCAACATAACATCAATAGAAGTGGGAGTATTTCAGGCAGGGGCTATTATAAATGATCTGGAATGGATAACAATAGTAAATGCTAGCAAACTATCGCAAGTCTTGGCTAATAGTACAAGCACCCATACTTCTAGTGATTGGGCTAATAGTAGAGCTGGCACATATCCATTAAACTTCACTATTGATTACATACCCCCGAATGGGACTAAAATAGCTGTATACATAGATAATAATGCAACTTTCGACACAGTTAATCATATAACCATGCCGACATCGGATGGTGGATGCGCAATAAAACATCATACTCCAACAGAAGCAAACATACACACCGATAACTGGGGTACTGCTGTCAATGAAGTGGATAAATGGTGGACTGTATGGGTTGAAGAAGTAGTCCCTGTTGTTGTTTCTTCTAATATTGATTTATTATTTAGTAATACTACAAACCCCCTTATTTATAAGTCTAGTTTCGGAGAGGGAGAGGAATTTGTAGGCTACCTTAACTGGACAAATGACGCTGACGGACTAGCCATTAATGAAAGTTTCGGTGTATGTAACATGACAGTTTTCGAGGCCATCGTAGAAAAAAAGGGAGATTTTGACAATTTTACTTTATGCGAGAGTGGCTGCAATTTTAGTGAACGACAAAAAGAGTTCGACTTTGAGTCAATAACAGATGTCGTTATTGATAGTATTCATTTTGATGGATGCCATGAACAAACAGCTAGCGGTGATATTGATATTACATTTAGTTGTAGTGGGGCTAGTGAAATAGTAAGTGTGATGGCTAGTGAGATACCTTTATGTAATGGAGGGAATACTAATTTTGTCAGGGTTAGTAGTGATGCTTGTATAGGCAGCCAATTCATTAATATTAGTGTTAATACAACAGGCACTATTCCTTTTAGCCAACGTAAACGGATTCTTAATAGCGCAGGAGATCGAGAATTTACTAAAGACATCATGATTAACGGTACTGATTTCTTGTTTAATAGTACACTTAATTTATGGTATGTCACACACCTTCACGAATTTTACGCTCATGGCTCTAAAACAATTCATGGGAACTGTTCTCACAACACAGATAGTAATTTAGATAATAGTGTTGGTGAAACTATAACAATAGTGAATGCTCCTCCGAGTGTTAGCATAGATCAAGTTAATACAAGTCTTGGCACAACAGACTTATTAAATGATGTTTTTATAGAATATGCTAGCGGAGTATGGAACTGGTTTATTAGTGTGAGTGACGACGATCTTAGTTTCGTTAATGTTACATGGTATAACCTTACTGGGGGTATAATGAAGAGTGTAGGGGGAGTTAATATTAGTAGTCTGGATATGAACACCATAGATCAATTCTTTTTAGATTTTGATTTTATGCCTTTTAATCTTACTGTGTTCGCTAATGATACCCTTAATGCTAATAGCACAGTCAGTATTTTGTTTAATGTTACTGATATTAGCGCTCCGACCATAACTGGTGTTGATAATGATACTATTGCAAACCTTACTAATTATAGTTTTACTCACTTCATAACTGATGAGTTGGTCTGGACTTATAATGTATCTTGTACTGACGGGTTTAGTTATAACCAGACAAATATTAACAGTACAAGTTTTGGTTTTAATTTTAGCAGACTCATTAATGGCAGCTTGACTTGTACCGTCACTGCTTGCGACGGTCACACAGGAAAATTAACTAAAAGGGTTATAGGTAATAGGATCACTCTCAAAAGTTTTACTCTAGGAGATCACCTTATTAATGTAAGTGTTGATCTGGAAAGTGTTACAACAAACCATTATTTTGACCGAACCAAATTCATAATTACAACAATAGTGCCAACTAATAAAATTAGTTTCGTTTTAGGAGAGGATTGGGTTAAGGCATATAGTGGGTATGACGGGCATTACGTTAATAGCCACACTAATGAATGGATTGATTTCGAAAGCACCTCTTTCAGCGTATCAACTAAAGGCAATATCGTTACTGTTGTCAGCAGTTCTATGACCGATGTGTTTAGTTTTGACAGTATCGGAGAACTGAATTGTGTGTCTGTATCTCAGACTATTACAGGACTTAGTGTTTCCATTAATGCTTTAGAAGTTAATGTTTGTCCGAATGACAGTACCGCTAATGTTTTACTGATCTGGTTGTATGTCTTGATCGCTTTTGGTTTGTTTATTATCGCTTTGGTTTTCAAGATTTACATATTAGGGTTTTTTGGCGGTGCTATTCTGACTTATTCTTATTATATTTTGGTAGCGTGTAATGATTTCATGAGCGGACTGATTGGTTTTAGCGGCGTTATTATTATCTTGGTCAGTTTGTTTAAGTGGCTCTTGGATAGTTAAAGTTCTGATCCCTTCTTTCGAAGCAAGATAACAACTGATTCAATCCAGAATGGTTTGAGGGGGTCGTATCTATACTTTTCGACAGGGATCAGAACCTTTTGGAAGGATTAAAATATGTTTTTTATGACTGCTAGTGTTTTTATTGCTATCATGAATATTAAAAATAGTATTACTATTATGCTCCCGTATATAATATATTTGTTTTCCCAGTAATGCTCGAAAGGTGTCATTACTGCTGCTATTATTTTGTCGAGGTCAAAATCCATTATCATTCCCATATCTTTTCGTTGTATTTTTTCTTTTCCTTAAAAAAGAACCATATTGCTATTAACGATTTTAGTATTATAGGAATTTTTATTATTAACCATATTATGACTATTGCTATTACTACATTTATTGTAGTTCTTGATCCTGGGTTAGCTGCTGCATATATGACTACTGGTAACATTGTATTTATTTCTACTACTATCGTGTATACTAGTGGGTTTATTATGTTAAATAGGATGTTTTGTGTGTTTATATTTGTTTCATTGTATAACGACGTGTAATTAAATATTTTTGTTAAACCAAATGTGTTGTTCTCTACATTTTCTAGTTTTGTTAATATTTCTGTCGTGCTATTATCCGATATTCCGTTTACCAAAAATAACAACACCAATATGAACAAAAATGTCTCTATTATTCTCATTTATATTCTCCATAGACTGAGATTATTATTCCACTATTCGCTATTTGTTCTATATCTATTTTGAACCAGTTAGCCTTTCCTTTCTTTTTTATTTTATTTAATAATTCTTTTACTGTGATTTCTATTATGTTACTATATCCTGTCATTTCCATTCCTAAGAAGTTCCTTATACTTTGCACAAAATCTGATATTATGTTTCTTGACACTACCTTAACTTCGAAAAATGTTTTATCTTTAGTTATAGATCTCATTCCTCTAAACCCAATAAGTAACTATCCCATTGGTGTAGTTCTTTTTTTATTATTCTTATTTGTTTTGTTATTTTATCTTTTTGGTATAATAACAGTCTCATTTCTTTTATGGATTTCTTTCTATGAATTAAATACTTGTTTAGTAATTTCTTTAATACCATTTTTATCCGAACCCTACTTGTTGGAATGCTTTTGTGACATATAATAGATATACTATTAACAAACCTACCCCGGCAGCAGTTATTATGGTTATGAATAATAGTTTTTTTAGTACGTCGCTTATCTGTTTTCCTTTCATTACACCTTCAATGACTTCTGACTTCTGGAATCTTCCGAGTACGCTCGGGTTTAGTGCCAGTTCTACTTCGCTTATCCCGGATAACTCTACTGTTTCTTTTATGGTGTCTACCGGTATTTTTCTTTTTATTGGAAGGCTGCAATCTTGGTGGTAGTCCAGACACCATATTTTGCTTGACACATTAAAATATTTTAGTTCGTCGTCTATTATGTAAAGACTTTTTTTGTATAGGAACGCTTGTTTTGATGCGAATATCAGCATATCTGTATGGAACCCGTTTCTTAATTCCATGTGCATCAACATGGTTTTTGCTGGGAAGAACTTGTCTTTGAATTTTCTTACTATCCCCTTTATTCTAGTGTGTGTTTTGGGGTTTTTGTCTATTAAGTTATCAGGAATACTTCGTTGCAGTGCCGGCAGTGTCTTTTGTCCGGTTCTAGTTTGCTTATGCTTGTGTATTTGTTTATTAGGTTGCCGCACTTTAAGCATTTTGTCTGGTTCATTTTCGTTTTGTTTCTTACTAGGTTTTTTAGTCATTCTTGGTTCTCTTTTATTTTTGTTTCTATTTCATCTACTTTTTCTTTTATATTATATACTGTTTGTAGTATTGTTGTGTTTGTCCAGAATATTATGGCTACTATCGCTGATATGTATGTGGGTGGTTTTTTGAAAACATAATGGAATACAATCCCTGCTATAACTGAAAGTATTACTGCGCTGATCGTTTCTATTACATATTTTGTTTTAGTTGTTGGTGTGTACGTCATTATTTCGCTCCGATGAGTCCTTTAAACCCGTTTTGTATGCTCCCTATGAACCCACTTTTACTGTCCTGTTCTCTTTTACCCACTACAAGATCAACTTTTTCTATTCTCCCCTTTCCTTCCAGACTTACCATTAATCTTTTTTTCTGTCTTGTTAGGCTCAGGCAGTCTGTCGGACACACCTTCATCATTACTAATGTGTCTACTGCCAGCACATATCCTATTTCTACTTCGTGCAGCCGGGTATTAAAGTCTATTCTACTCATGCGTGTGTCTGTGTCTAGTGTGTCGTTGTCTAGTGCCTGCATGGCCTCTCCTAGTTCTGTGGGTTGTGTTATATTTGTTATTCCTTTGTCTATTGTCGATACTTGTTGTGTGTTTGGTGTCGAGGGGGTACTTGGGTCTGTACTAGTGTTTATCTTGAACTTTATACCGTCTATTACTAGAGATTGTTTCATTGATCTTTCCATTTATACATTTAAATCCATTATTTGATTGTTGGTGTTTTGTCAAATTTAACCCTTGCACTTAAGTTACACTTTCTGCAATATAGCGTAATTTCTAGCAGTTCTGATGCTTTTTGCATTGGTTGATAACATTTTCTACAATTCACTTGGAAGTTTATTTTTCCCATTCTTCTTCCTCTTGTTGTTTATTCATTCTACGAATGCTTTTATTAAGTGTAATTGTATTGTTTCACCTTTTTGTGTTAATGTTATTATTTGTCGCCTATCTTGTTTTTTAGTTTTCAGGAGGCCTCTTTTTCTTAATCTTTTTATTATTTCTACTTGGAAGCTGTAAGTTATGTCTGTTTTTTTTGCTATGTCTGATTGGCTGCATTTGGGTGTTAGTAATAGTAGAGTTAGTATTTCTCCCTTATCCATTATTTTGTTGTCTCTCATCTTTTTATAGGAATATGATAGGGAAAGGTGAAATAATCACCTTAATCGTGTTCATAGTTCTTTTACTGGAACCCAGTACAGTTTAGCGTCGTGTCCGTCAAATGCTTTCCCCAATTTTTTGGTTTTAAAGAGATATTCTTTTCCTTTAATGTGCTGCATAGCTTCGTCCACTGTTGCTAATTTCTTTACTTCTGAGTGTAGTGTTTCTATTTCTGTTAAGAAACGATCCAGCACGCTGCCTTCTGGTATGTTTTTTTGTGTTGCTTTGTCACTGAATTTTATCCATGTGTGCAGCATTCCTGTTTTACTATCTTTTAGTAGTTTGGAATCGTTGGGTGTCATTGAGATATGGTATTGTTCTTGTTTTTCTCCTTTCAGCTCGCTTTTCTCGAATGTTACGTCGGTGATTGTTCCTTCAAATTCTTCGATTCCTTCTGTTTTAGTTCTTTCTACCATTTTTTTATTACCTCGTCGTGGTGTTATGTTTATTTTGTGTTTCCATAATATAGAGATTGTTATGGTTGTTTTTAAAGATTGTTGTTATAGAAAAGAGAAATTAGTTTTTGTTGTTTTGTTTGAATTCGTCTGCGCATTCCTCGCACATCCCGTGACTTATCTTATATCCTTGCTTGTGTGCTTCATTAATGTATTCTTTTATTGTTGGTTTGTCTAGGGGATAATATGTTTCCCTTCTCTTAATAGCGTCGAGGTTCCAACATACAACGACTATATCACTAATTTCTTCGGAAGAGGAATCACTCATTTTTTATCACCTAAAAAATATTTAATGAAATTTTCAGTTCTAAATAAAGTTCGAGGATCTGATTCTGGTATTGGGAATCCAGATGCAATCATATTTTCCCTAGATTTTAATTCCTTAAGCCAATCCTTTAGTGCGGCCACAAGTTCTCCAGTGAGTAAATCTCCATCCTCATCTAAGTCTTTTAGTATTTTTAGTTTTATTTTTTCACCTATGTTTATTACAATATTGTTTATGTTCTTGTTTAGAATTTAAGCACCTTCCACTTTTAAGTGTTTTGTGGCACTGGTTTTCCTTTTTCTCTTTTATTATTTGTGCCATTGTTTTCCCTTTATTTCGTGATCTTATAATTGCCCTTTCTATCGAGGCATTAACTATATGTTTAAACCCAACCTTAAATGTATGAGAGTCTACTGGGAAAACGTTTAGTTCTTCCCAAAAATATTTAATTATATCACTTCTTTTCATTTTTTATAGTTTAGCTCGATTAATCTTTTTGCTATGACTTCGAGACATTTACCTTTTCCTATATTACAAGACGTTACAAATAATCCTTTTTTGAATAAATAATCCATACTACTATCTTGAAATATATAACCTATATATGTAGAGCCAGCATAACATTTTTCTATATATTTAAGATGTCTTCTTTTAAATTCGATTAGTTTTTGTTTCATTTTCCAGCTCCTTTATTAGTATAAGTTTTTCTTTTAAATTTATTCATACATCTTGGACAACAAATATAATATTTGCTTTTACCTTTATACTTCCATTCGTATCTGCATTTAGGACATTTCATTATGGCACCTTGGTTCCTTTTTCAAATTGTTTAATATGCTTTACAAAACCCTCTGTTATTGCCATGTAGGATAAACTAAAAGTTTTCCATTTGCCCTTTTCCTCTCCCTTTAATGGATAAACTTGCATATGTATTCCTGTATTTGTTTGAATTAGTCTGATTTCTCTTCCATCTGGAAGTTTTCCTTCTCCTATTAGTTGGTGTAAAAACAAATTCCCTTCCCCACTATATTCTATCTTCATTTTGACACTCCAAATATTGGTTTTATATAACATTTATGTTCTATCAATACCAACAAATTATTAGTATTGGCTCGTGGAGAACAAGCAAGACTTAATGGAATGAATTTGCTTTCTCCATGATTCCAGTAATGTAGCACTACTTCTCTGTCCCCTTCGAACTTCTTTAGTAATTCTATTAATTCTATTACTTTCATTTTATTTTCTTTTTCTTGGCTATAAACAGAACATTTTTGATGCTATTCTTAGTTCTTTTGAACTCTACTGCTAACTTGCAAACACTCATTCCTTTATTGTGCTTGGTGCATACCAGTTTTTTCTCTCCTTTATTCCAACGCTTTCTGCCCTTCTTAGCAATTCCTTTCTTACGATTCTTTTTATAAGTGTTTCGACTAAGTTTCTTAATCTCTTTTTGTGTTGAGAGCGTCACTAAAGCAGTGCGTATTGCTTTCTTAACTGATAGTCCGGTAGTGTTGCCTATGTGGTCGTATAAGTGCAGTGTGTAAGTGGTTCTGTACTTTTCTTTCCTTCCACTAATTTCGCAAAGATATATCCTGTATTTCTTTTTAGGTTTATTTTTCCCTATTTCTATTACTGTCTTTTCTTTCAATTCCATTTTAAATCCCCTCTATATATGTATGTATGTATGTATGCTCCACTATATAATGATATATGAAATCCAACCTGCATAATCCATCACACACTTAGCACCATGATAAAAAAGTCTCACCACAAAAACAACACCCATCACCCAACCTACACACCACAACC
>SDBT01008621.1_pt1 | contig 16636 bp, 12 predicted proteins | sample 2277101 | NCBI WGS metagenome assembly SDBT01 (sample SAMN10404973, study PRJNA504765) | marine sediment metagenome | isolation source: marine sediment core GS10_PC15, 103 cmbsf | place: Arctic Ocean: Southern Knipovich Ridge | collected 2010 | reverse complement strand
CACAAATTCTTCAACATCTTTTTTTACAACTGATTTAGTCTGTGCATATTTTTCAGAAATAAAATCGACTATTTTATCAATGTGCTCCTTCTTAACCAGAAGTTCCCATATATCAGATCCCACTTAAAATTAGACAAACAATGCTCTGAAAAGATTTTCCAATCCGGCTTTATTCATTAAACGACCCCGAGCATGTCTAATTTGAGATAACAAATTTTTCTCTTTAGTTAATAACTTAGGAATATAAAAAAAACTGATAAACACTTTCAACTTTCTTAAAAAATTTGTTTCTAAAGCAACTTTTGTAACACTCCAAATAGGATAGTCTTGTACTACTGCACGTTGATAGTCAAATATAGAAATACCCTTTTTTATATTATTTATAAATAAGTATTTCTTGTTAAAAGATTTATCTATTTTTATTTTCAGACCATATAGTTCTTTTATAATCATCATAGTTATATGAAAGCTGGCCTCAAGATCAAATTGTTTGCTTAGGGCTTCAACTTTTTTTAAGTCAATATCTTTTTCTATCTGCTTTACTATATCTAAAAGCCAACCAAGTCTTAGAAACCCATGATAATAACTAAAATGATAAACTTGATATAAGAAATGTAGTTCTTCAAGATTAATTTCTGAAAAGAAAATTTTTGGTTTTATCTTTATTTCTCTATCAAGTTTTGTTTTTAATTCAATATAAATATTTTCTCTCTTAAATTTGTATTCTGAAAAATAATTTTCTAAATTAGTCTTTGAAATCTTTTTATAACCAAGATTTTTCAAAATCTTAATTGATGATTTTGAATCTTTTTCTTGTATTAAAAGATCAATGTCATCCATTGGTCTTGTTCTCATGTAATCAGGCATTATTTTCATAAGATAGGCTCCTTTCAATGGAATAATCTTAATATTTTCTTCTTTGAATTTTGATGAGATCTCCTTTAAAACCCCTGTCTTTTGCTTGTATAAAAGTAAGGTCTTAAAGTATTCTTGTTCAAAAAATTCTTTAACATTTTCTGGAGTCTGAAAAGTTTTTATAGTCAAAAAAAATTTAGCCGTTAGTTTGTGAAATTTAGCCAAAGACATTAATTCATCATAATTTGTTTTCTTAAGAAGCAAACTTATCTTTTTACTGTTATAATCTGTTTTTGTTCCTTCGATTAATAGTTTTTCTTCATTAGATAAATCAATCATAATAGAAAATATTTAAAAGGACTCCAAATACTTTTTAATATGTACAGTATTGAAGTTAAAAATCTATGTAAGGATTTCCCTCTTCCTAAAAAAATTTTAGATGTGCTTTTATTCAGGAAAAGAAAATTTCTCAAAGTTTTAAACAATGTATCTTTCAATTTATCATATGGGGAAATTTTCATAATAATGGGCAAGAACGGTACTGGTAAGACTACTCTTCTTAGAGCATTATCTAATTTGCTTATACCTGAAAAAGGAACTATTCTTATTAATGACAAACCAGTATCTAAATACGGCACAGACCTTAGTAATATTCTTAGCTTTGTAAATTCTGAGGAAAGAAGTTTTTACTGGAGATTGTCAGCATATGAAAACTTAGAATTTTTTGGAACACTACTAGGATTAAAAAAATCTCAGTTAAAGAAAACTATTCTTTCTAGTCTTAGGAGAGTTGATTTAATAAAACACAAAGATTTTCGTTTTGACAAGTATTCATCTGGTATGAAGCAAAGACTCTCAATTGCGAGAGGATTTCTCAATAAGCCAAAGATAATATTACTTGATGAACCGACAAGGAATCTTGATCCTTTTCATGCTAAAGAAATTAGAGAGTTAATAAAAAGATTATCTAACAGCAAAACTGCTATAATTATAGCAACAAATAATCCTGAAGATGCTTTTATAGGTGACAAGCTCAGTATTTTGAAAAATCATAAACTTTCATCACTTAAAAAAATTGATAAGAAAAACTTGAAGAGAATAAGTGAGTTAATATGATAACTAAAATCAAAGCTTTTTTTAAGAGGGATTTTATTATTAGTGCAAGCTACAAAATATCATTTGTTCTTGATATAATAGTTGTCTTTTTCCAGTTACTTTTTTGGTATTATATATCTTTATTCCTAACAAAGAATATCCCTTTGGAAGGTCTAAATTATAGTTATTTTGAGTTTTTAATAATAGGTATAGCTTTTCATTCATTCCTAGCTTTTTTTCTGACTAACTTATCTTCACAAATAAGAGAATCCCAAGTAACAGGGACATTACAATCTGTATTATCAACACCCATAAGCCCATTAACATTTTTTATTGGAACTTCTGCATTTGGTTTTTTGAAAACAGCTTTAAGATTATTTTTCATTATCCTTTTCGGAGTTATATTGTTTAATCTTAATCTTTCAAATATAAATTTCTTATCATTGATAGTCATATTTTTTATTGGTATTATATCTTTCTTTAGCATTGGGTTAATAATTTCCTGTTTTACTTTAGTGTTTAAACAAGACATATCTGGCTGGACTGATTTTTTTCTAAGAATTTTTAATATTATCTATTATCCAATTATCTTATTTCCTGTGTTTATAAGACCTTTATTATATCTCTTACCTACAACACATTATTTAAAAGGGATAAGACTTGCAATATTTGAGAATGCATCCATTAGCTCTCTTGGAACAAATATTTTAGTTTTAAGTGTTTTTGCTGTAATACTATTGCCATTCTCCTTATGGTTATTCAATTATTCATTAAAAGTTGTTAAAAAGAAAGGAACACTTGTAGAGTTTTAAATAACCAAATTCGTTATATTTTGAAAAAACCCTCTTTTGTTATTTTAAATCCACTTATCGGTTTCTTAAAATCAAAATGAACTATTTTTTTTGATTTATCCAATTGATTCCAAGTATTTTTGTTTTTGGACCATCTACAACCTTTCCAAATCATAAAATGGAAGTATGGGTACTCTGAATCATCTTTATTATTTGTTAATTTCCCTTTATTCCAATACCATTCAGTCGGAAAATTAAATGTTCCATCTTTCCAAGGACATACACTATAAGGAGTACTATATGATTCTTTAAAATAACCTGTGTTTTTATTAACTACTTTGTACATTTCCACCTCATCTAAATTTTTATAGCTTGTGCCCATCATTTTATTTTGCCAATTTTTAATTTTAGTAAACTTTTTGTTCATTCTTGGGCGATTTCTATAAAGAGTAAAATGACCACTAATCATATGAGAATGAAAAGATATTACATCAAACTTCAATATTTTATTTGTAACAAATTTTCTAATATTTCCATAAATTACATCAATATCTCCATGACCCCAAAAATCATAACCATTCAAATAATCTTCAAAAATCAGACCATAAGCAGGCTTGAAATGGCATAATTTGTAGGAATTTTTTATAGTAATAGGTTTTTTTATATTAACAGGAATATTTAGTTTAGAAGAAGCTAGTGTATTAAACTCATCAAGATTCATATGGACATATTTTACATTCTTGACCCTATTCTTAGGCAGACCACAATCTGTAAAAAACAACCAATTAATAGTAGGATTCAATTTGCAACTCTCAATATATAAATCCATCCAAACAGGCCATTTTCCAAAATAAGGCATTAACATAATAATTTTTTTATCTTTTCTACTAACCACCCAGATTAAATATCTACCAAAAATAAAAAGTTTCCAAAAAAGTTTTTTTATATTAATTATAAAAAGTTTTTTTATATTAATTATAAAAAGTTTTTTTATATTAATTATAAAATTTTTTCCAAAAATTAGACTTTTCCAGATAAAATCCTTTTCTAAGACTAATATTTTCCAAAACAAATTTTTTGAATTTCTTTTTACTTCAATTTTTTGTTTTAATTTTTTAAACATTTTATTTCTTTATAATCACTTTTTTATAATAATTTATCATTTCTCCCGTTATTTTTTCATTGTTAAAGAATTCTGCTCTTTTTTTAGCTCTTTTTCCTACTATATCCAAGTCTTTTCTATTTAAACATTTAAGAATTTTACTTGCAAGAGCTTTTGCATTATTAGGTTTTACCAGAAATCCGTATTTTCCATCCCTTACTATTTGTTCTTCAAACCCGCTACCACTAGTAGCTAAAACTGGTTTTCCTAAGGCCATAGACTCCAAACAAGTAAAACCAAAGGCCTCCCAAAGAGAAGGCAATACCACTAATTTTGCATTGTTTATTATAGGATTTAAGTTTTCATGAGAAAGATGGTTGATAAACACAAGATTTTTTGCAAATCGTTCGTTTTTTGCAAGCAAGTATTTCTTAACATCCGAATGTTTTATTGATTTACCATGTTTTTTTTCCACATGATAATCTCCGACAAACACCATTTTTAGATTGGGATTTTTTAAAAAAACTTTTGGCAAAGCGCGGGCAAGAATTCGTATGCCCTTTCTTTCTTCCAGTCTTCCAAAATAAAGAAGGTAATTATTTTTTATTATTATTTTCTTTTTCTTAGAAGCTGATTCATACCTTGTAATATCAATGCCATAATAAGTAACATCAATTTTTAAAGGATTTATCTTAAAGAAATCAGAAGTCTTCTTTTTTAGAGAAAAACTATCTGCATTTAAAGCATTACTATTTTTAATCTGTAGTCTTTCAAGAAAATAGACAATTTTTTTATCTAGATTAATTCTCTCTTTATTAAGTAATGCAGCCATGGTCCATGAAGTGTGTAACCTAGTTACGAACTTGACACAACTAAATAAAGAAAAAAACACCCCTAAACCAGCCGTGTCATCACATTCAACAATATCAAAAGATTTTCTTTTATGAAGTTTTTTAAATTTACTATAAATCCCCCATCCAATAATTAAGTTTGTTATAGTATGAAAAAGGTATTTATCAATAGTTCTAAAAGGAGGAAAGATTTTTAACAAAAAAGGATGAAAAAAGATAATCCCTGTTATGACTCTATGAATATGAATTCCTTTGTACATATAATCAGCAACTTTTTTTTCAGTACCACATATAACATGAACTTCATGGCCGTTTTTAACAAGTTCAAGCGATAAATTTTTCAAATAAGTCTCTATGCCACCATAAGAGGATTCAATAAAATCAGTGTGTATTATAAAGCAGATATTCATTTTATTTATTTATTTGCTCTTTTATTTTTCTAATAAAAATTTTTGTGTCAAACTTTTTTGCTTGTTTTAGACAAGCTTTTTTATATTTTTCAGGATTTTTTCCAACTTCTTGAATAGCTTTTACTAATTTTTCAACATTAATATTGTCTATTAATTTTCCTGTAATCCCATTAACAATAGTTTCCATATATCCTCCTTCGTTTGGTGCTATTGCTGGTTTTCCTGACGCCATAGCTTCTACAGGAGTCATTCCAAAATCCTCTTCTTTAGAGGTTGTGATAAACCCTTTACAATTTGCATAAAGTTCTATTAGTTCATCTTCACCAATCCAGCTCAATATCTTGACATTTGAAGGAATTATTTTTTTTATATAATTTGAATATACTATAAAATGTTTTGATTTTTCATAAGAGCCAATAATGATAAGTTTTTCTTTTGGTATTTTTGCAAAAGCTTTAACTTGCATATCTATTCTTTTATGTGTAATAAGCCTATTGACACTTAACCAGTAATCTCCTGTTTTCTTATAATGAAATTTAGAAGTCTCAATTGGGGGATTAATCACAACGGCGTTTCTTTTTAGATATTTCTTAACTCTTTTTTGGGTGTTTATTGAATTACAAACAATTTTATTTGCATGTTTGACATATTTTCTGTTTAAATAGCGATTATACTTAACCCACAAATCAAATAAAGGCCTTTTCCAAGGAGTCACAAGATTTTTTCGCGTATATTCATATAAATCCCATATTTCTCTTATAGGAGAATGTACATACCATAAATTTGGTTTGTTTTTAACAACTCCTGACATTGCCCAATCTCCATCTATAATGAAAAAATCATATTTCCCTTTCAGATCAAGTTTTCTGAATTTATACAATGCAAGTTGTTGTCTAAAAGGAGCATTTATAGGTATTTTTCCAATACTTTTTATTTTTATATCACTAAAACCCATATTTTCTATGGCTTTTCTATTAATGTTTGTGGTAATTACGTCTGCTTTCAATTCTCTAGCCAAAGTTAGACCTACTTTTTCAGCACCTCCTATGTTATCCATATAATTATGGAATATAGCGATTTTCATTTTAGCCTCGTCTTTTTTTCTCATTTTTTCTTTATTCCTAGGACGCTCAGATAAAACGAATTAAAAATTATTTGTATACCTAACACATTTAGAGTTAGCGCAAATATAAGGATTTTAATTTCAGATAATTCTCCAAAATTAGAACCCACCCATTTAATTAATACTGTTAAATTAATAATTAAGCCAAAGAGAAATAGTAGAGTTCCGATTATAAGGCCTTTTTCTAGATTAAAAGTTTTAAAAAATTTCTCTAAAAATTTATTTTTTTCCTCTAAAACTGTAAATAGATATATCTTTGCAAAAAATCCGGTGAACATTATCTGAAATCCAGCAAGTGTTAGGAAGCTTCCGAGTATCATTGGATGGATATAGAACATTTGACCAAATAAACTTACTGGTCCGAGCAAAAGAGATAGCTGTATGAATAAGCCAATGATAAACAGGATTAATCCGGGTATCATAAATAAATAAGTGGGGCTAAAAAGAAGCATGAATCTGAGATGTCGCCATGCATCATTAAAACCTCTTAACTTGGAAACACCCTTTCGAGGATAATAATTTATGGGAATTTCTACTATCTTCAATCTTTTTTTTATAGCTTTTATTATCATTTCACTGGCAAATTCCATACCAGTTGTCTCTAATTCTAATTGTTCTAACTTGTCTTTCCTTATTGCTCTGAACCCAGAATGAGCATCAGAAATTTTACTTTTAAAGAATAAATTAAGTAGGAAGGTTAGAATAGGATTTCCTATATATCTATGTGACCATGACATAGCCCCTCTTTCTATTTTTCCTTTAAATCTTGAGCCTATAACTAGATCTGCATTTTTTATTGCTTTCAAAAATTTTGGAATTTCTAAAAAATCATAAGTCCCATCTGAATCTGCGAAGATAATAATTTCACCTTTTGCAACTTTAAATCCTTCTAAGAGAGCAATTCCATAGCCTTCTTTATCGTGTTTTATGACTTTGGTTCCAAGTTTTCTAGCGATCTTATCTGAGCCATCTGTTGAAGAATCAGAAACTATTATTTCTCCGTCTATATTATTTTTTTCAAGTGCTTGCTTAATCTGCCAAATGCTTTTTCTAATAGATTCTTTTTCATTTCTACACGGTAGGATTATTGATATTTTTTTTGTCATAATTTGTTTATTATATTTGCTTAATTCTATATATTATATTGTATCATATTTTTAATCATTAATCTATTGGCGTATATACATAATATAGCTATTTCTGTGTATAATTTTTCTATATACAAATCCTAATAATTGTTGTATAATATTTAATGCCATAAGAATATTATAAAAACGAGTTATGTCATTAGATTTTAGGCTTAATATTAAAACTCGCTTAATTTTCTCTGGAATTTTATTTGTTCTAGGGATTTTTATTATTTTACAGATTTCTTTTTATCAAACACAAGAGATTTCTCCAGTTCAGGCAGCAGTGAGTCATAAGGTTCGAGGTTGGGGTTGGAGTGAAAATATTGGTTGGATTTCTATGAATTGTTATAACGATTTTGATTATGATGGTGATTTTGAAAACTGCTGTCCAGGTGGTAATGTTGGTGATTGTCCTTATGGTTTAGCCGGAGGTGATTACGGCGTCCATTATAATACAATCAATGGCAAATTAACTGGTTATGCTTGGACAGATGGAGTTGGTTGGATTTGTTTTGGCGAAACCTGTCAAACAGTTTGCTTGGGAGGAACCAATAATGGCGGGGTTTGTTCTATTGATGCTAATTGTCCTGGCGGGGTTTGCGGAGGCAAGCCACCCCATGGCCTACCTGTTTCTTGGGCTTGTGTTGGCCGGCCTGCTTGGACTTGTCAGGGAGGAGATAATAATGGGTTAGCTTGCTTTAAAACAGCTGCTGATTGTCCTGGTGGCCTTTGTCGTTTTGGCTGTTCTGATGACGCTGGTGAAGATTTTGTGGATTCAAATGTCTGTGTCCGTACCAGTCATTTGAAAACTCATTGGAAAATGAATAGCATTACCGAAGGGACTATTCTTGATGATTCAGTTAATGGAAATACAGGAACTTTAATGCCGGTCAGTACTCCGCCAATTCAGGCTCAAGGCAAATTTAGCAATGGGTTGCAATTTGACGGTACAGAAGACTATATTGACGTGGCTGACAGTGTGAGTTTAAGCGTTACTGGCAATTTAACCATTGAGACTTGGATAAAAAGAGGTTCTATTGGAACAGAACAAACCATTGTTGGTAAATGGGATGAGTCAGCAGGAATTAAAAGTTATCGCCTTTGGTTTGATGCTAATAATCGTTTAAATTTTGCGGTTTCTGATGGGACTAATACAGCAACAATTACTCAAAAAGATGGCATTTGTCTTGGTGAAAATAGCGAAGTAACCCAGTGTTTAACTGATGACAATTGCGCCACTGGCGAAATTTGTAAAAACGCTCCTATTACAGATACAAGCAGATTTCATCATATTACTGGAAAATATATAGCCGATGATGTTGGTACTGGTATTAATGAAAAGGGTTTGCGGCTTTTTATTGATGGATCTAAAGTTCCAACTTCTGCGGTTGTTGGGACAATCCCAAATGCTTTAATTGATCAAAGTGAAAAACTCTATATTGGCGCTAAAAAAGGATCCACAGTCATTGATACTTATTTTAAAGGGGTAATTGATAATGTTTCTGTTTGGTCTTGTCAAAATATTAATAGAGCCCATGGCCGGAAAACAAAAGAAATTTGGAATGATGCAAAAATTGAGTTAGATGGCTGGGCTCGGGTAATTATTTTAGGCGAAAAAGGATGGTTAAAATTAAAAGGTTTTACAAAAGACGGCCGGGTCTGGGGTTCTTCTTTAAATAATTACAGCACTTTTTATACTTTTAATGGTTATTTAGCAAATCGATGGGTTAATGAATCAATGGATTCTAATGGCTTGGTTGCTTATTGGAAAATGAATGAACCAAACTGGGATTCAAATATACCAGTTAATGATTCTTCGGCGAATACTAATCATGGCACTGCTTATAACGGGGCTAATGTGACAAAAGAAGGAATTTTTAATAGCGCTGGTGATTTTGATGGAGATAATGATTATATAAATGTTCCTAATAATCCAACCTTGGATCCTGGTTCAGGAAATTATACTGGGTTGGCTTGGATTAAAACATCAACAAGCGCTGGGGATATGTATATTTTTAATTATTATGAAGGAGGGGGAACAGATCGGGTAGAATTTAGGGTCCAAGACAGTAAAGTACGCATTCTTATAAATGATAATGGTAATGTGATTTACAGAGATTCTATTGCTTCAGTTGGCGATGATTTATGGCATCAGGTTGCTTTTATTTGGAATACAGCCGCTGATACCCTTGATGTTTATGTTGATGGAAGCGCTTCAAATAGTACTTTAATTGGCATACCGTCTAATATTGGTATAGTTGATCCAGCTGGAGATTTATCCATTGCAAGAAGAAATGATAATAGTAGTTATTTTAATGGCTTTATTGACAACGTCGCGATTTATAACAGAGCTTTGTCGCCAACAGAAATCCAGGAAATTTATGATAAGAGCACGCCTGCTTGTGTGGGCTGGGAAGATTATGAACATGATTATGGCGATCCGCCAACCCCTTTATCTTTTAATAGTTTAACCGTGAGCAATCCTGATAATTGTGAGCAATTATTGGTTTATTGGGATCCATCAGATTGGGCTGAAGACTATACTTATTGGCGAGATCAACAAAACAGCATTAATCTTTGTGGCACCTGCACTTCTGAGGCTACTTGTGAAGCAAGTGGTTATACAGAATATAATGTTTTGGCGGATTCTTGTACAGAATCAGAGTGTTCATTGTTAGACACGGGCTTATCTTTTAATACAGGCTATTGTTATAACATTACAGTTTATAATGAAACCGGCTCAACTTGGGCAACTGATAATCCCCCAAATTATCCAGTCCCTTATTGGAGGAGTACAACTCTTTGCGGGCCTGAAAATTTAGCTAGTGATACTGATACTTGTGGACAGGCTATTCTTAGTTGGGACAAAGAAACTAATGCTGATGGTTATAATATTTATCGTTCTTTAGCGACTGGTGGTTGCGACAATCTATATAATAGTAGTTGTGAATTAACTGGACATTTGGCTGAAGGGTTGGATTACGATGTTGATAATGACGCTGTTAATGATTTAATTGCTCAATGGAAAATGAATGAATCAAGTTGGAACGGGACAACTGGCGAAGTTAAAGATTCTTCTGCACAAACCACGCTTAATAACGGAACAGCAGAATGTGAGGGAACCTGTACAGAGCCAACCACTGGAGTAGGCAAGTTTGATAATGCAGGTATTTTTGACGGAGTCGATGATTATGTTGATATCTCAGATATTTCAGCCACAGAAAATACAGATCAATTAACTATTGCGGCGTGGATATATTCAACTCCATCAGCTAATTATCGGACAGTAATCAGTAAAGGGTATAATACTGATGGTAGTTGGGAAATAAGGATGACAAGAGACAGCGAAGGGCCGAATTTGTCTTTTTCAGTTGTTACAGCCGGAGGAAAGGTTGGTTCCACTATTACTGGTTATGAAAATTCCGTTTGGCATTATGTAGTAGGAGTATACGATGGAGTAAAAACATACATTTATCAAGATGGAGTACTTATAGATAGTGACAACCAGACAGGGGATATTGTTGATACAGCTTATATAGTGAAAATAGGTCAGAATGGAAAAGATACAACTCCGTATGAGTATTGGAATGGCAAAATCGATAATGTCTCTATTTATAACGTCGCCAAAACCATTGAACAGATTAGAATTGATTATGAATCAGGAATAAATTCTAATTGTGAATCTGGCCAATGCGGCTTGGCTTATGTTTGCGACGATGAGTCATCTACTGATAAATGCGGGGCCAATAATACTTGTTGTTATACTGATTCACGAATTATTCCATATGTTAATTATTATTATCGAATAACTGCTACAGGAGAAACAGGAGAGACACCTTCTTCAACCGAGATTGGCCCAGCTCAAACAATTTGTTTTCCTGCTCCAGCCGAAGAAGAAGAGTAATATGAATAAAGATGAGGCAAAAAAAAGAATTGCCAGGCTTAGAAAAGAACTGGGGCACCATCGTTATCTCTATCATGTTTTAGATAAACAAGAAATTTCTGATGGCGCTTGGGACTCTTTAAAACATGAATTATATAATTTAGAACAAAAGTATCCAGAATTTATTACCCCGGATTCTCCAACCCAAAGGGTAGGTGGAGATCCTTTAAAAAAATTTGTTAAAATACGGCATCCTCAACCAATGCTTTCTATTGAGGATGTTTTTAATTTCCAGGAACTGCAAGACTGGGAAGACTATATGATAGTTTTTTTAAAAAAAAGATCTCATTTGAAATCGAAAAATAGTTTTTCATATTTTTGCGAACGTAAAATTGATGGAGTTGATATTGTTTTAACTTATAAAAAGGGAGTATTAATTACTGGTGTTACTCGAGGCAATGGTATGGTTGGAGAAGACGTTACTAAAAATATTAAGACGATTGAAGCTATTCCTTTACATTTAGAAAAACCAATTAACGTTGTAGTTCGGGGAGAAATATTTATGCATCAAAAAGATTTCAAAAAACTTAATCAACAAAGAGAAAAGCAAGACCTGCCGATTTATGCCAACCCAAGAAACGTGACGGCTGGTTCTATCCGTCAACTTAACTCAAAAGTAACAGCTAAAAGGGCTCTTGACTGTTATATTTTTGAGATTATCACTGATTTGGGGCAAAAAACACATGAACAGGTTCATCAAATATTAAAACAATTTGGTTTTAAAACAGATCATCACACAAGAATATGTTCTAACTTGGAAGAGGTTAAAAAATATTATAAAACTTATTTAAAAAAAAGATTAAAAAATTCTTTTGACTATGATGGGGTAGTGGTTGTTTTAAATGAAATTTATTTGCAAAAGATTTTAAAGGCAGTGGGAAAGTCACCACGTTGGATGCGAGCATATAAATTTCCTGGCGAGCAAACCACTACCATAGTTAAAGATATTGTTGTTCAAATTGGGCGAACAGGGGCTTTAACTCCAGTGGCTCAATTAAAACCAGTGCAGATAATGGGCAGTGTCGTTTCTAGAGCTACTTTGCATAATCAAGATGAAATTGACCGTTTAGATGTGCGGATTGGAGACACAATTATTATTGAAAAAGCAGGTGATATTATTCCAGCCGTGGTCAGGGTTTTAAAAAAATTAAGAACAGAAAAAGCAAAGAAATTTCAAATGCCTAAACAATGTCCATTTTGTCGTGGCCAGATTAAACGAAAACCAAACGAAGTGGCTCATTATTGTTTAAATAAAAAATGTTTTGCAGCTCAAGGGCAAAAAATCAGCCATTTTGTGGGTAAAAAGGGCTTTGACATTGAGGGTATGGGCATAAAAATAGTTAAACGATTAATAGAACAAGGGTTAATTAAAGACGCCGCAGGTATTTTTACTCTTACCAAAGGAGATTTAGAGCCATTAGAGAGATTTGCTCAAAAATCAGCTGATAATTTAATTAAAGCCATAGAGCAAAGCAAAGAGATTGATTTGCCTCATTTTATTCAGGCTTTGGGTATTCGTCATATTGGGGAACAAACTGCTTTTGATTTAGCCCAACATTTTATTGAATTTAAAAAACTAGAACAGAAAAATAAAGAGACTTTAATGAGTTTGCCTGATTTGGGGCCAATTGCCAGTCAGAGCATTATTAATTGGTTTAAAGCTGAAAATAATAAGAGATTTTTAAAAAGATTAGAAAAATCAGGAATTAAGGTTAAAAGATTTTTTTCACCAATAAAAAGCCAGAGTTTAAAAAATAAAAATTTTGTCATTACTGGCGTTTTAAAATCAATGTCACGAGAAAGAGCAAAAGAAAAAATAAAAGCATTAGGAGGTAAAACACCAGTTCAGATTAGTAAACGGACAGATTTCCTTGTTTCTGGACAAGATCCTGGATCAAAGTATGATAAAGCTAGGCAGTGGAAAGTTAAAATAATTAATGAGCAGGAATTTTTAAAAATGTTAAAATGAAAATATGATTAGTAAAAACCAAGTTAAACATATTGCTAAGCTGATACGCTTAAAATTAACTGATAAGGAAGTAAGTAAATACCAAAAAGAATTGGCAAAGATTTTAGATTATGTTGGTCAGTTACAAGAAATAAACACAAAAGATATTCCCCCATGTTCAGGAGGAACAGATTTAAAAAATGTTTTTCGTGAAGATGAATCAGAAATAAGAGTTAGAGAAAATAGCCAAAAATTAATAGACCAGGCCCCATTAAAGCAAAAAGATTTAATTAAAACAAAGGGAGTTTTTTATGAAACTAAATAAATTAACCATTGTCCAAGCCCATCATGGATTAAAGAAAAAAGAATTTTCTGTTAAAGAGTTAACAAAAGATTGTTTAAACGAAATAAAAAAACAAGACAATAAGATTAATTCTTTTATTACTGTTTTTGAAAAACAGGCAATTACACAAGCCGAAAAAACTGATCAACGTATTAGGGTCCAGGGGGTGGAGAATTTTCTTGTTGGCATTCCTTTGGGTATAAAAGACAATATTTTAATTAAAGATACAATTTGTACGGGTGGTTCTCAGATTTTAAAAAATTATCAAGCTAGTTATGACGCAACAGTTATTAAGAAGCTAAAACAACAAGGAGCTATCTTTCTGGGTAAAACTAATTTAGATGAATTTGCCATGGGGAGTTCGACTGAGAATTCTGGCTTTGGTCCAACAAAAAATCCTCATAATCTAGAATATGTCCCGGGTGGATCTTCAGGGGGCTCAGCCGCTGCTTTGGCTGGCCAAATGTGTTTAGGGGCGTTAGGCTCTGATACTGGAGGATCTATTCGTCAACCAGCTAGTTTTTGTGGCGTTGTTGGGTTTAAACCAAGCTATGGACGCGTTTCCCGTTATGGATTAATGGCTATGGCTTCTTCCCTGGATCAAATTGGTTCTTTAGCTTCTTGTGTTGATGACGCAGCTATTTTATTACAGGCAATTGAAGGCAAAGATAGTTTGGACTCAACAAGCAAAAAAGCAGATTTTCCTATTGAAATTCCAGAATTAAAAAGTTTAAAAAATTTAAAAATAGGTTTACCTAAGGAATATTTTATTCAAGGCCTTGATCCAGAGATTAAAAAATTAATTGACAAAATAATTAAAGAATTAGAAAGCCAGGGAGCAGAAATTATTGAGGTAAGTCTGCCTCACACAAAACACGCTTTAGCCTGTTATTATATTATTATGCCGGCAGAAGTTTCGGCTAACTTGGCCCGTTATGACGGGATTAAATATGGTCTCTCATCAGATCAAGGAAAAAATCTTTTAGATATTTATTTAAATTCTCGTAGTCAAGGATTTGGCGAGGAGGCCCAAAGAAGGATTATATTAGGAGCCTATATTTTATCAGCTGGCTATTATGATACTTATTATTTACAAGCCCAAAAAATTAGAACTTTAATTAAACAAGATTTTGAAAAAATTTGGCAGCAAAATATTGATTGCTTATTAACTCCAACGACTCCAACGCCAGCTTGGAAAATAGGGGAGAAGATTGATGATCCTTTAAGTATGTATTTAGCTGACATTTATACTGTTTCGGTTAATTTAGCTGGTTTGCCAGGAATTTCCTTACCAGCTGGCAAGGCAAATGGCTTACCAGTCGGGTGTCAATTAATTGGTAATCATTTTCAAGAAAACAAGATTTTACAAGTGGCTAAAATAATTGAACGAGTTGACAAAAATTAATAATCTAGCTATATTAAATTAACTTTAATTAATTAATTTATTTTTTATGGAAAAAACAAGCTTAACTCTAACAAGCTTAACTCTTTGGAAAGCAATTGCCAGTATTCTAATGGTTATTTTAATTGCTTCGGTTTTGACAAATGGATTTAGCTTAAAACAAGTTTTATTTAAAGTTCCTTCAGAGGAATTGGCGAATAAAACAATAGATTTTATTAATGAAAACCTTCTTCAGCCAGGCACAACCGCCTCTTTGGTTGAGACAGATTGTGAAGAAAGGCCGGGCCTTTGTAAATTAACAGTGAATATTGGTAACAACAGTTTTGATTCTTATATTTCAACTGACGGAGAAATTCTGTTCCCAGAAGCAATTGAGATGGAGAAAACAGAAGAAGCTGATAATCAGGCAGCAGCAGATCAACAGGCAAGCCAGCAAGCCTCTTTAGAAAATCTTCCCAAACAAGAGAAAGCGGACGTAAAGCTATTTATCATGTCTTATTGCCCTTTTGGCTTGCAGGCCCAAAAAGCTTTATTACCCGCCTTTGATTTGTTAAAGGATCAGGCAGATATAAAAATTCACTTTGTTAATTATATTATGCACGACAAGATAGAAATTGATGAAAACTTAAGACAATATTGCATTCAAGAACAGCAATCAGAAAAGTTTATCCCATATCTTAATTGTTTTGTTGAAAATGGGGACTTTGAAAAATGTTTAAGTCAGGTCAATATTAGTAAATCAAGCTTAAACACTTGTTTAACTCAAACAGATGAAGAATATGGAATCTACGCTGCCTATGAAGACAAAGAATCTTGGCTTAGCGGATTATATCCTCTTTTTAAAGTTGATGATGAATTGAACAAGCAATTAGGGATAGGAGGTTCGCCAACATTGGTTATTAACAATCAAGTTGTTTCTCCAAATAGAACTCCTGAAGATTATAAACAAGCGATTTGTATGGGTTTTGAAACAATGCCTGATCAATGCGCCCAAACATTGTCTACTAAATCTCCAATACCAGGTCTTGGATTTGGAGAAACAACAGATTCAGCAAGTGATGCCCAGTGTGAATAAAGCACTATATTGCTTTAAAATTATTTAATTTATGTTTAATCTTTTTTTTGATTTTTTACATAATTTTGAACCCCAACCGATTATTTTACGGTTGGGGTTTTTAAATATTTATTGGTATAGTTGTCTAATTGTTGTTGGCCTTTTATTGGGCTTAATCCTTGTTTTTAAATTAAGTTCAAGATTTAAAATTGAAAAACAATTATTAGAAAATTTGTTTTTTTATTTAATTATTAGTGGTTTTTTAGGCGCTCGCCTTTATCATGTTTTAAGTGAATGGCCCTATTACCTAAAGCATCCTTGGCAAGTATTTGCAGTTTGGCAAGGGGGGCTGGGTATCTACGGAGCAGTAATTGTTGGTAGTTTGGTTTTATTCTGGTTTTGTAAAAAAAATAAATTAAACTTTTTGTCTTTAGCTGATTTATTAGTTCCCAGTTTAATATTGGGCCAGGCCATTGGCCGTTGGGGAAATTATTTTAATCAAGAAGTTTTTGGAAAACCAACTAGCCTGCCCTGGGGGATTCCTATTAAAACAATGGCTAGGCCTTCGGAATTTTTATCAAGTCAATAT
>SDBT01008620.1_pt1 | contig 16637 bp, 15 predicted proteins | sample 2277101 | NCBI WGS metagenome assembly SDBT01 (sample SAMN10404973, study PRJNA504765) | marine sediment metagenome | isolation source: marine sediment core GS10_PC15, 103 cmbsf | place: Arctic Ocean: Southern Knipovich Ridge | collected 2010 | reverse complement strand
CAGTTTGAAGTTGTCCACTGTTTTTACAAACGATACGAAAACATCGTGAACAATATCTTCGGCTGAATTTGCATCATTTAAAAGAGCCATCGCCAGCGTCAGCAGATAATCCAGGTACTTCTCATAGATGCGACGCAGAGCATCCCTGCTGCCGCGCTTAAATCGCCACTTGAGAAGTTCATCTTCTATCATCTGTTACCTGCTCACTCAACTCGGTCGGCCTTGTCTCGTTAATATCACGATTGGGCCAGCCATTTTAGTATAAAGAAAATCAACTTTTTTCAATTTTAGCCGGTTTTGGACCAAAAGCGCATAAAAAAGGCCGAGCCAAACAGCCCGGCCTGTATATGATAATCAGATCACAATAATGGTTCACTAAAGCCCGCCACAAATACTCCATTTATTATCTGATTGATTTTCAAGACGTTTAACCTGTGGCTTAAAATTTGCTATCCAATTGCCTTTTTTGTTCTCAACTTCGATTTTACAGGGCACATAAAGAATATGTCCCCATTTTTCATGCGGCACAGGTTTGTCAATTGAAACAATTCGTAGAATCCTGCCTCCAAAGGCCTTTTCGAGAACATCACCTGGCCTACCACCTAACATTTTTTTAACTTTCCCATAGTCCTGTGCGATTGAGGCTTCAAGGCACTGGCGAACTACTTTCATTGCTATTTCATTGTCAGTTAAATCATCTTTTTCTATGCCCACATCCTCACTGGCCTGATCTATAATTAAAGCATCATTAGGTATGTCATCAAGTTCGAACAAAGAGCTGTCTATGAATTGATTATATCTGAAAAATTCATATTTATCCTCAAGCTCATAATCCTCACCTACCAAACGATATTTTTCAAACTGTATTAGAAGTTTTGTTTCAGCGTCAAAATAATATTTTAAATAAGTATTATCGGCATTGTTAATGACATCAAGAATAATAGGATCACCTTCTTGTTCCGGCTCGATGGTTGTAAATTCACTTTCATCATTTTCCTGTAAATCATACAATCGTTGCAAACTTTGTTTTGGGTCAAAATCGGAGGTAAATTTTTCCAGCTCCATTGTCATTTTTGCGCCTTTGAAAATCATTAAAGTATTTTTTTCCGGCATCCAAACCTCTGCAATTCTTTGATTTAAAACAATGCTCTTGGCTCCATCCGCCGATTTAGCCATATCCATCCGGAAATGTGAAAGCTTGCCCTCAGAATCATATTTTATCCAGAAATCAAATAATTCATCATTTTCCATACTTGCTCTACTCTTAAAACCTTTCACATAAATAGACCGCACAGAATGATATGCCTGGATTGATTGTTCGATTGCATAAGCTTTTATAGCTGTTTTATCTAACAAGATTACAGATAGGGCTACTACTATTATCACAACTGTCGCTGTAGTAAACTTTGTCATTCTGTTTTTCATAATTATTCTCCAAATATTCGGCTGTTCTTCAGCCAATTTTGCTTGTTTCAATTCTTCCAGCCGGCCCAAAGCATCGCCAAGAATCCTCTCATCGACTTTAGGCCCAGCCGAAACTTGTGACTTCCAAAATAACCTCTTTATATCTTCTGCTGGCTTCATTCTTTCACCTCACTATTTAAAATCGCCCGCAGCTTATCAATTCCATACCGATATCGGCTCTTAACCGTATTGACAGAGACCTCCTGCAAATCAGCAATTGCCCTGAATCTGAGCCCGCCATGCACTTTCAGCGCTATTACCTCTCGCTGCTCATAGCCAATCTGGGCCATCGCCTCGCTTAGCCGCTTCAATTCCTCGTTGCATATAATCGCTTCGGCTGGCCCATCCGAATCGGAGCTAAGAGGTTCTGCGCTATCCAATTCAACCGTTTGCGCCTGCTTCGCCTTGTTCCAGTTGCGGGCACGATTGGCTATACAAGTCGCCAGATAAGCTTTGAGGCTACCCGTAAGCTTGAATTTCTCTAACCGCTGGACGAAGGACACGAAAACATCGTGCAAAACATCCTCAGCCGCACTCGTATCTTTCAAAAGAGCTACCGCAAGAATCAGCAAATCATCCCTGTACTTATCATAGATCCTGCGCAGGGCCGCCCTGCTGCCGCGTTTACACCTTAAAACAAGTAACTTGTCTTCCATGTAACTGGCCCAATCGATTCAACAGCAAACGTCTGCCACTAATATAACAATTTAACAGGCCTTTTGGGTCTAAAGAAAATATTTTCCTCCGCAAAATCTACTAAATCTTCACAAAAAACGCATAAAAAAGGCCGGGTAAAACAGCCCAGCCTTAGTCCACCTCGATATTGTTGTCGAAAAGCTTCGCGAAGCGGTTCCACAATTTTTTACTTTGCGTTTTACACTTTTAGTTCACCACACGTCGTTGCCGCGCAGATTTTTCAGACCTGCTAAGGCAGCGAACGGCAATGTAAAGCTATTTACCGCGGGCCCCTTTCACGTCTCTGGCGTCCGGCATCGCGGTCGAATCCGAGCGCTTCCAGCTTAGCGTCAAATGCCTTCTTCTTGTCGGCAATTATTTTCTCGATACCCTCAGCCGTCTGGGTGGCCTTTTCCTTTTGCGCCGACTTGAGAATGGCCTCTAATTTGCCGATGACCTCTTCATGTTTCCGTCTTAGTTCTCTCGGCCCTTTCAGCTTGTCTATTTGCTCGGCAATGACCGCAAGCGATTTCTGCCGCTCATTGCGCATCTTTCTGAATTTTCCTCTCAGTTCGTCTCTTTCTTCTTCCGAAAGGTCTCGCCACCCTTCCCTGCCGCGGGGCATACCTTCCATACCTGCCTTCATCTTGCCTAATTGCTCCTCGATTGTCGCAAACACTTTCTCCTGATCTTCTGCGCTCATCCACCGCCGTCTGCCGCGTCGCTCTCGGCCGCTGCCTCTCGGGCCGTCCTCCTCTTGGCGCGCAAACAAAGGCCACGCCACCACCAGAACCAGCAGGATTGGGACCGCTAAAATTCCATATCGCTTCATAACATCAGTCTCCAAAAAAGGTTAAAAATCTAATTCAAGCCGGTCGCCACACCGGCCACCAGCCGAACTGATACCTTATCCACCCCTCAAGTTCACACTTAAAGACGCCCCCAACTACCCTTTTATTGCACTGACCCAGCCAGCAACCGTCGCGGGCAACGTCGGCTCGAAAATGGCTTGCAGGCAGACATTATTACGTTAAAATGCGAACTTGTCAGTTAATTGTCAATTTGAAAGGCTGAAAATGGCACTGGAACATACGGATATTAGTCGAATGTTAGAGGTCGCAGTTGTCGCGGCGCGGCTTGCGGGCCAGCGTGCGGTCGAAGAGATGAGGTACGTTAAGTCCTCCATCAAGAACGACCGCGAAATCGTTACTCAGGCGGACCAGATATGCCAGGACTTAATCATCAGCCGCATCAAGGAGACCTATCCAGACCACGGCTTCATAGCCGAAGAAGGTGCTGGCGGACAGATGCTTAAACAGCCGCCGCGGGCCTCAGAAGCTATTTGGTGGATTATCGACCCCATCGACGGCACCAATAATTACGCGCACGGGCTGCTTTGCTTCACCGTTGCCATCGCAGCGCTATATGAAGGTGAGCCTGTCGCAGCGGTAATCTTTGACCCTGCCACGGAGTCTATGTTTACCACAGCCAAAGACACAGACGCCCAGCTTAACGCTTCGAGAATTACCGTTAGTGAGGAGGGCATAAACAAATTTACCCGCTTAGGCATCGACAGTCATTTCAAGCCTGAGTACGAGGCAGCTATACATGAAGTTATGCGGCAGACGAAATTTCGCAGCCTCGGCACGGGGTCGCTTCAATTTGCCTATGTCGCCAAGGGCGCTTTGGCTGGAGCGGTCGCAATGGAAGCAAAGCTGTGGGATATCGCAGCCGGTGCCCTGCTGATAGCCAACGCCAACGGAATTATGACGGACTTAGCCGGCAATAGTGTTTTTCCGGTGGATCCGGCAAATTACGCCGCCCAGGAATATAACATATTAGCGGCCAACAAGAAGGCCCACGCGGCTATTCTCAATATCTTCAAGACCGGATGAGCGAAATGAGAAAATTCTATTTCTACATATTGGCTGGGTGTTTTTTGGCGGCTGCTACAGGTAGCTGCCAGAGCAAAAAGGCCAAACAGGGTAAATTCAGCGAAGCTCAGATAGCTGAGTTTGCCCTTGCCAAACGCCAGGACCTTCCGGCGCTGTCCGGGGGGCTTGTGTTGAGCATAAACAAAGAGGCGGTGACTGCCGATGAGATTATCTCGCCGCTCATGGAGACGCTGGGGCTTATGGCGGCGGGCGGTAATTTTCAAAGGTTTGCACTGCAGGCGAGGGGTTTTGTGGCTCAAGCTGTTATGAGCAGAACGACGGATGTTCTGCTATATCAGCAGGCCAAGAAACAATCAGCGGACAGCATAAACGAGGACGCTCTCGATAAGGCGGCCCAGGCGGAGGTAAACAGGTTCGTTGCTAATTACCGGGGCAACGTAGCAGAGGCGAACAAGGCGATTCAGGAGATGGGGATGGGTTGGCCCCAGTTTCGCGACTATCAGAAGAGGTTGTTGCTGACTCAATACTACATATCCCAGGAACTGGGCGACCGAGAACCTGTCACGCATAGTGAGCTGTTGGATAAGTATAACGAAATGAAGGACGAACACTTTTCCCAGATGGGCCAAATACGGTTTCGGCTGATTGATATTGCGATTGATAACGAGCCGGGGACAGGGGCGGCGAAAGAGGCGGCATTGAAACTGGCTCAAGAACTGACCGAAAGGATCCGAGGAGGGGAAGATTTTGGTGAGCTGGCAAAGACATATTCGGACGATGCGCCGCACCGCGTGGCCGAGGGGGGTTTGTGGGCACCGGTAACGCCGGGGTCGTTGGCAGCGCCTCACGATGTTCTTGAAAACGTGGCCCAGCAGATGGAACCCGGTGACGTGTCCGGGCCGATAGAGGGGAATGGACATATTTTCATTATGAAGCTCGAGAGCAAGAGAGAGGCGGGCAGCGAACCGTTTGAAAATGTTCAGGCGCAAATCGAGGCCCAAATACAGTTTCAGCGGCGAAAGTCCGCATTGGACGCGATGATTGAAAAGCTGATAAGGCAGGCCAACATCGCGGATATGGATACGTTTGTCAACTTCTGCGTTGAAACGGCCTATCGGCGAATTATGAAGACGCGGTAGAGCCGTTGAATGGACGAGCCGATGAAGATGATATTGCATGGTATAGACCTCGTGGATTTTCCGAGGATCGAATCGATGGTCGAGCGGCATGGTGAGCGGTTCATGGACCGTGTATTTACCGAGCGGGAACAATCGGATGCGCAGGCGGTGCACAACCGCGTTGAGAAGCTCGCCGGCAGATTCGCAGCGAAGGAAGCGGTGCTGAAACTGCTTGGCACGGGCTGGCGGGGAAAAATTGCGTGGACGGACATCGAAGTCACCAACAACTCGTTGGGGCAGCCAGAGGTTACAATCGGCGGAGAGGTAAAAAGAATCGCAGATGAGGCAGGCATCGGGCAAATCGCGCTTAGCATAACTCACACAGCTAATTTCGCGATTGCATCGGCGGTTTCCCTGGCAGAGAAAAAATGAACATGAACCGGCAGATGCATCATAGCCGAAGACTATAAAAATATAATCCTGAAATTTCTTACGTGAAAATTGGGTTTGATTGGGTTTGTTTTCAGCACTTCTGCGAAGTCGCATATTTTCATAATCCTTTGTATTAACAGCACATACGTTCATTTTTCCCTTTTTATAATTGGGTTTGTTTTGCATATTTCGTGATGCGTGATGCGCATGGGGTATTGAGTATTTTAATAGCTCCCTTCGGCTCCTTCGACTCTGCTCAGGACAGGTGCGCTCAGGACAGGCGGATTGAGTATCTCGTATTGTGTATTGCGTATAGCGTAGAGACAAATTCTAAATCCTAAACTCTAAATCCTAAACAAATTCAAATTTAATAAACGTAAATGTTCAAAACTTTGCCTTGATTGGGAAATAATGCTTTTTTGTGTGTATCTGCTGATACTAAGACGTGCGGTACTCCGCGTGCTTTCGCCTGCTGGCGGTGCTGTCGTTTGCCTGCTTCCGTCTTCGCTAACGCTACGCCGCGACAGGTGCAAACATGAGCGGTATTATACCAAATTTCGAACAGATGTCAAGAAAAAAATGGGGGAAAAATTAGCCACAGAGGTCACAGAGAACGCAGAGATTCAAATTGAAAGTAGCCACAGATGGACGCAGATTTCGCTGATTAACGCAGAGTTATTTTAGACACAGATTTCGCAGATTAACGCAGATTTTAGACACGGATTTAAGCTTTGGCGGGTTTGTTGTAAACAAACCTTTGTGCCCTCGGCCTTAAGACTTTCCAAAAGTAAACTTTTTACAATCTTTCGACCTCGTCCACAGTCCCTTTGGGATTAGCACCAAAGCAAAAAATATTTCACCTATGAAAGTCTCACCTATGGCGGATAAATTTCGATGCTGAATACTCGATTCTGGATGCTGGATTCTGGATACTGGATACTGGATGCTGGATACTGGATACTGGATACTAAATTTACCACGAAGGACACGAAGAACACAGAGTTTTTTAGACACTGATTTCGCAGATTAACGCAGATTTTTGTTTTGGTTTCACCTGCGCGGTTTTGAAAAACCGCTGATCAGTCAAAATCGCAGGCTGCTTATTATGCAAGCATAAACACAGCCTACAACTTCGACTGTCGGCTGACGTACCTGCCGGGGTGAAGTCCACAGGATAGCGGCGCTATCCTAATTTGGGAGTAGACAAAATTCCGAGGTAAAATTTAGGGTCAATCCGACCGAAGCGGAGGAATCTGTTTAACCAGCCCGCGAAGCGGCTCAACCAACGCTGTACGCTGTACGCTGATTTAACGCTTCACGCTTCACGAAATACGAATTAAGGCCATGGCGAGGCAGGGTTTTTCAACCCCATTAGAAAAAGATAATGCACGTTTTTAGCGGGGTAAACAGCCCCTCTGACCCCTTTGATTTTCCCTGGCTTAGGGATAGGTAATATTTTCCTCATTTTTGATACTCCCATATTTTCGATAGTTTTGACTGCTTTTGATGTATGGGGGAAGAAAAGCGGTAGTCTGGAATAATAATAATGCCGTTTTTGCTCCCCTGTGATGATTTTAAATTCCTTATTGAAAACCATAGTCTAAATTGCTATAATAAATGTAGAAATGTTACTCTTTACCACAATTTCAGGAGGTGGTTCTTAATGACAAAAAGCTTCATTAATATTCTGATGGTAGGGATTTATGCAGGGGGAGTTTTTCTTGTTTTTAGAGAACAAGCCCAGGCAGAAACTGTTCAGACTTATTGGTCGTGTCATGGAGACATTAATGGGGATGGTTATACTGATATGGGCGATTTTACTTTAATGATGGCAGATTGGCTGTCATATGCTGATACCCAATATGGGGTGCCGAGAAATCATACTGATTTAAATGGTGATGGATACGTTGATGGTGTAGATTTTGCAATATTTGCTGAAAACTTTGGATGGGAAAAACCTGGTGGAGCAGTGATGGAGGCGTATGTTAGTAAATATGTAAGTGAAGATGGTATTGAACCTGAACATCCTTATGTTGGTGTCGCTATTCAGGTGCACAATACAAGCCCAGTAGATACTGATTATGACATGAAAGAAGTTACATTTAATTCTGGGGTTAATGATGGTGTGAATTATTTTGTTCCTTTTGATAATTGGGGTAGTGTAATTGATCCAAATGAATCTAGGGCTTGGAAAGTCGTGGGAACCCCCTACATAAGTGGAGGAGAGATGGGTATATTCTATTTGTATGTTGCAGGCAATCCTGAAGATGATCCAAATAGTTTTGGATTTAAGAGGGATTATGTAGGTGCTAAAACACAGGAAGACACTAATCTTGATTTCCCACCACTAAAAATAGATTTACCTGTAAGAAAGGATTAAACTTTTAAATGCTAATTTTTGCCATTTTTTTCTCGATTTGTAATTTCTGAAATTCATGTTCTCAATGATAGTTAAAAAAAATAACTGTAAGTAACATTTAGCTTTTAGCCCGGCCAACCATGATTATACAATCTGCAGAACAAGTTCCCGTTGTTTCTTCAATACTCGCCTGTCCTCCGTAGTCCCTAAGAGACGAACGAGGAATCAATCTCTTGTGTTTCAATTATACCTATTTACTTGATACCCAACACTAAAAATCAGCAGACGCTTCAGCAGTTGGCTCAATTTCTCTGTTAGCTCTCATTTTGCTCAGTTTTTCATCAACCTCTTTTATGAATGTCTCCACCCTTGAAAACAGATCCTTAACATCTTCTTTTGTTATGAGGATTTCTTCACCAGACTTCGTCTTTCCATTTCGATGAACAATATCGTGCCGCTTTCGTATTCCCTCGAATATCTGACCCAGTGCTGTACCGAACTCAATTCCAAGAACACTTTTATACATGGGCTTTATGCGGCTAAGATTGTGCCATACGACATCTGCCAAATATTTCTTGGCTCTTTGCTCTATTTTCTCTGCAGCTTTATACACATCTGCCAATGATATTTTCACAGTTTTAAATTCAGGCGTTGATTCAATAAAGCTCCTCATTAGTTCCTCATCGGAAACAACCGTATTAATGAAGGCATCTGATAGATATGTCTCCATAGTAGCTATAACATTGGCATAAAGCAGACGATAAAAACAGCGCTTGACAGGCCCACCCACATCAGCCTCAAGCAACTGTTTGACGTTCAATATTGAAAACGAAAAATTACGATAATACTCTGTTATTTCTGCTATATCGTTAACTAAGTATTCGTCATAATCTCCTGGCTTCGCAGTTGGTGCCCATTGGTAACATGTTGCGAATAGTTCAGCCGATAATTCTTTAATAACATCATCGGGAACGATACCACCAAATTTAGCATCTAGCTCTTCTTGTGCGTCATAAGGTCCCCCCCAAATCCACATATAACCACCTTCTTTTGACTCATATGGTGTTCTTTCTACAGGATCTTCAAAGTTCTCGAAGAACCATGTACGCATAACGTCCAATTGAGTCTCTTTGTCTTCATTTGGCAAATCATCTGGGATACCAAAACATTCAGAATCTGATGAATAATAGTCTGTGTTTTCCATAATAATTCAAAGCCAACATAAAAATATCCACCACTTTTTTTCGCCAATTTAGTCTACCGGAAATAAAATGTTAACGAGTAGCTCAGTGGCCCGGCGTTTTCTGTGGGTTTACTGGGGCGGCAGATTGGAGCGTGCCGCTTGAATTAAAACTATTCAAGATGATAATCTATTGATCATTGCCTTGAATCGGGCAGTCTGCCTTTTAGCTTCATCAATGAATTCTTTTATGGTCTCTTCGTCGCCACTTCTAAGTGTATCAATTAATGGCGCAACAAGGAGATCGCCTTGAAGATTAAAAGCTTCTTTCATTGCTTCGCCATATTCAACAAAACTTTCTATGGCTTCTTCTCTCAATTCCTCTAATGACATTACCAAATCCTCTCAATTGATTTTCACTTCCAACGCACCGGTTTGTTTTTTTGCGCTTCGTTAGATACCGTTTTTTATTTCTTTTAATATTTTTTCTTTTTCATCATCTGAAAGTCCGTTCAGCAAGCTCCTTGTTTTCAGATCTCTCCCTACGAGTTCTGTTATTTTCATCAGAATATCCAGTCCTAGTTGTTTGCTTTCGAATACTTGTCCGTGAATTGTGTTCTGTTGAAAAATTCTCATGCTTAATTTGTCCTTATCGGATTGCATTATCCACTTGCTGTCTTTTGTCAGGTTACCGTCATTGTCAACGACCGAAAGTTTGTATGCGGCTGTCTGGCCAGTTTTTAATTCTGGTCTATCGTTTTCAAAGTAGTCAAGAATTACATTAAGTCCTGCAGAGTCCATTATATGTATATTGAGAGCAGGAATTGTCTTTTTGCTGTCGTTGACGACCATTACGTAAATGTTAGGGTCAATTGTCAATCCGTCACTTAAGCACCTTTCATAGAGCCAAGCTCGAACTTTAATCCTCTCGTTGTATCTCGTCCAAAGGACAGTCAATCCGACCCCCAAGATTGCTCCCAATATTGTCCAAAAAAATTCCATATTTCAAATAGTCGCTAACAATTATACAAATTCTTTGTTCTTAACATTCCATATCAGCTGGATAAACACAAGTGTCCTTATTTTCTCTATACAACTAACATAATAATATCCAACCCTTTTTGTTGACAATTTAATTGCTGCTTCCGTTGCTTTTGGCTCCCCGTTGTTAGCTGGTTTGTAATTATACTTATTTTGGCGGGAACTGCAAGGAAAAAAGACAGCGTATAGCGGGCAGCCTATAGCGTTCAGCGTATAGCGTGAGGCGTGATGCCGAGGGAAATCCTAAACCCTAATCTCTAAATCCTAAACAATCCCTAATATCTAAATTCAAATGATCAAAACTGGGAGAAAAGAGTTTTGCCGCGGAGGACGCTGAGGCGGAGGGAAATCCTAAACCCTAATCTCTAAATCCTAAACAAATTCTAATTACCAAAATTCAAATGAATAAAACCATTTTTCTTTCGCCCCTTTGGGGCTTTTTTGGAATCCCGAAAGAACTTCGAACATCGAACATTCAACTTTCAACGTCGAATAATGAACCCCGGCGGCGCCGGGATGGTATTTTACCTCACCCTTTTACAAGTAAAAGGGTGCCACCCGAAAGAGTTAGTAGTTCCCACGGTGCGCCCCCGATGTGTCGGGACTTTGCTCAGCTTCACTACGTTCAGCTTAGATCAAGACTTGATTAAAAAGCTCAAAAAGCTATACTGGTAAAAGCATTTTGATGAAAAAGGTCAATTTACTGTTTTCCTTGAGCATGCCGGAATATGAAGCAGTTATCAGATAACATTTACAACATGGAGGTTTCGAGAAATGAGCCGAAGTTCAAACTTTGGACTGCGGCGGGATTGCTGCTTACCTATAAGTGCAACTGTGCGTGCGAATTTTGTTACTACAATTGCTCGAACCAGCAGGACGGGCTTATGCCCGCTGAGATGTTTATTAGTGCCTGGCAGTCATTGAAGAGTCTTGCGGGCGATAGTGCAAAGATACACATTACCGGTGGCGAGCCCTTTTTGTACTGGGAGCATCTCGAAGAGTTATTAGCCCTTGCCGGGAAGGAAAAATTGGGGCCGATCGAGTCTATTGAGACAAACGGTTTTTGGGCAATAAACGATAAAATTATCCGGCAGAGATTGAAGGTGCTCGATGAGCCTGGAGTCTGGCGATTAAGAATCACATGCGACCCGTTTCACCAGGAATATGTCGATATTGAGCCGGTACGTCGATTAGCTCGCACGGCTGTCGATATGTTAGGCGAGGAGCGCGTGCTCGTCAGATGGCGCCAATATCTGGATGAGCCCGTCAAAATGAAGGGTTTGTCCACGACTGAACTCGAACGGCAGTATATCATGAGTCTCCAGAATCATCCGTGCCGATTTACGGGACGGGCCGCAGGGAGGCTTGGCGAACTTATGGCGTCAAAATCAATAGAACAACTCGCTTGTGAGAACTGCAAATCAGCCTTTCTTGGCGCAAAAGGTGTGCATATTGATCCATTTGGCAATGTGTTTAGCGGGACGTGCAGCGGTATAGTGCTTGGCAACATAAATGACAGTTCTTTGGAAGATATCTGGACGCGGTTTCATCCGAAGAACGAAGAAATTATCGATACGCTTTTTAAGGCTGGGCCTGCTGGACTTCTTGATAAAGCCGTCGAACCTGGTTATAAACAGGCAGAAGTTTACGCGGATAAATGCCATTTGTGTACCCTTGTCAGACAGTTTCTGTTTGACAAGGGTTCCGGCAAGTCTGTGCTCGGTCCCAAACAGTGCTACCGATGACAATGGCCAGAGCAGCGGTTTACTTTAGGGTGCTAAAGATACCCTTAAGGGTATAAAATTCGGCGCGGTGGGATTATAACTTGTTGTCATAAAGAGTCTTATCCGCGAGTAAACGGGAAAATTCAATCGGGAGCACTATAAATATGAAGCCGAATGAATATGATTGCATTGTTGTCGGCGCCGGTCACGCCGGCGCCGAAGCCGCTCATGCGGCGGCAAAACTCGGCGCGAAGACCCTGCTGGTAACAATGAGCAGAGAGACTATCGCCAAGATGAGCTGCAATCCGGCAATCGGGGGCCTGGCGAAGGGGCAAATCACGCGCGAGATCGACGCCTTAGGTGGGCTGATGGGACGGGCTATCGATGCAACGGGAATACAGTTCAGACTGTTGAACCGGTCAAAAGGTCCTGCGGTACAGTCATTGCGGGCCCAGGCTGACAAGTACGAATACAAAAACTACATACGGTGCTGCCTTGAGCAGACAAAGAACCTCACTATCGCCGAGACTATTGTGATGGATGTGTTAAGCTGTGAGGGTAAGGTCAGCGGCGTCGAGTGCAAAGACGGCCGGACTTACAGTGCGCCGGTGGTGATTCTGACAACGGGTACATTTCTTTGCGGCATAATGCACACTGGATCCGAGCAATGGGCCGGCGGCAGAAGCGGCGAACCTGCGAGCAACGAACTGAGCACCAGCCTCAGGCGGCTTGGCCTGACCGTCGGCCGGCTCAAGACCGGAACTCCTCCACGTCTCGACGGAAAAACCATCGATTATGATAAGCTCCAGAAGCAGTGCGGCGACGAAGAGCCGATGCCATTTTCATTTATGACAGAGCAAATCAATCGAGAGCAGATTCCCTGCTGGATAACGTACACAAATGAAGAGATACACGAGTTGCTTCGGGCAAATCTGGACCGTGCCCCGCTATATACCGGCCAGATTAAGGCAACAGGTCCGCGATACTGTCCAAGTATAGAAAGTAAAATTGTGCGTTTTGCGGACAAGAACCGTCACCAGGTTTTCCTTGAGCCCGAGGACCGAAACATCTCGACTATCTATTGCAACGGTATCAGCACTTCGGTGCCCAAAGATGTCCAGGAGCAAATGCTAAGGCTTTTGCCCGGCACCGAAAATGCCAGGATTGTCCACTATGCCTATGCGATTGAATACGACTATTGCCCCTCGATGCAGCTAAGCCCGAATTTGGAGACCAAGAAGATACCGGGCCTGTTCCTTGCCGGTCAGATTAACGGCACGAGCGGGTACGAAGAGGCCGCTGGTCAGGGTATTATCGCGGGCATAAACGCCGCAAGAAAACTGCAGCTCAAAGAGCCGATTGTATTGGGAAGAGACCAGGCCTATATCGGTGTACTTATCGACGACCTGCTGACCAAGAACATCACTGAACCATATCGAATGTTCACGTCACGGGCTGAGTACAGACTCTCGCTGCGCTCTGACAATGCAGACCGACGGTTGACGCCCATCGGCAGAAATGTCGGTCTTGTTGATGACGACAGGTGGGCGAAGTTCCAGCAAAAAATCGCCGATATCGCCGAACTCAGCGATTATCTCAAGAATACGCACCGAAACGGTCAAACTCTGTGGCACCTGCTCAAGCAGCCAAACAATCCGCTTGGTCAAAATCTCGGCCGGCTTGGGGATATTGAGGAGATGAAGCTGGCGGGGGATGTGCTGTCAGCAGCGGCTATCGATGCCAAATATGAAGGTTATCTTGTCAGACAGGCCAGGCAGGTCGCCAGCTTCCGGTATCTTGAGAACATAAAGCTGCCTGGTGAACTGGATTATGAGCAGATGACACATCTTCGGGCTGAAGCGAAGGAAAAGCTGTCGGCATTTAGGCCAGCCACGCTTGCCCAAGCCGGCAGGATAGCGGGTATCAGCCCAGCGGACATTACAGTTCTGCAGATTTATATGAAAAAACGAGCCTGTTGAGGGGTTTTTGGCGTAAAGTGCGGGCTTCCGTGAAAATTTTTGTAATTCGACAAAATTTGTTGACATTATGATGGGGTTGCATTAGTTTACTGTGTTTACAGGCCAAGGCGCGTGTGCAATGGCCGTGATTGTCAGATAAAAAGCAAAAGTGAATTTGTGGAGGTATAGTATTAGTGAATAAGGAATTAGCCCGTGAGCTGATAAGCGCGGGCATACACTTTGGCCATGCGGCCAGCCGCTGGAACCCGAAGATGAAGCCTTATATCTTCGGAAAACGCGGTATGATCCACATTATTAACGTGAAGGAGACACTTAAGGGGCTGTTGATATCGAAGAAGCTCCTTACCGATGTGGTTTCTTCTGGAAAAGATGTTGTATTTGTCGGGACGAAGCGTCAGGCCAAAAAACCGGTGACCGAGGCGGCGGGCAAGTGCGGAATGCACTATGTTTGCGAGCGTTGGCTCGGCGGGATGCTGACGAACTTCCGCACGATTCGGTCTCGGCTGCAAAGACTCGAAGAATTGGAGTTGATGGAGTCAAGCGGTCAGCTTGCTGCAGAGAGCAAGAAGCAGGGATCGCGCCTGCGGCGTGAGATGCGCAAAATCAAGACGAATCTCGAGGGCGTTCGTAAGATGGGCCGGCTGCCGGGCGCGGTGGTGGTGGTGGACGCAAGGAATGAAAACATCGCCTTACGCGAGGCGAGGAAACTGGGTATTGCCACTATCGGGATTATCGATACGGATTCGGACCCGGACACGGTTGACGTGGCAATTCCAGCGAACGACGATTCGATCAAGGCGATTGAGATATTGCTTTCGCAATTGGCCGACGCCATAGCTGTGGGCAAGACGATGTTTAAGAGTGTTGGCGACCCGGCGACTGGTGTTCGTGGTCGTTCGAAGCGGCGGGCGCTGGCCAGCGCCGATGATGGTGTCACAACTGCACAGAACCAGGTAGTTGAAGTTGCGGCGCCTGCCCAAAGCGGCGCGGAGGGTGCAGAAACTGCAACGACTTCTGCGGCCCAAGCCGATACTGAAGTCGCCGAGACAGTGGAGGAAAAAAACAAAGGTGAGTCGGCCCAATAGTTGCTGGTTTTTAGTTTTGGTGGGAGTTTGACGAGATGGTGGAAATTTCGGCTGCATTGGTAATGAAGCTTCGTAAGATGAGCGGTCAGGGTATGATGGACTGTAAGAAATCGCTTGTGGAGACGGCAGGAGACATAGATGAGGCTATGGCGCTTTTGCGAAAGAAAGGCCTGGCGACGTTAGCCAAGCGGGCCGGTCGGGAAACGACCGAAGGAAGGGTGGTCTGTAAAAAGGATTCGGAGCACAAGACAGCAGCGTTGGCTACCCTTTGCTGCGAGACGGATTTTGTGACCAAAAGCGATGATTTTGGCGCAGCAACGAATGCGCTCGGTGAGTATCTGTTTACCTGTGACAGTGATGAAGGCCCAGAGAATCTTCTTGAGGCGACTGTTGACGGCAGAAAGTTTTCAGAGGTAGTAACCGAGGCCGTGAGCAAAACGGGTGAAAAGATTGAAGTAGGTGATTTCACGAGGTACCGCATCAGTGGCGCCGGGCTCATTGGAACTTATGTTCACTTCAATGACAAGGTTGGGGCGATGGTGGAGATTGAAACGGACAGCGACGAAGCGGCAAAGTGTCTGACACCGATGGCAACGGACATCGCAATGCACGTTACTGCAATCAAGCCTGCGGCGGTGGACAGTGATTCGATTGATCCAGCCGTAGTGGAGAGGGAAAAGGAAATCGCGGCCGAGCAGATGAAGAACAAACCTGCAAATATAATTGATAAGATTATCGAAGGAAAAATGAAGAAATTCTTCAAGGAGCATTGCCTTGTAGAACAGCCTTTTGTGAAGGATGACAGCAAAACGGTGGCCCAGGTCCTGGCAGAGGCGGCGAAGCAGGCAGGAGGCCAAGCAAAGATAAAAAGATTTGTGAGATTTGAAATCGGCTAAAGGAAGCTGTATAATTGGCATCGGCGGCGTCAGTTTCCGATGCTTTTTTTGTATTAGGACGGGCGAATGGGACAAATAAAATACAAGCGGGTGTTGTTGAAGCTTTCGGGCGAAAGTTTTTGCAAGCCGGGCGGTTTCGGCATCGAGGGTGAGGCGCTCGAGTCTATTGCCGAAAGGATCGCACAGATATGTAAGCTCGGGCCGCAAGTTGCGATAGTTGTTGGGGGCGGCAATTTCCTTCGGGGGCAGGCGTTTTCAAAGAAAAGCCATATTCCCCGAAACACGGCGGACTATATGGGTATGTTGGCAACGGTGATTAATGCTTGCGCACTGCAGGAGACATTGGAAAGACTGGGCCAGCCGACAAGGGTTCTAAGCGCCATTGAGGTTGCCGCAATTTGCGAGCCGTTTATACGAAGGAGATGTTTGCACCATCTGGAGTTGGGCAGAGTTACGATATTAGCCGGCGGGACGGGCAACCCTTTTTTCTCGACGGATACGTGCGCGGCGCTTCGAGCGTCAGAACTCGAGGCGGAGGTTGTAATAAAGGCCACGAAAGTCGATGGTGTTTATACAGATGACCCGATGGAGAATCCGGAGGCGAAGCTGATAAAAGAGCTGAGCTACAATGAGGTTTTGCAGCGTGGTCTGCGTGTGATAGACCCAACGGCGATAAGCCTTTGCAGCGAGAACAACATTCCCATTGTTGTTCTAAATATCTTCAAGAAGGGGAATATAACAAAGGCGCTTTACGGGGAAAATGTCGGGACGATAATCAGTTAGTAGTCA
>SDBT01008618.1_pt1 | contig 16638 bp, 12 predicted proteins | sample 2277101 | NCBI WGS metagenome assembly SDBT01 (sample SAMN10404973, study PRJNA504765) | marine sediment metagenome | isolation source: marine sediment core GS10_PC15, 103 cmbsf | place: Arctic Ocean: Southern Knipovich Ridge | collected 2010 | reverse complement strand
GTTGGAGACGTTGATGACGCGCAGTCCCATCTGATAGTCAGCGACGTAAGCGTAGTTGCCTACCACCGCCACGCCCAAGGCATTCCCCGGCGTGTCGTAGAAGCCAACCTCAGTGGGGGCCGCCGGGTTGGAGACGTTGATGACGCGCAGACCGCCCCCCCCAGCGGCGACGTAGGCATAGTCCCCTGCCACCGCCACGCCCCGTACGACGTCGGGCAGTCCCTCTGTCTGGCCCACCACTGTGGGGTTGGCCGGGTTGGATACATCGTGCACCACCAGCCTCTGCCCCACACCCGCGTAGGCATAGTTTCCCTGCGCGGCTACAGCGTAGGATGTATCTATCAGTTCCACATCCTGCGCTGCCCCCCGTTCCCCCCAACTTTGGGGGACTAGGGGGGCGGCCACTGGTTTCCCCGCTGCTCCAGATTCGGATCCCTGAACCACGCTCAATATCATGACCAGGCATACAACGAAAACGGGGATGGTAAGCAGTCTAGTTTTCATTTTTCTTCACAACTCCGTCGCCCTCCAGAGGTCATGGCGACTCCGTCTTCAACTCCAGCACGATCACGAATTCTACCCCCGCTGGGTTCTGCAGACGGTAGGGAAAAGCAGCCACAGGCAAACCTGACCCCAACGATGCCATGCCAGGGGGCCTTGGCAGGAAAGCCACTGGCGTATCGGTCGGTACCGGCGTGTTGGTTGATGTCGGGGGTATGATCCGCAAAACCACCGTGACCGTTTGCTGACAAGGCGCGGCGCAACACCGGGAGGAGATTCCATCAATGAGAATCTGTCCTATTTTGGTGCCTGCCGTCAGGGCGGCGATGTCCACAGACACGCTCATGACCGAGGGGTCGGCGCCCGAAGCGGTGCCCGAAGTGGGAGCGACGCTGAGCCAGGATTCGTTTTCCGCAGCCACCCAGGTCAGCACCCCTCCGCCGACGTTGAAGATATCGACATCCTGCGGATCAGGATTGGGCCCGCCTTCCACGGCCTCAAAGCTAATGACCTCGGGAGCGACACGCTGTATCGGCGCCTCGTTGACAGCGATCTCGTAGGTCTTGTCAATGCCGTACTGCTGCTGATTGGTGATGAGCACATCTGCTGTCTCAGTTATCGGAGCCTGGAAGCAGACCTCCGAGTCGAAGTTGCCTGTGCCTGGGCTGCGATCGTCGTTCTCCCATAAGTCAGAACCCAGCGTGACCTTGAGGACCGTGTCCACCCCCTCTGCCAGGTTGGTGGTGAAGACGGCGTAGTATCGCAGCGCCTTGGCCAGAAACTTCACCAGATCCCTATCGCCAGCAGGGTAGAAATTGTGTTCCTGTACGCCCTCTACGGCGATGGGCTTGGCAAAGGGATCATCAGGCTCATATTCATCAACCGCGCTCGAAAGAAGGGAGAGGGTCAGATCGTAGGTCTTGTCATCACCGTATAGGCCGTTTGCGTCTACGCTGATGGTCGCTTCTGCCACGCCATTGGCTGTGGGTACGAAGCGCACTTCAGACTCGAGAAAGCCCGGCGCGATGTCCTCGTTTTCGCAGGTCGGGCAGATATCACCATCTATCTTGACCACCATCTTGGTGTCCGTCCCCAAGGACAGATTCGAGGTGGTGAGGGCGTAGAGGCGGCCCTCTTTGACCCCGAATGTTACCTTATCAACGTCGTTATCAGGGAAGAAATTGTGCCCCTGCGTCTCCGATACACTGATGGACCTGGGATCAGAATCGTCGGTTTCATAGGCGTCGCGCAGGTCCGGGGTAGGCGTGCTGGTCGCAATGGGCGTGTCGGTCGGTATCGGTGTGTCGGTCGGTACCGGCGTCACCGTCGGTACCGGCGTGTCGGTCGGTACCGGCGTCACCGTCGGTACCGGCGTGTCGGTCGGTACCGGGGTCTCCGTCGCCGGCGGCACAACCCCCTCAGCGGTGATCTGGTACATCGTTTCTGGGCCATATTGCCCCCGGTTCTTCACCGTGATGAGGGCCTCCACATCATAACCAGTCTGGACTTGAAACTGCACACAGGAACTCAGGTCATCGGGCGGTAGGCACTGAGCCGGGTTGCACTCTGGATCGCAATCGTCATTGGCATAGCTGACTTCGCCTACATTCACCTCCAGGTAAGTATCCACCCCTTTCGTGGTGTCCAAGATCGTAGTGAAGACGCGATAGGTGCGCTTGTCTTTGGCCAGGAACTTGACCTTGTCCACGTCGTAGGTAGGGTAGAAGTTGTGTTGCTGCGAGTGGCCCAGGACGATATCCTTGGGCTGGAAGTCATCTATTTCGTACTCATCGGGGCCGGCGGGTGCGACAGCCACTGTGGGTGAAATAGGCGTGGTAGGCGTTATCGGCTCCGTAGGTGTTACTATCACTCCGGGTTCAGGGGTGCGAGTGCTTGTCGCTGTGACAAAGGGGGTTGCAATGCTGCTTATAGACTGCAGGTCTACGCTGGAGAAGAGATCCGACGCTTCGAGAGAAGCAACGTAGGCGTCCACCACGGGTATACCGCTGGCGCGCCCGCCGAGGGTGATTCGGTTATCGGCCTGAGAGAGAGAATCCAGAGTAAGCTGATCCGGATCGTAGTTGCCGATGGCAGCCATCACAGCCGACCAATCGGCGCGGTCGGCCGCGATGGCGGACTGTGCTTCCTCGAGCTCTCCACTTGACTCCTGCACCTGGCTCAGGGTGTTCATAAGCTCTTGGACCTCGGGTGCTGGAGTATTTACCGTCGCCAGGGCATCTTGAACAGACTGATATTCGGCTTCTAAACTAACGATATCGCCGCGAACACTGGCGGAGACGAGGTAGAGAGGCAAAATAAGGGCCGCCAAACTAATCGCTACCAGCGATAATATTATCGCCCTCCGAGGTAATTTGCGCGGCTGGTGTTCCTCTGGCAAGATGTTGCTATCAACAAAATCGGGTGAACCAGTTTCAGATACCATTTGAGCTAAACCTCCCCTTCATAAACAATCGATCTGCGATAATTCTAGCACACTTTTGCAAATTTGTCACATCATTCGCGGATGATCACTTCAGTGCCGATCTCAGCCCAATCGTACAATTGCTTGGCTGCCCAAGTATCCAGGACGACACAGCCATAGGATACCCGCTGGCCCAGGTATCCCGACCACAGGGTCTTGCCGCTGCTGAGAATGGGCAGGCCGTGAATGCCGTTCTCACTGCCGCCAGCCCAATAGATGCCCATCCAATAGGGCATCCTTATGTCCCACGCGCTGCCATAGGCCTCAGGAAGCTTGCTCATGACACTGAATCTCCCGAACTTGGTCGGGCTTTCGGACTTTCCCGTGGAGGCGACGAAGCTGTAGACCAGCTTATCGCCATCCCAGGCGGTGAGTTTTTGCTCTGAGATGTCAATCTCAATGCGTTTCAGGCGAGCCGCCACTTCGTCTCGCCTGGTCGTGGCCTCTGTCCCGTAAGGCTGGATGTCCAAAGCCCGCCGGTATTCGGCCAGAGCTTCGGCCAGTTGGCCGCCTTCTTGAAGGACCGCCCCTTGCCGCCAATGGGCCTCGTAAAGTAGAGACCCTACATCACTGGTAGCTATAATCTCTCAGGTATGCCTTCTCCAAATAGGCGATGGCCTCCACCCAGTTCCCCTGGCCGTGGCTTTCCAACCCCTTCAGGTAGGTCACAGCCAGCTCTTGCGCCTCCTGGGCCGGGGGATATTCAGGACGGAGTAGAAGTGTCTGTTCGAAGTGGGTGACGGCCTCTTCCAATTGGCCGTCTCTCACGAGCTGGGTGGCAAAGTTGAAGTGGGCGGCAAAGAGCTTCTCCTCAGCATCGGCGTTGGCAGGGTCAATGTCCCTGATCTGATCCAACAGCTCGATGACGTAGCTCCAGGCCTGGTTCTCCCAGGCGGGTTGCAATTTTGACCAGAGGGGGGGCATCAACTGCTCTATGGTGGGCGTAGGTGTGGGCGCCGGTGTGGCAGTGGGAGTCGGGGTGGGGGTAGCTATCCACTGATCCCAGGCTGCCTGGCCCAAGCCAATGGCCCAGCCGTTCGCTACCAGAACTAAAGCCAGCAGAGCCAGCCCAACCCATCCGAAGAAAGTGCTGTTGCTCTTGAAAAAATCAGAGAGCCTGGCGAGGGCCGACGAAAAGGTGGATCCGCGCTCGATGGCTGAGGGAGCAGGAAGATGTTTAGCTTTTTCTGCCAACTTAGCTCTGGCTGCGGTGAACCCGTCCCTGGCCCGCTGGTTTTTGGGGTTGACGTCTAGCACCTGTGAGAAGTAGGCCAAAGCAGAGCGAGGATCAGTGGTGATTCTGGCCAGCCAGAGCCATGCTTCTTCGTTAAGGGGATCCAAGGCCAGAACCTGCTGCAGACAGCGGCGAGCCTCGCCGCGCCGTTCCTCTCGCGCGGCTGTTATGCCCCACTGGAGCAGTTCCTCTGATGTTGGTGAAACGCTAGGGCCATCCTCTGGAGACATCCCTTCCCCCGCTCGTTTCGGTCTGTAGGCAACCCCATTATAACATAAAATAGCCCTCATAGCAAAAAGGCAAGTGCAGACCCTAAAGGTTTATAAAACCTTTAGGGTCTCGCTTCTTGCAATTGTGCGATCAGGTCTTGAAGAGCGGGTTTTTGCTCCTCAGGGGCGAGTTGCCAGGCCATTTGGGCATGGGAAAGCGCATCCTCTGGCCGTCCCAGTTGGCCATAAAGAGTGGCCAGGGTCTGGTGGGCGTTCCAGGCATCCTCTGCTTCCGGCGCCAGTTCCAGCGACTCCTGGATGGCGGCGACGGCCTCCTTGAGGCGGCCTAACTGGGCGTAGACGGAGCCCAGAGTGTGCCAGATCTCGTGGGAAAGGGGAAATAACTCCACCACGTGCTCGTACGCTTCGACGGCCTCCTCCAAGCGGCCGAGTTGCAGGTAGACGTTTCCCTTTTCGTTCCACAGGATGGCATCGTTGGGGCTCAACGTGGTGGCAATCTCATAACTGGCGTTGACCTGCTGGCCCAACCGCTCCTTCTGCGCCGGATCGGACGCCAGATCGTACCAGTGATAATACAGGTGGGCCAGGTTGGTGCTGTGGGTGATCTCAAGGGGGTTGATCTCCCGCGCTTGAATAAAACCCTGCTCGGCCATCTGAAACAACTGATCCTGTTGCGCGGGGTCGTTGATGCTGGTCGTCTTTTCCAGGTAGGCGCGGCCCAGCGAGGCGTAGTACCAGTCTTCGCGGGGGGCCAGTTCGATCGCGTGCTCATAGTGAGCGATCATCACCTCCCACTCCTCCTCGTTGTCGTAGGAGGCGGCCTGTTTGTGGACGACGTCGGCCTGGATGGGCGTCAGGTTGTACCGCACGGAGATGTAGCCGGCCAACACCAGCAGCGGGACGAGCGCCACCGCTCCCCAGGCTGTGACCGGCGTCCTGGGTAACCTGCGCTCCCTCATCAAGGCCAGCCCCCCAGCCAGGAGCACGAAGGCGACAAAGCTATAGTAGAGGGTTATCTGAGATGCAAGACAGTCGGCGAACAGCAGCGCGCTCTGTATGGTTTGCGGACCGGAGAACGTATCCGGCAACGCGGCCAGACGCCCGGCCAGCAAGAGGGCGAAGATCAAGCCCCAACCAAGCGAGACGGCCAGGTACAACAGGCTGATCCGCAGCCAGTCGGAGGCTCGCCTTTTGAACCCCTCGCGCCCGGCCATCTCGGAGACAAAGATGATGCCCGCCATCAACCAGGTCAGGATCACGAGGATCAAGATCCCATACGATGTACGTCCTTCCTGCGCGTATAGGGTGGTGAGGTAATGCCATAAGATGCTCTTCGCGTCGCCCAACCGCTCCGGGTTGATGACGAAGCTGAAGGCCAGCGTCCCCAGGATGAACCCTCCCAGCACCGCGCTGCCTAACGTGGGCCACAGCCAGCCAGGGAGGGTTCTCTGCGCGGGAGGAGGTGATGAGGGGGCCTCTTTCTGCCGCCGTATCCTGCGCCGCCTTTTCGCTGGCTGGGTGGCGGGCTGCACCCGAACCAGATTCAGCCCCACCACCACGAGAAGTCCGGCGTAGGCCCAGAAGGTGGTGCGGGTGGCAGTGACGACGATACCGAAGTTGATCTCGACGAAGTGGGTCACGAGAGCCGCCAGGAGGGAGATGATGAGGAGGTGATGGTCATGCAGGGGCGGCAGCGTGGATTCCTCTGATAAGGTGAACATACGTATGGCGAAGACGAGGGCGGCGGTGGTGAGGTAGATGGCCAGCCCGGCGACGATGCCTATGCTGAGAGCCACGCCGAAGAAGTGAAGACCCACCTGCCACCAGGAGAAGACGATGCCGGCGAGGGAAAATACGAGTACCAGACCCAGCAACTGCCGGCGCTGTCTTTTGGCCTCCAGTAACCCCAGCCATTTGAGCCCGTAGTAAAAGACGCTCAAGAACAGGAACAGGTAAGCGGCCAGGCCTAACAGTCCAGTAGTGGCGAGCGCATCGAAGGTTTCGTTGTGAGCACGGCTCAAGGCGGCCTGTTCGTAGCGCCAATGTATGGGAAGGCGGAAGCGGTTGTAGACCACACGGAGGGATTCGGGCCCATAGCCCACCAGCGGCCGGATGGGATTGAAGGGGTCGCTGTGGCCATCGGGGTATTGGAGGGGCTCGTGGGGCAGGATCAGATCCACCATGCCTTGCCAGTAGAGAATTCGCGCGAAGGAGAATATCTGGCCCAGCCGCCCCAGCCGCCCGGTCGCGCTTTGAAGGGATTGCAGAGGCCCACCTGGAATGTTGACGAGGACGATAAAGCCCACCAGGAGGGCAATGAGGGTGATGATCGTGATGACCGAAATCGCTCCCCATTTGCTCCGCCACGCCAGGGCCAGCAGCAGGAAGAAGAAAAAGGAGCCAACGAGAAGCGCGAGCAGGGGGCCGCGGCTTTGAGTGTACCAGATGGCCATCAGTTGCACGGCGGCGATGAACGTGTAGCCCCCCGTGCGCAGGATGTTGGCCCTGTTAGCCTGCTCTCTGGTCAGGACGGCTCTAAAGCCCTCCACCACGCGGCCGAGGGTGAGGGGAAAGATCATAACCAGATAGGCGGAGAGGAAGATGGGGTTGCCCATATTGGCCGCCACGCGACTCGTCAGATCGCGCTTCCAGGACAGTGGGTCGAGGCCGTGGTGCTGGATGAGACCGTAGAGGGCGATGGGCAGGCTGTTGACAATGATGACGGCTACCAGCCGATCCAGTTGGGCGCGGGTGCGCAGCCCTTGCAGGATCATCAGGAAGATGACGACGTAGGAAAAGGTGGTGAAGGTCCCCTGCTGCCGCTCGTAGGAGCCGACCAGGCTGACCCAGGGTGTGACCGATAGAGCGGTGCTGATGAGGTAGACCGCCGCCATGAACAGAGTGGGGAGCACCAGCGGTGTGCGCCAGGTGAAGCCCAGGTCACCGTTGCCGCTGGCCCACTCCTCGATGAGCTTCACCATCCAGACAGCGGCCATCACCAGCGCAACGGTGCGCAACACGGTGAGCTTGTTCGGCTCGAAGACGCGGCTGGCGTAGACGTTGAAGGCCAGCGGGGTGACAATCACCGCCGCCAGCCAGCCGACCTCGATGACCTTGTCACAGAACGCGCTGAGTTTGGTTGAATTCATCTTCATGTCCCCCTCCACTGACTAAAGTTTTGATATAAGGCTCTAGCACTCGTCCCTGGGTGCGTTTTTGGCGGCCCAAGGCCTGTCCTGAGCTTGTCGAAGGGACGGGCCTTGGAGCTTATATCAAAATTCCAGTTCCACTGAGATTATAGCATAATTAGGGAAGAGAGGCAACCGCAGACGAAATGACAGAGAACCTCGGATGACAGAAATACACGATGGTAAGCAGCCGGTTGAGACGAAACGCGCCCTCTCAACTACTAAGAAACAAGGCGGCCGTGTCATTGCGAGGCGTTTTTTGCCGAAGCAATCTCCACCTCGCGAATTGGGGATCGCTTCGGCGGAAAAGCACCGCCTCGCGATGACGCTTGGAGTTTCTGTCCTTATGAGTAGCGCGACCGCACTATGGAGCAACTCGCAAGGGCCCGATTAGCGTGTATTTCTTCTATCCGTGGTCATCTCGCATACGGCAAAAAAACCTCATAATCAAGAAGGAATTCACGCTTCCTTTATCAAAAATTCACGCTACTTTCACCCATAGATTCACAGAAGTTTGGTATAATTAGGACGCTTAAAGATCAAAGATCGTGAACCAACCCCGCCGAAAAGGCAACTCCCCTGAAAAACTGGGGGCGCAAAGCTACGGGTCCAAGGCTCAGATTTGAGCTATGATTGCCGAGCTACCGAAGCGGGCTGAATAACCATCGCCTATGTGAGGCGATCGTGAAAAGCCTGGGACTTCGCTAGTTTGGCGGAAGCTGCAGGCTTTTAGTTATAGAAAGGAGGAAGAAACAAAAGACAAAACCGTACGCTCAAGGGTAGATCGAAACAAAAGACAAAACTGTACGCTCAAGAGTAGATCGAAACAAAAGACTGATCAAACTAAAAAATAAAAAGGGAGGTAAAACAAATGATCAGCAAGCTGAAGAAATTTCTAAGAGGCGAAAAAGGCATCACTGGGTTGGAGACAGCCATCATCCTAATTGCGTTCGTCGTGGTAGCCGCTGTCTTCGCCTTCACGGTTCTCTCGGCAGGTGTGTACTCGGCCGATAGGGGCAAGGAGGCAGTCTACGCTGGCCTGGCCGAGGTATCGGGATCAATGGAGATCATGGGCAGCGTCATAGCCATAGCAACCGCCGCGGGTACCACCCCGACGGTGAGCGAGGTAATCTTCTCCGTAGCCAACGTGGCAGGCGGGTCGCCGATAGATTTCACCGTGCCCACCAACAACAAGGTGGTAATTGACTACCGTGATAAGATCCAGCGCAAAGCGAACCTGGGTTGGTCGTATGAAGCCATAGGGGTGAATGATGGCGATGACCTCCTGGAACCAGGGGAGATATTCGAGATAACCATCCCCTTGACTGCTGGCGGTCCGCTGAATGCTACCGGCCTTGGAATCAACACGAAATTCGTCATCGAGTTGAAGCCCGAGACGGGTGGCGTCATCGTCATAGAGAGGACAATGCCAGCTTACATCGACCTGGTAATGGACCTCCACTAGAGGAACCGGTGGATCAAGGCCACTGAAATGGGGGAGTTGAACTCTCCCAATCTCGACTGAGCGGTTCGGCTGGGCTGTGAAGTTCGGTCGAACCGCTCGCTTTATCAGCTTAACAGTATCACTTGAGGCCTTGAGCCTCAGGCCAAGCAAAGTAAATAAGGCACGGCCAGCCACGAGTTCTATACTGGTCTTGTAGCTCTCATTGAGCTCAGACAACTACCCCGCCTCACCTGGCCGTGCCGGCGGGGTAGTTTTTTGCAAGAGGGAGAGGGCTTTTTATGGCGCTAGAAGAGAGGATAGAGGCGCTCGAAGGCGAGATGAAGATTCTGAAGAACGAGATACAGAGCACGCTGGTGGATATTCAGGAGCAGATTCTAACCCACTACTACCCCGCCCTCAGGGCAGAGGAGCCCTTCCCTTCAGAGGAGATCAAAGAATCTCTGCGATCTATGCCCTCTGAACGGAGAAGGAGGGAAGCAGAGGAACCCTCAGCTCCTCCCAGGGCCAGGGAATCCTCGCTGGAGGACATCATGAAATCTTTGGAATCTCTCTCTGAGGAGAGAACGGGGACGCCAAAGGATGCCCCCGCCTCTCCTGAAGGGCAACCGCCTTCCCGGTCCGAGGAAGAGATAGACCCGGACACCGTCATGGAGCTGGCAGGGTGGTTGAGCAACAGTGTAGAGAGGATAGGGGGAGAGCGTACAAGCAAACTGATATGGGGATACGCCGAGAAGGGACGCCTCGGCCCGGATGTGAAGAATATCCTCATTGGGCTAATCCCGTTTGGCGATGATGAGAACCCTCCGGGGAAGGTGGGGATGACGGAGATGCTGAACATCGTTCTGCAATTGAACAAGATATTAGACCTGAAGAGCCCATCTGATATAGCAATGGCCCTCTCACTCATCAAGAAGGAGGAAGACCTTGGATAAGGTAATAACTACGAGCTTCCTGATCATAGTTAGCGTGGTGTGCTCGGTGTTGGTCTTTAACGCTGTCTACCCCGCTGTCATCAGAAGCAGCGATGCCATGACCAGCATGACGATCAGAGTAGACGATCGCCTCAAGAGCCAGATCGAGATCATCCACGCTACCGGGAGCGGCAGCAATGCGTTTATATGGGTCAAGAACGTCGGTTCCCTGCGTATTATAGCGATCGAGAGATGCGATGTTTTCTTCGGCCCGGAGGGCAATTTCGCTCGCATCCCTTATGGATCAGGCGACCCCCATTGGACGTACGAAGTGGAAAACGATGATGAGTGGAAACCCACGGCGACTTTGAAGATCACCATTCTTGACACCATCTCAGCGGATACAAGGTATTTCGTGAAAGTGACCACTCCAAATGGTATCTCCGATGACTATTACTTCAGCGTCAACTAGGAGTGATCTATGGAGACAGCAATTGCTACGCTCATTATCCTGACTGTTGTATTGTTCGGGGTACTCACCCTGACCCACGCCTACCTCTCCGCGCAGGACACTATCCTGGAATCCTGGCGGGAGATGGAGGAGCGATTGGGAGATAGAGCCAGGACCGATCTCTCGCCCGTTAGCGCCGAAACCAACGGTTTGGGCTCGCAGGTGTATGTCACCCTCAGCAACGATGGGGACACCAAGTTGGCCGATTTTGACCAGTGGGACGTTATCGTCCAGTACGATACCGATAATGATGGCGACCACGACGTCGTAGAATGGTTCTCTTACCATGCCCCGCCACCGCTCAATGGTGAATGGTCTAAAGCCATCGGGGAAAATTTCGAGCCGGGCATCTTCAATCCAGGAGAGACGATGGCGATTACTATAGCGGTTTCATCAGAAATATCAAGCACCGGTGTGGCGATCATAGCCACCCCCAATGGCATCAGTACCTCGAAGGACTTTACACGCTGAGGTGGTGATCAGACACAGGGCGTCTGCAGCGACGGTGAGTAGAAAAGGAGATGTTCAGATGGCCAAGAAGATATTAATGATTGAGGACAATCCCAACCTCTCGGAGACAGTCAGCGACATCTTTGAGACAGAGGGTTATGAGGTGGTGATGGCGGCGGATGGCTCTGAAGGACTGAGGAAGGTCAAGGAGGATGAACCCGATCTCCTGATCCTGGACATCATGTTGCCAGATATGGACGGGATCGAGGTTTGCCGTTACCTACGGGCCGATCCAAAGACAGCTCGCCTGCCAATAATCATGCTCACCGCCAGGGCTCTACCGGAAGAGCAAAAGATAGGTTTCGAGACAGGCGCCGACGATTACCTCGCCAAACCTGTTGACCCCTCGGAATTGCTGACCAGGGTTAAAGCTTTGTTCTTCTTTGCAGATTGTGCGCAAGAGGGTCAGAAAATCTTAGACTTTATCCCTACTTTCACCAAGGAGATTTTCAATGTACGAGCATGAGGAAAAACGAAAAAAGACGGTGATCTCGACGGGGAACATCGAGATAGACACCAAGATGGGAGGGGGAATCCCCATAGGCTCCTTGACCCTGATCGAGGGCCATTCACATTCGGGCAAATCGGTGCTCGCCCAGCAGATGATCTGGGGATCCCTGCGCGATGGATTCCGACTATCCCTCTTCACCACCGAGAACACGGTAAAGAGCCTGATCATCCAGATGCAGAGCCTAAACCTAGATATTCTGGACTACTTACTTTTGCGCAAGTTCAAAGTGTACCCTATGGAAGTAGCGCGATTAAAGGAGGAGGCCCTCAGAACCCTGCTCCGGGCCATGAAAGAGGAGAAGGGTCGCGATATGGTGTTTGTGGATGCCCTCACTCCCTGCATTGTCCATACCCCCGTTGACGAGGTCCTCGGCTATTTCGAGGAGTGTAAGAGGCTCTGCTCGGCTGGCGTGACTGTTGTCAGCATCATTCATTCCCACGCCGTAAGTCAGGAGCTCCTCGTCCGCATCCAGTCTCTGTGTGATGCCCACCTCCGGCTTCGTACCGAAGAGGTGGGAGAGAGGATGATCAAGACTATGGAAGTGGCCAAAATAAGAGGGGCCAGCAAGAACACGGGTAACATAGTCAGCTTCGAGATAGAGCCCGGCTGGGGTATGAAGGTCATACCTATAAGCAAGGCGCGGGGGTAGATTTCGACAAGCTCAATCCAGGGATTTTGAGGCTGCATGTCCGGCCTCGCTGTCCGCTGGGTTGGAAAAAGGAGTCTGACAAGCTTTGCCAGAAACCGAGGTTCGATCCCCTCGGCGGCGGACAGCGGGGCCGGAGAGAGAAACCAGGTTTTTCTCCTACTCGAATGAGCGAACTCTTGCTCGTGGGGTTCTCCTCAAGTGCGAAAAGTCACATTCTTCAGCCAAAAACCCTTCGGGCGGCCCTGTCCGAGTGGGCAAAGTCAGAGAATCAATTGACGGCCAGCGGCTGACGATTTGGCCCCAGTAACTCGACGATTGGTCAGTTTACACCGAGATACACTAGAAAAGGATAGATTTTCATGCACGCGGAGATCACCTTACCTTTTCCCAGAGAGAGACTCATCAGACTCGCTAAAAAGGGGCTCGGCTTTAGTGGCAACCCCCTCTCCCAATTCCCCCAAGCTTTACAGGAGCTTGCCAGGAAGAAGGAGAATAATTTCCTCCTGGAATACCTGCAGGCTATCCCTATTGATGAGATAGGCATTCCCGCCTATCATCCGGAACTCGACAAGAAGCTGGAGAAACTCCGCAAGCGCAACCTTATCTACCCCATTGACAATGGCCTCTTCGTCCACATTTACCCCTTGCCAAAAGCCGAAAGGGATGCCTATATTACAATAGAACCTACCCTGGCACTGGAAATGGATGGCCTCATGCAGAAGGTGGAGGTCAAACTCCTTGATCTGGCCGAGGAGATCGGCCGGGCGGCGGAGGAGGAGAGAGAGCAAGTGCTCCTGGACTGCCTGGACAAGATCTGTACCACTGAGTACGAGGATGGGAAAAACGGGGATAAGAAGGGGGGGGGGAGTGGGGATAAGAAAGGTGGGAAAAAGAAAAAGAGGGGTGGCAAAAAAGAGGCTAAGGTTCGGGTGACGCCCCGGGAACTGGAGGGGGTCAGGTACCTCACCCTGCGAGACAAGTTGGGCCTCGGTGTCCTGCAGCCGCTGCTCTATGACCCCTACATTGAGGACATAAGCTGTAGCGGCACGGGTCACGTCTTTTTAGAGCACATGGTCTTCAAAAGCGTCGTAACCTCGCTCAACTTCACTACCCTCGATGGCCTGGATGATTTCGTAGTCTGGATGGGCGAGCGGATCAAAAGACCTGTCACCCTGCGCCACCCGATTATGGATGCCGTTCTTCTCGATGGTTCCCGTGTCAATATCGTTTATGGGAGGGACATCGCCAAGCGGGGGAGTAACTTTACCATCCGCAAGTTCAGCAAAGACCCCATTAGTATACTACAGCTTATCGAATTCGGAACCCTGAACTATCTCATGGCAGCATACCTCTGGCTGGCTATCGAGGAAGGCCTGAATATGTTTATCGCAGGTGCGACGGCGTCGGGCAAAACGACCACCATGAACGCCCTCACCACCTTCATCAAACCACACGCCAAGATAGTGAGCATAGAGGATACGCCGGAATTGCATACCGCTCATCAGAACTGGATTCGAGAGGTGATCAGGGAGATGAGCAAGATAGAAAAAGGCGGCACGGTAAATATGTTCGACCTCCTCAAAGCGGCCATGAGGCAGCGCCCGGACAGGATAATAATCGGGGAAATCAGAGGAGCGGAGGGTAACATCGCCTTTCAGGCCATGCAGACAGGGCATGGGGTGATCTCTACCTTCCACGCTGCCTCAGTGGAGAAGCTCATCCAGCGCCTTACCGGGGACCCCATTAACGTGCCCAAGCCCTATATAGATAACCTCGACGTGGTGGTTATCCAGGCTGCCGTGAGGGGGCCCGATGGGAGAACGGTGCGGCGGATTGTCAGCATCAACGAGATCGTGGATTACGATCCATCTTCCAGCACCTTCACATTCATCCAGACCTTTCGCTGGAAAACGGAAACCGACACCTTCGATTTCCCGGGGGACATGAACAGCTACGTTCTGGAGCGCAAGGTGGCCCAGAAGCGCGGCCTCCCTGAGAGTAGGAAGAGAGAGGTTTACTCGGAACTCAGGCGGAGGGCGGCGATTTTACAAAAACTTCATAGAGGGGGGGTTAAAAAGTTTGATAGACTCTTTAAAGTTCTGGCAGAAGCCCAAAGACAAGGACTCATTTAAAGAGGTCACAGGCTTCGACCTCTATTACCAGCTCACCTACATGTCTGCCGTCGCCGCGGCAGGGATCTCGAGGAGCAGGATTTTCCAGCTCGGCTCTGGGTTGGCCCGTGCCCCGTCCGCATACTTTGAGAGAATCCATCTCCTGGCCAACAAGTTGAGCTACGATTACGCCCAAGCCTGCCGCGTGGTTGGCTCAGATGTCAAGTCAGAGCAGATGAAGAGCCTTTTGCTTCGCATGTCCAGCGCCCTCGTCTCAGGGGAGCCAGAGGCGGACTTCCTGGCGGAAGAAGCCGGCATAACAGGAGTGAGTTACGAGAATGAGTACGAGCGCGATCTAGCAGCACTGACGAAGTGGACCGATGCTTACGCGGCCATCATCATCTCGTCAGCGTTGATCGTAATCATCAACCTGATTTCAACCATGATCTACAAAATGGGGATCGGCATGATAGCAGGGCTGATGATCGTGGCAGTTTTGACGTCCGTTATGGGAACCTGGATCCTATCCCGATCAGCGCCGAGGGAGGTCAGGGGCATATTCTCGCCGGACGGTCCCAGGATGCAGCGCCTCGCTGTCAGGCTCGGCAAGATCCTTCCTGCAGCGGCAGTAGTCATCAGTCTTCTCCTCTTGATGTTGGGAGCACCCTTGGGGACGGTCTTGATGCTGGCAGCCGGCATTTTGCTCCCGCTGGGGGTGGTAAGTGTCGCCGGGGACAAGCAAATAAACAGAAAAGACAAGGAGCTCGGCCCCTTCCTGCGCTCTTTAGGGGGGATGGCGACATCAACAGGGACAACTTTAACGGAAGCCCTGACCAGGCTCAATCTCAACTCCTTTCCCGCGTTAGAAGAGGACGTGGATAGACTTCGTAAGAGACTGGTTGCCGCCATTAGTCCTGAGCTCTGCTGGCGGAAATTCGCGCTTGAAACGGGCAGCAAGCTGATAAGCGAGACCATAGAAATTTTCAATGCCGCGGTAAATTTGGGGGGGGATCCGGATAGGGTAGGGTTGCTCTGCTCCCAATTCTCCGCCAGGACCATTGCGCTGCGGGCTAAGCGAGCGGTTGTTACCTCCACCTTTACCTGGCTCAACATAGTAATGCACGGCGCGATTGGGGGGCTTATGATTCTCATCATGGAGGTCATTGATAGATTCCTGGATCTGATACTGTCCGTTACGGAGTCTGGAGGGGCGGGAGTGGCGGAAGCAATTGCAGAGTCCGTCCCCCTGATCGGCTTCGGCGACTCCGCGATTCAAATGCTCCACATAATGACGACAGGTATGGTACTCCTGCTCACTGTAACCAATGCATTCGCAATCCTGGCTACTGACGGAGGGCACGTGCTCAAGGTTTCTTTCTTTCTGTGCCTGTTGCTGTTCCTATCAGGGGCAAGCTTCATGGTGATGCCTCAACTGGTGACGATGATAATGCCCTGAGAGATTATGAGATTCAGATGAAGAAGACCGCTGTTCCTATCAGGGGCAAGCTTCATGGTGATGCCTCAACTGGTGACGATGATAATGCCCTGAGAGATTATGAGATTCAGATGAAGAAGACCGCTGTTCCTATCAGGGGCAAGCTGCATGGTGATGCCTCAATTGGTGACGATGATAATGCCCTGAGAGATTATGAGATTCGGATTAGGAAGATCGTGGATTATATCAGGGGAATTCGACGCACCATCGCCCTGGTCTTCATAGCTGGGCTGCTGCTGGGCTGGGTGATCCTCGGTTGGTGGCTCTGGCCGGTGGAGTGGAGTGACGCCGATCCCTGGGACCTCCGCCTGGAACATCAAGCTAAGTACGTCAGTCTGGTTGCAGAGGAATATTGGCAAACCAAAGATGTACACCAGGCCACGGCGGCCCTGGCTGGCTGGGATGTTGAGGCTCTGGCTAATCTCCTGACTGCGATGCAGTGTCAGACATGCGGCTCCCAGGAGAGCCAGCAGTTAGCAGCACTGGCGGCGGCGCTGAGGCTGCCAGCATCCAACGCGCTCCCATCAACTGAGAAAGCTTCCTCTTTGACCTCTCCCCTCAAGGTGCAAGGCTCGCCCGTAATCTGGGGCGCCGTTTTGTCGGCATCAATGCCAGTTGTGGCAACCGCCATCATCGTTTCTCTTCGCCTCTTAAATATGGGCACGGAGCAGGCTCGAAAACAGCGAATTGAACAGCAGCGGGTTCAAGCACAGCAGCCCCAAGAACAGCAGATTGGGGTACAACAGCCCGTAGCACAGCAAGCTGGAGTGCAGCAGCCCGGAGCAGAGCAGGCCCAAGAACAGCAGATTGGGGTACAACAGCCCGTAGCACAGCAAGCTG
>SDBT01008617.1_pt1 | contig 16638 bp, 9 predicted proteins | sample 2277101 | NCBI WGS metagenome assembly SDBT01 (sample SAMN10404973, study PRJNA504765) | marine sediment metagenome | isolation source: marine sediment core GS10_PC15, 103 cmbsf | place: Arctic Ocean: Southern Knipovich Ridge | collected 2010 | reverse complement strand
TCACCAGAGCCGGTCTTGGTCCTTGCCCCCCGCGCCAGGGGTGCTGGAGCGCTCCAGGCCGAAGTGCTTGTAGGCAAGATCTGTGGCCACACGGCCCCGAGCCGTACGTGCCAGGAAACCGAGCTGAATCAGGTAGGGCTCGTATATGTCCTCGATCGCCGCTCTGTCCTCACCAATCGAAGCAGCAATGGTGTTCAATCCGACCGGCCCGCCGGCGTAGTTTTGCATGACCGTGAACATGAGCTTGCGATCGATTTCATCGAAGCCGAGCCGGTCGACCTCGAGCTTGGCAAGAGCATCGCGGGCGATCGCTCGTGTGATATTGCCGTCGCCCTGCACTTCGGCGTAGTCCCGGACTCGCCGCAGCAGGCGGTTGGCAATCCTCGGAGTGCCACGCGACCGGCAGGCGATTTCCTCACAGCCCGCTGAATCGGATGGAACCCCCAAAATCTTGGCCGAGTTGCCGACGATCAAGGCGAGCTCCTCGGTGGTATAGAAGCCCAGCCGGAAAACGATTCCGAAGCGGCCTCGCAGCGGAGATGTGAGCAGCGCCGCGCGGGTCGTGGATCCCACGAGCGTGAAGCGTGGCAGCGGCAGCTTTACCGATCGTGCGCTCGGGCCCTCGCCGATGATGATGTCGATCTGGTACTCCTCCATGGCCGGATAGAGGACCTCCTCGACAGTCGCCGACAGCCGGTGGATTTCGTCGATGAACAGAACCCCGTTCTCGTCGACGTTGGTGAGGATGGCGGCGAGATCCCCGACCTTGTCGATAACAGGGCCCGAGGTGCTCCGCAGATCGGCGTCCATCTCTCGTGCCACGATGTTCGCGAGGGTGGTCTTCCCCAAGCCAGGCGGTCCGAAGAGCAACACATGGTCGAGCGGCTCACCGCGATTGCGCGCGGCTCGAATGAAGACACGCAGGTTCTCGACGATCTTCTTCTGGCCCACGTACTCGTCGAGCGAGCGCGGGCGCAGCGTGATCTCGTAGCGGGAATCGTCGCTAAGTGGGCTCGGGGTGACCAGTCGCTCTGTCATGACGTCATCATGTTAACAGGGTCCTGAAAAGGCGAGAGCGGACCTCTCTCACCACGGCCTGCTAACGCGCCAGGACGCGGAGCGTCTGCCTGAGAAGCTCCTCGAATTGCTCTGACGGGGCTTCTACCTTTTCAAGTGCGCGGTCGGCATCGCGAGGGCGATAACCGAGATTGGCCAGCGCAGACAACACATCGTGGCGAACACCCTGTGGGCCGCCCGACACGACAGACGGCGCCAGCTCCATGACCTTGTCCTTGAGCTCGAGCACCATGCGTTCTGCTGTCTTGCGCCCCACACCGGGAATCGTCGAGAGGCGCGCCACGTTCTCCTCCGCGATGGCACCCACGAGCGTGTCGACCTCCATCCCCGAAAGAATTGTGATGGCCAGCTTGGGACCGATTCCGGCAACCGAGATCAAACTCTCGAAGATTCGCTGCTCCAGCTCCTCGATAAAGCCGTAAAGCTGCAGCGCGTCGTCGCGCACGTGCGTATAGACGCGCAATGACACCTCGTCACCGGGTTCGCCCAGCAGGTAGAAGGTCGAGAGGGGCACCTGTACCCGGTAGCCCACGCCACCGACGTCGACGATGATGTAGTCGGTAGCCTTCTCTCCCACGGTGCCGCGCAGCGATCCGATCATCCGCCGACGCTCCTGAGGCGAGCGGTGATCGCCCGCGAGTGTAGGTGGCAGATTGCCAGAGCGAGAGCGTCAGCCGCGTCCTGCGCAGGAACCTCGGGGAGCTTCGTCAGCGTCGTCACCATCTGCGCAACCTGCCTCTTGTCAGCCTGCCCGTAGCCTACGACCGCCTTCTTCACGGCCCGGGCACTGTACTCGAACACGGGCCGTGTTCCGCCGGCAGCCACCATGGCCACGCCGCGCGCCTGGCCGAGAACGAGCGCGGAGCGTACGTTGGCAGCGGAAAAGATCTCCTCGATAGCCACTTCATCCGGATCATGTTCAACAACGATCTCAGTAAGGCGTTCGTAGATCCGGTTCAGGCGCTCGGGCAGCGAGAGCTTGCCGGCGAGTCGAATGACTCCGAGATCGACCACGACACCACTATCGCCGGAACCATCCAGAATCGCGTAGCCCGTGGCCCGAGACCCAGGATCGATCCCGAGAATTCGAACCGACTCCGATCTCGTCACTAATCAGTGCTCTCGGACCCCGTACCGGCCGAGGCCTGAATGTCGAGGTTCGCGAAGACGTTCTGGACGTCATCGTGATCCTCCAGGTCCTCCATCAGCAACAGGCAACGCTCCGCCTCCCGGTCGTCGAGGTCCACATAGGTGCTGGGGAGCATCGCCAGCTCCTCGCTTTCGCGTTTGACGCCGCGGTCCTCGAAGGCCTGCCGCACCTGGAGATATTCGGTCGGCGACGAGATCACCTCGTACATCCCATCTTCCCGGTTGACGTCCTCGGCGCCCGCCTCGAGGGCAACAGTGAGTAGGTCGTCTTCATCGATGGTGCTCGCATCGATGAGGAAATACCCGACCTGACGGAACATCCAGGCGACAGAGTTGACGTCGCCCAAGTGCCCGCCCCGTTTCTCGAAGATCCTTCGAATCTCAGCGACGCTGCGATTGCGGTTGTCGGTGGCAACCTGGACGAGCACAGCCACGCCGCCGGGGCCGTATCCCTCGTAGGTGATCTCTTCGTAGGTCACACCGGGCAGCTCGCCGGTGCCCCGCTGGATGGCCCTCTTGATGTTGTCGGAGGGCATGTTCTGCGCCCGCGCGGTCTCGACCGCGGTGCGCAGGCGCGGGTTTGAATCCAGGTCGCCCCCACCAATCTTCGAGGCAACGGTGATCTCGCGGGCCAGCCGGGAAAAGATCTTGCCGCGCGCCTGGTCTGCCGCGCCCTTCTTCCTCTTGATTGTGCTCCACTTGGAATGTCCGGACATAGATACCTCCCCGAGATTTCAAGATGCTACCACGGATCGCGGCGCGAATACGCGGGCGGGAATGGGCCGGAGGAGGGCCTAAGCACCACTTTTCCGGCATTTGGCGCGATGCGGGAACAGGCCGAGACATCTTCAGCTTCTGCTTCCGTTATTGCAGTATCCAGGGCACTTACGCTATCCTTCGCGTAGGGCGAATGGAGCTGGGTTACTCGGGGAGTAACCTGTCTGTGGACTATGTTCATACGCCCTGTCCACCATCGCTGCCGACGCGCAGCGTCTCCTTCCGAGAGATCTCACGCTATGTCTACTCGCATTGACGCGAGAAGTGGCCGACTTGTGTCTCACGTCGTTCACCCGGTATCCACGCTGTCAAGTTACGCCAGCCGCCAGCAGCACGAGGCTGAAACACTCAGGAGAGCTCGGATGCGAAGGATCTGCCAGGCCGGTATTCCCCTGCTCCTTACTGTGGCCGTGATGGTGCTGTCGGCGAGCCCGGCACATGCGAGCGAGTTCACCTTCTCGCTCGGTTCGTTTCTCACCGACAACTCTCCCTATGCCGGTGCGGTCGAGTTCCGCAGGCCGGATGCGTACTCTCTTCTGATGGCCGGTAGATTCGGATCGTACGAGGGCCGGGTCGGTTTCGAGGGCAGCGTTACGTACTCTGCAAAGGCCCTGCGCCTCGGGCTCTTCGACGGGGCCCTGACCTTTGAGGCTCGCGCCGTCTTCGCCGAGCTCAACGTGCTCGTGAACTTATTGCAGGGTTCCTTCCAGCCCTTTGTCACGGCAGGAGTGGGTGCACACGTCTACCAGCTCACCGACATCAATGGAGATCCGGCGGTGAAGTTCGGCTACAACTTGGGCGCAGGCCTGAGATACGTGAGCGGGGCGTTCGTCTTCCGCGGCGACGTCCGCGACCATGTGACGAGCCTCGATCTCAGCGATTTTGGCTTCGGTCTCGAAAACGTGATTGTCGACGGCCGGTCCGCGACTGTTCACAACATCGAGCTCTCGGTAGGCGTCGGCGTTATCTTCTGAGAAATCCCGACGAGAGAGTCTTCGTCGGAAGTGTCATCATAGGTGCATGAAATACCTCAGGTGCGGCTGGATCTCGATTCTCGTCTTCGCGGCGGCCCTGTCGGCGTCGGGCTGCGGTTCGCCCCCACCCGTGGCGATCTACTTCGCCGAGTTCGTTCCCTTCGCTCAAGGAGGAATCAGCACGGACGCCGTCATCCCGCCCATGGCGGGAACAGACCCCTTGCTTGGAGAGGGGTGGGCGCCATCGACTGAGGTCGACTTCTCGGACGCAGACGGCTATTGGGTCTACGGGCATGACGCCGAGTTTCGGTTCTTCTCCGCCGCCCCCGGCGATCTCACGCTCGAGCTGCAGGTGGTGCCGCACAGCCCCCCCGACTCCCCGACCCAGGTAGCCTACGTGCTGCTGAACGACGAGGATCTGGGCCCGCTGCCGCTCGAGCCGGGATTGCGGGACTACGAGGTCACCCTGCCCGAAGAATTCCTGGTGGATGGGTGGAACCGGGTGCGAATGCAGTTTCGCCACGCCCTCCGGCCATCGGAGGTCGATGAGGACAATCGTGATACTCGACCTCTTGCCGCCCGTTTCCGGCGGGTCATGCTGCGTTCAAGTCTCGGTCGACCGCTGTGGCCCGGCCGTGCTGAGAAGATTGGTCTGAGCAACCAGGGCGAGTCGATCGCCAACGCTACCATCGAGATGCCCACCGACAGCGTGATGGACGTCCTCATCGCTATCGAGCGGGGCCAGCGGCTTGTCGGATCCGTCGACTTCTCCTTCGCGGGGCCTACAGCAGCGGCCGAAATTCACGCTGCCATCGAGCTGGTGGACTCATCCTTAACAGCACACCAGCTCTTCAGCACGGTGTTCTCCGACGAGCCGCGCTCACCCCGATCCCTGCGGGTGGACCTCTCCGACTGGGCCGGCGAGCTCGTTCAGATCCGCATCCGGGCATGGGGAAGCGTCAACGCAATGGTCCACTGGCACGGTCTCGGATTGTCGGCTTCAGGGGAGCAGGCGGCCGATGAGGCGGGAGAGAGACTCTTGGCGAGATCCGCGGGGGAAGGGCGGCTCATGCGCGAGGCTGCCGGCCAGGAGGGAACTCGCCCCGACATTATCCTCATCATGCTGGATGCAGCTCGCGCAGATGCCTTTCTCGGGCCCGAGTTTCCGCCGGACACGCCCAACGTGGATGCGTTCGCCCGACAGGCCACGCATTTCACCACTGCGTGGGCCCCTTCATCGTGGACAGGGCAGACGGTGCCCGCCCTGTTCTCCGGTCTCAGCCCCGACACGGTGGGAGCGGAGGTGTGGGGATCTCAGCTGCCGGACACAATTCCGACTCTCGCGGAGCTCATGGCCGAGGCCGGCTACTTCACGGCGGTTTGGAGCCAGCACAATATCTACAGGGGGAACAAGAGCCTGCGGAGAGGCTTCGAGCTCTTCGAAGAGGTCAGGAGCAACGTGCAGGAGAATCGACTCCTGTTGCCCGCGGCCGACCTTTTATTCCGTGAGGATCGACCGACGTTCGCAATGATCCATCTGTTGCCTCCGCACACGCCCTACGAGCCGCCCGAGCCCTTCCGCGGCCGTCTGAGCTCCTGGTACGACGGTGATTTCGAGCTGACTGCCCCCAACCTCAATCGCCTGCGCAATGACCCATTGGCCGATGAGGCTGAGCTCGAGGAGATCGCCCGATACGCACATGCGCGATATCTCGAGAACGTGGAGTTCGCCGATCAGCTCGTTGGCCGTCTCATCGAGATGCTCCAGGAAGCAGGCCGGTACGAGAATGCCCTCGTGGTGCTCTTTTCGGACCACGGGGAGGCGTTCTTCGAGCATGGTCGGTACCTGCACACCGCGACTCTCTACGAAGAGTTTCTGCGCGTCCCCCTGTTCCTGAAATGGCCGGCTCACATGAGCGGGTTCGAGCCTGTCGTGGATCACCCGGTGACGCTCCTGGACCTGACACCGACGCTGATTGATGGTCTCGGTGTCGAGAGCAGTTGGGCCGAGTACGTGGGACAGAGTCTTATTCCCCTCGCCTTCGACGGTGCGACCTACCAGCGCGATCTTTATGCCTACACGCGAGGCCGTGTGGCTTACAGCGAGGGGGAGGCGGCGGTCTACGCCTATCGGTCGGGCCCCTACAAGGTTCTGTACAGCGACATTCTGGACGTGCTGGAGCTTTACAACCTCGAAGAGGATCCCGGTGAGCGCGAAGACCTGGCATCGGTAGAGCCATTGCGAGCAAGGTACATGGCGCAGCGGGCCATGTTGCAGAAGCGCGACAATCTCGCCGTGCTGGCGCGGTTGGGTCCGCAGCAGATCGAAGCTCTGGACGAGGAAACGCTGCGACAGCTACGAGCGCTCGGCTACATTCAGTAGAATCACTCTCCGCAGCTCGTTCTGAAGCGCGCGATACGCAGTGCACCGCTTCTGTAGCTGGCCACTCCAGCAGACCGTGGTGAAAGTGTGGTGGGTCTGGGAAGTGGGACTTACGGGCGAGGGCAAGGAGGGACGACGCGGCGATGCGGGCGCCATCGCGGAGGAGTTTCGACGCCGCCATTCGCCCGTAACTCCCACTTCCCCGAAGGGTTACGCCGCCAAGGGCGCATCTGCTGCGTTGCCGCGCCTCGACGATGCGCAATGGCATCGCCTACGTCGCGGCGCCTTGCATCTACACCCTTGGCGGTGTAACCAGACCCATCACACTTTCACCACGGCCTGCTAGGCATGAATATCGACGGACTCGAATCAGAGACACCCGATGAGGGCAACGGCCGGCAGCCGGGCACGCTAGATCCAGACGGCCGACAGCCGGGCGCCGAAGACCAGACAATTCTGCAGCGCCTGCTTCCGCCGCTCGCCTATCTCGCTCTCGTGCTGGCGGCAATCTGGGCACGGGGCGGGGGCCTGAACCCGGCAACGCTTTGGTACGACGATGTCTGGGTGGCGGTGTTGACCAAGGTCTCCTCGCCCATTGACTTGCTCGACATCCCGGCCCCGGGCCCGCTCGGATTCCTGAGCATCTTGTGGGTCGCGCGGCGGATGATCGAGGATCCTGAGATCTCTCTGCAGCTCATCCCGTTCATTTGCGGCCTGATATCTATCCCGCTGGCTGGCATTTCGGTGCGTCGCATCACGGGAAGCGCGGCGATGGCGGCGATGGCGGCGGCGATCATGGCGTTGAATCCCTTGATCGCCCACTATTCGATCTTCATCAAGCACTTCACCATCGACGCGGTCGCCTCTGCTTGCCTGGTCTTGCTGGCTGCCGCCGTGCTCACCAGGCCGACATTCTCCAAGCTGGCTTGGAGCGCCTTGGTCGGCCTCATGGCGTTTGCCATGTCGTTCATTTCGGTGATTGCCGGAGGCCTGCTGGTCAACCTGGGGGCGATCGTTGCGGCCCGCAGGGAAAGGTGGCAGTGGCGTGCCGTTTGGCCCGTCGCTGCTGTCGTGCTCGGTTTCAATGCCACTGTTCTTGCGGTCTATGCCCTTTGTCTCCGCCACATTCGCAATCCCGAGCTGACCAGCTTCTGGGAGCCGTCCTACATGCCGACTGACTCGATTTGGAGCGCCCTCGCGTTTCTTGACGAGAGCGTTCCCGCGATTGCCAGAGGGGCCCTGCCCGAATTCCTCGGACCGGCGTGGCCGCTGGTGTTCGTGGGGTTTGCCTGGCTCGCCTGGAAACCCAGCCGACGAGGGCTGGCAGCGTTCTTCGGCCTCTTCTACGTGGTTTGGATGGGCATGTCGGCGCTGCACATGTACCCGCTCGGCGGTGAGCGCACCGACATCTTCTCGTTTCCGCTCACGATCGTGCTCTTTTGCGCGGGTCTGCACGCCCTCACCGCCTGGCACCGCGCAGCCCGGGCAGTCGCGGTCGCAGCGGCGGTCGCCATCGTCGCACTCGGATTGGTGCAACCCCCAGGGGCCACCTATTTTGATGTCGAACACGACTCCGACATCGTCCGAGAGTTGCAAGCCCGGGCGCGCGCCAACGACGCGATCGTGCTGTACCCGAGCGCCGGGTTCATCGTCGGCTACTACGGCGAGTGGCCGGTGACAATCGAGCGAACTGACCTCATCATGCAGGGATACGACGTGGCGCTGCGACGCCCCGGCAGTCTCACCCTGCCACATGACACGCTCGAGCGGGTCGCCCCGGTTCTGGAGAGCTTCCTCCAGCGCGGCAACCACCAGCGTGTCTTCTATGTCGCGGCACGACAAAAGGCTGACGTGATCCCGGAGCCGTTTGTCATCTCCGCCCTCGAGCACTTCGGCTACGGAGTCGCCGACTCCTTCAGGTCGGCCAAGACGAGTGTCCTGGTGTTCGAGCGAGTCCGGCGGGAACGAGATCAGATGGGCCCCGAGCGCGTCCTGATCAACGTGGGAGAGCAGGGAGATACGACCTACCTCGGAAGTGGCTGGTGGGTCCCCGAAAGAGCGGACTTCGCCTTCCGTTGGGCGGTTGAATCCCCCTCCTACCTGGTGGTGCCGCTGCAGCCGCCCCTTTACTTGCGCGCGCCCCAGTGGGGCGAGCAGGGCGGCTACCTACTGCGCTTTCACGGCCGCCCTTTCAACTTCCAGGGTGGCCCAGTGCAGGCCATCGACATCGAGATCGACGGGCAGCCTCTCGGCCGCATCGAGATGCGGCCCGAGATGTCTTCTTATGAGATCGCGATTCCGAGCGCGGCGTTGCAGCGCAGCCTGAGCGAAATCCGATTCCGCTTCGCCTACAACAGATCGCCAGTGGATGCGGGGGTCTCCGACGACGTCAGACAACTCGCCGTGCTCTTCGACACGATCGAGCTCATACGGAGACAAGAAATGCCCCCGGGCTGACGCCCGGGGGCATTTCTAAGAGGGTTTCCCGGCAACGACCTACTCTCCCACCCAGTTGCCCAGGCAGTACCATCGGCGCTGAGGAGCTTAACTACCGTGTTCGGAATGGGAACGGGTGTATCCTCCCCGCTATAGCCACCGAGAAACAATCACCGAATAGTCCAAAAGAAAGAAAGATTGAGCCCTCGTTGGACCGCAATGGTCCGACTTGTTACTGCTGCAGCCGACTTCGCTCTGCGACGGGAGACATGCTCCACGTCGTTCAGTGCAAATTCAGTCTGCCCATGACGAATTTTAAGGCCAAGCCTCACGGGCGATTAGTACCGCTCGGCTGAGGACATTGCTGCCCTTACACCTACGGCCTATCTACCTGCTAGTCTCGCAGGGCCCTTCAGGGGGCTTATGCCCCGGGAGACCTTATCTTGGAGTAGGCTTCCCGCTTAGATGCCTTCAGCGGTTATCCTGTCCCGAGATCGCTACCCAGCGGTGCTCCTGGCGGAACAACTGGTACACGAGAGCTCGAGCCGTCCCGGTCCTCTCGTACTAGGGACGGCGCTCCTCAAGTCTCCTGCGCCCACGGCGGATAAGGACCGAACTGTCTCACGACGTTCTAAACCCAGCTCACGTACCGCTTTAATCGGCGAACAGCCGAACCCTTGGGACCTGCTTCAGCCCCAGGATGCGATGAGCCGACATCGAGGTGCCAAACCTCCCCGTCGATGTGAACTCTTGGGGGAGATCAGCCTGTTATCCCCGGCGTACCTTTTATTCGTTGAGCGATGGCCCTTCCATACGGAACCACCGGATCACTAAGCCCTGCTTTCGCACCTGCTCGACTTGTAGGTCTCGCAGTCAAGCTCCCTTATGCCTTTACACTCTTCGGCTGATTTCCAAACAGCCTGAGGGAACCTTTGGGCGCCTCCGTTACCTTTTAGGAGGCAACCGCCCCAGTTAAACTACCCACCAAGCACTGTTCCCGACCCGGATTACGGGCCTGGGTTAGAGTTCCAGCACATTGAGGGTGGTATCTCACGGTTGGCTCCACCGGGCCTAGCGGCCCGGTTTCATAGCCTCCCACCTATTCTGCACACAATCTACCAAAACCCAGTACTAAGCTGTAGTAAAGGTGCCGGGGTCTTTCTGTCCAGCCGCGGGTAGCCGGCATCTTCACCGGCAATTCAGTTTCGCCGAGTCACTGGCCGAGACAGCGCCCAGATCGTTACGCCATTCGTGCGGGTCGGAACTTACCCGACAAGGAATTTCGCTACCTTAGGACCGTTATAGTTACGGCCGCCGTTTACCGGGGCTTCGATTCCGGGCTTCGCTAATCCGAAGAAAAGCTAACTCGTCCTCTTAACCTTCCGGCACCGGGCAGGCGTCAGTCCCTATACGTCGACTTCGACTTTGCAGAGACCTGTGTTTTTAGTAAACAGTCGCCTGGGCCTGGTTTCTGTGACCCCTTCACGCTCCGGACGCGAAGTCCTTCACGCTAATGGGGCGCTCCTTCTCCCGAAGTTACGGAGCCAATTTGCCGAGTTCCTTAGCCAGTGTTATCTCGTGCGCCTTGGGATTCTCTCCCCGTCTACCTGTGTCGGTTTGCGGTACGGTCGCCTGAACAACTCCCTACGAGGTTTTTCTTGGCAGTGTGGGATCACTCACTTTGCGGCCCGAAGGCCTCGACATCACGCCTCACCGTTTGAAATGGGGGCCCGGATTTTCCTAGTCCCCCCGGCTACACGCTTGCAACCTGCACTTCCGATCGCAGGCTGAGCTACCCTACTGCGTCACCCCTTCGGTCAAACATTATTCAGGCGGGGCCGGAATATTAACCGGCTTCCCATCGTCTACGACCTTCGTCCTCGACTAAGGGGCCGCCTAACCCTGAGCGGACTGACCTTCCTCAGGAAACCTTAGACTTACGGCGAGAGGGGTTCTCACCCTCTTTATCGCTACTCGTGCTGGCAGTCTCACTTCCACGCCGTCCACCGGTCCTTCCGGTCCGGCTTCAATCAACGTGGAACGCTCCTCTACCGCCGCCGAAAGCCGGAGCTTTCGACGACCCGTAGCTTCGGTAGCAGGCTTAGCCCCGTTACATTTTCGGCACCGAACCACTCGACCGGTGAGCTGTTACGCTTTCTTTAAAGGATGGCTGCTTCTAAGCCAACCTCCCGGCTGTCTGAGCGTCTCGACATCCTTTACCACTTAGCCTGCATTTAGGGACCTTAGCTGACGGTCTGGGCTGTTTCCCTTTCGACCATGGAGCTTATCCCCCACAGTCTGACTCCCTAGGTAAGATATACGGCATTCGGAGTTTGGTTGGATTTGGTAAGCTTATTGGCCCCCTAGTCCATCCAGTGCTCTACCTCCGCAATCCATCCCTAGAGGCTAGCCCTAAAGCTATTTCGAGGAGAACGAGCTATCCCCGGGTTTGATTAGCCTTTCACCCCTATCCCCAGCTCATCCAAGCCGTTTTCAACCGACACTGGTTCGGGCCTCCACGTAGTTTTACCCACGCTTCACCCTGGCCGAGGATAGATCACCCGGCTTCACGTCTACCGCACACAACTAAACGCCCTATTCAGACTCGGTTTCCCTACGGCTCGCCTGTAAGCTTAACCTCGCTGTATACGGTAACTAGCCAGCCCATTATGCAAAAGGTACGCGGTCGGGCAGTACCGGAACCGAAGCTCCGGCCAACGCCCTTCCACTGCTTGTAGACATGCGGTTTCAGGTTCTATTTCACTCCCCTCACCGGGGTTCTTTTCAACTTTCCCTCACGGTACTGGTACGCTATCGGTCACTAGGTAGTACTTAGCCTTACGAGATGGTCCTCGCGAATTCCCACAGGATTTCTCGTGTCCCGCGGTACTCGGGTGGCCACCAGTGGAGGCGTGTAGCTTTTAGCGTACGGGACTTTCACCCTCTCTGGTCAGTCTTTCCAGACTGTTCCGCTTAGCCCACGCTTGGTAACTCCACCTCCGGTCCGTGAACCGGAACGGTAACTCCCACGACCCCGACGTCACAACGCTCACGGGCTATCACATGACGCCGGTTTAGGCTGGTCCGCGTTCGCTCGCCGCTACTAACGGAGTCGTTATTACTTTTCTTTCCTGGGGGTACTGAGATGTTTCACTTCTCCCCGTTCGCTTCCAAGGCCCTATGTATTCAGGCCGAGGATGACACGGCATTACCCGTGCCGGGTTTCCCCATTCGGAAATCCCCGGATCAAAGCCTGCTTACGGCTCCCCGGGGCTTATCGCAGCTGGCCACGTCCTTCATCGCCTCCTAGTGCCAAGGCATCCACCGCACGCCCTTACTAGCTTGGCCATAAAATTCGCCCCGGACAGACTGTCCCGGTGCATGCCAAGCCAGACCTTGCGATATTAAGGGCTCTATCCTTCTCATTCTTCATCAAGACTGGACTATTCGATTGTCAAAGAGCCGGCTGGCAACCCTGAAGCTGTACGCCAGGATCAACCAGCAATTGTTGGCCAGCGCTAGATGCTCTGGCCGACAATTCCTGACCGATCGGTATGGTGGAGAATACCGGGCTCGAACCGGTGACCTCCGGCTTGCAAAGCCGGCGCTCTCCCAACTGAGCTAATTCCCCAAACTGGTGGGCCTACCTGGATTTGAACCAGGGACCTCACGCTTATCAGGCGTGCGCTCTAGCCAACTGAGCTATAGGCCCGATAGAGACCAACTTGCCGTTGGCCTCTTCTTATTCCGGCTTTTCAAAGAACGACGCCAGCGCACCTTCTAGGAAGGATTGCTGGAGGTCTGCTCCCTCAAAACTGAATAGCGTGCGACTCGCCTCGAAGACTACAGTCGGGCAGTTTTCTACACATCTTTCAAAAAGGAACTGCCAACTTCTTGAAGATGTTCTACTTTTGAGCTCAAGCTTTCGCTTGAAACTCCTTAGAAAGGAGGTGATCCAGCCGCAGGTTCTCCTACAGCTACCTTGTTACGACTTCACCCCAATCACCGAGCACACCGTCGGCGCCTCCCTCCCCGAAGGGTTGGGTCAGCGACTTCTAGTACACCCGGCTTTCGTGATGTGACGGGCGGTGTGTACAAGGCCCGGGAACGTATTCACCGTGGCATTGCTGATCCACGATTACTAGCGATTCCAACTTCATGAAGTCGAGTTGCAGACTTCAATCCGAACTGAGACCAGGTTTTTGGGATTGGCTCCCCCTCGCGGGTTCGCAGCCCTCTGTTCTGGCCATTGTAGCACGTGTGTAGCCCTGGACATAAAGGCCATGATGACTTGACGTCGTCCCCACCTTCCTCCGGCTTATCACCGACAGTCTCCCTAGAGTGCCCAGCCGAACTGATGGCAACTAGGGACAGGGGTTGCGCTCGTTGCGGGACTTAACCCAACATCTCACGACACGAGCTGACGACAGCCATGCAGCACCTCTGCTACAGTCCCCGAAGGGAAGACCCTGTTTCTAGGGCTGTCCATAGCAGTTCAAACCCAGGTAAGGTTCTTCGCGTTGCGTCGAATTAAACCACATGCTCCACCGCTTGTGCGGGCCCCCGTCAATTCCTTTGAGTTTCAGCCTTGCGGCCGTACTCCCCAGGCGGGGCACTTAACACGTTAGCTACGGCACGGCAACCGCAATGGACTGCCACACCAAGTGCCCATCGTTTAGGGCGTGGACTACCAGGGTATCTAATCCTGTTTGCTCCCCACGCTTTCGTCCCTCAGCGTCAGTATCGGCCCAGGAGACCGCCTTCGCCACAGATGTTCCTCCCGATATCTACGCATTTCACCGCTACACCGGGAATTCCGTCTCCCTCTACCGAACTCTAGCCGCACAGTTTCCAGGGCAATTCCTGAGTTGAGCCCAGGGCTTTCACCCGGGACTTATGCGGCCGCCTACGGACCCTTTACGCCCAGTGATTCCGAACAACGCTTGCCCCCTCCGTATTACCGCGGCTGCTGGCACGGAGTTAGCCGGGGCTTTCTTGCACGGTACCGTCAGGCCTGAGGCTTATTCATCCCCAGGTTGTTCGTCCCGTACGACAGAGGTTTACAATCCGAAGACCTTCATCCCTCACGCGGCGTCGCTGCGTCAGGCTTTCGCCCATTGCGCAATATTCCCCACTGCTGCCTCCCGTAGGAGTCTGGGCCGTGTCTCAGTCCCAGTGTGGCCGGACACCCTCTCAGGCCGGCTACCCATCGTCGCCTTGGTAGGCCATTACCCCACCAACAAGCTAATGGGACGCGGGCCCCTCCTCTGGCGCATGCTTGAAGCAGAGGCATGCTTTCCTCCAAGTCCCCGCAGGGACAAAGAGCTGATGCGGCATTAGCCCCAGTTTCCCGGAGTTATTCCCCACCAAAGGGCAGGTTACCCACGCGTTACTCACCCGTTCGCCGCTCTACTAGATCCCCGAAGGAATCGTTCGCGCTCGACTTGCATGTGTTAGGCACGCCGCCAGCGTTCGTTCTGAGCCAGGATCAAACTCTCCAGTTTCGAGCTTGATACCGACTGGAATCTAACGAGGTTGAGTACTACACGCTATTCAGTTTTCAAAGAGCCGACATGAAGGCACGAGCAGGCACGTCCCGATTACGGAAGAGCCTCCCGAGCCTTCCAGAAGTCTACGATAGGTTGAAGAGCTTCTGCAATTGACTACAGGGCAGACTCGCCCCTGCAGCAGAAAGGTATTGTGGCAGTTGGACCCAATCTCGTCAAGCCCACTAAACTTCTTTTATCACCAATTTCGCGAAGCGTCGTTTCCCCACCTTCAGGACGCGCTCCGTGCCGTCCGCGGGCACCTGAGCATCAACATCCCCTACCCGCTCTCCATCCAGGGATACCGCCCCCTGCTGGACCAATCGACGCGCTTCGCCGTTCGACGAGGCGAACCCCGCGGCGGTGACCGCCCGCACAATCCAGAGTGGTTCCGCGCTCTCGATCTCGATGGTCTCCATCTCATCCGGCAGTCCACCTGCCTTGAAAACTTTCTCGAACTCCACCTCCGCGGCCTGCGCCGCCGGGTCCCCGTGGAATCCGCTCACAATGGTACGAGCGAGCCGCTGCTTGGCCGACTTGGGATGCAGCTCGCCTGCGGCGACCTCCTCCCGCAACGCTTTGATCTCAGGCGGGAGAGCGTCCGTGCAGAGCTCGTAGTAGCTCCACATCATGTCGTCGGAAATCGACATCACCTTGCCGTACATCTCCCTCGGCGTGTCCTCGACGGCTATGTAGTTGCCCAGCGACTTGCTCATCTTCTCGACGCCATCGGTTCCCACCAGAAGAGGCGTCGTCAAGATGACCTGCGGCTCCAGGCCGTACTCACGCATGATGTCCCGACCCACCAGCAAATTGAACGTCTGGTCGGTGCCGCCCATTTCGACGTCGGCCTCGAGAGCCACGGAGTCGTAGGCCTGAGCGAGCGGGTAGAGAAGCTCGTGAATGCCGATCGGCTGATGCTTGCGGAAGCGCTTTTCGAAGTCGTCGCGCTCGAGCATCCGAGCCACCGTGTATTTCCCGGCCAGCCGGATCAAGCCCTCCGAGCCGAGCTTGCTGAGCCAGCTCGAGTTGTACTCGAGGCGACTCTTGTCCGGGTCGAGAATCCTGTAGGCCTGGTCACGGTACGTCTCAGCGTTGGCCCGAAGCTCCTCCTCTGTGAGCTGGGGCCGCGTCTTCGACCGCCCTGAGGGATCTCCGATCATGCCGGTGAAATCCCCCACCACGAAGACCACCTCATGGCCGAGATCCTGGAACTGCTTCATCTTCCGCATGACCACAGTGTGGCCGAGATGAATATCGGGGGCCGAAGGGTCGAACCCGACTTTGACGACCAGCGGCTTGCCGGTTTCACGAGACCGCTCGAGCTTCTTGCCGAGCTCTTCCTCGCTGATCAGATCGGCGGCGCCTTGGCGCAGAATCTCCAGTTGCTCGTCTACGGGCGGGAACTTTGACACGGAAAGGCTCGCTCGGTTGGCATTTGACTCGACAGGCCGCAACAGCGGACGGTCAAAGATCCCTCGGAGTATACCAAAGCCCTCCCGGCCAAGGCTCAGTCTGCGCTCGTAGTGACGGGGAGGCACTGGGTAATCACCTAGGCGGACAGTGACGCCGAAGAGTGGTTGGCAGGGTGCAAGCGGGTACCGAGGCGTGTCGCGAACAGACCTCGAGCACGAACGGGTCAGAACGTAGGACTGGGGGTGGAGCCTCAGGCCGGGCTGCCGCGGACTGGTTGTAGGTGCGCGAGAGCCTGCAGGAAGACGGCCTTGCGGGGGTAGGAGCTCGATAGCATCACCCACACATGCCGGCAACTGACGCGGATCCGGGCACCGACCTTCAGCAGCTTCAGCCGGATCGTGTCGCACTGGGCCCGGGCGAAGGCTGTGTCCTGCAAGCCCAGGCGCCGCAGCTCGGCGATCAGCGTGTAGCCCACCGATGAGAACCACAACCGCAGCTGGTTGACCCGCATCAGGCGCGCCGAGGTACGGTTGGCGAACATCGCCAGCTGTTGTTCCTTGATGCGGTTTTCCATATCGCCTCGAGCGCAGTACAGGTCCTCGTACAGCACAGAGGCGGCGATCTTGTCCTTGCTCAATGACGTCACCACATAGCGGGGGTTGCGGCGACCGGGAAGCTGCACGGAATGACCGGCTCGGGCATCGGGGCCGATCTCCCCGCTGGTCGATTGCCGAAGTCGGGCGGGCTCAACTTCGCCGGGGGCGGTCGCCAGATCTTCATGGCATGCTGAATCAGCATCTCGTCGCGGCGAACTCGACGGTGCCCGAGAAAGCGCACGATCGGAGACTCCTTGTTCTCCAAATCACCGGTGCCATATTCC
>SDBT01008616.1_pt1 | contig 16639 bp, 17 predicted proteins | sample 2277101 | NCBI WGS metagenome assembly SDBT01 (sample SAMN10404973, study PRJNA504765) | marine sediment metagenome | isolation source: marine sediment core GS10_PC15, 103 cmbsf | place: Arctic Ocean: Southern Knipovich Ridge | collected 2010 | reverse complement strand
TGGCGAGGTGATCCTTTTGGTCGGTATAACGGCTGTATCCAGGAAAATCATCATCCTGGATTATGAAGCCATGGAACCCATTACCATCATTGGACTTGCACTACTTATTGGCACAATGTCTTTAGGTTATTTCCTTATAAAAAGGTCACACAGAGATAGTGAGAATACCAGCCAGACAGGGAACCAAAAAAAGGTTTATTAGGTTGAGAAGTTTTGGATCATTTCTTTAATCTTCTCAACAGAATAAGGTTTGGTGATCAACTCATCAAAACCAACGTCTGAAAAATCTTCAAAAAAAAGTTCCGGATTGTGAGCGGTAAGGGCAATAATAGGAATCACATTCAGTGGCGATGGCATTTTATTGCGAATATATTGGGTGGTTTCAATACCATTCATCACAGGCATTTCGATATCCATGAAGATCATATGGATCTCTTGACTATTAAGGATTTCAATAGCCTCCTCCCCATTCTCAGCAAGTATTGCCTCGTTTTTTGTCATTTTAATCAATTCCGATAGCAAGTACCGGTTTGTATAGATATCATCCACTACAAGAATTCTAAGGTTTGCCATGCTAAGGGTGGTATAGATAGATAAAAATAGAAAATATTAACTAATTTTAGTGCTTACAGCGTCGTTTAGATGGTAGAATTGGACAAAAAAGAGATGGTCATCCGTTATAGTGCCATTGGGTTTGTACTTGGGAGCCTGGTGGCAGTGATAATCTACTTGATGTTATTTAATGCGTTGGAAATAGATTTTACTTTCGGTGAGATCTCCCTGCTCCATCATAAATTTTGGTCTCTTTATTTAATTGACACTCTACCGATTCCGGGAATTATTACAGGAATAATTCTTGGATTATGGCGATATAGTCAAATGAATATTCTCTACGCCCGGGTACAACAAGAAACTGAAATCAACAGTGAGATTAAGCTCTTTACCCATACCCTGATAGCGGGAAATCTCAGTTCTTCAATATCATTTAAACATACAGATCAAACGCTTTCAGACTCTTTGAACAAGCTGAAAGATACCCTGGTAAGGAACCGGGAAATGGAAGGTCATCGACGACTGGAAGAAAAACAACGAAATTGGATCTCTGAAGGACTGGCAGAATTTGGAGATATTTTACGTACACACACCCTGGAAATGAAATCCATGACGTATGCTGTGATTTCAGGGATGGTGAGGTACCTGGATGCCAATCAGGGAGCTATTTTCCTGGCCGAAGAGGAGAATGATCATAAATACCTGCAGATGGTGGCCTGTCACGCGTATGATCGAAAAAAATTTCCGGACCAACGCATTACATGGGGTGATGGCCTGATTGGTGCTGCAGCCATGGAAAAAAAGGGGTACTACACGGATAAGTTACAGGATGGGTACCTGACCATCACCTCTGGTTTGGGCAAAGCCAATCCAAGGTACCTTCTTATAGAGCCACTAATCTGGAATGAAATGGTATTTGGCATCATTGAAATTGCTTCATTCAAACCTTTGGAAGACTACAAAATACAGTTTGTTGAACGAGTAGCTGAAAACATTGCTACCACAATTAATACCATGGAGAGTAACCTGCGAACCGAACAGTTATTGAAAGAGACCAGGGCTCAGGCAGATCAGCTATCACAGCAGGAAGAACAAGTAAGACAAAATATGGATGCCCTTAAAATTACCCAACAAGAAGCAGCCACACAAGCCGAATCATTCATCAGTTTCACCAATACAGTAAATCATACGCTCATGCGTGCTGATTATGACACCGAAGGTAAACTCATCTATGCCAATACCCGTTTTTTAAAGAAGCTGGGATACTCCGGAAATAAGGAGGTAGAAGGAAAGCACATATCCATGTTCATCAACGAGAAGGACCGGTCGTGGTTCAATACACTCTGGAGCAACCTTTCCAAAGGAGGCAGGCATTTCGAGGGGTATATGAAGCATGAAACAAAATTGGGTCAGGATCTCTGGACAATGGCAACTTATACCTGTATGAGGCGCGACGATGGAACTGTGGAGAAGATCTTGTTCCTGGCTATAGATTCTACAGAACAAAAAAAACAAAGTCTGGATTATGAAGGTCAGGTCGATGCAATTGACCGTCTCAATGCAAAAGCAGTATTCTCTCCGGATGGAAAATTACAGCTAAGCAACCAACTTTTTAGCAAAACCCTGAAATACACGGAGATGGAGCTGGAACAGATGAATGTCTTTGATTTTTTCGGGACAGGTGAGCAAGAGCGATTCAATGAGATATGGGAAAAGGCAATCAAGGGAGAGGCATTCCAGGGACAATTGAAAATGCAATCAAAATATGAAGAAGAACTGTGGTTCAGAGCCACTTTCCTTTCAGCCGATGATATGTACGGCGAGGTTGAGAAGGTGATCTTTCTGGCCAATGAGATCACTAAGGAAAAAGAGATGGAATTGGCTTCCAGAAAACAACATGAACATCTCATACGAAAAGAAGAGGAATTGCGTCTCGCAAGCCTCGACCTAAAGAAAAAGCTGGATGAAACCAATCGGCAAAAAAACCAAGAGAAAATGAAATTTGAAAAGGAGATCAAGCAATATACCCATGTGCTTGATGAGCTTCCATTTCCCTTGATTTCAATCAACAACCTTGGTTATGTAATGTTTTTTAATCGTCATGCTGAAAAGAGCTGGGGCGGGAAACAGAAGGAAGTTTTGGGCTCAAAAATTGAAACCCTGTTTCACAGCAATAATTCTTCCGATGTAATCCAGAGTTTTATCAATCCAGCGAGGAATAAGGCACCTGGTGTTTATCAAGACCAGGAACTGGTCCTCCCTGATGGAAAAGTACTTCGAAAAGAGCTAATGGTGATTCGAACCGACCTGAAAGACGAACTCATGTTCACCCTGGTCATTCTCTAACTTTCCCCTGGGCACTTCCACCTTTATCCTTTCTTAAGCCAAGTGACAATTTCCGTGCAGTCAGGTTTTTTTCGTGGAGGCACATGTCCCACAAGATCACCATTTTCATCAATCATGTACTTTTGAAAATTCCATGTAACCCTGCTATCCTCCAATCCATTTTCAGAGGCTTCAGTCAACCACTTATATAGCGGATGAATTTCCTCACCTTTTACGGAAATTTTCGACATCATTGGGAATGAGATCTCATACTTTGTGCTGCAAAATGTTTTAATCTCTGCATTGGTTCCGGGTTCCTGGCCAGCAAAGTCGTTACTTGGAAACCCAATAATAACGAATTGGCCCTCTCCAAATTCCTCATAGAGTTTTTCCAAACCAGCATATTGAGGGGTTAAGCCACATTTTGATGCGGTATTAACCACCAGCACCTTTTTTCCTTGCAACTGAGAAAGTTCATAATCCTCTCCATCAATATCCATAACTGTGAAATCATGAAAGTTCTTTTGTGCATGAATGGACAAGGATGCCACAACTAACAAAGTGAATGTAGTGGTTGAAAATACTTTTTTCATCTCTGGTGTTTTTGACAATTTACAATAAAACAATCCATCACCGTCCTTGTTCACCCTAAAATTGGGTTAAATTTGATCATTCAAAAGTGACATGATTAAACATTTCGAAATTCGGGTATATGGTCGAGTACAAGGGGTTGGATTCAGAGCTGCTGCCCGGAACCAGGCCAGATCGCTAAATCTGAAAGGATGGGTGGAGAACCTCCAAGATGGATCTGTGCTCACCGCTATACAGGGGGATGAATCTGCTTGCGGAAGATTTATACAATGGTGCAGGAACGGAACAGGCTATAGTTGGGTTGAACGGATAGAAATTTTGGAAAAAGAACCAGAAATACTCCAAACATTCAAGGTGAGGCTCTAGTTACGTTTTCTGAACAGTGCAAGAGTGCTACTACCTGCAAGCCAGACAGTAAGCAACAGGATCAGGGCAGAAAGCACCACCAGCAAGGTTTCTCCTTCATTTAAAAAACGAACAAGATTCTCCTTCATCGCCCAAAGTGTTAGCACCAGGATCACCAGCATGGGAATCAGGGTGTAGTAAATCGATATTTTTTTAGAGGCGAAATAAACCGTTATTACACCCAGTGCCAATGCAGCCATCAGTTGGTTAAGTGACCCAAATAGCGGCCATAAGACCATAGCCCCCTGTCCTCCGGGCTTAAAGAATGTCATAGCAGCTGCTGCAACAACGATTACAAAGGTGGCGATGTACCGATTATTCATAGGTTTCCTAATCTTGCCACTGCTGCTGGTAAATATCTCTTGTAACGATATACGCTGGATTCTTGCAGCAGAATCGAGTGTTGTATTGGCAAAAGAAACGATGAAAACTACCACGAATGCTGAACCGTATTTTAAGGGTAAACCAAAGGAGGAAAAAAGATTGGCCGAACCGATAATAAAAGCATCCAATTTGGCTGCAAGGCCGTTTGCGGAGGACCAGGAAGCATAGTGATGATTATAGGCTGCGACCCCTGTAAAAAGTTTGCCATCTTCCTCCAGGCCCATTCCCAGTCCTGCACCGGCAGCCACGATGACCAGAACTGCCAGAAAGCTCTCCGTAATCATAGCACCATACCCAACCGGTAAGGTATCCAATTCATTATTGATCTGCTTTACGGTTGTACCTGAACTAGCCAGTGAGTGGAATCCGGAAATGGCCCCACATGCAATAACAATGAAAAGCATGGGTGCCAGGTCAGGTACATCGGAGCCCGGTGCAAAAGCCACATGATTAATGGCCGGTGCAACCAGTACCGGGTGTGCAATAAAAACCCCGAGGATTAGAAAAGCCATGGCCACCAACAGCTGATGTGAATTGATATAATCTCTGGGTTGCAACAATTTTTGAACTGGGATGGTGGAGGCAAAAAAGACATAAATAAAGAGTACAATGCACCACACTACCACAGAAATTTCCTGCTCCCATGGTAAGGAAACAGGAAAGCGTACGCCCAGAATCACAAATGCATAGAGGATTAACAAGGCAATGATGGAGTAGATCAGGTCATTTTTCCCTTTTCTGATTTGCCTCCCCAGCCAGACAGCTACAGGGATTTGAGCCCAAACTGGAATGACTGCTTCCGGATACATGACGAAAAGGGAACTTACGATCATGGCAAAAACAGCCAATACTATAAAAAGCAGCAATTGCATAATGAACTGAAGCGCATACCTTGTGGAGGGTCCAATGATAATACCCGTTAGCTCCCCAATAGATTTCCCTCGATTCCTTGCCGACACTACCAGGGTAGTGAAGTCGTGCACAGCTCCCATAAAAATGCTACCCAGGAATACCCAGAGAAAGGCAGGGAGCCAACCCCAAATAATTCCTATGGCAGGTCCGACTATCGGCCCCAATCCAGCAATGGTGGTAAAGTGATGTCCGAAAATAATATGAGATTTTGTAGGGACAAAATCAATTCCATCCTTCAATTCGTGTGCTGGCATCACCCGGGATGCGGACAGATGAAGGATCTTCTTTCCCAGGTACCTCCCATATAACCTATAGGCCAGCACATACCCTGCTAAAGCTAAAAGGACCAGTATCAAGCTATTCATACTCTTCTAAGATAGTAGTTTTACTTCAATCTCACCCCGGATACCAATCCTCTCTCCCACAATGATGGCACATCCTAAGATTTCAGGGAAATGAGGAACCTTTTCAAGCACAGGTTCAATATCTTCTGTTGTAATTACTTGATTGGCAAAGGATGTTGCCCAGGCATCTGCAAGAGGGGTACTTTTTGCAATTATTGTGACTGCATCAGCTTTCCCCCTGCTAAATGAATGCCCAATGATCCCGGATGACGTACATACGCCCCAAGTACCTGGTGGAATAATAAATGCCATCTTATCAGAGAGGGGTGAAAACCCTGCATGGATAACGGATACTATGTCGGATTCCACAAGCATGAAAAGGTCTCCCCCATTTTCCACAACCACCTCTTTTAAACCAAAACCTTTTATGAGCGTTTTCCCAACATGCTCTGCAAACAATCCTGCTACAGCGCTCATGGGACCAGTGCCGGAGCTAATACCGCAATCTATCATGGATGCGATTTCCTCGGGGAGTTCCTGTCTGGAGGGAAAATTCTCAGGAGCGACCTGTCCCGGGGATATTTCATTACTCACTTCAGAAAACTGAATGGGCTCAAGGGATGTCCCAAAAATAGGGTACTTTTCCGTAAAATCCTGCAACAAGGTTCGAAGTCTGATTAGCTCTTTATTAGAAATTGCAATCATCTCTTCTCTGAAATGGTCGTGAGAAACTCCTATAAGCAAGTCCGATTCAAGATGAGCAGAAGCAAAGAACCTGAATCGCTCCTGGTTCATATCTCCTCTGTATAGTCTGGGTTCGTACAATCAGTTTGATCCAAAATTAAGTTCAAATAGCTGCAGCGGACAGGCCTTAATACAGAGTTCACATGCAACACATTTATCAGGATAAAATTGAAGAATCCTGGTGGATGTGTCCATATCCAAAGCTCCCGGAAAACAGACTGAAGAACAAGCACCGCAATGGATGCAGGATGACTCATTAAACAGGATGGTCTTTATAACGGGTGAGATCTCGATGTGCTTGCTTTCCAGGAAGTACATAGCCTCCTCTACATTCCCTTTCAACCCTATTATTTCAATCAACAGGTTACCCTCCTTTCCATGAGTAATATCTGCATTAAGAATATTGATTATTACGTCATACTCTTTTATCAGCGTATAAGTGATGGGCTCATTAACCGAATCTGCCGGAAATCGCAGCACCATCCTCCTTTTTGTCTGGCTCATAGGTTCTGATCGTTATCTGATTTCCAACGAATTTAACCCTTTCCCACGGGGAAATAGTTCAATGGGCTCGGAGAGTAGGAAATCACCCTCGGTGATCTGTTTTTTTAATAAATCAGCAATCTCTCTGGCCTTGTATAAACTGGAGAGTGATGATGTTTTAATCTTTTTATGATTCAATTGAATTTCACCCGACATGAGTTCCTTATAATTGGTACGTCCCAACTCTGGATGGTCTGGGTCGCCATAGTCGAGGATACGTGTGGTAATCTGATCATTTCTGATCATTACCCGGGCTGCCATTTCCTCATCCAAAACCGGAATAGGAATGCCAATCCCCACAAACATGGAAACACCATACTTCTCATAATAAGCTGCTTTGATGAACGATGGGTTCATGCGTGATGCATCACCGATGACTGCCAATGTTGCCGCATTAGACACAGGCACCCCATGTTCATTGACTTCAGCATCTGTTTTAAACTGGGTTCCATACCAACTCACATATCCTGTTGTTCCCCCAAGAAAAATCCGTGTTCCCATTCCAATGGTTCTCATTTCAGGGTCATTGAGCAAGGGACTTAATTCGCCAGATGTACTGTAATTGGCATTACCCATTTTCGGCAACAAGCTTCCCATATAGGTATATTTAATTCTATTTGAAGCATTGACTGCAGCCGGGTAATTCTGATAGGCATTCCGGGGATTAAACATGATCATTTCATTCAGATTCTTCCGGTTAATAGTGGTGCGAATGTTTTTCAACGGATAGCAATCTGTACCCTTTGCATGAGCCACAAGCTCCACATCTTTTCCTGAAATTAGTTCCTCGATAATATGGGCACCACCATAAGCTGGATTTTCCGGATGGACTTCAGTGGCTCCAATATAGAGATCGACTGCTGCTATACCCGTGAACACCGGAACTCCATTCAGGGTGGCTTTCTCCATCCGAATGGGCGGATTGGCATGCCCGGTGTTGATAAACATCCCTGACGAGCACATGGGGCCAAAAGTAGCGGTGGTCACCACATCGACTTTCTCTACAACCTCAGCTGGTGAATAGCTCTCCCCCATGGCCGAAACCTCCTCGGCGGTAAGTACCACTGCTTTACCCTTCTTTATCTTATCATTGATCTCCTGGAAAGTTTTTTGCACGAACATATAGGTTCTTAATAAGTTTAACAAACAGTTTAGATGCTTTCAAAATCCTCCGATTCAATCCAACCTTCCCTCCCATCAATGACCCTGATATTCTGCCAACCCGATATTTCCTCGTTCATCCCCACCTTCGTACCTTCGTGTAGAATAAAGAGTTCGGTTCCTGTGATACTGGGGGAGCTCCTTACAATAACCGATGGTGAAAGAATGATCCCTGACTCTGGATGAATGATGTTTCTATGACTGGAAATTGCTGAAGAAATTGTTACTATAAAAAGAAGCAGGCCAAGCAAAGCACTAAAGAATCCAATTTTTTTTAAGACAAGCCTCTTTGAAAACAGATAGACCAGAATGCTTCCCACAAACAACAGGAAGAGGAATAAAGAGAGGCTGCTCCAGATTCGTTCGGATAAACTTTGCACCAGCACTTGTGACCAGGTCCGTAAAAACAGTTCTGGAACCTGTTCAAAGGTATCTACACGATACCGTGAAACAAAATCCAGGTTATGTTGGGCATCCTCGTGTAAAGGATCAAGTTTCAGGGCTTTCTCATAATTTAAGATGGATGAACCAATACTGTTAGACCTGAAAGCAGCATTTCCCATATTGAAATAGAGGTCGGGGGACTCATAACCTAATAAAATAATTTCCTGATAGACATCCAGTGCTAATTCATACTCACCTTCCTGGTAAAGTCCGTTGGCCCTCAGGTAGAGTGAATCTGAATTTGCTGAAACATCAGCAAAGTTCATCACCACAATCAGGATCACAATAACGCTCTTCATTATAAATTATTTTCCAGGTTTTTTATTAATGTAACCGCATCGCTAAACAATCGATTTACATCACTTTTTTCTGAAGAAGGTGCAAATCTGGAGAATTCACTGTCATCCAATATCCTGAGAAATTCAGTTCTCATATCCTTGGAAATTCCCCGTCGTTTCATATGCTTAAGGATTACCTCCCTCGAGAGACTGGAGGTTTCAATATTTAATTTATCGGCCAGATAACCCCATATGGCTTTACCAACCTCCTCATAAAACTTGTCCGTTTCACCTGCCTTGCGAAAACGGTCAGCTTTCTTAAATCGTGTACGCGCCGAACTATTTGCTTGTCTATTCCTGACCAAAGTCAGATCGGCATTCCTTCGGGCACCAATACTGATCATCAGACCTAATAGAAGGCCCAGTAATATAGCCAGGGGGTAAAACCAACTATACCACCTATTTGCCATTATGGAATTGGCAAGAGGTGTAAAAAATTGAGAATCCCTGGAGATGTCTCTGATATCTGTACCAATGTCTGCTACACTCTCTTGCAACACTCCCGGAACATACAAACTACCCGGATCGCCGTTGGAATCACCTTTCATTACGGTAAAAGTAAATTCATCAGAGGTCGCTGTGCGGTATTTTTTTAAACTTGGATCAAACCAGGAAAATTGAATGGGAGCGATTCTGAACCGACCCGCATGCCGCGCTACTATTGGATATTCAAATGTAACTGAACCACTGATCCGACCACTTGAGGTATTTGTATTTAATTCCCTGGTTACATCATACAGATCATGGTCAGGCGGAAGATTAACTACAGGCTCACCCATGAGTGGAAGATTACCTGTACCTCTGATGATAATTTTTAGACTTAATGCTTCATTCACATCAATCTCCTCTGCAGAGAGAGAGACATTCATAGAAAAATTTCCTACAGCACCGGTAAAACTATCAGGAGCTCCTGAAGGCAGTGGTTTCACCTTTATGGTAACAGGTTCTGTTGCGAGTTTTACAGGCACATCCTGATAACCATTAAAGAAAGGATCATCAAAAAAATTATCAAAAATGCTATTGTTGTTGCGCCGTTGTACGCGCTGTTGAATCATCCATTCCGACTCATAAGGTTCAATGACAATATCACCCGACTTTTGTGGGATTAGGATGTGTCGCTGGATAATCTGTGTGATATATTGCTGACCCTCAATATCTTGCCTTTGTGCATTGGCATCAGGATCCAAAGATTTTTTATAAAACCCTTCATAGGGGATATCTTTTGCTGAAGAAGCTGGTCTGGTGTTTACCCGGGTATATACTTTCAATCCGGAAACAAACTGCTCTCCCACATACACCTCTCGTCTTGATGGGGTCACGCGAAGAAATACAGGTTTATCTTCGGCACCGGTAACCGTTGGGATATTGTGATCTTCCGGAGTTTGCCTTGCTCCCGGGACTGCTGCCTCGGAATTGCCCGGATTAACCAATATCTCTAGTTTATTGGTTTTATATACCTTCCTTCCAACCCTTATGTTGGCTGGGGGAATCACAAAGGATCCTTCCTTATTTGCCCTAAAAACATGGGTATAGGTGACTACCGTATTCATGGTCATCTTTCCATTTACCCATTGAGAATGAGATGAATATGAAGAAAATGGGCCCGCCAGAAGTTGAAATCCCGGCATGGAACCCAGCAAAACTTCTCCCCTTTCTGACCCTTCAATCACATACTGGAATTGCTCTCCAACTTTCACAGCTGATGGTGCATTGGCAGAGAAGGTCAAATCCTGTCCATTCAAAAAACCGCTGAAGAGTAAGAGGGTAAAAACCGATGTCAGTATTTTAGAGTTCATGTGCTGAAATTACCAATCCTTTTCTGTTTTCACCTTTGCCACGGCAGCTTTTTTCCTATCCACTTTTTCCTTTACATCCTTTTCCTGTAGCTGAATAGCATTGAGCATTCTTTCAGCATCCTCCTTGGAGATTTCCTGAGGCCTGGGCTGTTGCTGTCCCTGATCCTTCTGATCTGGCTGCTGTTTTTCTTCCTGCTGATCCTGGTTTTGCTGGTCCTGATTCTGTTCCTGTTCCTTTTGATCTTGATTTTGCTTATCCTGATTCTGGTCCTGATTCTGGTCCTGATTCTTTTGATCTTGATTTTGCTGCTGTTGTTCTTGCAGCTTCTTTTTAGCATAAGCCAGATTATACTTAGTATCAGAGTCCGTTGGATTTAATCGGAGGCTATTTTTATAAGCCTCAATGCTGGGCTCATACTGTTGTGATTCAAGCAGACTGTTTCCAATATTGTGCCAAACATGTGCAAGGGTTTCAGGGTCTGAACTACTCTCCACCAAGGGTTCATATTGCTTGACTGTTTCCTCAAATTTCTCCTGCCCATACAGAGCTGCTCCAGTATTGAATTCGGCCTCAAAGGATTCCTGATTGATATCCCCAGCCTTTCTGAATTGAACTTCAGCATCATCATATTCTCCTTCCTGGAAGGCTTTAACACCCTGACGAATTATTTTTCTCTCATTCTGAGCATATACCGCCAGGGGAATCAAGAATATTAGAAATATAATATAGAACCGCTTCATTATTGGGTTTTAAATAGGTTAAAACGCTTTAAAAGTGGATTTTTTCTTGACCGGATGAAGAATTCCAGCAACAGGAAAAGCAAGGCAAATCCAGCAAAATACTGGAACCTTTCAGCAAATTCGGCAAAAACACGAGATTTTAATGCTGTTTTCTGCAATTGATCCAATTCATCAATTAAACTGTTGATCCGGTCACCTGCAATGTAGGCCCCATCTCCTGCCCTGGCAATCTCTATTAATAGTTTTTCATTTAATTTACTGACTACAACCTGACCGTCACTGTCCCTGCGGGTTGAACTACTTCCCGGCCGAAGTGGAACAGGTACACCGTTGGGATCTCCCAAACCAACAGTATAAACCCTGATTCCCAACTCCGCTGCTTTAGTAGCTTCACTTACAGCATCATCCTCATGATTTTCCCCATCCGTAATCACCACAATAGCCCGACTTGGAACTGTCTTACCAGGTGTAGCATCCTCTGTTTGGGATGAAAATGACCTGACTGCTAATTTAATGGCTGACCCTATTGCAGTTCCCTGTTTGGATACCATATCCGGACCAGCACCAGAGAGAAACATTTTCACGCTGGGATAGTCATCTGTAATGGGAATCTGGGTGTATGCATCACCCGCAAAGACAATTAATCCGATCTTATCGCTGGACATCCGGTCCACCATCCTGTTAATCAATTGCTTGGATCGCTCAAGCCTTGAAGGCTTGATATCCTCTGCCAGCATACTGTTTGACACATCCAATGCAATAATGATCTCTCGCCCTTTCTGTTCAACCTCTTCAAGCTTGGTTCCAATCCTTGGACCTGAAACAGCAATAATCAGAAAGAGGGTACCCATGAACAAAAGCATAAATTTCCAGTGATGAGCAGAAAGTGAAGCATCCGGCATCAAGGTCTCCATTAGCCAGCTATCGCCTAACTTGTCTAACGAACGTTTGCGATATTGCCCATACAGCAGGTAACCCACCAACAATAAGGCCGCAGCAATTAAAAACCAAAGGATCTCTTTATGTGCAAAATGTATCATAATCTATGGCAGAGTTCTGAATACCGTAAATCTAAAAAGTGATTCCAATAGCAGCAGCAGCATAGCAGCCAAAAGAAACGGGAAATATTCCTCCTTCTTTTTGCTAAAATGCTTTACATCCATCCTGGTTTTCTCCAGCTGGTCAATTTGCTGATATATATCTCTTAATTTATTATTGTTCGTGGCACGGAAATAGGTTCCATCGGTGGTCTCCGCAATTTTCTGCAACACGTCCTCGTCAATCTCAACAGGCATGTTCCTGGTAACCATTCTTCCAAACATATCCTGGACTGGAATAGGGGCATTCCCCTGCGATCCAACCCCAATGGTATAGACCCTGATCCCATAACTTGAGGCGATCTCCGCAGCGGTAACAGGTCCGACATCACCCCTGTTGTTCACACCATCAGTGAGCAAAATGATCACCTTACTTTTCGCTTTGCTTTCTTTAACACGGTTTACAGCAGTAGCAAGTCCCATTCCAATGGCAGTTCCATCCTCGATTACTCCAAAATCGATTTCCTTTAAGAAATTTATTACCACGGCCCTGTCGGTAGTCAAGGGGCACTGGGTGAAGCTCTCACCTGCAAATACTACCAGTGCAAACCGATCGTCCTGTCGTGCATTTACAAATTCAATACCCACATTCTTTGAAGCTTCTAACCTATTGGGTCTAAAGTCCATTGCCCGCATACTTCCAGAAACATCCATACACATAACAATATCGATCCCCTCAGCAGTGACCTGTTCCCATCGGTTGGAGGATTGCGGACGCGCAAGCACTACAATTAGAAGTCCCACTACCATTGTCCTTAGCACAAACAAAACATGCCTGAACCATATTCTGGATGAGCCTATTCGTTCATCAATATTTTCAAATCCAGACAACTTCATGGCGGCTGTACCCCGCCTTCCTCGCCAGACGTACCAACCTGCCATTAGTGGTAATAGGATCAAGGCATAAAAGAATGCCGGATATGCGAATTCAATGTTACTCATTCCCATTATCCCCTTCTTTTAGTTCCAGATCTTCATTTAATTCGGGATCTTTTTTCTGTTCCGAATCCTCATTATAAAACAACGGATAAGTCTTTTGTACAAAAAGGTACGCGTTGTTCAGATTGGTCTGGTTGTTTACCGGCAATGGATCTTCCTTGGCAAATTTTACCAGATCTGCCAATTCCAGCAATTCTTTGAGTATTTCATCCAACAGAATATCTTCCGTACTGTACTTACGGAAAGAATGAAGGATTTCCTCCGTGGTACTCTCCATGGCTGGAATACCATATTGTCTTTCAATATAATGTCGTGTGATTTGGGTGAGCCTGGTGTAGTATTGTTTAACTTTCCCTAGTTCCCAGACTTTCTCCTCCTTTAACTTATCAAGCTCCCTGAAAGCAATAACATGGGCCGGTTCCAGTGGTTTAAGTGAAAACCCTTCCGGATCCTGCTGGCGTTGACGAAACCTTCTTATTAAAATAACAATCAGTACAACCAACAACAGACCAACGATTCCTACTGCAATCCATGGCAAAACTTCCCTGAAAGTAACAGGGGTATTTATGGGCGGTTTTATAGGTTTAATCTGTTGGGAGGTATCCACAACAGGCTCAAATACCTGAATCATCATTGGCATACTTAATGCAGTGTCACTTATATCACCGATAGTATAAACCACCGGTTGAGGCGGAACCATTTGCAACCCTGCATCAAAACTGGTGATCATATACCGTTGGTCAACTACCCTCTTACCATCCGTCAAAGATGTATCGGATGCTAAGGGGAAAAGCACTTCAATATTTCGACTTAGCGTATCCTTTAATTGGGGAAGCTGAAGATTTACATTTTCATCTGCCTCCACGTGAATGGTAAAGACTATCTGGTCCCCTATCATGATGGAATCCCTTTCAAACTGAGACTTTACAGTGATCAACTGCGCACTTGCACTGGGGAGTGCAATGTATAAAAGGAATGCTATATATGTAATGTACCGGGACTTCATACTATCTATTCTTAAACAACCGCATTAATGGTCTCACATAATCCTCCCCGGTACGCAGTGAAGCACTATCCACTCCTGCCCTGGAGAATATCTCGTTCATCATTTCCACATGACTTTCCCATTTCATGGCATAGCTTTCCCGCACCTTTCTCCTGGAGGTATCGATCCACCTTTCTGTGCCAGTTTCGGCATCTAACACCCTGATTAATCCCACAGAAGGAAGAGAGGTCTCGCGACGGTCATAAATATGGAGGGCTGCCACATCGTGTTTGTTATTGGCAACCTGTAACGATTTCGAATAACCTTTATCCCAAAAATCCGAAATCAGGAAAGCAGTACAACGTTTTTTAATGGCATTGGTAAGAAATCGAAGACTTTCAGATATGTCGGTGCCTTTACTCTGGGGTTGAAACTCCAGCAATTCTCGAATAATCCGTAATATGTGCTTCCGTCCCTTTTGGGGAGGGATGAACTTCTCAATACGGTCACTAAACATGATCACCCCAATCTTATCGTTATTTTCAATGGCTGAAAAGGAAAGTAAAGCTGCAACTTCTGTAATAAGGTTCCGTTTCAAATGCTCTTGTGTGCCGAAGTCACCCGAACCACTCAGATCGATCAATAACATCACTGTCAATTCGCGTTCTTCCTCGAATACTTTTACGTAGGGATGGTTAAATCGTGCAGTAACATTCCAGTCAATAGTTCTGATATCATCGCCATACTGGTACTCACGTACCTCCGAAAACGTCATTCCCCTGCCTTTGAAGGCACTATGGTACTCTCCGGCAAAGATCTGCCGGGTAAGCCCCCGGGTCTTGATCTCAATCTTTCTTACTTTCTTTAGGAGTTCCTTTGTTTCCACTGCTTGTTTATCAACTTTGTCTGTTCCTAATCATCTTATTTTTCTCTTACTCTTTCTCTTACTCTTTCTCTTTCCTGGTTTCGCGAACAGTAAAGTACCATTCCTGCTTTACTAAAATCACTTGCAGGGTATCTCCTCCCTGCGTATACTCCCAGTGCGATTCTCCTATCTTCTTAAAGGAGGAACTCAGGTCTTCCATTACTTTGTCAAATTCAGAGTAGTCACAAACAAGTTTAGAGGTTTTACAGATATCATCGCCGGTAAAATAGAGAATCCAGGTCTTGGTTCTGAGTCCATTGACATATTTCAGATAATTGAAGCGTTGCTTCACGATTGTATTGTCCCGCCTGAATCCTTTGTGATCCCTCCTGACTGTTTCTTGTACTTCCAACTTGGTCATTCCGACCATAGATTGTGCACCCATTACTGTACAGACAGTGAATAAAATACCAGCTATGATCAATCTCACTCTCATTTTGTCAACTAAGGTACTTCTACATTGTTCAAAATTTCCAAGATTATATTCTCTGTGGTAATATTCTCGGCTTCCGCCTCATAGGTTAATCCAATACGATGCCTCATCACATCAAGGCAGATGGCCCTAACGTCTTCTGGAACCACGTAGCCTCTGCGTCTAATAAATGCATACGCTTTCGCTGCCCTGGCTAAATTAATGCTGGCACGAGGTGAACCTCCATATTGAATAAGTGGCACAAATTGTGCCAATCCTGCCTGCTCAGGATTCCGGGTGGCAAATACAATATCGAGGATATAGTTTTCTATCTTTTCGTCAAGGTAGACGTCTTTTACTACTTCCCGGGCATTCATTATATCAGCAGGTTTCAATATTTGGTTCGCTGTGGGAAACTCCTTTGATAAATTTTCCCTTACGATAAGTTTCTCTTCTTCTCTGGTGGGATAGGTTACCACAACCTTCATCATAAAGCGGTCTACCTGAGCCTCGGGTAAAGGATACGTTCCCTCTTGCTCTATGGGATTCTGAGTTGCCAATACCAGAAAGGGACGCTCAAGTTTATAGGTTACTGCCCCAATGGTAACCTGCTTCTCCTGCATGGCCTCCAACAATGCACTCTGCACCTTTGCAGGTGAGCGGTTAATCTCATCGGCCAGGATTAAATTAGCGAAAATTGGGCCCTTCTTCACGATAAGCTCGAGCACCTTCGATTGAACGCTCAAGTCCGCCCACGGCGGTCCCAAGCGACACTCCGATGCGTTCGTTATTTGCAAGGGGTTCTTCCAGCCCTGCATTTTCGACCGCCATCTGGATCGCGGCCAATGCAATCTGTGAAGCTCTTGACATCCGACGTGCTTCCTTTGCGGGGATGTGATCCGTGGTTACGAAGTCGGGTATCTCGCCGGCGATCTGACAGGGCAAACCGCTCGCATCGAAACGTTCGATCTTGCGAATTCCGGAGCGACCTGCCAGCAGAC
>SDBT01008615.1_pt1 | contig 16639 bp, 22 predicted proteins | sample 2277101 | NCBI WGS metagenome assembly SDBT01 (sample SAMN10404973, study PRJNA504765) | marine sediment metagenome | isolation source: marine sediment core GS10_PC15, 103 cmbsf | place: Arctic Ocean: Southern Knipovich Ridge | collected 2010 | reverse complement strand
TATAGGATAATTGCAGACCCGCCAACCACCGCAGCCGACGGGTCTATAAGAGAAGAGGAGGGTGTTTAGAGATTTATTTGTTATCTTTCGCATTGTTCAATCAGTCAATCCGCAAGCCTTCAAGAACTCGCCTTTGTCGAATAAGGGATTATTGTCAGAGAAATAAGCCGCAAGGTCGTAGGCTATGTATTTGGCTGCATCTTCGCCTGCGGGTTCGGCGTTTGCGCCGTTTTCTTTGACAATCTTTGCTATCGCTTCATAATACTGTTTAGTAAACATTGTTTTCCTTTTTACTTATCAATCTATATGTTACGTCTAATCTTTATCGCCGGATTTGCACCGACGGCAAAGTTAAGGGTGTGCGCTTGTTATGTGTTAAACTGTTAATAACTCGAAAGCCTTGTTTTTCAATTCAAAGCCGGTTCCCCAGTTTCGCATCGCGTATTGTTTATCGTCGTCGTTGTTCTCGCCGCGCTTGTGGTCAACGTATGCAGCAACCGCGTTCAACATTCCGTAAGCATTATTGCGATGTGCCGTCAAGTCGTCGCTGTGCAAAGCTGTTACAATACGCTCGCGTATCGGCGAAATACAATCGCGTTTTTTACTTGCGTCCGGCTTGCCGATTAACTTGTCAAGAAAAGCCGTTTGGTCGGCAAGGGTCAATGGGGTTTCGACCATTTTATTGAACGCGCCGTCAAGCTGTTTATAATATTCGTCGGCTATACCTAAAACCCTGCGCGCTTCGTCGAACTTTGCTTGATAGCTTTGTGTATGTCTTATTTTAACGACCGACCGGTTTTTCCACCCCATCAGACCGTTACTGCAAATAAGACGAAATACCTGCATCCGCGCTTCAACGGCACAACTGCCGTCGTGCGATGTCCTCAAAAATACGCGCTTGTTCAAGTCGTCGCCAGCAATTCTAAACTTGCCGATGTCAATTTCGACCGATACGATTCGACCGTTGTCAACAGCCGTCGCAGACTTAAAATCACCGTCTAAAAAGTCGGCAATACCAAGCGCTTCAGCGTTTTGAATTATCTGATAGCGGCTGCCAACTATACCCAAAACGTCGCCGGTATCTTCTCGCGTGGTCGCGAAGTGTGTCTCAATCCGCTTTCCCTGTATCGGTATATCGTCGACCACGCTTTCGCTTGGTAAGTGTATCCGTTTCGATACTACTCTAAAATCCAATTTCGCACTTTGTAGGTTTTCCTTTAACATAATATCACCACCCTCGCAATGTGCGCACACCCTATAAAATTTTCAAAGAACTAAAAAATGTCAATCCGCGTGCTGTTTGGTCGGGGGGCTTGTGTCTAAAATCGTATGGCTTCAGCGTCTAAATTGCTACGTCCAAAGTCAATGCAATTACAGAAGTGTGCCCAGCCTTTTGTAAACTCTTCTTTGGTCATTATTCAACCCTCCATTTGTGCGGCTGTGATTGTAATTGTTTCCACCTCCTAAAGTGTTACCTTATCCACAATCATAGCATACCAAACGTCGTCCCCCTTGTCAAGTATTTTTTCGATAAACACTTTTATTTTTTAAGCTTGCAGAAACAGTAATTGTTGCAACCGGCGCAATTGATACGGTCGCTATGATTGACATAAGTGCAACCACTACATATAGTTATACCATATATGGGGGGGTTATCCACAAGTTATCCACAACCCGTAGATAACCGATACAATCGTTACAATCGTTACATCTTAACACAGGTTGGACGCACCAGAATCGCCCAGGATGGACGAACGCAGGGCAGGCCACATCAAACAGCCCTTGAATCAAGGCAAGGGCACAGAACAGCAGCAGACCGGACACAAGGGGGTTATCGGACGCAGGGGGTAGGTGGGCGCAGAAAGAAAGTGGATAAGGGTAAGGTATAGCCTCTGTGAGTATTATTCTGATTTTCAGCCCGCCAGAAGTGTTTTTACGTTTAATAAGAGCAAATATGGTAATAAAGGCCAATCAGCCAATTTATAGCTCGTTTGTACCATCTCATATTCATCTCGAACGGATATTTTCTCATAGAATTATTACGATTTTTGGTTCAGGAGTTTTGTTTTTAACCTACAAAGTTGATACTTGAAGCGACGCCAGTGTGTAGTAAGGTATCTGCGTTTCATAATTTCCACCGCGTCGGTGATGGGATAGGCATAGCAGGCTTGTCGAGATTTTGACCACTTCATAATCCAGTAATCCTTCATTTGTCAAGTCTCTGATATTTGGTTTTTAGGCTGGAATCAGGGTTTTCGATATATCTGTCTCATAACCAAGTGTCTAAAGTTACGTCCTGTTCGTAGGTTTGTTATTTGCACTTTATTTCCTATCGGTGAGTTGTCAAGGGGTAAAACGTCTTTGGACACTTACTTTATTGGGATTTTGGGGTTCTTGTCAAGTCTGCTGGTCGGAATTTTCGTGTATTGCGGTTGTGAAGTAGTGTTGCGACAAGGTGGTTAGACAGTTTTCTCGGCTCGGTTTTCGCATCGGCTATTTTTTCATTGAGGGTTTTTCGTTTCAGTATGCAGACGCCCAAAAACTCTATCATATCATTCTCCTTTCAGAAGAATATCAGGTAGTTGGCCAGGGCGAATAGCAGGGAGATTCCGCCTGTTCGGTATCGTCCTGCGGCCACATCGCAGACGGCGAGGCAGGTATAGGCGACGACCAGCGTGATGAGCAGGTTATTTTCATTTCCTTCGGGGATATACCCAATTCCTTATTTCCTGTGATTCTATGGGCTAAAAGCGTCCCTGTCAAGGGTTTTTCAGGATTCTATGGGTTGGTCTACACCTTCAAATAGCTCTTTTTGGTTCTTAACAGGCTTGCCTGTTGTCCGCTCAACTATGAGGTCGTGGATGTCCTTTTTCGCAAGTTGTGGTGGATGGCAGCCCCATTGAGCAAGGATAATGAACTTGGGTATATCGTAGACTCTTTTATCTCTCATAAGGTAAGTTCTTTGTCCGAGACGCTTTAGAATCAATAATCGTTCCAAGGCGCTTTCGTAATTCTCGTCGGCGTAGACGTACCATCGCGGCTGTGAAATTTTGTATTTCTTTATCAATTTGACGGCTCTAACGACCGCCGGATAGACCTCCAGACTATCGAAGGCGAACCGAGTATCTACCTTTGAGATTGTCTTTAATTCCTGGGCTATTTCCTCGGTAAAAAGCCTACAATCGAGTCCTTGATTAAAATCTACTCGCAGTTTTTCTTTTCTTAGCTGGTTGCAAATCAACTTGAAATGCTCAGGTAAAGCGAGGATGTTATTATCCAAGAGAACTACGTCTTTGGCCTTGCCATCCCAAAGGTCGTAAATATCGGCAACGGCTCGGATTTGGCCTTCTTTTTGGCGTACTATACAAAACGGGCAATTTCTGATACAGCCCCTTGTCGTAAAGCCAAGGTTGATTTTAGGTCTGACGGTATCAATTTCTGGCGGCAGGGTTTTTTCGAGACTGTATCCAGACCCGCCAATTTCGGCGACACCCTCCCATTGAGCGCATTTGTACTTATTCCAATCGAACACGCAGGAAACGTATATCTTGTCGGCCTGGACTAAAGGCATATCCCACACGACTTCATCGCCTTGCTGGTGGTGGTACAGGGCGATTTTTTCGAGCGCCAGATTGGGGATTTTGCTATCAATGTCGATTATCGAGATTCTGCTCATTTTTGCTTAAATGGTCGGTATTGAAATAATGGGCAACCTCGGTCGGGGCAGTTGGTTACTGTGTCTCGGTCGTAGCCGGTGCATTCGATGCAGAAGGCTTTAATCGCCATCCTGGGGCTTGCCTTGCCGGATATGGCCCGTTTGTATCCTTTCTGGCAGGCCGTCGGTATGTCAGTCCGCTCCATCTTTCTGCGCATCCTTGCTGATTAAGACTTTGGGAATCTTATCCAAGATTGGTAAACACTTTTTTTCTCTATCAACAAGTGTGGCAAAAAACCCCAAGGCTTCTTCCAGGTCTTTGCCGTCGCAAGAATGATAGAGTAGTTCTGGTAAGCAATGGTGTATTTCAATCTCGTTATGACCGTCTTCCCATTGTGTGTGTGTTAAAAAATAATGTCCCCGTTTATATTCCATCGTTTTGCCGATTCGGTTGACTTCCATTTTCAGGTCTCCTTTAGTAGTTTTAGGGTCGGGCCGTATTCCTCGATAACCTTTTCAACGGCCTTATCAACCTCCCTCAACTCGTCGAATTTGCCCGCCGAATATCCATCGTAGGGCTTGATTTTGCGGGATTTTAGCAATTCCTCATCTTGCTGGATTCGAGTCGCAAGAGCTTCAAGACGACGACGATGCTCTTCGGCGGCCTGACCGTCGGGGGGGCGGGTGGTACGATATAGTTGATTTCGCTTAGGTACTTCTCCGTGAATGTTTTTATTGGCTGTTCGCATTATGTATTTGGCAATCGCTCCTGTACCAGCTCAAGGGTTATTCTGACAAGCTCTTTGTCCTTCGCCCATCGGATAAGCGTGTCTCGCTCGTCCGTTGAAAACTCCTTGCCGTCCAACAGCAGAGAATCGCAGTCCGATTTGACATTAACGCTTTTAACCCTTGTGTCGTAAGTGATTTTTTCCTGCGCCATAATCTGTCTCCTTATATTTTCGTAAAGTTACTTGATATTTTTGCCCTCAACGCCTCTGGCTTTTCGTTTGGCCGTGCGAAGTTGCAATATCCCAGCAGCTTCGATTAGTAGCCGCAGAGCTTCTTCGTTTTCTTCGCAAGCAAATTCGCCAGTTTGAAATCCAATTAGGCGGTCAATGATGATTGCAAGCAAATCTTCGTTCTGTACACCATTCATACCAACTTCTTGTATTGGGCCTTTTTGGAAAGTTATTTCGCCCAAGAGTCCTTTATTTACGTGGCGAACCTCGTAAATATGGTTGGCGTGGCCTTCACCTCTTTCATCTTCTGCGGTTACACGGATTTCTCCGGTTTCACCTAAAATTCTTCTTTCTGACATAATTATCTCCTTTGAATTGGGGTTAATAAATCGGCTGGCGGGCAGTTGGTCTGCAATCCTACGCAGTTCTCGACGCTGTAATCCTGTGGCCTTCCAGCCATCTTGAGGTTAAGCTACCACGCCACCGCCAACCCTTTGAGCTTGTATTATAGCGACTTGGCTTGGCCGGTCAAGATTTTTATTTTTTTACTTTACCTATCCCCCGAAAGTGCTAAGATGCCATTCACATCCCTGGTAGTTTAACTATCAGGCCCCAGGCTTCTTCGGACGTCTGGGTTTTTTATGTAACCCTAAGCGCACAAAGGAGTTATAATGCTTTGTCTATCGCCCGACTTCAAAGGTAAAGAGGTAATCGTCCTCAAAACCGGCGGCAAGACCATAATATTGAAGTTCTACAGAAACACCAGGGGCGTTAAACACATCGCCATAGACGCCCCGCCCGAAGTCGAAATCAGCCGAGAAAAGACAGAAACACAACAATAATTTTGTTGCAAAATGGTTGCGGTTGTTGCATAATAGCAAAAATGAAGGGATTCGCAAATGCACGAATCAGGATTCGCCAAGCTATTTAGCACAATCGTAACCTCGACTATATGGCAGGAAAACAAGGAAACCAAGATACTTTGGATAACGATGTTGGCTTTGGCTAATCGCTACGGAGAGGTGGGGGCGGCAGAGCCAGGATTGGCAAACGCCGCCGGCTTGACCTTGGACGAAACCGTTAAATCCCTCAAAAAACTCGAATCCCCCGACCCGTATAGTCGCAACCAAGACCACGAAGGTAGGCGAATCACCAAAATCGAAGGGGGTTGGCAAATACTCAACTACACCTTGTATCGCAAGAAAATGCGAAGTCGGGCAGAATATTTCAGAGAATACCGCAAACGCAACAGAAACGCAACACGAATAACCACCACACAACCAATAGCAGAGGCAGAGGCAGAGAACACACATAAAGACAATGTGTGTATAGGCGCAACAAACACAACCACCTATAACCTTCAACAAGTTAAGGACGCCTGTATAATGAATGGTATCCCTGAAAGCAACGCACAAAGCTATTTTGACCATTTTAACGCCCAAGGTTGGGTGCGGGCTAATGGCCAGCCAATCAAAAACCTGCAATCGCACGTCAAGAGGATGTGGGATTCAGCCCGAAACTGTTGGGTTTTTGACGAAAAAAAGCACCAACAGCCAGAAACCGCCCACGAACAGGCGGAACGATTGAGAAAGGCGGGTGAATTATGAGTAAAAAAAGCAAAAAGCAGCTTGAAACTGAAAATGAGCGATTAAAAAAGAACTACAAGAAGAAAAGGATAAAACGGCAGGTGTTTATATTGACATTAAAGGCCGTAAGCAAAAATGTCCCAAAGGTAGTTTTATCGATGGTGTTAGTTTTGCATATTTAGAAGATGATTATTGAGCAAAGAAGGTGATGAACAATGACTTCACAGGAAGCGGAAAACTTTATAGAACAAGAACTTAAAGGGCTTTGGCCTGACTGGAATCCCACTGATGCCGAATTTAGGCTATGGCAGCGGGAACTTGAAAAAGTTGATTACAACCTCACCAAAGGTAGCGTCAGTAATTGGTACATCGCTCAGGAAAGACATCGAAAAAGGCCGATTTTAGGACAACTCCGCAGGCTATTCAGGAAAACCGCCGCCAATGTAGAGGAACTAAGGAAAGCGTCCGAGCCGGTCTTGCTCTACGAAATCGTCAAGGAAACTAACATTGTTAAGCGGACATACAAAGACCCCAAAACCAGTGAAGACATTGGATACACCTCGCACGTAGGCCAAAGGTTCTTTATGAATTGCCGAGACAATCTGCCCGCAGACCCCCATAATATCGAGGCCGAAGCTGAATGGAAGCGCCAGCAATTCAACGAAATCTATGGGGGCAACCATATCATCTATAGGCATTGGGAGAAATTATATGGCTGAAAATTTCCTCAGATTTGTCTTGACAGAGGCAAAAGGCTTGGTATAATATCAGGATTCCATAGCTTTTCATCACCCTCCTCTATGGTCGGGTTCTTTCGGGAATCCGGCCTTTTTTATCGCGCCAACGCCTTCAATTACAAGCTGCAACTGCTCGCGGTTCTTTTTGTTCTTTGTGTTTTCAAGCACAAGAGCCAGTCTTCTGAAAACGTCTTTGAACAGCCAATCAACATCGCTATCAGGCATCTTTTTTTCCCTTAATTTGCTTTTTGGCAAAAGCTACCGAAAAATTGTCTGTGTCTTCGTCGTTGATAGCACAGCCTTCCACCCAACCTTTTTCTTCGTCCCACGCAGCATAACATCGAGCAGCCTTGCCAGTATCCATACAATCCACCCAATCACATAGAGCCGTATTAGTTGTTCTGCCGCATCTGGCACATTCTATCAGGCTCATCACGATTTCTCCTTAAAGTAACACTCTAAACCCGCCAACCCGTTTTGTCAATTTTGATTTTTTTTCAAAAATTCAAACTTTTCGCTTGCAATTGTCGTATCGAGTGTAGTAGTTGTAACGATTGTATAGATTATAGGGGTTGTATGGACGGCAAAAAGAAAAGCGGTTATTATAGGGATGTGGCGGCCAAGGTAGATGCGATGCCTGACGGCATTGACCCTGCAACCGAAAGGGATGCTTTGGAAGAGGCCCGACAAAACGCGGCGGAAAATCCCGTCTCAAAAAAGGACGCTGTTAAGGTTGTCAAGGAAGGCAAGCTCAAGTCTGATAAGGAAGTCAATTTCAGAAGTGCCACAACCCGCAGAAAGTTCAAATTTTATCGGGGAGCATTTCTTTCAGTCTACGAACACCTTCTTGCTCACGGCATTAAGGAAGCAACGATTGCAAGGTTATTTGGGGTTAGATTTGCCAACCTCAAACAAAACGGCGACAAGGGTGTCAAGCAGGCATACAAAAAGGCAATGGCCGAACTTGAGTTTGTTCTTATGGCGAATATGCTCAAGCAGGCACTTGGGTACGAATACACCGAAGTCAAAACGACGTATGAACCACGAAATCTTGTAAATTATGACAATGCCAGATTTAGCGACAAGGAGCAATTCAAAAAAGACATTAAACCATCGAAAACGATGGTAAAAACAAAAATCGAAGAAACCGCAAGGCATTATCCAGGCAGGCCGCAGTTGTTTCTGGCTTATATGGCGACACACTTCCCCGAAAAATGGAAAATCAAGGGTGCTGACGGCGCGGGCGGCGTGCATTTCCACATCACCGGCGAAGTCTTAACCGACCAACTCGATAAAATTGCAGGTAAGTATCTGACCAAACCTGTGGAATCTACTGTGATAGAAAATGAAACTGACCAGAATAATGACTGATAAATTCTTTGGTTCGATACCGAAGAACATTCAAGAGAATCTTATTTGGCGAAGAGAGTTTCACTCAAAAATTATCAAGGACGAAAAGGCCCAAAAAGACTTTCTTGAACATTGCTGGGCCGACCCCAAAATCGCCTTCAATGCCTGCTTCTTCACGTTCAATCCCAGAAAGTTCTCCGGATACCGCGATGTGCCTTTCATACTCCGACCGAAACAGGAAATCGTTATAGACAGCCTCCAGCAAGGAATCTTGACCGGCCAAGACAAAGCGCTTGATAAGAGCAGGGACGAGGGCGCTACCGAGTTGATAAGTAAATTATATGCACTTCATTGGCTGCTTGTGCCAAGTTCGCAGTTTCTTGTTGGGTCTCGTAAAGAAGAACTGGTCGATAGAAGCGTTATACTGGCCAACACAACTTTGGACTGGAAGGTTTACGGCGACACTTCCTGCATATTCCACAAAATCGTTTACGCGATTGCCAATCTTCCGGCCTGGATGAGACCCAAGGCTCTCAGGAAGACGCATCTTTTGTTTGAGAACTACGACAATGGTTCGGCAATCACCGGCGAAGCTACCAACGAAGGGTTCGGTGGTGGAAAAAGATTCACGTCGATTATGATTGATGAACTTGGACTGATTGAAAATAGAGTCGCTAAACTCATTCGGGAAACCATCTCCGATGTCGCCGATTGTGTTATCTATAACTCCACACAAAGCCCCTGGCCCGACCATACCCACTCGGAACTGATTACGAGCGGTAAACTCGAAGTTATAACTTTGGGCTGGGAAGACAACCCCGAAAAGAATCAGGGTCTTTATCGCTCGCCCGATTATAACAAAATCGAACTTGTGGATATGAGATACTACCGTAAAATATGCCCCGAAGTTTTCATCAAAAGAACATTCACTTTGAGCGAACTTGAAAAAGAGCTTTTGACTTATCCTCTCGAAATCCAGAAAAAATACCTAAGCATTTCAACGAGAAGGGACAAAGTTGTTTTTATAGCGGACGGTGGTGAAAGTAACAACAGCGGCCCGCGAAGCCCCTGGTACGATTTCCAATGCGAAAGGCGGGACGCTTCCGATGTCGCCCGTAACCTCGACCGCAATTCCATCCAGGCCGGTGATAGGGTCTTTGATGAAACCACCTGCAAGCGAATTGAGAACACCACCATCCGACCGCCGGACTTTGAAGGCGAAGTTGTTTATACGCTCTATGCGGATGGCAAAATAAACTCCGTTACATTTAAACAAAACTTCGGTAAGAACAGGTTGAAATGGTGGGGGAAACTAATAAAAGGTCGGCCCGACCAGAGTCATAACTATATTGTAGCCAACGATATTTCGGCAGGTACGGGCGCATCCAATTCGGTCTGCGGAATTTACGATGTCAATACATACGAGAAAGTCGGTATCTGGGCTTGCCCTAACACTCCGCCTGAAAGTTTCGCAGACCAAGCCGTAGTGATATGCCGATGGGTCGGCGGCGTGAACCAGCCCTACTTAATCTGGGAAGGCAACGGCCCTGGCGGGTCGTTCAATACGAGAATCAAGTTTCACGGATACGCCTTTGTCTACATCACCAAGGATGAACGTGCGAGAGTCCGCAAGCGCAAAAGACGAAACGGTTGGTTTAATTCCGGTGGGATGAACGGCACTTTGTACCACCTTCTTAGCGAATTAAGGGCGGCCTATGCCGAGGGGTTGAAACGAAATCCAGCCCATAGGGCGCTTGTCATCCACGATACCGAGACCCTTCGGGAAGTGAGGGATTACAGTTTCTATTCCGAAGGCGACATAGGCCCGAAGACCAGAAAAGACGAATCAACCGGAGCGAGATTAGCTCACGGCGACAGGGTGATAGTCGATGGCCTTGGCGTTCTGGGAATGAAAGAGCAGCCCAAGGCGGTCGTTACTATCGTAAGAGTGCCGCCGAGCGGCTCGTTTGCTGAACGGTTTGAGAAGTGGAAAGCCGAGCAGGAGAAAGAAAAAAGATACGAGAGAAAGTATAGATGGTAACAACTACGCTAACCGAAAAAGATGTTAAAAAGAACTTCGTTGTACGCCTACAGCGATTGGCGAAGGCTTGGCAGAGATTGGCTGAACCGACACTCAAGCATCGAAGAAAACTTTTGGATGCCTATGCCTCCGGTTATTACAGCGGCGGCTATTCGAGGAAACACCTTATCAACTTAATCGACCGAGGCGTTAATACGGTCGTCCCGTTTTTGGTCGAAGGCAATCCGAGGGTCTTGGTGGAGACCAAAGTGGCCTCGCTTCGTGGGTGGGCTTACACGGTTCAACTTGCGCTTAACCATTTAATCAACAAAATGGATTTGGCGGAAAACGCCTTTATCCCCGCCGCGATAAACTCGATGTTCGGAATGGGTATTGCCCGAACATCATCCGTTTATGACAGGGTTATTTCGGTTGAAGATGAGGTAATAAGGGTCGGCACACCCTACGTCGACATTATTGACGACTCGAATTACATCGGCGATATTTCCGCAAAAAGAAGGAGAGACTTTGCCTTTGAAGGCGATATTTACAGGCTTCCTACAACCTATGCAAAGGATTTGTTTGCGGGAAAAGACAAGGGCGGAAACCAAATCGCCGATTACATATCAGCCGACGGCAGGCTCATCGAAGAATACAGCCCCCGCGAGGTCTCCTCGCAGGATTTCGACGTAAACAGATTCTCGCTTAGGGAATACACGACTCTTATAGACCTATATCTCTATGATGAGAATATTGTTATAACGATATTGCCGGAAGGCAGAAAGGCAAAGATACTTAGAACCATCGAAGTCGATACGCCTTTCGGCTCACCTTACGATGTCCTGGGCTACAAATACTTTCCCGAATCGCCCATTCCAAAACCGCCCACCTGGGATTGGCATGATATGGACGTAACCATAAATATCCTTGCGGACAAAATGCAGGAGCAGGCGGAAAACCAAAAAGACATTATCGCCTACAGCGCTTCAGCAGAAAAGGATATGAAGAAAGTTGCCGCCACACCGAACCTTGGGACGGTTCAGGTCGATGACGTCGAAGCCCTTAAACAACTTAGTTTCGGTGGTGCAAATCCATTGAATTACCAATGGTTCAACCTGATAAAAGCGGAATTCCCGCAACAAGGCGTTAATCCAAATATCCTGGGCGGCAGAGAGGCGCAAGCCCCGACACTCGGACAGGAACAACTGTTATACAGCAACGCAACCCGAATCATCGGCAGTATGAACACGCGATACCAAGCGTTTATGATTTCCATTTTGAAAAAGGTCGGTTGGGAGGCTTACAACGACCCGATGCAATACATACCAGGCATTAAAAGCGTGCCTGGAGTTATTGATTTACCGATAGTCTTTACCAAGCCGGAGAACGTAGAGGATTTCTACGAGTTCATATTCGATATTGTACCTTACTCGGCACAAAGGACTTCGCCGGAAATCCAATATCAAAAGTTATCGCAGTTTCTTACTCAGTGGATTCTTCCGATTATGCCTTTGGCTGCGCAACAGGGCGTTACGGTCGACTTTGACCTTGTTACTAAGATTCTGGCTGAGTACGGCGGGTTTGGGAGTTTCAACCAATGGTGGAAATCAGCCGTACCGCACGAACTGGAATCCATCGACTATCGAATGATGCAGACCACGAAACGCAAGGGCGGCAAGTTCGGGCAGGCGGGAGATGCCTTCGGCGCGACGATGGGAAGCAAGCAAGCGAACCTCGAACAGCAGCAGGCTCGTACCAAAAAAGAACCTGTAGCGCAAGGGGCTAAATAATGGGATTACACCGATACCACAAAAAGAAATCAGATAATCCTGGAAAACATAGAAAACATACAGAAATCACCAGCGAAGCACAACAAGGCTTGTTTGGTGCTGAATTAAGGCGCAGAAGAACTGGAAAGAAACGCAGAATGGCAGGAATAACTACCAAAGAACTTGAAACACACTTAGAGGAATCGGCGGGCAAGAAGTTACCTGCAAGAAAGAAACTTTACCGTAGAAAGAAAAGGAGTTGACGATGGCCGGAGAAGCAACAGTAACAATTAGAGTTGATTTAACGGGATTAGGTTCGGATTACACGGTTTCAAATACGAAAGCAATGACCGTTCCAGTTGAATGGCAATCAGGCTATACGGTATTGACAGCCGCAACCAGCACCGCTCTTGAGTTATTTGCTTTAGTTGACCATTTTGATTTAGATGATATTTACGGAGTTTACATTAAAGCTGAAGTTGGGACGGTTTACATACTTGTTGATACCGCAGGAACGACTACTTTTAATGCTGCCGCCGCTGATTTAGTTTTGAATGTCGGCGAAGCGTGCTATCTACCCATTAACCCTGCCGGTAATTTAGGGTTGTCGATTGACGCTTCAGCGGCAACTGCCGCAATAAGCTGGGTCATCTTGGCCAAAGTGAACGCATAATGAAAAAAAGTCAAAGACGAACTTGCAATATTGACGCTACGATGCGGCGGAATGTCCGATATTCGTGGGCGCTGGGAATAAACCCGACTAACGCCAAAGAGGTTGCCGCCGCCAGAAAAAGACATCCAGGGGCGGAGTTTGATAAGTTTGGCAGAATGGCAATCCATAACCGAGTGGAGAAGTTGAAACGTATGAAAGAATGTGAACAGGCGTTCGGTAGAGAAATGGTTGAATTTAATAACCACGATATTTAGGAGACTTAAAAATGGCAAAACAACAATCGGTATTACCAGAGAAAATAGCGAAGCAAAGAAAGTGTCCGTTGTGCGGATGTTTTTTCGTACCGGACAAAATGATGAGAACCCGCTGCGAAGGATGCGAGCCTGTTCTTGGCGGGCCACTGAATCCGGCGGTTCGGCAACTGGCGGAAGACTTGGAAAAGCAAGGCAAAACCGAGGCTGTAATGGAACAGGATATACCGACAAGAGACCAGGTTGAAATGATGATTAGAACGATAGTGAAAGAGGAATTGGCGGCAATGCCTGCCATTGTTGGTAATTTAGGCCCAACATCTGTAGCAGATAGCGGACAACCTATCGTTGGTTTAGGTAAAAAAAAGGAGTTCAAAGACAGAGTATTTAAGCCCAGGAATTGTATTAAATGCGGCAATCCGTTTACACCGCGAATTGGTTTTCAAAAAATATGTGATAACTGTAGAGCCAAAGCAAAGGAGCAGAAATAATGGCAGAGCCAGAAGAAAAAAATGAAGAAATAACCGAACCGAAAGAGCCGGTGGAGACTCCAGCCGAAGAGCCGAAAGAAACTCCAGTTGAAGAACCTAAAGAAGAACCTAAAGAAGAGCCAGCCGAAGAACCGAAAGAACCGAAGCTGGAATCGAAAACATCTTTTTTGAGAAAGCTCAAGAAGGTTATACAAATTAAAAAAACTCCGGCGGAAGAACCGTCCGAAGAGGAAGAGCCAGAGCCAGAAGAGCCAGCCAAACCAGGAGACAAAGAATACGAAGAAATCAGTCCCAACTTTATAGAGGCCGCACAGAAAGCGAAATGGTCTGATGAGCAGATTGTCGAGTTCGCCGAAAAATATACGAATAAAGAACTCGATAAGTTGATTGGTGATGTTCTTACGGGTGTCGCCGAAGAACCGTCCGAGAAACCGCCCGAAGAAAAGCCGCCAGAAAAGAAAGAACCAGAGGGAAAACTGGAGGAATTGTTGAAAGATGGAAAACTTTCGCCTGAAGCGCAATCCGTTTTGAATGAACTATTGACCAAAACCAAAGAAGTAACGGAGAAATTGAAGGACATAGAGGATTCTATTGGTAAGACAAAAGGCGATGAAGCGATTCAGGAATATGTCGATATGGAGGATTCAGCAAACAAAATGTTTGATAAGGCCGCTGAAACATTCGAGGAGTTCGGGAAAACCGCCGATATGCCTCGATTCCCAGATGGCCGACTTGTGCCGATAGGCCCATCTTACGATGCGAGGTCTAAAGTCTGGGGTATGGCGGTTAAATTGTTTCAAGCGGGCGCACCTTTTGATAATGCGATGGAAGATGCCTTGCAGTGGCACAAAGGCGCTTCCACCGAGAAAAAGACCCGCGAAAAAGTTGTTAAGGATTTGAAGAAAAGGTCAACTAAGCTCACTCCCAAACGAAGCGAAAAGAACGTTCAAAAACAATACGCCGAAGGCGAAGAAGATGAACGAAAGGCCGACGTCGTCAAGGCGGCTTACGCTAAGACGGGAGTGAAAGGCTACTAAAATTTTTGATTGAAAGGGATATTATGGAAACAATCACAATCGACCAAGCGATAGATATTATGAATCTTACGCTTGAGGATATTCAAAGACGTGAACTAACAATGACGTACACCTATCACAACTATTCGCTGTTTAATACGCTTTGGTCAGCAAGGAAAACGACCACAGGCGATAAACTGGATTGGCTTGTCGCTCTGAAAGACGAAGGCAATGCCGGACACAGGGGCATCTGGGCGGAAGAGACCTACAACAAGCTCAACCTCACTGAAAAACCCACAGTCAATTGGGTTCACGCATCGAGCAACTTTTCGTACAACGCAATCGAGCTTGCTATGAACAAAGGTGAAGCCCAGATTTACGATGATATGCAACTTCTGTATAGAAACACCTATCGTGAATTCGCCGATGAGGTATTTGAGGCGCTTGTTGCTACACCTTCCTCTTCGACCGATAAAGACCATCCACACGGCCTGCCTACTTGGTTGTCGATAGGAACTAATGGCTCTACCGGCGGCTGGACGGGCTACGACGCTCATTACGACGATGGCGGTTCTCCTGGCACGACCTATCCTCCTGGCGGAGTTACTTCGACGGCAACTTCTCTTGCTCGTTGGGCTTCTTACTATGCCGACCACGATGGCGACTTGGACGACTCGCTATTCCTGATGCTCTTCGAGGCTTGCCAGAAACTCAACTTCGTAGGGCCGAAACAACCTGGCACTCACGATGTAAAAAGTTCGATTAACTTCTCGCTCTATACATCCAACAACGTGATAAAGAATATCGCCGCCCTTTACGCGAAGGCCGACGACCAGATGGGCGCTCGTCCGAATATCCATTATCAGCTTGCCCCGCAATTTAGGAATATGGACTTTCAGTATGTGCCTATTTTCGATACGGCCAACACCGCGACCTACGGCACAGACCCGATTTTTGGGGTCAATCATCAGTTGCTCTATCCGTGCGTTTTGAGAGGCTGGGATTTCAATGTCGGAAAGCCCCGACAAAGAGACAGTCAGTCGCTCGTCTTAACGGTTGACTTGCATACCGAGTATCAGATGAAATGCACTGACCGTCGGATGGCAGGATTTCTGATAAACGAGCAATAAGAGATGTTATTTGAATTTAATCCGTTGATATTTTATAACCTTCTTTAGAAAGGGAAAAAAATGAGTTTAGTCCAATTCGGAACAAACATTGCGAGTATTCGCAAGAAGACGGTCAATTTTTACAATCGGAGCGGCTCGGCTGTTACCGTTTACGAAGGTATGCCGGTCTGCTATCTGTTCGATACCACTAACAACATTTTGGGCATCAACAAGGAAACCAACGTTAAAGGCGCTACCACCGCCGAAGGCTATCAGAACGAAGGTAAGTTTATGCTTGTTGAATTGCCTTACACGGACAACCTTCTGTGGTTTGCCGGTGTTGTTGCCGCTGGCCCTTGGGTTGGCAAATCCGTTGCAACATTAGCTGATAAGTGGCTCGATGTTTACGAACCTAACGGCGCTATAGTGCCGGTTCGTGCAAGTGTGGCGTGTACTACAGGTATAACGATTCTTGCTCTTGAAACTGATTCTCAGGAATTGACTCAACCGTTATCGGCTAATCAAGGCCGTCCGGTGGCGATTGCAGAAGAGACAAGGGCGTTGTCCGACCATACCGGCGGAGACATTACTGTTTTTGCTGATTATAGTGGAAGTGTAGCCGGAACAGTCAAAGCAACTGATGCAACTCACGGATTGTCTGCCGGTACGACTGCTGGCGTTAAGATTACCGGAAATCCAAGTTACAACGGGGTTTATACGGTTACTTACATTGACGCCAACAACTTCTACTTCACCGCTACCTTCGTGGCTACTGGAACTGCAACGTGGGGCGCTAATAAAGACCTTGTTCTTGCAAGGCTTTGTCCAGCAGAGTTTATTTATCAAGACCATACCGGTACTGCTTTGAGTGTCGCAAGTATTGGCACAAGTGATTTAGTAGTTAATAAAATAAGACTTACTACTGCACAAACAACAGGGGACTGCACAGCACTTTCTATTTCACTTGCTGCTACTGCACAGACAGCCGGTTCTGCTACAGCACTTTCTGTTTCTGTTACTACA